>Ga0134124_10000449_pt1 | contig 34755 bp, 28 predicted proteins | sample KB304_FD_96880 | JGI IMG/M metagenome (GOLD analysis project Ga0134124, IMG submission 96880) | Terrestrial soil microbial communities without Nitrogen fertilizer from Kellogg Biological Station, Michigan, USA - KB3-0-4 | ecosystem: Environmental > Terrestrial > Soil > Unclassified ... | reverse complement strand
CCACACGACCGTCGCTGACGGCACGCTTTGTCAGGGAGGTAATCTCAAGGTGAAGCTGCTCGGCTTCAATGACTTCCACGGTCAGCTTTCGACCGGTAAATTGGTGAGCGGTCGTCCAGTCGGAAGCGCCGCGGTGCTGCAAGCGTATCTCAAGGCCGCTCAAGCCGGTATCGAGAGCCAAACCGTGATCGTGCACGCCGGCGACTTCGTGGGCGCTTCACCCGCCGCCTCGGCGCTCTTGCAGGACGAGCCGTCGATTCAGTGGCTCAACATGCTGGCGAACAGCTCCTGCACTTACGCGGACAAGCTGAACCCGGCGTGCAACGTGGTCGGCACGCTCGGCAACCACGAGTTCGACGAGGGCAAGGGCGAGCTGCTGCGCTTGCTCAACGGCGGAAACCACCTGTCCGGGCCGTTCCTCGAGGATCCGTACAAAGGCGCGCGCGTCCCGTACATTTCAGCCAACGTCGTCGACGAGGTCACCAATCGCCCGATCCTGCCGCCCTACGTGATCAAGGAGATCCAGGGGGTGCCAATCGCGTTCGTCGGTGCCGTGCTGGAGGCGACGCCCACCATCGTCACGCCGACCGGTGTGGCGGGTCTCAAATTCTTGGATGAGGCCGTCGCGGCAAACAGCTACGTGCCGGAGATCCAGGCACTCGGGGTGAAGACCATCGTGCTGCTGATTCACCAGGGGACTTCGCAATCGTCGTACACCACCGCGACCAACACGGCGCTGACGAACTCGGCGATCGCTGGCAGTGATATCTTGGACGTCGTGACCCGGCTCGACAGCGAATTCGACGTGGTGGTCAGCGGTCATTCACACTCGTTCACCAATCTGCTCGTCACGAACACCGGCGGTAAGAAAATCCTGCTCACGCAGGCGTTCTCGGCGAGCACCGCCTACGACGACATCGACCTGACGATCGACCCCGTGAGCAAAGACGTGGTCGGCAAGTCGGCCAAGATCGTCACGACCTTCGCCGACGTGGCGCCGGGCAATGCACCGGATCCGACGGCCGCGGCCCTGACCGCGGCGGCCGAAACCAAGGTCGCGCCGCTCACGAGCAAGGTGGTTGGTTTTGCGACCAAGAGCTACACACGAGACGGCGGATCAACGGGCGAGTCCAGCCTGGGTGACATCATCGCTGACTCGCAGAACCTGGCTGAGGGGACGCAATTCGCGTTCATGAACCCGGGCGGTATTCGCGCGGATCTGGTGGTGCCGGCCGGCGGTGCCAACATCATCTGGAACGACCTGTTCACGATTCAGCCGTTTGGTAACACGCTGGTCAAAATGAACCTGACCGGCGCGCAGATCAAAGCGGTGCTCGAACAGCAGTGGACGGCCTCCTCGACCCGCATTCTGCAAATCTCCGGCCTCGGTTACACCTTCAGTGCTTCCGCGCCGATTGGCAGTCGAATCGTCGAGATCCACGACGCAGCGGGCACTCCGCTCGACCCCGCCGCTGTCTACTCGATCACTTGCAACAACTTCCTGGCCACCGGTGGCGACGGTTTCACCGCGTTCGTTGGCGGTACCAATCAGACCGGCGGTCCCGTGGACTTGGACGCGCTGATCGAATACACCGAACACAATAACCCACTGCCGACGCCGGTGATGGGGCGGATCATCCGCCAGCCCTGAGCACGCTCGCGCTGCGAAACGACGGGTGGGTCGGCTCGACGCCGAGCCCGCCCGTTCTCATTCCTGCTGACCCATGGCGATTCGAGGTTTCCGACTGCTTTTCGTGCTGCTGCTCGCGGGTTGCTCCAAACGAGCGGCCCCGGGCGATCATGAACCGGCGCGCGGCGCGCTCGTCGCGCGGGTCGGCAAGGTCGAAATCCGCGAGGATGATTTGCAGCGAGCGATGGCGCGCGATCCGGGCGCCGCACCGGAGCGCTTCAAAGGTGCCGGCGCGCGACGCGATCTGATTGACGGTTTGGTACGCTTCGAGCTGCTCGTCCAAGCTGCCGAACGCGCAGGACTGACCAAGGACCCCGATGCCATCCACGCCCTGCAGCAGATTGCGGTGACCAAGCTGGTCAACCAAACGCTGGGCGAAGCAGGAACTCCCGAATCGATCACGCAGGCCGACGTGGAACGTGAATATGCAGCACGGCAAGCGAGCGAGTTCAGTCTGCCGGAAGCCGCCCAGGTGCGTCACATTTTGGTGTCGGATGCGGAGCTGGCCGAACAGCTTGCTGCACGAGCGAGGGCCATTGCGGCTAGCGACGATCAAACCTTTGCGCTCCTTGTCTCGACGAAATCAGCAGATGAGGCAACCCGCGCGACCGGTGGCGACCTCGGCTTCGTCGACAAAAACTCGCGCTTGCCGAGGGCAGTCGTCGAAGCGGCGTTGAACTTGAAGCTCCCCGGTGAGGTCGCGGGACCGATTCGAACCGACTCCGGTTACGAGATCCTGCGGCTGGTCAGCCGCCGCGGGGCGATCGTGAGCCCGCTCAGCGCGGTTCAGGGGCTGATTCGCCAGCGACTCTATCAAGAGCGACGAACCAAGGCGCTGGATGGGCTCATCGCTCGGTTGCGCACGGAGACCGCGGTCGAGCTAGTCGACGGCTCCTAGCACCCCGAAACTCTCGCCGCGGGCAGCCTATCGGCCTGAAAACGCGGGGCAAATCGCCGCCGCCCCTGCCTGGCTCGAGGCTTTGCTAGACTCCCGGGTGTGCGTCACCGGTACCCGTTCGAGGCCCTCCATTGGCTGCGCAGTCAGCGGGTCGAGCGTCAAGCAAGGCTGCTCGGCGAAAGCGCGCAGCGCACGGCGAGTGCCCGCAGCGATGCGGATCGCGCGGAGGCGACGCGAAGGAGCATCGAACACGGCATCGAGACCGTAGCGGCCGCCGAGCAGGCGCGACTCACCGAAGGGGGCGTGCGTGCGGGGGAGCTCTCGCTCGTCGCGTCCTGGCAGGCGGGCGCCGCCGCGGAGCTCGCGCTGAAAGCCGAGCGAGAGCGCCGTGCGCGCGAAGCCCAAGCGGCAGCCGCCGCTGCCGAGGTCGAGGCCCGCCGCGCGCTTTCCAGCGCCAGCAACCAAGCAAAAATGATCGATACGCATCGGGACACTTTTCGGGCGCAGCGTGCTGCCGAGCAGGAACGCTCCGAGGAAGAGACCGCCAACGAGCAATGGACCGCCAGGCACTTCTCGCCGCGGCGCAGCTGATGCGCGCGCGTGCCACGCTGTGGGCGATCGTGCCGCTCGCCGGCCTGCTCATTGGTTGTGAAGCACGGCACGAACCGGAGGGGCGCGTGGCCAAAGCACCGCCTTTTCGCATCGCGCCTGCGGTCGCCAGCGCGCCCGTCAACGTTCAAAGTGCGACGTTTTCGCTCAGCGACTTTCGGCCGTTGCTGACGATTCCGGAGCTGTCGGCGGTGGCGGCTGCGCTCGATGCTGGCACGCCGGGAGTCGCCGCGCGCGAGCTGGGGAGCTTTCTCGAGAAGTCGCCTCCTTCGCCAGCCGAGCGCTTCCGCTATGACTTTTTGCTCGCTCGCTTGCACGAGCAAGCGGGAGAGTTTGGCCCTGCGCTGGTCGCCTACGGCCGGGTCAGCCAAGGTGGGTCGTCACTGGTCGGCTACGCGCGGGTCGGTGAAGCACGCGCGCTGCTCGCCCTCGGCCGCGCGAAGGACGTCGCCGCGCGCACCGCAACGGTGCCGGACAGCGAGCCCGTTGCGCGCCTGAAATGGCCCGTGCTCGCCGAGGCGGCGCGCCTGCTCGGCGATCGCAGCGCGTCGATCCAGGCCTATGAACACGTGGTGCAAGCGCTGCCAGCAGGGAGCGAGCGCGCGGAGAGCGAGCTGCGCTTGGCGACTGCGTTGCTCGACGCGCCGGCTGCGGTCGAGGTCGATCGTTCTGCGCAAGTCCTGGAAGCGCTGAGCCTGTCGCGGCGGATCCAAAACGAACCAAACGCTCAACGGGTCACGCTGCAAAGCGCGCAGGCGCTGGAGACGCGCGCGCTCGGTTTCCTGCCCGAGCCGCTGCGGACGCAACGTCGAAGCCGCGACCTGACCGAGCAGCTCGAGCGCGTGCGGGCCCTGTCCGATGCACGCCATTTCAAGGAAGCGGAGCAAGCTGCACAGGAATCCTTGGCCGGGGTCGCGGAGCCGGAGCGCGCTAGCCCCGTCGGCTGTGAGATTCAGTTTCTGTCCGGCAAAGCGCTGTCCGCGACGCGCGCGCACGCGAAGGCCGGAGAAAGCTACGAAGCCCTACTCGGCCAATGCAACGATCCGGAGCTGCGCGCGCGCGCGCAGTTCATGGCCGGCAAGGCCGCAGCCAGTGACGGGCAGCACATGCTGGCCATCAAACGCTTCGCGGCGCTGGAACAGGACGCGCCCAAGAACTCGCTGGCCGACGACGCACGCTTGTACGGCGCGCTGTCGTACCTGGAGTTGGGCGTCGAGGCGCGGTTCACGGAACTGCTGAGCGCGATGCCCGATGACTACCCGGACGGCGACATGGTGCCCGAGGGCTCGTTTCGGCTCGCGCTGCGTCGCTTGGACAAGCAGGACTACCAGGGCGCAGCGCGCGTGCTCGAGCGCGTACTCGCAAACAAGTTCAGCGTCACGGCTCGGGCCGCGGATTTTGCCGGTCGCGAGCGCTATTTCCACGCGCGAGCGTTGGCCGCCAGCGGTGATGCCGAGCGAGCGCTTGGCGAGTACGAGGCGTTGATCCGCGATTTGCCGCTCTCGTACTACATGCTGAGCGCATACAGCGCATTGCACGCGGTCGACGCCGAGCGCGCGCGCTCGGTTTTGGCGAGCGCGATCGCGGCCGTGCCGAGCGGACCGGTCGTGGTCACCAATCGCGCGGAATTTTCGGGGGCGGGCTTCAGCCGCGCGCTCGAGCTGTTCGGGGTCGGTGATCTCGACAACGGCGCGCGCGAGTTGGATGCGCTCGGTCTCGCCGATAGCTCACGCCCGGAGCTGCTTTGGGGGCTGTCCAAGCTCTACGCGGAAGCAGGCTCGGTGAAGCTGTCGCACGCGGCGGCGCGGCGCGCGCTCTCGGCCGCCCCTTCCACTTGGCCGGCGGACGCTTGGACCGATGCCTGGAAGCTCGCATATCCTGCGCCGTTTCAGCAGATCGTGCAGCGCGAAGCCAAGCGCACGGGCCAGAATTCGGCGCTCATCTACGCGATCATGCGTGAGGAATCGGCGTTCGATCCGGATGCGGAGAGCCTGGCCGATGCTTACGGCCTGATGCAATTGATTGTGCCAACCGCGAAGAGCATCGCTCGTCCGCTCGGACTGCCGGCAGATCGCGTGTCACTCAAGCGCCCGAGCGTCAACATCGCGCTCGGCACGGGCGAGCTCGCCCGGCTCGCCGATGCGTTCCCCGAGAATCCGCTGTTGGCCATCCCTGCGTACAATGCTGGACCGGGTAACCCCAAGCGCTGGCTGCGGGAACGCCCCAACGCCGACTTCGATCTGTGGGTCGAGCTGATTCCCTACGTGGAAACGCGCCGTTACGTGAAACGCGTGCTCTCCAGCCGCGCCGCCTATGCCTTCTTGTACCAACGCGAAGATTTCGAGCGCTTTGCCGTGCTGCCGAGCAAAGTTCAGTGACGGTTGACGCCTCGATTGTCAGACGACAAGCTCTCTCGCAAATGGCCCGAACCCCCTCGCGCATGTTGCCGCTCGGCACCGAAATCCCCGTTTTTTCTCTGCCTGATGCCGTGAGCGGAGCGGTGGTCGAGTCCTCGATCTTGGCAGGCAAACCGGCGGTGGTGTTCTTCATCTGCAATCATTGCCCGTTCGTGAAGCACATTCGCGCCGGCATCGCAGACTTCGGGCGCTACTGCCGAGAACGCGGCGCGGCCATGGTGGCGATCAGCTCCAACGATGCGATCGCCTACCCAGCCGATGCACCGCCGGCGATGGCCGTCGAAGCCGCCGAGGCGGGCTACGTGTTCCCGTATTTGTACGACGAGAGCCAAGCCGTTGCCCGCGCGTTCGACGCGGCTTGTACCCCTGACCTATATATTTTCGATAAGTACGGCAAGCTCGCCTATCGCGGTCAATTCGACGGCGCGCGGCCGGGAAACGAAGTGCCAGTGACCGGGCGCGATGCGCGCGCGGCCGTAGACGCCTTGCTCGCCGGCAATTTGCCTAGCAGCGATCAGATTCCAAGCATCGGCTGCAACATCAAGTGGAAGGGTTAGGGCTCTCACTCCCGGCAGAGGTGACGATTTCGAAATGTGATCCCGCGCGCGGGTCGCACCGATCGCTTGCACGCGGCGCCTTTTGCGGCGATGACGAGCAAATCGGCGATGACCCAACGAACACTGCAAAGGTCGAAGAAAGCTTTGTTTGCCGCGGCCGCGCTCGCGCTTTTGGGCGGCTGGGGCGTTGCGGGCTGTAGCGAGAGCGGTCGTCAGAGCCACGTGAGCCCGTGTGCGGCGGCGCTCGCCTGCGGTGCCCCGTGCTCGTCGTCCACGCCGTGTACTGCGGGTCAGTATTGCGGCTCGAATCAACAGTGTACGGCTGACTGCACCGCGACCGACGGCAACTGCGGCTCCGGTCAAACGTGCAATTCGTTCGGCCGCTGCGTCGCTGGCGGGGTCGATCCGGGCGTCGACCCCGGCGCAGTCGATAGTGGGTTGCCCGAGCTGTCGGACGCGTGCGTGCGGTTGGACGTCAAGCTGACGCCCCAGCTCACGGTGCTCATGCTGATCGACCAATCCGGGAGCATGAACGAACAGTTCGGCAACGGGGCACGTTGGAACGTGCTGCGCGACGCGCTGATCGACATGAACACCGGCATCATCTCGACGCTCCAAGCCAAGATCCGCTTTGGGCTTGCGCTGTACACGAGCGAAAACGGCTTCGGCAGCGGCACGCCGCCCAAGACCTGTCCAATGATCACCCAGGTCGCGCCGGCGCTGAACAACTACGCGGCGATCACCGCCAAATACTTGCCGAATGATTGGAAGGGCGACACACCGACCGGCGAGAGCGTCGAGGCTGCGGTGAAGTTGCTCGACGGCGTCACGGATCCAGGGCCGAAGGTGCTGGTGCTCGCGACGGACGGCGAGCCCGATACCTGTGCCGATCCCAATCCGGGAAGCGACGCTGGGCGGGACGCTGCCCGTCAGCTCTCCGTCACGGCGGTGCAGAACGCTTTCCAAAAGCAAATTTCCACGTTCGTGATCAGCGTCGGCGACGACGTTGGCAAGGATCACTTGCGCGCAGTTGCCAATGCAGGCCAGGGGCTGGCGGTCGACGTGGACATGTCGGATCGCTTTTACCTAGCGAACAATCAGGCCGATTTGGCCATGGCTTTCGACAGCATCGTGGGTGGTTTGCGCTCGTGCGTGTTCACCCTGAACGGCAAGGTGGACGACGCTCGCGCCGACACCGGCACCGTGACCTTGGATGGTAAGCCGCTGATCTACAAAGACAAGGACGGCTGGCTGATGAGCTCTCCCACGGTGCTCGAGCTTCAGGGCGCGGCTTGCGCGACATTCAAGAGCAACGGCGACCACGATTTGAACATCGACTTTCCCTGCGGCGTCATCGTTCCGTCCGTGCAGTGAAAAGTCAGCGGCGCGAGCGCGGCGTAGACTCAGGCGCGTGCGGCGACGCGTGAGGGCGCAACGCCGGCGGCGACTTCACGAGCCATTCGCCGCCAGTCCTCGAGCTGGTGCGCAACGCCGAGCGCCCGCAAGTACGACAGATCGATGGCGGTGGTGCGCGCGGGCACCTGGTCCAAGGCTGGCACGTCTGGATTTTGGCTGAGCAGGTTGCCGACGTAGAGCGCGGCGGCGGCGTCGAAGACCCGGGTGCCAGCGACTGGTTCCAAGTGGTGTGCCACCGCGTGCACGATACGCGTCGGCAAGCCCCACAGGCCAAGCAAGTACCCGCCCACCTCGGCGTGAGTCGAGCCGAACAGTTCCAGCTCCGCTTCGTATAGTGGAGTTTTGGCGCGCGCAGAGCTGGAGAGCGCGATGGCAAAGCGCTGTGCGGCGCGCGCGGCGAAGATCAGCTGCCCCACGTCCTGCAGCATGCCCGCGATCAGCACCGATTCGCCGCCGGATTCGTGCCCCAACAGGCGTTTGGCGAGTTGCGCGGCCAAAGTCGAGCGTTGCTGTAAGACTTCGATCGAGAAATCCGGAATGGCGCGCGACACCGGGAACATCTTGGACACTTCGATCGAAAGCACGATCGCCTTGATGACTTCGACGCCCAAGAACGCGACCGCTCCGCCGACCGAATTCACTTGCCGAGGCAACCCATAGAACCCGGAACTCACCAGTTGTAGTACTCGCGCCGAGAGCGCGATGTCCCTCTCGACGATCTCGGCGACGGTGCGCGTACTGGCGTGCGGATTGTTCAACGCGGTGCTGATTTCGACGTAGGTCCGCGGCGCCGAGGGTAGCTCGTTGCTGCTGCCGACCAGCGTGCGGAGCTCGGGACGATTGAGGATGCTGCGCAGGCCACAAGCATTTTCCAACGTGCTCGTCAGCAGCTGCACGTCGCACGGCTTGCTGATGAATTGATGGGCCAGCGGCAGCGCGCTGCGCAACATCTCGAGGCCGGTGTGTCCGGACATCAGGATGCGCACGGCACCGGGGTTCGTTTCCTGAACCCGGCGCAGCAAGCCGGTGCCACTCATGCGCGGCATCTCAGCATCAGCCACGATCACGTCGAACGCCTTCTGTTCCATGAGCCGCAGCGCGACGTCGCCGTCGGTGGCAAAGTGGAGTTCCCACGGTGCCTGCTGCACTCGGCGCCGCAGGACGCGCTCGATGCTGCGCAGAATCAGCTCGTCGTCGTCCACGAATAGAATGCGTTGCGCCTCGGGTTCGCGTCGGCTGCTACGACGTTCGGAGGAGGGCGGAATTTGGCTCGAAGCAGGCATTGCCCGTTGAAAAGATACGGCGTGGCGGCCCTGGCCTTGAATAAATGCGTAGCATTCTGAGTCACTTTCTCCCGCATCGCGGCAGACGAGCGAACCACTTTGCCTTACCCTGAACGAACGTTGCGCAACTGGTTCCGCTCCCTGCCGCTCGCCGCGCTTTTGCTGTGTGGCCGCGCGCCCGTCGCCAGCGCCGAGCCGCCGATGCCGGTCGTCGACCTGCATGTGGATCTGTCGTACCAATTCAACTTCAAGGCCCGAGATTTCGCCTCGAGCGGGGGACAGTTCTCGCTGGAAGCGCTGCAGCGCGGGGGGGTCTCGGGGGTGGTTCTTCCGTTGTTCGTGCCGCGTGGCGCGTCGCCCACCGGGCCGCGCGTGGCCGATCTCGAGCGCTCCTACCAGCGGGTGAATCAAGCACTCCAGCACACGCCGCCGTTCACGTCCGCGGGCTGCGCGAACGAACCGACGCGCGTCCGCACGTTCTTCGCCTTCGAAGGCGCGGGTCCGCTGGCGGACGATCCGGATTCACTGCTGCTCTGGCAAAAGCGTGGCCTACGCATCGTCGGTTTGGTTCACACTTACGCGAACGAGCTCGCGAGCTCCTCCGGAGACCCCGAACCGAAACCATTCGGCTTGACGGACAAGGGGCGCGCGTTCGTGCGTCGAGCATTCGAGCTCGGTCTAATCGTGGATGTCTCTCACGCGTCGGATCGCGCCCTGGACGACATTTTGGCGCAGGCCAAAGACGCGGGCGGTGTGGTCGTCGCGACGCACTCCAACGCTCGCGCACTCGCCGACCACCCGCGCAACCTGAGCGACGCGCAACTGCGAGCGATCGCGGCCACCGGCGGAGTAATCGGCGTGAATTTCCATGGACCGTTCTTGGCTCGAGGTCGGCCCGCGCGGCTGCGTGACGTCGTGCGACAACTGCAACACCTGCGGGACGTCGCGGGCATCGAGCACGTGGCCATCGGTTCCGACTTCGAGGGTGACATCCGTCCGCCCGAGGAGCTGCGCGACGCCAGTCGATTTCCGGTGCTCGCCTCGGCGCTCGTGAGAGCCGGCCTGAGCGCGGCGGACGTGCGCAAGATCTTCGCGGAGAACGCGCTCCGCGTGCTGTGCGGGGGGAGCGGCGGGTAGCGCCGAGCTGCGGCGAGTCGACGCGCGGCCCTCGGGCTTGGCGAGGCGTGTCTTTACAGCGCTGGCGCGGCTTGATAGAGCGGAAAACCGCATGTCAACGCTCGAAGCTCGCTGTCTCGACGCCTTCCCGATTTGGCTCCGTTCGCTTGCGGACGACGCGCGCGCGCTGGCCGCGGTGCTGGAGAGTGAAGGCAACGCGGTTGCACAGCTGCGTTCGGCATCGGCGCTCAACTACTTGTTCAAGTCGTTGGATCTGATCCCGGACGGCTTGGAAGATCTGGGCTTCATCGACGACGCGTTCGTGCTCCGTGCGGCAGCCGCCGCCGTCCGCTCGGAGGCAGAGTCCGAACTCGCTGCAGACGCGAGCGGCACGCTCGCGCGTCTCGCAAGTGAAGCCGAACTAGTGCAAGAGTTCTTGGGCAGCGAGTACGGCCGCCTGAGCAAATACGTCGCCGGTCTGGAGCAAAGTTCGGCCCGCGGCCGCAGCGTCGCGACGATCATGACCGACGCCGAAGCGCGCGCTGATTTCGTGCGTGAGGTTCGGCAGTGGGCGGAGGGTTACGCAGTGCCGGGTTTCGGTCGCGATCAGCGCAACCTGGTCAAGCTGCGCGCGTTTTTGCTGGCCAAGCTACCAGCCTGAACCACGAGCGCGCTTGCTGCGTTCAGTGCGAGAATCCGAGTATGGCTGCCGCCTGTTCGGCCCGTGCGCTTCGCGGCGTGTAGACGTCCGCGGCGGGCACGGAAAAAGTCGCATAAGGTGCCTGCCCGCGCTGCACGCGCGCTAGATCTTCCGCAAGCTCCAGGGCTGAAGCATAGCGATTTTCTGGGTTCTTGCGCATCGCCTTGAGCACGATGCCTTCCACGTTCGGATCGAGCTCATCGCACAGCCAGGAAAGCGGTGGAGTGGGTGAAGCGAGCTGATGGCGGAGCAAGGTCGCGCTGAGTTTGAGGTCGAACGGCAGCTGGCCGGTCAGCATTCGGAACATCACGACACCCAAAGAATAAACGTCGGTGCGCGCATCGACCGGGTCGCCCAGGACTTGCTCCGGTGCCATGAATTGCGCCGTGCCGCGCACCGCGTGCGTTTCGCTCTCGACGCTTCGTCCCGCCACCTCGGCCAACCCGAAATCCAAGATCTTGACGCGCATCGCGACACCCGAAGGGGTGAGCGCGTGGGGTACGCCGTGCTTCACGGTCAAGAACAGGTTGTCGGGTTTGATGTCGCAGTGCACGATGCCTGCCCGGTGCAGCGCTGAAAGGCCCGCCGCGGTTTGCGCCGCGTAGGCCAGCGCAGTTTCGCAGGACAGCTGCGGCGTGCGGAACAACAGGTCCGCCATCAACTCACCGCGCAACCGCTCCATCACCATGTAGGGGGTGCCCGGGTCCGGATCGCGGACCGCCATCGTTCGCACCACGTTTTCGTGCTCTACCTCGAGCGCGGCGCGTGAGCCGATCAGGAAGTGCCCGCGCAACACCGAACAGCGCGCGGCGGCGTCGGTCAGGATCTTGATCACGACCTCTTCTTCGCAGAGCTCGTCCCAACCCAGGTAGACCTTGGAGGTGCCCCCACGATCGAAGTACCGATCGATCGAGTATCTGCCGGCCAAAAGCGGAGCCCGAGGCCGCGGTTTCGATTTGGGCGCGGTTTCGCGCGCGACCGCGATCGGAGAAATCGGCGTCACGCGGATGCCGCGGATCCGCTCTGAAATCAGCTCCGGCGGCAAGGGGTGCGAAGACAGCGCGGGCATGGGGGTCACCCTTGGTAGACACCAACCGCGGCCAAAACCCAAATTTGTTGCGAACTTATCGCTTCAGCTGCGCCTGGCAACCCAGGCAAAGCCGACAAAACCCGCGATCAAGCCCAAGCCTCCCAGCGGCGTGATCGCCCCGAACGCGCGTGGAGCGCCCAGCGCCATGGCGTACAGGCTTCCGGCGAACAGCACGCTGCCGACGAGCAGCAGCCAACCGGGCAGCGCGCTCGCTTCGCGCTTGTTCTGAAATACACCGAACAGGCAGATGCCGAGCGCCCCCACGAGCCAGTAGCGAGTCCCTGTTTCCCACCAGCCGAGCTGAGCTTCGCCGATCATGCCCCGCAAGCCGTGGGCGCCGAACGCGCCGAGCCCGACGCCCAACGCTGCGCAAGCCGCACCCAGACTGGTGAAGTTTGGTCTCATGGTCGTCGAGTCAGGGTGACCCAAGCGTCATCGCCGTCGAGCTCGACCTCGCAAGCAACCAGGGATTTACCTACGCACGGGCCCCAGTCGCACACGCCATCGTCGACTCGGAACAGCGCGCCGTGGTTCTTGCAGTAAATGCGGTCGATGTCCTCGGCATAGAACCGCTCGTCGCCCATGTCCAGATCCACGGACCAATGCGGGCAGAGATTCAAATAAGCGACCAGCCCGGCGCGCGAGTGACACAACAAGAAGCCCGGCAAGCGCTCGGCTCCTTGCTCGAGCTCGAAGCTCCGCGATTGCCCGGGGGCGAGCCGAGTCGCCCCGAGAATGCGAACCCGGCTCGAATTCAAGCGTCAGCGGCGCGGGAGGGACCGGACGGTTGGGGCGGGCTCTCTTGCTCGCGCTCGCCGGCGGTGAGCTCGTTCATCAATTCACGACACTCCGGCTTGCCTTTGAGGTGAGTCATCAGCACGTTGGAGGCCTCGAAGAAGCTCTTCTCGTACTTCAGGCCTTCACGCGCACGAGCGGCAACCTTTTCCCGACCCGTTGCCAAGTCCTCTTCCAAGGCTTCGGCGTAGCGCGCGAGCTGTCCGCGCAGCTCTTCGATTTGGCGACGTAGGTCCGCGGCGCTGGCTTCGCGGCCAGTGCGGCGTGTCTCGCGGGTCTTCAGCCACTGACGTTGCGCTTCGACCATCGCGTGGGCCGCGCCGGCTTGCTCGTAGATCGCGCGCGTGCCGATGCCGGCGCGATCGGCGCGGTCCGCGTTGGCGACGCGCTCTTCGGCGATTTGTTCGGCTCGGCCCAGCTCACGACGCGCGGCCTCTTCTTCTTCACCGTAGGCAGCCGCCTCGCGCAAAACGCGCGACTCTTCGTGGGCCAGCTCCTCGACTTTGCGGCCGATTTCTGCCCGGAGCGCGCGACCGCGGCGCTCCAGCGCCTCGAGCTTGCGGGTATGACTGGCGACTTCACCTTCGAGGCCGCTGGCTTTCGCGGCCAGGTCCCAAAGGGTAGCGAGCGCCTGTGCCACCTCGGGCGCTGCGTTTCCCGACGGATAGGCGCGCGCCACCATGCGCGCGAACAAACCGGCTCGGCCGGCCCACTCGATCACGCTCGGCGCGCGGGGCGCCGGTGGCGGCAAAGGCGCGGCCGCGGGTGCCTCGCCAGCGCCGGTGCCTTCCTTCTCCCAAGACGCGCTAGGCAGCGAGCGTTGCAGGGCCTTCAGCTCTTCGAGCAGGTGATGGCCGTCGCGATAGCGCTTGCGCGGGTCCTTCTCCAGCAAGCGCAGGACGATGCGCTCCGCAGCGGGATGACAATCCTTGCGAATGCTGGTCGGGCGGGGCGCCGGAGCCGTGCGCTGCATCTCGAGCAGACTGTCACGATCACCCGCGCGAAATGGCAGCTGTCCCGTGAGCATCTCGAAGAACAGCACGCCTAACGCGTACAGATCCGAATGCGGTCCAGCTTGCTCGCCGCGCGCCTGCTCGGGCGACATGTACTCGGGCGTACCGAAGACCGCGCCTTTGGGTGCGAGCCGCGGATCGTGGGCCAACGCGGCCAGCCCGAAGTCCAAAATCTTCACGAAATCTTTGCGGCCACCGCGATGGGTGAGCAGGATGTTGTCGCTCTTGAGATCGCGATGCACGACACCCAAGTCGTGCGCGCGCGAGAGCGCTGCTCCCATCTGCTCCAAGATGTCGACGCCGCGGTTCAGCGGCATTGGACCGTGTGCGAGCTCGTTGGAGAGCGGCGTCCCCACCAAGTACTCCATCACCAAGTACAGCTCGCCATCGTCCGTCTCGCCGATGTCGTGGATGTCGATGATGTGCGCATGGTCGACGCGATTGGCGGCGCGCGCCTCACGCAGCATCCACGCGCGAAGGTGTGTTTCACCGCGCAAGTCGGGGCGAATCAACTTTACCGCGACGACGCGATCGATGAGGACGTGTCGCGCGCGGTACACGATCCCCATCCCACCTTCGCCGATGCGCGCTTCGAGGCGGTAGCGACCGGCAATGACTTTGCCGAGCGCTGGGTCATCGGCTTTCTTGGAGCGTGGCGCCGCTACGGCGGGCTTCTGCTGAGCAGGCTGTGCCATGTTTTGTCGTCTAATCCCGAGCGGATGAACGGCTGAGATTAGCCGCAACCTAAGAGACTAGCATCACTAATCAGGCCGGTGTCGCGTCGTGTTTTCGGGAGCTCTGCTCCCGCCCCGCTGCTGCGGGGGCCCACCCTCGGTTTTGGGGCCCCGGCCCCAAAACTGGTTGCTTCGCGTTGGCCGCAGACGCGGTTTGGGGCGCTGGGCGTAGAACGGCTTTGGCGTTGTGTCGTCGAACAGTCAGAACAAAACGTTCAACACGGGCACGCGCAGTTCGGTCGCCTGGTTGACGCCATAAAGCGCTAGCTCTTTGCGGTTGTACACGTTCCGCACCTCGACCGCCGGGACAGCGAACGTCAACGCATCGGACGACACACCGATGAGTGCAGGTGGGCTGAGGTGGTAGTCGAGCGGCAAGGTGCGATGCGAACTCGGTGCGCGCTTCCAAAGCGAACTCGTGGGCGTGGGAGTCGGCGCAGGTGGCGGCGCTTCAGTTGGCGCAGTCACCTCGGTGCCGGATGGCGAAGTCGTCGTGGGCGAGGGCGCAGGTGCGGGTGTCGGCGCGCCATTCGGCTGCGGTGGTTCGGCGACGGGTTCGTCGCTGGGCGCGCGGTCTTGTGTGTAGTTGGCAGGCGGTTGATAGGCCGTCGAGCTCAGGACGAAAACCGTCGTCGGGATCACCAAGGCCATGCCGATGCCCAACGTCAACATGGTCGTCTTGGGACTCACTTCTTGCTCGAAGAAATAGCCACCGACGCCGCCTGCTGCGGCGCCAGCCACGCCGCCGACGACGTACGCCCAGGCGGGCTCCACTTTGAACGCCGCTTCGGTGACCAAGACAGCCTCGGCGCCGATCAGCGCGCCGCCGACGACTCCCTTGCCAGTGGTCGAAACCTCTTCTGCATGCGCCGTGAAGGACGCAAGGGACAGGGTCGCCAGAGTAAGCGTGCCAAAGAATGAAGTCTGGATGCGCATGGATCCTCCGCTACGTCGCCGCTAATACCTGGGTTGCCCGACCCGGTGCGAATGTTCGTCAGACCATAACACAGCGGCCCGCGCGTCCCGCAAATGTCCCACGCAACCCTGCTGCAACATGCGAGGACCGCGCCGTTGGCGTTGAGGCGAGCGTGCGTTGGCCCGCGGTCCGGGGGAATTCGCCACGATTTTTCCGCGCTGCTCTCGCATTCCTCGCACGCTGAGGGACGAGCTCCAGGTAGGCTCGAACCGGTGAGCCTCGTTGCTCGTCGTACTGCGGTTGCCGGCCTGGCGGCCTTTGTCTGCGCGCTGTCAGTGTCCCTGGGTGTCGGGGGCTTGCGACTTTGGCCGAGGATCTCGGGGCAACATTTGCCACTGTCGCTGATTTGGCCGTTCGCTCGCCCGTTGCTGGCCGCCGCGCTCGAGGTGTCTTTCTTGGTCAGTGTGCCGGTTGCGTTGGGTATGGCGACAAGCCTGCGAGCCGCGCGCCGCGCCGCGCCGCTGCCTTGGCAGGTGACTGCCTCGGCAACCTGCGGATTGGTACTCGCGCTCGGTGCGTTCAGCTTCGGCGTGTCTACCTGGCTCGACGGACGTGGCACCTCACCCGGGCGGTTGGCGACGGAGCTCGTGACGTCTGCTCGCGAGAGTTGTGTCGAGAGTGCGCCGCACGCGGAAGTCACCATTCCCATGCTCGGCTTCGCATGGGTGTGCGAGGCGGGGCGCGCCCCCGAGCTGCACGGGCACGCGCCGATCGGCAAACAAGCCACCTTTCGCGCCGCCGCAATCGTCCTCGGCGAAGATCTGAAGCGCGTGGTGTTCGAGGGATTCACGCTGGCGTTTCCGCTCACTGCGCTGAAACTCCAGGTTCGGGTTCACACGCAGCAGGCGACAGTGAGCGGTCTGCCGCCTTGGGGACGCTCGCGTCGCATGCCGCTCGCGTTGCGCGTCTGTCTGTTCACCTTGAGCGCAGGCCTGTCGGCGTATGGGGTCGGCCGGCTTGCCTCGCTGCGCCCCTGGCTGCCCGCTTGGGCTGGGGCTTTGCTCGGGGCCTGTGCGTCCGTCTGCCTGTGGTGGGCCATGGCCTGGCTCGAGCGCCAAGAGCCACACTCGCTGACCTATTTCGCGCTGCCGGCGGCCGGCATCGTCGGAGCGGGGCTGGCTGGCTTGGCCCTGCTTCTGGTGCAACGGCTCTGCCAACGCTATGGCCGGCGCCTCGGTACCCCCGCAGGTCCTTGAAAAAGTTCAATAAATACATGGGATTATCGAGCTGATTGCTGGATTGGGCACGCGGTGGTACGAGGCGCGGGCCTTTGGTTGCTGCCGAGGCGTCACTGAGTTTTCACCGCTGAGAGCCGCCGAAAAAGGCCGAAAGTGCTGAAGGATGCAATCGAGCGTGCCGGGTATTAGCGGCGAACGCGCCAGTTCCGCCCAAGTGAGCAGTCGCTCTTGGTCAGCGTTGGTGGAACTCGGCAAGCCCGGCGTTGCCGGTTTGGTGATGGTCACCATGCTCTGTGGTGCGTTGGTGGCGCCCGGCCCGCGCCCCCTCGGGCGGCTGTTGATCGCCATGCTCGGGACGGCTCTGGTCGTTGCCGCGGCAAACGCGCTCAACATGTACATCGAGCGCGATACGGACGCGCTGATGCGGCGGACTGCATCCCGTCCGTTACCGAGCCGCAGGCTCTCGCCCGAAGTAGCGTTGTGGTTCGCGCTCGTCTGCGGGGTCGTCGGCTTGAGTGTGCTCGCGTTGTTCGTGAATCTGGCCAGCACCGGCTTGGCGTTTGCCGCGCTCGCGAGCTACGTGCTCGCTTACACCCCCCTCAAGCGCAGCACGGACTATGCGCTTCATGTGGGCGCCGTGCCCGGTGCGATTCCTCCGCTGATCGGTTGGGCGAGCATGACTGGGTCGCTCGCGCCTCGCGCCTGGCCGTTGTTCTTGATCTTGCTCGTTTGGCAGCTGCCACACTTCTTGGCGATCGCGACGTTTCGCCGTGAAGATTACGCCCGCGCCGGCCTCGTGGTGCAGCCGAACGCGAGTGGTCTCGCCGCGACCAAACGCTCGATTTTGATCTATTCGGCCTTGCTACTGGTGGTCAGCCTGTCACCGCTCTGCTTGGGCATGGCCGGGCTTTGGTACGCGATCGTCGCGCTGGCACTCGGGCTCGCGTTCTTTGGTTTTGCTGCGTTCGGTCGCGGCACGAAGACCGTGGACCGCTGGGCCAAGCAATTGTTTTTGGCTTCGCTGCCCTACCTGGTGCTCGTCTACGCTGCGCTCGTGATCAGCGCGATGTGAGCGCTGCGCGACCGGCTAGCGAGCACGCGAGCGGCGCAACGACGAGGATGATGAAGCGCGGTAGCCGCGCGTGCCAGAACTCGGTGTGGTGCCACTCTGCGGGACGTCCGCCGCGTCCGCGGAAACGGCCGCGAGCCAAGCGAGGACCGGGCTCGAGCCGCACGATTTCATGACGATGGAGCCCATGCGGCCCGCGCGCGCCAAAAGCGCGGTGTCGGTGCAGCTGGTGAAGAACAAGACGGTGGGCACTTTGCCGACGGTCATCAGCGTGCGCGCCAAGTCGACGCCATTTCCGTCCGGCAAGTCGAGGTCGAGAATCGCGAAATCGAAGCGTTGGGTCAGCGCGCGGGCTGCAGCGCAAGAGCGCGCGCAGGCCACCGAAAAGCCAGCCCGCGCCAGGGTCCGCGAAAGCGCGCGCGCCACGGTCACATCATCTTCGACAACCAGCAGGCGCTGCAGACTTTGCATTCCGAACCCCATTCGATGCGCGAGGTGGGCGGACCTTATCAAATCGTCTTCGAACTGAACATATGCTCTCTACGCCCATCGCCAATGGCCATGGATTGCAGCAAGTTGAGAGCGAGTCCTTGATGCGTTACTGGACGCTCGCACCGGTAGTCGACGCGGTTACTGCGGAGCTTTGACCGGGCTGCGCAGATCCGCTGTAGGTCGCGCGACTTGCTTGGGTGACAGCAGCGCAGCGACCACCAACCAGAGCGCCGGCAACGGCATGTCCGTCGCGCCCAACGACAAGAGTGACATCGAAAGCACGACGCCGGCTCGACCTCGCTCTCGCGGCCTGGCGACGCACACGCCCGCAGTCAACAGCAGGGCAGCGGTGATCGTGAAGCGCAACACGCCCGGCACGAACGTCGTCTGTGCGCGCGACAGCTGCCCGAGCGCACGTTCCGCGAGCACGCGCAGCACACTCGCCCCCGGGGCGCTGCCATGGGCGGCGAACACGCCCAGCAACAGCGCTGGAATCAGGATCGAAACGGCGGCGATCGCGACCTTGCGCGGCTTGCCGTGACCCAGATAAGTCAAACTCAAGCCGAGAGTCACGAGATCCAACAGCGTCGCCAGGGTGGACAGCGCGATCACCCAAGGCTTGAGGCTGATGTCGAGATGTTCTGCGGCACGGCTCATCAGCTCACGCGCCAGCAAATGCGTGAGGCCTGACAAACCCGCTGTACCGAGCACGAGCCCGCTGGCTCGGGTCTCTCGCACTCGAATACTGGCGAGCGCGCCGGCCAAAGACGCGGCGATGGCCGCGAAGGCCATCATGCGACACAGCTCGGGTGCCAAGGGGCGGGCCCACGCCGCCATCACCAGCGCGACCACGATCGCGCTGCCCGGCAATGCCACCAAGCGATAACCCAGATCCAACTTGGGCAAACGCAGTGCACCACCCGCCAGGCGAATCGCTGCAGCGACGCCGCCCGCCGCTACCAACTGACTCAGGAAGGCCGCGACTCGGCCACTGAGCGTGATGAACGGCGCGATGCCCACGGCAAGACCCGGGATGGCCGGCGCAATGCCACGTCCCACGATGGTCGCGAGCAGCGCGGCCCGTGTGAGCATGGGCAAAGAGACCCCGGAGGTCTCTTCTGATTCGGGGACGGACAAGCTACGCTCGGTCAATTCTGGGCGTACACGCGGCCGCGCTGAGGCGTGTTCTGACCATGGCGCTCACGGGGAGACGTCTCGGTGGGGTCGCTGGGCGCCGGCGGCGGCGTCACTTCCGTGGGCGCCGTGCCCGGTTGCGCCTTGAGTAGGAACGGCCGCGCGTTGAGCGTCGAGCAAGCGTACTCGTTGCGATGAAATTCCCAATGCAAATACACCTTGCCGTCGGGTGAGACGATTTCACGTGGCGGAGTGCCAAAGGGCGCTGCGCGCTTGACGGAGTCGAGTGCCGCGATGTCGAACGCGGTGATCCCGCTGAACTTGGTGACGCCCATGCGCACCACGTTCCCCGACTCCTGATCCAAGACGATTTCGACCTCTGTGCTGAGATCTTTGTTGTTCATGGGGTGCCCGGCCGGCAAATTGTCGAGCGAACCTAGGAACGAATCCGCAAAGATGGGGTGGATGCGGTTGTGGATCATGCTCAAATAGCTGCCGAACGCGGAGGCCGCGGTGTTGAGCGCCGTTTGATTGCCGAGTTGAACGCTCGGGACGTAGTTTTCGATCGCGCTTCGCCAGCGGCTCGGGTCCATCGGGTGCCAGGAGCCGACGTGCGCGCTGCGACGGCGCTCTCCGTCGATTTGTCGTTCGCGAGCGAGCTGGTCGGAGCCGATTGCAGCGACCGCCGTGCGCGGCGCAAGGTTCAAGTTGATGCCGTTGGCCGTGGTCCCGGTCGAGCCGAAGCCGAACAGCGCATCACCGCGATTCTGCCGTTTGGGGAGCGGCCGTGCTTTGCGTGCCTTGGCCTCCGCTTGGTCGACCATGGCTTGCCGGGGACCCGGGACGGTGAAGCGGCCGTTCTCGGAGTTCACGACGTCCGGGTTGGCTTCGCTTTGTTTCGACTCGGCCTGCGCCTTTTGCCCCTCTTGAGCGGGGGCGCTGGTCTGCGAGCGTTCGGAGCCGGTGCGGGCGCCGGTTTGATCTTGTGCCGGCGCCGGGCTGCGCTGGTGAGCAGGCTCGGCCGCTGGCGGGCGCATCAGCGCCAGCTTCTCGGGGCTCGACGCCGGCTTTTCCGACGGCGCGTGGTCCTTTTCGCCGGGCTTGTCCTCGGATTGCATGACCCGTGAGTGGTCGGCATCGCCGGGTGTCTTGTCCGGGCTCGAGTGTTCACCGCCGGGCGTCGGCTTGGCGTCGTTCTGGTCGTTGCTGGTGAGGCGCGCCTGCGTCTCTTGCGCCACGTGGTTCGCCTTGTCGGCGATGAAGTTGGCATTCGGATTGTCCGGCTGCTTCTCGTCTTCCACGACCTGGCGTACGGCGATCTTTTTCGGGATCGTCAGTTCCGGAGGAGGCTGCGCGGGAGTCGGCGTGGGATCGGCCTTTTTCTCTTCCGGCTTCTTCTCTTCCGGCTTCTTGGGCTCGACTTTGGGCGGCTCGACCTTGGGCTCCGGTTTCACGACTTCCTTCACCGGGGGTTTCTTCTCGGCCTCAGGGTCGTCCTTCTCGGCGTTCTTCTTCTCCGGCTCCTTGATGTCCTCGGGCTTGTTCGGATCTTCCTGCTCTTCTTCCTTCTCGGTCGGCTTCTCGTCGGGGACCAATTCGATTTCGGGGGGCGCGCCCACGCCGCGCACGTGGTTTTGCACGTTGCGGGCGAAGCGTTGGATGTCCAAACGCTGCTCGATGATCTTCGCGGTCTGATCCGCGCCGCCGCTCCACAGCAGGTGCACCACCACCGCGGTGGTGATCCACAAAAAGAGCGGGATGTTCGCTTCTCGGCGCATGTTCCAGGGCAGGCCGGATCATGACGATCGGCCAGAAAAAAGCTAACATCGAGGGGCCCGGCCAGCAATGTTCGCCAGCAATTGCAGGGGCTTATCGCGAGATCTGGCCGTGGCGCGCGTGCTTTTCAGCCTCGTCGGCGCGCGGCATGCGAGCGTCATACTTTGCTGATCGACTCGAAGTGGTCGGCGATCTCCTGCGCGGTCCACACGCCGCCGTCACTTTCTTTGTACTTGCCGGGGCTCTCCACCACCTTGAACACGCTCACACGAGCGCCGGCAACGGCCAGGACGACCCCCGTCACGTCGTGCGACAGGCTGGAAGCCAAAAACAGATGCGCCGGCGCGACGTGCTCGGGCGACAAGCTATCCTCGATCGTCTCGAACATCGGCAAATCTTCGGTCATGCGGGTCTTGGCGATCGGAGCTACCGCGTTGACGCGCACGCCATAGCGCTGCAGTTCGATCGACGCGGTGCGGGTGAGCCCATAGATCCCGGCCTTCGCGGCCGCGTAATTGGCTTGCCCGAAATTGCCGAGCATGCCCGAGACGCTGCTGGTGTTGATGATCGAGCCGCTGCCCTGCTCTTTCATTTTTTGCGCGGCCGCCTGAGTGCAGAAAAAGCTGCCCGTGAGATGGACGTCGAGCACGGTTTGCCACTCTTCGCGGCTCATTTTGAGCAGCGTCTTGTCGCGCAGGATTCCGGCGTTGTTCAGCAGAACGTCCACGCGGCCGAAAGCGGAGATGGCCTTGGCAATGATGGCATCCGCGCCTTCTTTGCTGGAAACGCTATCGTGGCTGGCTTCGGCGCTACCGCCGCCAGCGCGAATTTCCGCGACTACGGCGTCCGCGGCGGAAGCTGCGGCTCCCGAACCGTCCCGAGCGCCGCCCAAATCATTCACCAGCACGTGCGCGCCCTCGCGCGCGAACAGCAGCGCGCTGGCTCTGCCGATGCCGTTGCCTGCGCCAGTTATCACCGTGACCTTGCCGTCGAGGAGTCCCATGCGGCAGAGTGTAGATTTTATCGCGCCCGTTAGAAATGAAACACGAGGCCTCGCGCTGCGCGTTGCACGGGCGGTTCCTGGTCGTGGCGCACGAGCGCGTCGATCCCGACCGCGACGGCGAGGCCCGCGGCAGTCCCGATCACGTCCCAAGTAAAGTCACGCCAGGAGGGATCGCCGTGGCCCGCGAGATCCCACAGCTCCTTGCCGGCGCCCAAAGTGAGCGAGAATGCGCCGCCGACCAGCGCTCGCTCACCGCGCTTGTCGAGCCACGGGCTCGCGGCCGCGTAACCGCCCGCGGCGAGCCCCATGGATACGCCAAAATGCAGGGCTTTGTCCGGGCCAAACCAAGGATCGGTTTCGCTCGCCCTGGCCGCGCGTGGCGAGACGGCGAGTGCCAACGCGCAAGGCGCGATGAGTGCGCGGATCATGGCAGCCGGCGACGACCAAGCCGGAGCAGGCCGAGGCCGAGCAGTAGTGCCAAGGCTGCCGTACCGCGCGACGACCTCAGCCCAGGGCTGAGCGCGCAACTCGCCTCCAGGTGTGCGGTCTTGACCGTGGGCTGCGTGGGGATGCACGCTCCGAGCGACATCGAACAGGCGTATCGTTCGGGGCAGCTATCTGGCGCGGCGCTGCTGCATTGAGGCACGCAGATGCCCGGCGGGGTGCCCGTGGCCGAGTAACACTTGTAGGCGCCCGGGCACTCACCGGTACACGCCATGCCCAGCGGATCGACGGTCGGGCCGGCGGGTCCCGCGGGCGGGGAAGTCGTCCCCGCTACGCCGGGTGCACCAGCACCATCCGCACCACCTGCAGACGTGCCCGCTGCGCTGGCGCCGCCCGAGCCGTTGGCACCGCCTGCGCCGGACGTACCCATGTCAGTCACCCAACTGGCCGGAGTGTAGCCTCCGGATTTCGCCGCGACTACGGCGGTGCTGCGCACGAAATCTGCCCAATTGGCGACATTCGAATAGATGGCGAAGGTGCAGTCATCGTCGCCGCGTGAAGTCACGCCAAAGACGCGGCCTTGCGCATCGAGCGCGGGACCACCGGAATCACCGGAGCACACCGGGCTCTTGCCGACCCACTCGTCGTCTTCGGCGGCGTACAATTGCGGGCATTTCGCGCCGACGCACGTCACGGTCGAGGTGTCGAAGCGCATGCGCGTACCAAAGCTCTGCTCGTCTTGCGGATCTTGTAAGCCGAAGCCCACGGCCGAGAACGCTTGCTTCACACTGGGCGCGTGGTCGAGCACCGGTTCAATCGGCTTGGCCTCCGACTCTGGGATGCCGGTGCCGCTCAAAATCAGCAACGCCAAGTCGTAGCCGCATACCTCGGTGCTGCCCGGCGCTTCACGAACTTCTTTGATTGCGTAGAGCGTGCTGTCGCCTTGGGGTTGAGCGTCAGTCGAGACGAACAGCTCGCGCGGGTTGTACCTGAGCGTGAATTGGCTGGTGTCACAGCTGACCGCTGGACTCGTGCCGTCATCGATTTGAGAGACGCAGTGTCTTGCGGTGAGCACCAAATTCGGAGCCAGCAGGGAGCCGCTGCAATTGACTGCGACGAACGAGTCAAACGAGTGCGGGGCTCTCGCCAACGCGACCACGCCTTTGGTCGTGGTGTCCAAGTGACCACCGACGATCGAGCCCACGCCCGAGCGAGCCTCTTCGCCCGGGCTGGCTCCGCTGCCGTTCCCGCACGCAGCGACGCTGACGAGAGCCAGTGGCAAAACAGCCTGCGCGAGCCGTACAGCTTTCAAGAGAGCCAAAATGTAGCGCTCCGGGCCTGCGCCCGCAACTGGGCCGCTGACCACGCAGCGCCGTTCAGGGAGGAATGTTACGCTCGGCGTCCGCTCCTGTGGCAATCATTCCGCCTCTCGCTCAGTTCTCTCCCGCGCCTGGTGTTTCCCGCTGCCTCGCGCAAAAAATCTCGTCTCCCCATCAGCAACACTTGCCATGACGACTTCCCCGACACCGAGCACGTCCTCCCTCTCCTCTGCCGGCTCACCCGCTGGCTCGTCGTCTGGCCGCCGCATCCTCGTGACGAGCGCGCTGCCGTACGCCAACGGGCACATTCACCTCGGACACCTCGTCGAATACATCCAGACCGACATCTGGGTGCGCTTTCAGCGCATGCGCGGCGCGCGCGTGATCTACATGTGCGCGGACGACACGCACGGTACGGCGATCATGATCCGTGCACGCCAGGAAGGGCGCAGTGAAGTCGAACTGATCGGCGACATGAACGCGGCGCACCGCCGTGACTTCGCGGGCTTTCAAATCGCGTTCGATCACTATGGGAGCACCAACTCCGAGCGCAATCGCGAGTACTGTGCCGAGATCTGGAGCGCGTTGCGTCAGAACGGCTACGTCGCCGAGCGCGAGATCACGCAGTTGTTCGATCCCAAAGCCGGCGTATTCTTGGCCGACCGCTTCGTGAAGGGGATTTGTCCCAAGTGTGGGACCGCCGATCAATACGGTGATTCTTGCGATTCGTGCGGCAGCACGTACAGCCCGACGGATCTCAAGGACCCGGTGAGTACCCTCAGCGGGGCGCGCCCCGAATTGAAGAGCGCGCTGCATCTGTTCGTGCAGATTGAAAAACTGCATGGCTTCTTGACCGAATGGACGCAGGAGCCGGGCCGCTTGCAGCCCGAGATCGCCAATTACCTCAAGGGCCACTTTTTGTCGGACGAGCTGCGCGACTGGGACGTCTCGCGGCCGGCGCCCTACTTCGGCTTCGAGATCCCGGATGCTCCCGGGAACTATTGGTACGTTTGGTTCGACGCGCCGATTGGCTACATGGCTGCGACGCGCGAGTGGTGCGACCAGCACGGCGAGAGCTTCGACAGTTGGTGGCGTTCGAAAGACACCGAGATCTATCACTTCATCGGCAAAGACATCGTGTACTTCCACACCCTGTTTTGGCCGGCGATGCTGCACGCCTCGGGCTTTCCGCTGCCCAAACGGGTGCAAGTTCACGGCTTCCTCACCGTCAACGGTGAGAAGATGTCCAAATCGAAGGGCACCTTCGTGCAGGCCGCGACTTACTTGGAGCACCTCGACCCCGCGCACTTGCGCTATTTTTATGCGAGCAAGCTGGGCGCCAAGGTCGACGACCTAGACCTCAACTTGGACGAGTTCACGGCCAAGGTGAACTCAGACTTGGTGGGCAAAGTAGTCAACTTGGCCAGTCGCACCGCGCGCTTCGTGAAGGAGAGCGGGCTGTCCGCGCACTACCCGGATGATGGCGGGTTGTTCCGCGAGGCCGCGGCGCGCGGTGAGGAAATCGCCGAGGCCTATGAGACCTGTGATTTCGCGCGCGCGATGCGCCAAATCATGGCGCTGGCCGACCGCGCCAACGAATACATCGATCGCGAAGAACCTTGGAAGCTCAAGAAACAACCGGAAAAGACCGCTGAACTGCGCGACGTGTGCACGGTAGCCCTGAACTTGTATCGCCAGCTGATCGTCTACCTCGCGCCCGTTTTGCCCAAGCTGGCGGAGCAAAGCGCGAGGCTGCTCGGCGCGTCGTTCGACGACTTTGCCGCCGCCCAGCGACCGTTGCTCGGAACTCCCGTCGGCGAGTTCGAACACCTGATGCAACGGGTCGATCCGAAGAAGTTGGAAGCAGTGGTGGCCGCCACGCGCGACGCAGCGACCGACGCTCAGGCGGCCAAGGCTGCAGCGCCCGCGACCGCAGCCAGCGCGACCGGAGTGAACACCGAGCTGCCCGTCGATGACGGTGCCGCGCTCGCCAGCGAACCGCTCGCCCCCGAGTGCTCGATCGACGACTTTGCGAAGGTGGATCTGCGCGTGGCTCGAGTGCTCAGCGCAGAGGCGCTCAAGGAAGCGAACAAGTTGCTCAAGCTGACCGTGAGTTTGGGCGGTGGCACCACGCGCACCATCTTTGCCGGGATCAAAGCAGCGTATGCGCCTGAGGCCTTGGTGGGCCGCTTGGTGGTGATCGTTGCGAACCTCGCGCCGCGCAAGATGAAGTTCGGGACCAGCGAGGGCATGGTGATCGCGGCGGGGCCGGGCGCGACCGAGGTTTACGTGCTCGCACCCGACAGCGGCGCCAAGCCGGGGCAGCGCGTGCACTGACTCGCCGAGACGACAAACACGCGACAACTCTGCGGCAACCGGCCAGGAGTGGTCGAGTCCCGGTGAGGGAAAACTCATGTCTGGCTAGAAAAGTTCGCGGCAGCGCGGAACGGTTTGACGGAGTGCGTCGGGGAGGGCACGCTTTTTGACCCCGGGCGACTGCTCGAGCCTACAGGCGACACCAAACTCTTACCATGCGCACCGTCCTCCGTTTGCTGGCTAAGGCTTGGGTCGTGCCCCTCGCTGCCGCATGCTCCAGCGCTTCGCCGACACCGAATCCGGTCAGCAACACGCCGCCTGCCACCGAGGAACCGGGTGACGGCTTGGTGTGCAAGGCGGACCAGCACCCGGTCGCGCCGATTTCACTGCTGACTCGCACGCAATACGACGCGACGATCGCCGATCTGTTGGGCGACAACAGCCAGCCCTCGCAGGCCTTTCCGGCGGAGAATGAAGTCTCGGGCTACAACAACAACACCGAGGTGCACATTGCCAACCCGCTGCTGGTCGAGCAGTTCATGGGTGCGGCGGAGGGCATCGCGGGGCGGGCGATCGCGGCCAACCTCGGCACGCTTGCGCCGTGCAGCGGTACTGGCGCGGCCGAGCAGACGACCTGCGGTGCGGCTTTCGTCACGAGCTTCGGCAAGCGCGCGTTCCGGCGTCCACTCACCGCCGACGAGGCGCTGGCGTTCAACACGCTGTTCGGCGGCTTGAACGCCACGCGCGGTTATTCCGCGGCGGTCGAGCTGACGCTGCAGGCGATCCTGCAATCACCTCAATTCTTGTATCGCATGGATTCCGAGCAGGCACCCACCCCCGAGACCGGCGCGGTGGCCCTCGATTCGTACCAGCTCGCCTCCCGGCTCTCGTATTTTCTCACCAACTCGATGCCCGATGCGCAGCTTTTCGCGGCCGCAGACGCGAACGCCTTGCTGAGCACTGCGGAGATCGAGACGCAGGCGCGCCGCTTGCTCGAAACGCCTCGCGCCAAAGCGATGGTGCGTAATTTCAATCAGCAATGGTTGCAGCTCGACGGTTTGTCGGGCCTCGCGCGCAATCCACCGGAGAGCACCTCCGACGTCAAAGGCATCGGCACTGACTATCGAGAATCGTTACTGCAGTTCCTCGACCAAGCATTTTGGCAGCATGGGGATTTGCGTTCGCTCTTGCTGTCACCGGTGAAATTCGTCAATCGGCGCTTGGCGTTCGTGCTCGGGGAAGTCGCGCCAGAGAGTGGCTTCGTCTCGGTCAGCGATTCACCGGGGAGCGTGGGGCTGCTTTCACAACCTGGTCTGATGGCGATGCTGGCGCATTCCGATCAATCCGGGCCCGTTCAGCGCGGTGTGTTCGTGCGGCAGCGGCTGTTGTGTCTGGATGTCCCGCCTCCGCCGCCGAATTTCAATCCCATCCCGCCCGATCCGGATCCCAAGTTGACCACGCGTGAGCGCTTTGCCGTGCACACGCAGTCGCCGAATTGCTCCGTGTGTCACAAGATGATCGACGGCACCGGCTTCGGCTTCGAGGCATACGATCAACTCGGTCGCTACCGCACCCAAGAGAACGGGCTACCGATCGATACCTCGGGAGAGATGTTGAACACCGGTGATCCCGCGGTGGACGGTCCGTACAACGGGGTGCTCGAGCTCTCCAATCGCCTGGCCGCCAGCCAGCGCGTCGAGCGCTGCCTGGCGACCAACTGGTATCGCTACGCGATGGGCCGGGTCGAGAACGAGGCGGACGGCTGTAGTCTGCGAGAAGTCGAGCAGAAGTTCAGCGCTTCCGGCGGTCAATTCAAGGAATTGCTGGTGGCAGTCACGCTGAGTGAAGCGTTCCGCTACCGCCCCGCCATTTCGGGAGGCCAGTGATGAATCGCGTGCGACAAAATTCACTTTTCAGTCGTCGCCACTTTCTGCGCGCCGCGGGTGGTGCCGCGGTTGCGCTGCCGCTGCTGTCATCGCTGCGCGCCGCTGCCGAAGGCGAGAAGTTCCCGAAGCGACTGGTGCTGATGTACACACCCAACGGGGTGATCCCGGATGCTTGGTGGCCACAGAACGTGACCAGCCAGACCAGTTGGGATTTGAATACCATCCACAAGGGGCTCGCGCCGTTCAAAGATCGCCTGTTGTTCCTCAACGGCGTCGATCTAGTCGTCACCAACGCAGGTCCAGGCGGCCTACACCAAAAGGGCATCGGCGGGCTTTTCACTGGTCAACAGCTGCAGGACGGCGACTTGTTCGTCGACGGCTGCGGCCAGCGCGCGGGCTGGGCCAACGGCATCAGCATCGATCAGGAGATCGCCAAGACGCTGGCCGTTGGGACGCCGATCAAGAGCTTGGAGCTCGGCGTGCGTGCCACGGAAAACGACGTGCAAGGGCGCATCGCCTACGCCGGTCCGGGCGCGCCTCTGCCGCCCATGAACGACCCGAGCGAGGTCTTTCAACGGCTGTTCAGCGGCTTCGGGCAGAACACGGATCAACTGGCCGAGCTTCGTGCGCGGCGCAAATCAGTGCTCGACACGGTTCAAGCTCAATTCCGATCCGTTTCGGATCGAGTCAGCAGCTCCGATCGCCAAAAGTTGGAGGCTCATCTGACGCTGGTGCGAGATCTCGAGACGCGGCTAGCCATATCCGGCAACGGCAGCGCTGCGTGCGTGGCGCCCGCGGTCCCCCCGGCGCTGGATCAGACCAGCGAAGACGACATGCCGACCATCGGCGGTCTGCACCTCGACATGCTGGCCACCGCGTTCGCCTGTGATCTGACGCGCATCGCCAGCTTTCAGATTTCGACCTCGCTCAATCACATCCGCTACCCGTGGTTGAACAGCCTGGGTGAGGGGCACGCCCTGTCGCACATGGGGCCGAGCGACAACGACGCGCATTCGCAGCTCGTCACCCGCCAAACCTGGCACAGCCAACTGCTCGCGAACTTCCTGACGCGCTTGAGTCAGATCCCGGAAGGCTCCGGCAGCGTGCTCGACAACACCCTGGTGTTGTGGGGCAACGAGGTCTCCGAGGGCAACACTCATTCGCATCAGAGCATCCCGTTCCTGCTGGCTGGCGGGGGTTGGTACTTCCGTACCGGGCGCTCGCTCCAGTACACCAACGCTCCGCACAACAACCTGTTGGTCTCGGTGTTGAACGCGATGGGTGTGCCTGCCACGACCTTCGGACAGGCCGATCTGTGCGACGGCCCGCTTTCGGGACTGGTTTAGACCGTCGCGCTTTGCATTCGGCGCAGATTTGCGCTTAAACGCCGGCATGGGCGTCCTCAATCGCGGCCTGTACGGACCTTTCCTGGCCCAGCTCGTGGTCGTACGACGCTGCAACCTGTCCTGCACCTACTGCAATGAGTTCGACCAAGAGTCGGACCCGGTGCCGACAGAGGTGCTCAAAGCGCGCATCGACAAACTCAAAGAGCTAGGCACGTTCAGTCTCGAGTTCACCGGCGGCGAACCGATGCTGCACCCGGACATGACCGAGCTGATCCGCTACGCGCGCACGAAATCGTTCCACAAAGTGATGATGATTTCGAACGCGTACCTGCTGAACGAAAAGAAGGTGCGCGCGTTGAACGACGCAGGCCTGATGGAGATGCAGGTCAGCGTCGATGGCGTCTTGCCGAACGACGTGACGGTCAAGGTGCTCAAGCCGATGTTGCCCAAGCTGAGGATGTTGGCGAAGACCGCGAAGTTTCCGGTCGTACTGAGCGCAGTGCTCGGAGCCACCAGCCCCAATGAAGCCCTGAAAGTGGTCGAGGCCGCTCGCGAGTTCGGCTTCCGTCCGCGCGTCTTGGTGCTGCACGACGGCACCGGGCAGATGCACTTGGACGAAGCGGGACAAGAAGCATTCGCGCGCGTCAAAGAAATGCTCGGCGGTCGGCGTTTCCGCGAAGCCCACGACTACCGCGAGCGAATTCTACTGAGCGGCAGCGCGCCGTTCAAATGCCGCGCCGGTAGCCGCTATCTGTACGTCGACGAGTTTGGCGACATTCACTGGTGCTCGCAAACCCGGGGCGTCTTCAAAAAGCCGCTCTTGGAATACACGACCAACGATCTCAAAACTCAATTTTACACCAAGAAGTCCTGCGCCGACGCGTGCACGATCGGCTGTGTTCGCACGCAAAGCGCGTACGACGAATGGCGCGGTCAGCCGCTCGATTTCGAATCCTCGCGCCCGCGGCGTCTGCCGCTCGTTCAGGGCTGAACGGCATTGGCTCGAGACTCTGGTCGCTTCGTCATCGACGCGCGTTACGTCACCACTCGCCCGAGCGGGATCGGTAACTGTGTCGCTGCGCTGATCGCGCGCATGCCGGCGTTGGCCCCCGAGGCGCGCTTTCACCTGTGGACTCACCCCGAGCGCCCGACCCCCGTGAGCGGACCCAACGTGACGACTTCGGTCGTGACGGCACCCGCGGACGGAGCGCGCACGTTGCTCGTCCCGGCTGCACTCGATCCGCTCGCCAGCGAGGATGTCGTGCACTTTCCCTTCAGCTTGCTCGGGCGCGGACTGCCCTGCAAGAGCGTGGTCACGATCCACGACCTGATGTGGCTCGAGTCTCCGGCTTTGGTGGACGCGCGTCCGCTGGTTCACTCGCTGCGAGCGGGCTTCTATCAAGCGGGGATGCGACAAGCGCTGCGTCACGCGACTCGCTTGATTGCGGTCTCGCGCGCGACGGCCGATCGCATCCATGCCGTGTCGCCGAAGAGTTCGCCGCGTGTGCGCGTGGTCCACAACGCGGCAGGCCCCGCCTTCGTGGCGCCCACTGATCTCGACGCAGCGATGCGGCAGGCGGCCGCGCTGATCGGAAGTGACGCGCCGTATTACCTGGTCGTCGGCAAGAATGAGCCGTACAAGGCACACTCGCTGGTGTTGCAAGCGTTCGCGCGTGAGGCGCGCGACAACGAGCTCTTGATCCTCGTGCAGCGCACGCGCAGCGGCGCGGGCCTGTCGCGGCTCGCCGAAGAGCTCGGCATTGCGCATCGCTTGCGGTGGTTACCCACGCTGTCGGAGGCCGAGCTGGTCACGGTCGTGCAGGCGGCGCGCGCACTCTTGCAACCGTCGTTGGTCGAGGGCTTCGGCATTCCGGTGTTGGAGGCAATGGCCGCAGGTTGCCCGGTGATCGCCAGTGATACGCCAGCGTTGGTGGAAGTGCTCGACGGCGCGGGTCTACATGCCGCCGTGGGCGATACCGCAAGCCTTGCGGCCGCGATCAATCGACTGCGTTCGGGCTCTTTGCGCGACGAACTTCGCGCGCGCGGTCTCGAACGCGCGCGCGCGTTCAGCTGGGATACCGCGGCTCGACAGACGCTCGAGGTGTACCGCGAGGTAGCAGCGGCAAACGCCGAGGACTCGCGCCGTGCTTGACGTGTTGGTCGACATGACCGCGCTCGACACGCCCTCGCGTGAACGCGGCATCGGTCGCTACGTGAAGCACCTGTGCCGGGCGCTCGCGGCGCGCGATACATGGCCGGCGGAGGTCACCGCGGGTCGAACGCTTCACATCGCAGGGCTCGTGCGGCACTACGGCTCTGCGCTCGGCGCGGTCGATGAATCGCTGCAATTTGCCGGCGATCCGCGGATTCGAGTGAGTCCCCTGCAATACCAGCTGCACAAGCTGCAGCGGCGCTTGTTTCTGGGGGGCTTGGCGCGGCGCGTCGGTCCCAAGCTCCTGCATTTGCCCGATCCGCCCGGCACGCCGCTCGACATGCGACAACCACGGATCGTCACCTGTCACGATCTGATTCCGCTGGTGCTCGCCAAGCAGTACCTGGCGCCCGTGCCCGGCGCGCGCACGCTGCAGTGGCTGCGCGACTACGCTCGCTATCGAACCGCTCACCGAGTGATCGCGATCAGCGCCGCGACCAGGCAAGATTTGATCGAACACGTCGGCGTCGCGCCCGATCGCATCGATGTGGTCCACTCGGGAGTGGACCACGAACGGTTCTCCGCGCGGGCGGTGGACGGTGAACGCGAAGAAGTCTTGCGCCGACTCGGTTTCGACGAACCATTTCTGTTGTGTCTCGGTGCCAGTGACGTGCGCAAGAATCTGCCGCTGTTGGTGCGCGCTTTCGGCCAAAGCGGTGTCGCTCGCGAGCTGAGGCTGGTCTTCGCGGGGCCGATCTCGGAGCGGCAACGCGCGCGTTTGCTCGCGGCGATACGCCAAAGCGGTGTCGAAGGCCGCGTGTTGATCATGGGCTACATCGCTGACGCGCTGCTGGTCGCCTTGTACCGACAATGCTTGGCCTACGTGTTTCCTTCCTCTTACGAGGGTTTTGGCTTGCCGATCTTGGAGGCGATGGCTTGCGGCGCCGCGACGCTCACCAGCGGCCTGTCCGCGCTGGCCGAGGTCGCGGGTGATGCCGCGTTGACGTTACCGTCCCTCGACCAAGACGTGCTCGCGGCCGGAATCGCGCGCATCGCCTCGGACTCGGCGCTGCGTTCGCGATTGCGTGAGCGCGGGCTGGAACACGTGAAGGCGTTCACCTGGGAACGCTGCGCGCAGCAGACGCTGGCGTGCTACGTGCGTGCGCTCGAGGAGCTCGCGGCATGAACTCGAGTACTCCCTTGCGCGGCGTTTTGCTCGATTTGACCCCACTCGAGACCGTTTCTTCGCTGCGCGGTATCGGTCGCTACGTGCGCGGCTTGACCTCGGGGCTTGCGCAAGTTGCGAGCGAACAGCGCTTGCCCATCGAGTACGTGACGGCGACGCCCGATCTTCGGCAGCTGTTCCTGGTCGAAGATGCCTTCGCCTACAGCCAGCGTCCGGTCACCATGCCCGTTCCCCACTGCGCAAGACTGCGTAGGAAATTGCTTCAAACGCGCATGGCAGCGTTCGTACGCGATCGCTCGGCGATCGTGCACCTGGGCGATCCCAATGGAGTGCCGCCGGCCAATTCAGTTCCGTTCACGTTTACTTGCCATGACTTGATTCCTCTGGTCATGCACAAGGAATATTTGGCACCCGTACCGCTCTGGCCGAAGCTCTACCGGGCGCTGTTGCGCGCCCAATACCAGCGCACTCGGCGTATTTTGGCCGTTTCCCACGCTACCAAGCGGGACGTGTGTGAACGGCTGGACGTCCCGGACGAACGCGTGGACGTCGTGTGGCATGGTGTCGATCACCACATTTTTCACCCGCGCTCAGCGCCCAACGAGCGCGCTCAGCTCGATTCGATCGTGGGTGGGTCTGGGCCGTACGTGCTTTACCTGGGCGCGGGCGACAAACGAAAGGATCTCGACACGCTGCTCGAAGCGTTCGCAGAAAGTGGTCTTTGGCGAGAGGCGCGCTTGGTTCTTGCGGGGAACCTCGGCCCCAAGCGGACCCCTTCGCTCGCCGCGCTCGCGCGCAAACTGCGCATCGAAGCGTCCGTGCAGATCGCGGGCTACGTGCCGGAGGCAGTCGTGCCCGCGCTCTATCGTCAAGCGACCGTGCACGCGTTCTTATCCCGCTACGAGGGCTTTGGGCTGCCAGTGCTGGAGGCGCTCGCGTGCGGTGCTCCCACGATCACTAGCCCCGGCTCTTCTCTCGATGAGGTGGTGGGAGACGGCGCCTTGGTCGTCCCTTGCCGCGAAGTCGACGCCTTGGTCGTTGCACTGAAGTCTGCCTTCTTCGACCGCGATCAGCGAGAAAGGCTCGTCGAACGTGGGCTTGCGCGAGCACGAACCTTTACCTGGCGCAGGTGCGCGGAGGAAACGATTTCCTTCTGGCAGCGCGCCATCGCGTGACACTTCGCGCCCGGGCAATCTCTGCGACCAGCGCGCTGCCGAGCTTCTCTGACTTTGCATTCGCCGCGGATTTGCGCTTAAACGCGCGCATGGGCGTCCTCAATCGCAGCCTGTCTTCGGCCTCTAGCCCGCGCCGCCCGCAGACACCGGCTTGCGACGTGCGCAGGCTCGTGGGGCTCGACTCGTGAACCCGGCGCTGTTCGCGGCGGTCGCGGCCGGCGGAGGGCTCGCGGCGCTGGGCATGCGCTATCGCGCGCGAATCAATGGTCCGTTCGAGCCCACGCGCTACGTGTGGAGTCGTGGCCTGGCGCTGCTCTGCGATCACAACGGCGGTGTCGACTTCGTCAAACGTCAACGCGGCCGACGCGGCGCGTTGCGCTTCGATCCAACCTCGTTCGACGCCGTGAAGGACGGCGATCTGGTCTGGATGCGAATGATCGCCCTGCCGCAGTTCATGGCCGAGGCGCTGCCTCGAATCAAGGCCAAGTTCGTGCTGGTCACGGGTGATGAAGATTGGGGGATCCCCGCCGGATTTCCCGGCTCACGACAGCTGCTCGCCGATCCGCGCGTCGTCTGTTGGTTCACGCAAAACTACGACGGGAGCGATTCAAACCCGAAGCTGCACAGGCTACCCATCGGGCTCGATTTTCACACCATCAGCAATCGTCGCAAGTGGGGTCATTGGCCGGCGACTCCCGCAGCCCAAGAGGCCGAGCTCGAACAATTGCTCGGCGCCGCTCCCGAAAATGGCGAACGGCAATTGCGCGTGCACGCTGATTTTCATTTCAGTCGGCACAAGAAGCAAGTCTGGGGCGACGATCGCGCCGCGGTACAACGCGCGCTCGAGGGCAACCCGGACGTGCAATTTCAGACCCGCAAACTGCGGCGCTTGGACCTGTGGCGTGAGAAAACGCGCTACGCGTTCGTGGTCAGCCCACATGGCAACGGGCTCGATTGCCATCGCACTTGGGAATCGCTCGTGCTG
>Ga0134124_10000448_pt1 | contig 34786 bp, 34 predicted proteins | sample KB304_FD_96880 | JGI IMG/M metagenome (GOLD analysis project Ga0134124, IMG submission 96880) | Terrestrial soil microbial communities without Nitrogen fertilizer from Kellogg Biological Station, Michigan, USA - KB3-0-4 | ecosystem: Environmental > Terrestrial > Soil > Unclassified ... | reverse complement strand
TCCTTCATAGCTACGCTTTATCCTTCCTGGCAGGCATCAAGGCTCCTCCCTTCCGAGGCACTCCGATATGAGTGAGCCGCTGCTGGAGGTTAATGACCTTTTCAAGTCTTACGGAAGCGGCGATCAGCGTGTGGAAGTGCTGAAGGGCATTTCTATGCAGATCAGGCACGGGGAGACAATTGCTTTGCTGGGCGCATCAGGGGCCGGAAAGAGTACCCTGATGCATATTATCGGTGTGCTCGACAGGCCGACTTCCGGCAGGGTCCTTTATTCAGGCAAGGATGTCTTCTCGAAAAGTGAACGAGATCTCGCGTCTTTTCGTAACGGCTCCATCGGGTTTGTTTTTCAGTTTCACCATCTGCTCCCCGAATTCACTGCGCTGGAAAATGTCATGATGCCGGCACTGATAAGCGGTGCCTCAAAAAGCAATGCCTCTGCATCCGCATTATCGATCCTGGAAGAGGTCGGTCTTGCCCATCGGGTGACCCATAAGCCCGGCGAGCTTTCAGGCGGAGAGCAGCAGCGTGTCGCAGTGGCCAGGGCTCTGGTGATGCAGCCGGATCTTCTCTTAGCTGATGAACCGACCGGAAACCTCGATATGAAGACGAGTGAGAGCATACATCAGCTATTCGAAGATCTTCATGCGAAAAGAGGGCTGTCAATTCTTGTCGTAACGCACAACGAAAGACTTGCTGCAAGAACAACACGTCAGATCCGTCTTGTTGACGGGAAAATTTCGGTCTAAAGGAATTGGTTTTGTCATTCAGAGTCACGTTATTACTTCTCATACTTCTTCTGTCGACTCAATCATTTGCCGACCAGATCAAGGTTGCAGAGGTATTGGTTGTCGGCAACAGACGGATCGAGTCGTCTGCGATAAACAATGCCATCAAGCTGAAAGTCGGGGACAACTTTTTTGAGGAGAAGATTGATGAGGATATAAAATCAATCTACGGTCTTGGTTTTTTTACCGATGTAAAAGCTGAGAAAAGCAGTTCGGACAAGGGTGTTGTCATTACGTACAGAGTCACTGAGAAGCCGGTCGTACGCGAGATTGTTTTTGAAGGGAACAGCGCCCTGACAACAGATAAACTCAAGGAGAACCTCGATATAAAGCCTAACTCCATATTCTCTGCAAAGGATCTGGTGAAAGGCATCAAGAAACTCAAAAAGCTTTATGTCGACGAAGGTTATCCTCTTGTTGAGATCGATTCTGTAAAAGAACAGATATCGCCGGAAGAGTTGAAGCTCACCCTGAAAATATCAGGGGAGAACAAGATTCTTATCCGCGAGATAAAATTTGAAGGTAACAGGGAATTCGATGATTCAAAGCTTAAAAGCACAATCGAGACAAAGCAGAACTGGTGGCTTGCCTGGTTGACCGGTGCGGGAGTATATAAAGAAGACGTCTTCAAGAACGATGTCATGCTTATTTCCGAGCTTTACATGAATAACGGTTACATCAATTTCAAGATCGCGGAACCTAAGGTCGAGATTACACCGGATAAAAAAGCGCTCATCGTACTGGTATCGATGACAGAGGGCGATAAGTTCAGCACCGGTCAGATCGATTTCAGGGGAGACCTTCTTGAAAGCAAAGAGGAACTGGGCAAGCGCCTGAAAATGAAAACCGGTGAAGTGTTCAGCCGGGGAGCGCTTCGTCAGGAGGTTTTTGCTCTCACGGATCTTTACGCAGACAAAGGCTATGCGTTTGCCAATGTGAACCCGATAACAACCATAAACAGTGCAAAAAAGTTGATAGACGTTACATTTGATTTTGAAAAAGGTGAAAAAGTCTATATTGACAGGATAAACATCTCCGGCAATTCAAAAACCCGCGACAAGGTGTTGCGGCGTCAGATGAGGATCAACGAGGGTGAGCTGTACAGCGCCACCGGTCTGAAGAAAAGCAAACAGAATCTCATGAATCTCGGTTTCTTTGAAGAGGCGACGATAGCCACATCCAAGGGCAAGGAAGACAATAAACTCAACCTCGATGTGAATGTAAAGGAGAAAGCGACCGGTACCTTCAGCATAGGCGGAGGTTACAGCTCACTTGACGGCTTCGTCGGTCAGGGCTCAATTCAGCAGACAAACCTGTTCGGTTACGGGCTGAAGAGCAATGCTTCCGTCTCCATAGGCGGCAAGTCAAGCACTTACAGTGTTGGTCTGACAGATCCTTATTTTCTTGATACGAAATGGTCGCTGGGTGGAGATATTTACCGGACTGAACGTCAGTATGTTGATTATACGAAGAGAGCAACCGGCGCAGACATCAAGGGCGGGTATCAGTTCAGCGATTCCCTGAGCACTTTTCTGCTCTACAGATTTGAAGAGGTGAATATCCTCAAAGAGTCCTTCGCCCTTCAGGAGACCCGCACGAAATTCCCTGACCTCGTTACAGCGGCCAACTCGACTACAAGTTCGGTCACTGCAACTCTGTCCAGGGATACCACCGACTATCGTCTGGACCCGACTACCGGGATGACCAACAGCCTTTCAGTCGAATTTGCCGGCCTTGGGGGGACGAACCGTTTTCTCAAGTATATTGGCAAGACATCGCAGTTTTTCCCGGTGTTATTCGGTTCGGTTTTCATGGTTAGCGGGACGTTAGGGCATATGATGGAGATGGGCGCGCCAATACCGATCGATGAAAAATTCTATCTTGGCGGCATAACAAGCATCAGGGGTTACTCGGGCAGAACAATCAGCCCTTCAGTACTTATACCCCAGCCCGATGGGATTACCGGGGTCAATACCGGTGATCAGCGTGCATACCTGGGAGGGGATACAGAGGTGGTGCTCAATGCCGAATATACTATCCCGCTGATCAAGGATGCCGGCCTTAAAGGGGTCATCTTCTTTGACACTGGTAACGCTATAAACGGGATCGGCAATGCTTTTTCAGGTTTATTGAGCAGTTACGGTCTGGGCATAAGGTGGTTTTCCCCGATCGGGCCGCTGAGACTTGAATACGGAATTCCTCTGAATCCACGGCAGGGTATAGATAAGAACGGCAAGATTGAATTTTCCATCGGAAACTTTTTCTAATACTACATCGGAGGTATAACAATGAATAAAAGAGCTCTTTATTTTCTGATCGTCCTGCTTACCGTCTTCGCACTCCCGGCATTTGCGGCTGAATCAAAATTCGGGACAGTTGACATGCAGAAAGTTCTGCTGCTGTCAGATGCAGGTAAAGAGGCAAAAGAACAGCTTGCCTTGAAGGCGGCCAAGTACGAAGCCGAGAAGAACCTGAAGGAAGAGGATTTAAAAAAACTGAAGGGTGAGCTTGAGAAGCAGAGCGTGCTTCTTTCCGAGGTTGCCAGAGGCGCCAAGGAGAAGGATTACCAGCAGAAACTGAAAGAGTATCAGCGGTTCCTGAAAGATGCACAGGATGATCTGCAGGCCAAGAATGACGAGTATACCAACAAAATTGTTGAAGAGATCATCAGGGTTGTTCAGGAGTTCGGTAAAAAGAATGCTTACACGTTCATCTTCGTTAAAAATGAAAGTATGATTTTTATGGATGAAAAAGTGGACCTGACAGATGAACTTCTCAAGCAGTTCAATGCTTCCAGGAAAGCTACAAAAAAATAGGAGTGCAGTTACCATGCAACTTGCTCTTGGACAGATTGCAGAACTTGTAGGCGGCCGTGTTATTGGCGATCCTGATTTGAAGGTGAGTGGTATCGGCTCGCTGGATGATGCGGTAGAAGGGCAGATCACTTTTCTTGCAAATCCCAAATACTCGGGAAAAGTTGCGACAACGAAGGCTTCTGCGGTCATACTCCCTCCGGGGGCGAACGGGTTCGGTAAGGATGTTGTTGAAACCCGTAATCCATACCTTGCTTTTGCGAAGCTTCTGACACTTTTCAGTCACACCCCTGATCCCGTGAAAGGGGTTATGGAAGGTGCATTTGTCAGTAAGGATGCCAAACTGGGTGCCGATGTATCGGTATACCCCGGTGCATATATCGGTGAAGGGGCTGTCATAGGCGATCGTACGGTCATTCACCCCAATGTCGTCATTTACAGCGGGGTCACAATCGGTAATGACGTGGTTTTGCACTCAAATGTCAGCATCAGAGAGAGATGCCGGCTGGGAAACCGGGTAATTGTCCACAACGGTGCGGTCATAGGCAGCGACGGATTCGGCTACGTTCCGGACGGCAAGAAGTATTTCAAGATCCCGCAGATCGGGATCGTCGTGATTGAAGATGATGTGGAAATCGGAGCCAACACGACGATAGATCGTGCCGCACTCGATGTTACGCTGATTCGTAGTGGGGTAAAGCTCGACAATCTCGTCCAGGTCGCTCATAACTGCAGTATTGGCGAGAATACGGCTATTGCCGCACAGACCGGTATTGCCGGCAGCGTCACTGTCGGAAATAACGTGACTATAGGCGGTCAGGCCGCGATTTCCGGCCATATCAAAATCGGCGACAACATAATGCTGGGCGGCAGAGCCGGGGCGATGAACAATATGGACCAGCCCGGAGTTTTCAGCGGGACTCCTGCCATACCTCACAAGGAATGGCTGAGAACGTTGGCTGTGTATCCAAAAATTCCGGAAATGCGCAAGACGATCAAAGAGTTGGAGGATCGCCTTTCACTGCTTGAAAAGGGCGGGAAAGAATAGTTCCGCCTTTAGTGGCTAAGGAGTTTGTTATGCTTCTTGATATCAATAGAATCATGCAGATACTTCCCCACAGGTATCCCTTCCTTCTTGTCGACAGGGTGCTGGAGTGCGATCCCGGGAAGCGGATAATCGCCATCAAGAATGTAACGATGAATGAGCCTTTCTTTGAAGGGCATTTCCCCGGGCATCCCGTTATGCCGGGGGTCCTTATTGTCGAGGCGATGGCACAGGCCGGGGGGCTGCTGATCGGCCTGACAACAGGTGCCAGCGGCAAAGACAGCATCTGTTATTTTGCCGGCATCGAAAATGCAAAATTCAGGAAGCCGGTAACACCCGGGGATCAATTGCGATTCGAAATAGACGTTGTCAGTTGCCGGAGGGGAATATGGGAATTTTCTGGTGGCGCTTTCGTCGACGGCAAGCTGGCCGCTGAAGCCACGATCAAGGTTACCTACTTTCCGGCTCCGAAATAGAATAGATCATAAAAGGAGTGATTCATGATACATCCAACAGCTGTTATTTATCCTGGTGCCCAGATTGACGAAGGCGTAGAAATAGGCCCACATGCCGTTATCGGTCAGAATGTGAAAGTAGGCAAGGGGACAAAGATCGGTGCAAGTGCCGTAATCGACGGCTGGACGACTATCGGAGAGAATAACAGGATTTCACAGCTTGCATCTGTCGGGGCTCCGCCTCAGGATATAAAGTACAAAGGTGAGCCGACAACCCTGGAGATCGGCAACAATAACGTTATCCGGGAGTTTGTCACCATGCATCTGGGTTCGCCGTCCGGATCCGGCAAGACCCAGGTCGGCAGTAATAACATGTTCATGTCATACTCTCATATTGCCCATGACTGCATTGTCGGCAATAATGTGATAATGGCAAATTCCGCAACCCTTGCCGGCCATGTTACGGTCGAAAACAACGTGATTTTCGGCGGACTCTGCGCAGTTCATCAGTTCACAAGAATCGGCGAGTTCGCCATGATCGGCGGGGGAACGATGATCGGCCAGGATATACTCCCTTACACTATTGCAACGTCTGAAGAACGACGGGCGGCAAAGCTCAGGGGGCTAAACCTAATCGGATTGAAAAGGAACGGCTTCAGTGAAGATCTCATCAGGGATATCAAGACGATGTACAAGACCATCGTGCTTTCCGGTCTGAAGTTGCCTGACGCCGTCGTCCGGATCAGGAATCTGGTAAAGCAGTCTCCCCAAAGAGACCATGTTCTCGAATTCATTGAAGGTACAAAAAGAGGAATCTGTACAAAATGAAACGTATTCGTGCTGCAGTTATAGGAGTTGGTTACCTCGGCAAATTTCATGCGGAAAAGTATGCATCTCTTTCTGATGTCGAATTGGTGGGAGTTGTTGATCCAGATGCGGTCCGGGCGGCAGAGGTCTCTGCTGCTGTCGGAGCGCCTGCCTTCTCCGACTACAGGGAGCTTGCAGGCAGGGTTGATCTTGTAAGCATAGTCGTTCCTACCAGAATGCATTACGAAACAGCTGCATTCTTTCTGGATAAGGGAATCCACGTTCTTCTTGAAAAACCGATAACTACGACTGTGAAAGAGGCCGTTGATCTGATATCGATTGCGGACAGAAAGGGTTTAGTCCTTCAAGTCGGGCACCTTGAGAGGTTCAACCCGGCTCTTGAGGCTGTCAGGAACGATATTGTCCATCCGGGATTCATCGACGCAATCAGGGTCGCCCCTTACAAGCCCCGCGGGACCGATGTCAGTGTCGTTCTTGACCTGATGGTCCATGACCTGGATATCATCAATACGTTAATCAATTCAAAAATTGCCTCGATATCCGCTTCAGGCGCTTCAGTGTTCAGCAGCGAGCCGGATATTGCCAATGCCCGTATCGAATTTGTCAACGGTGCAACTGCAAACGTTACAGCAAGCCGGATAAGTCCGAAGAGTGAACGAAGGATGCTGGTATTTCAGGAGGACGCATATATATCGGTGGACTTTCAGAACAGAAAATCTGCAATCCACCGGAAAGGTGAGGGAGAGTCGGCGCCAGGCGTGCCAGCTGTCATTAGCCAAGAGATTGACGTGCCTCAAAAGGATCAGATACTTGCCGAAATAAGGGCTTTTATCGATTCGGTAAAAACTAAAAGCACTCCGGCCGTAACCGGTACGGACGGGATGAGAGCCCTTGAGGTTGCCCTTCTTATCGAAGAGAAGGTCAGGGAGAATCTTAGATTACTGGGTTCATCTAAGTAAGCGGACTGCAAATGAGTAAAAAAATAATGATAGTTGCCGGTGAGGCATCCGGCGACATGTACGGCGCAAGATTGGTTGAAGAGGCGCACCGGCTCGATTCGTCGGTGCGCTTTTTCGGTATCGGCGGTCCGGCAATGCGTGCCGCAGGGGTTGAGACTCTTATCGATTCCAAGGAGATGGCGGTAGTCGGTCTGATTGAGGTCATCGCACATTTTGGAGTCATTTATCATGCCTTCAAAACGCTGAAGAATGCCATCAGGGTGAGCCCGCCTGACCTGTTGATACTGATCGATTATCCAGGCTTCAATCTCAGGATTGCCTCTGTTGCCAAAAAGGCCGGGGTCAGGATCCTGTACTATATAACCCCCCAGGTATGGGCGTGGCATGCCAGCAGGGCACGTAAGATTGCACACCTCGTGGATCATGCGGCGGTAATATTCCATTTCGAAGTCCCTATTTTCGAGAAAGAGGGGCTCCCGGTCACCTTTACCGGCCACCCCCTGATTGACATGGCGGTTCCGGCGATGAGCAGGGAGCAGGCCCAGTCAGATTTCCGGCTCAGCCCGGATCGGAGGACTGTCGGGCTTTTTCCGGGGAGCAGGAAAAGAGAGATTACACTGCTGTTACCGCTTATGCTTGAATCGGCATCCCGGCTGAAGAAAAGTTATCCTGACCTGCAGTTCATACTCCCGTTGGCATCAAGCATTGACCGAAAACTGCTCGATCCCTTTCTGGCTGATTCCGATATTGAAGTGCTCGTCGTTGAAGGGAGGAACTATGATGTCATGCAGGTATGCGATGCGATCATCGCTGCCTCCGGAACGGTTACCATGGAGATTGCACTGTTCGGTATCCCGATGGTTATTATCTACAAGGTGGCAGAGCTTACCTACAGATTAGGCCAGCTTCTTGTGGACCTGGATACTTACGGGATCTGCAATATCGTAGCCGGCAGGAAGATAGTTCAGGAGCTGATACAGCATGACGTTACTCCTGAAAAGATTACTGCCGAGATTTCAAGAATCCTTGGTGATGAAAGCTATGCTTCAGATATGAGGGCTCAACTACTTGATGTAAAACGAAAACTTGGAGAGCCAGGTGCAGCTGGACGAGTCGCTGCACTGGCGCTAGAGATGATGGAGCTTCCGGCATAATGGATATTTTCAAGAGAATAATTGCATACAGCAGGCCGCACTGGTGGAGACTTTTGATTGCCGCTGCCGCTTCTATCGGTGTCGGCGCAATGGACGGGGCCTTTGCCTATCTGGTTGAGCCGCTCCTTAAAAAGATATTTGCTGAGAATCAACTATTCATTCTTACCCTGCTCCCTTTCGGGGTTGTGCTTCTTTTTGTTTTCAGAGGGGCCTGCCGGTACCTTAACGATTATTTTGTCAGAACTGCCGGACAACTTGCCATCCAGAAAATCAGGAATGACGTGTATGAGAGGAGTATGGGACTGTCGCTGGGTTTTTTCAACAGGCAGTCAACCGGCGGGCTGATGTCCCGGATCCTGAATGATGTAAACACGATGCAGGATGGCGTGGCAAACATGATTACCGGCTTTTTCAGGGATGGGTTCTCGGCGGTTTCCCTGCTGTTTGTAATCTTTTACCGGGACTGGCGACTTGCCATAATCTCGTTTCTGGTGATCCCTGCAACAGTTTATCCTGCCCAGCTGATCGGTAAAAAGATCAAGAAACTCTCAAAGACCGGCCAGGAGAAGATGGGTGATATAACGGCGGTCCTTCAGGAGACTTTTTCCGGGATAAAGGTGATAAAGGCTTTCGGGCTTGAGAGCCGGGAGGTCGACAAGTTCAAGGGCCGGAATCTTGATTTTTACAGCTACGTCCGCAAATCGATCAAGTATGACTCTCTGAGCGCACCGCTCATGGAGACGATTACCTCGTTTGGTGTCGCCGCTGTTATCTGGGTCGGGGGTAACAGTGTAATTTCCGGAAGAATAACGGCTGCCGAATTCTTCTCTTTTGTAACCGCCATGGCTCTTGTGTATTCGCCGGTAAAGAAGCTCGTAAACTCGTACAATATCCTTCAGAGATCCATCGGTTCAGCCGAAAGGGTTTTTGAAGTTATAGATCAAAAGCCGGAAATTCTCGATCCCGAGGATCCGGTTCCGCTTGCCAAAGCAATCGGAGATGTCAGATTCGACAGGGTTTCGTTCAGTTACGGCGAGGACGAACTGATCCTGAATGATGTCACCCTGGATGCCAGGAAAGGCGAAATCATAGCATTGGTCGGTCCGTCAGGTGGGGGGAAAACTACTCTGGTGTCACTCATTACCCGATTCTATGATGTTAAATCAGGTGCAGTTTTGATTGACGGAATCGATTTGAGAAATCTAAGGCTTACCGAGCTGCTTGCAAATGTTGCCCTCGTCGATCAGGAGACGATTCTTTTCAATGACACGATTGCGAACAATATACGTTACGGCAAGACCGCTGCCACTTCGGCTGAAGTCGAGACTGCCGCACGGGCAGCCTATGCCCATGATTTCATTCTGGAGATGCCGGATGGTTATGATACGAATATCGGTGACCGCGGTGTGAGGCTTTCCGGCGGGCAACGTCAGAGACTATGCATCGCAAGGGCTATTCTGAAGGATGCCCCGATCCTGATACTTGACGAAGCTACAAGTGCCCTTGATACCGAGAGTGAACAGATGGTTCAGCAGGCTCTTAACAATCTGATGATAAACAGAACTACATTCGTGATAGCTCACAGGCTCTCCACAATCCTTCATGCCGACAGGATTGTAGCAATCGAGGCCGGCAGGGTCGTCGAAAGTGGTACACACGATGAGCTTCTTGCCAAAGACGGGCTATATTCCAAGCTTCACGAAATGCAGTTCAAATAGCCTATGAAAGCTTTAAGAAGACGATTGGCAACTCTGCTTGGAAGTCCGCTGACTTCTCACCTTCTTCACGCGGTAATTACTGCCCTCAGGTTTACCATGCGGGTTACCTATATCGGCGATAGAGTCATGCCCTCTTTTGCTGAAAGAGGGGAGGGTTTCATAGGCATGTTCTGGCATGGCAGGATGCTGATGCTTCCTTTTATCTACCCCGGAAAACGACTGAATATTCTTATCAGCAGCCATCGTGATGGCGAGATAATTGCCAATGTTATGAACAGGTTCGGCTTTGAACTTGTGAGGGGGTCATCTTCAAAAGGGGGAACTGCTGCTCTTCGAGAGATGGTTCTACTGCTCAAGAATGGTTCGGATATTGGCATAACCCCTGACGGGCCGAAAGGGCCGGCGGAGGTTGTCAAGGGGGGGGTAGCACAGATTGCCAGACTGAGCGGCAAGGCTGTTATCCCGATTGCCTTCTCATCATCTATGAAACTGAGACTGAGAAGCTGGGACAGGTTCTTTCTGCCGCTCCCGTTTTCCAGACTCGTTTTTGTGGTAGGTGATCCTTTGTATTGCAAAAGGGAAGAGGATATCGAGGATTTCAGAGTCCGAATTGAAAAAGCTCTGAGCGATGCGACTTCAAGAGCAGATGCGTTTTTCGACAAATAAACCGGGAAGTTTGAAGAGATACATTTTATGCTGATTCTGTATGACGTCATACTTTGGATTCTCCTCCCGTTCATTCTCGTATACCATATTTATCGCTCCTTTTCCCGAGAGAGACCCGCTGCATTACCGCAACGTTTCGGTTTTGTCGGAACCGATGTAACTGACAAGCTTGAAGGGAGGCGACCCATCTGGGTCCACGCGGTTTCAGTAGGTGAGACAGTCGCGGTAAAACCGTTGCTTTCCGCACTAAAAAAATCCTATCCTCAGCACCCTCTTGTTATTTCCAATATGACGGAGACAGGCCGTTCCATAGCGCTTAACATTGCCGATGCAGATGCATGTATATATTTCCCGTTCGACTTCGCATTTGCTGTTAACCGGCTGTTTTCCGGATTGAAGCCGGTGCTTGTCGTCATTGTGGAGACAGAGCTCTGGCCCAATTTTCTTCGTTCAGCCTGCTCCCGTTCAATCCCGGTAGTAATAGTAAACGGACGGATTTCAGACCGCTCGTTCAGGAGTTACTTCAGATTCAGGCGCTTTTTCGGCAGGGTCCTTCAGTATGTCGGTGCCTTCTGTATGCAGAGCGACGATGATGCAAACCGTATCATAAGCATAGGTGCTCCTTCAGATAAAGTCTCGGTGACCAGAAACCTCAAATATGACGTTCCTTTTACCAGAATTGATCTTGAAGAGAAAAAAAGAACAAGGCAGAGATTCGGAATACCGGAAAACGGTTTTGTTTTTACTGCCGGAAGCACTCATAAAGGTGAAGATGAATATGTACTGTCAGCATATGATTCCCTCCGGAAAAGCGGAGACGATGCTTTTCTGGTTCTTGTTCCGCGACATCCCGAGCGTGCCGGTGAGGTTTCAGCTGTCTCGGAAAAATACGGGTTGAAGCCGGTACTTTTTTCTTCCTTGCCGAATCATGGCAGTCTGTTCGAGAAGGATGAGATACTGGTGGTTGACACAGTTGGAGTACTGCTCAAGCTGTATGCTGTGTCTGACCTGGTATTTGTCGGCGGGAGCCTTGTCCCTGTCGGAGGCCATAATCCGCTTGAGCCGGCTTCATGCGGTGTCCCTGTCATTTTTGGACCCCATATGACCAATTTTCGCGAGATTGCCGCCCTAGCCGTTGCTTACGGTGCTGCCAGGGAGGTCCGGGATCCGGAAGCACTTAAAATGAGTGTCCTCGATCTTTACAATAACCAGGAAGAGCGTCTGGGAATGGGGGAGGGCGGCGGCAGGCTGCTTTCCGCTCAGGCCGGATCTACAGGACTGAATATGGTGATAATCGACAGAATTCTCAAGGGCGTACAGTGAAGATGCGGGAGAATTTCATACGATTGACCTCCGGTGATAAACTTTCACAGGCTGACCGGATTATCCTGAATCTGCTCAGGACCATATCGTTCGGGTACGCTGCCTTGATGAGGGCCAGAGCATCTGCATACCGGCTGTCGATTTTTCGATCCCGTACACTGCCAAGGCCGGTGATTTCAGTGGGGAATTTGACTGTCGGAGGTACCGGAAAAACACCGGTGACCTCCTGGATTGCCGCATATCTTCTGGGTAAAGGGAAAAAAGTGGCAGTGCTTTCAAGAGGATATGGAGGATCTCTGGAAGGAACTGTTGCGGTTGTGTCCGACGGAGTAATAAGGAGTCTTACCCCATTGGAGGCCGGCGACGAGCCCTGTCTTCTCGCAGACAACCTGCCGGGGCTTATCGTGGTAATTGGCAGCAGCAGGTGCGATGCGGGACGCCTTGCTATGGAGAGGTTCCAGCCCGACATCTTTATTCTGGATGACGGATTTCAACACCTGGACTTGAAGCGCGACCTGAATATCCTTCTTCTGGATGCAACAAGACCGTTCGGGAACGGTTTTGTCTTTCCCGCAGGACTTCTGCGAGAGCCTTCAAGTGCGATCAACCGTGCCGACCTGATTGTTCTTACCCGTGCAGAGAGGTCAGGTATGACGATTGAGCGGATTCCCGGAAATATCCCTGTTATCAGTTCTGAACACAGACTTTCCGGATACAGGCCGTTTTCCGGCGGGGATATTAACTCTTTCGAAAAACTTGAAGGCTTGAAAGGACTCGCTTTTGCAGGTATAGCCGACCCGAACCAGTTCTTCGATTCACTGGAGAAATGCGGAGCCCGGCTGGTTGCAACACTTGCCTTTCCTGATCATACCGACTACGGGGACGACGAGATTGCCGCTCTGGCAAAACTCAAACGCTCATCATCTGCCGATTATCTGATTACAACTACGAAGGATGCTGTGAAAATACCAGTAAACCAGGTCAACGAGTTTCCATTCTATGTAGCACAGCTGGAGGTGTTCTTTCACGATGAGACGATGCTGAAAGCAGCTCTGGATAATCATTTGGAACAGGGGTGATTTATGCCGATATCTGCCGAACTTCTCAAGATCCTTGCCTGCCCGAAATGCAAGGGACCGCTTTCCCATCGAGCGGATAAGCCGTCATTGGAGTGTGACAGCTGTTTGCTCAGCTATCCGATCCGTGATGACATCCCGGTACTCCTCATAGACGAAGCTGAAAGCACGAAGATCAATTAATGCTGAAGGGACTGAATAATCATACAGTCAGCAGGATCCTTGTCAGAGGGACGAATTGGCTCGGGGATGCAGTTATGACTACACCGGCTCTGGGCAGGGTAAGAGAGTACTTCCCAGAAGCCAGAATCACCCTTCTCGCAAACCCGCTTGTGGCTGAGCTGTTTGTCTCGCACCCCTGGATCGATGATGTAATGGTCTATGACCGCAAAGGCAGACACGCGGGGATAAAAGGCCGCTTTGTGATGGCAGGGGAGCTGAAATCCCGCTCCTTCGACCTGGCCATTCTTCTGCCCAACTCGCTCGACTCCGCGTTCATCACCTGGCTTGCCCGGATACCGCGTCGGCTCGGGTATGCGACTGATGGTCGCGGGCTGTTGCTGACTGACAGGGTGCCGTTATCGGCAAGGAAACTCACCGGCCACCAGTCCGGATATTATCTGGCAATGCTTGAACATTGCGGGATCGTCGGGAGTCCGAGACCCCAGCTACTGACGACGACGCTTGCCGAGGATGCCGGGATGAATGTGATTCTTGAAGCGGAAGGAGTTCATGCCGACAGTATCGTCATAGGGGTTAATCCGGGGGCTACCTACGGTTCTGCCAAGCGCTGGTATCCGGAACGTTTCGCTGTTGTTGCCGACCAACTTGCACGAAGATGGGACGCCAGGGTTGTCATTACCGGGGGAAGGGATGAAGCGAAAATTGCCGAAGATATTTGTGGCATGATGACATCTCGATGTCTCAACCTGGCGGGAAAAACCGGAATCCGGGAAATGATGGCAATGATCAAGCGCTGTAATTTCTTCATTACCAACGATTCCGGACCGATGCATATTGCGGCTGCTTTTGAAGTACCTCTGGTAGCGATCTTCGGTTCTACAGATCATACTACGACTTTTCCGCTCGCCCGGCACACAGCCCTGGTACGAAAACAGGTTGACTGTGCCCCTTGCATGAAGAGAGAATGTCCGACCGAGCATCGCTGCATGAAGGAAGTAACTGCTGAGGATGTGCTGGCTGCAGCAGCGACGCTGCAGCCGACCGGTATGCTGAAATGAGAGTATTGATCGTCAAGACATCTGCCCTTGGGGACATTGTTCATGCTCTGCCGGTTCTCGACTACCTGCACCGGCTCTCGCCGGGCGTAGAGATCGACTGGGTTGTGGAGAGCTCTTTCAGGGCGATTCTTGAAGGAAATCCTTTGATTTCAAGAGTCTATCCGGTCTACACGAAGAAGTGGCGAAAAAACATGTTTTCTCTTCAGACCTGGCGCGAGGTTTTCCAATTACGCGCCGAGTTGTGTTCAAGGAATTACGACCTGGCGTTTGATGTCCAGGGAAACCTGAAAAGTGGGCTGATTACATGGTGTTCCGGATGCAAGCGTCGCTACGGATTCGATCGTGATGCCGTTCGTGAGCTGCCGAATCTCAAGTTTACCACGAATCACGTCCCTTTAAGAAAAACGGACCATCACGTAACCGACCGAAGCCTGCGCGTTATCAGCGTTCCCTTCGGCAAGGATTATGTGGGTACGCAGTTGAACTCCGATATTCAGACAAGCGGTGAGGATGATGCAGTTGCCGAAGTTTTTCTGGCCACGATGTCAGACGGGCTGGTATTCCTCTTCCATAACGGGACTACCTGGAAGACCAAACTCTGGCACGAAAAGGGCTGGATAGAGCTGGGAATCCGTCTGCTGGAGAGTTACCCGGACGCATCAATTCTCCTTTCATGGGGTTCCGAGGAGGAGTTCCAGGTAGCCGAGAGAATCGCTGCCGGTATCGGACAGAAGGCCAGGGTGCTGCCCCGTCTCTCTATAAAGGGATTTACCGCCATTATTAAAAAAGTCGACCTCATGGTCGGAGGAGATACCGGGCCAATTCATATTGCCGCCGCAGTCGGAACTCCCACGGTCTCGTTTTACCGGGCAACCGACGGCAAGCGCAATGGCCCCAGGGGTGAGATGCATCGGATAATCCAGTCAAATCTTTACTGCTGTCGCTGCCTCAACAAGCAGTGTGACAAGGATCAGGCCTGCAGGGAGAGTATCCACCCCGAGAGTTTCCTGAAGGCCATCGATCAATTGCTGGCAGGTCCGCAGTCATGAAGATATCCGCTACTGTTATAGTCAAGAACGAAGAGAAAAATATTTTCGACTGTTTGAATAGTCTTGATTTCGCAGATGAAATTATTGTTGTCGATTCAGGCAGCAGCGACCGGACCGGCGAGATCTGCAGCAGTCATCCTAAAGTCAGGTTTTACGAGCGGGCATGGGAAGGTTTCGGTCGTCAGAAAAATATAGCGGCCGGTCTTGCTGCGAACGACTGGATACTTAATGTTGATGCGGATGAGCGTGTCACACCTGAGCTTCTGTTAGCCATCAGAGCAGCTGATTTCAACGGTTACGCCGGTTTCAGGGTAGCACGACGCAATTTCTTTGGCGGGCGCTGGATCCGCTACTGCGGCTGGTATCCAGATTATAACATCCGATTATACAGCCGCAGACTCGGGAGTTTCAAGGAAAGGGCGGTGCATGAAGCCGTTGAGTGTTCCGGGGAGGTCGGAAAACTGCAGGGTGACCTTCTTCACTATAGCTACAGCAGTGTGTCTGACTACCTGCAACGCATGGACCGATACTCCTCACTGGCAGCGGAGGAGATCGTGAAGTCGGGCAGGAACCCGGGGTACTGCCATTTATTGCTGAGGCCGGCGTTCACTTTCTTCAAGATGTACCTGCTCAAGCTTGGTATATTTGAAGGCTATCTTGGATTTCAGCTCTCCATACTGTATTCAATGTATACCTTTGCAAAATATGCAAAAGCAGTTGAATTGTCCGAGAAAGTTAAGGAACGGGTCTGATTCTGCCGATGATCAGGCTAATTATGCCGGCAGCGGAAGCCCACAGCAGTAGACCATTTTGGTTCATGAAAGGATTCAACCTGAATGCCTAGTTACGATTATTCAGTAACATTTGCCTGCTATAATCAGATTGCCTATACCAGACTCTGTATCGACAGCCTGCTGCAGAGTGGAATAGACTTGGGGCGTGTCGTGGCAGTTGACAATGGGTCAACTGATGGAACCGTCGATTATTTGCACAGTCTGCCTTTGGGCGGAGTCATTTGTAACAAGCGAAATCTTGGTTGCGGAGTCGCCTGGAATCAGGGAGCATTGCTGCAACAGGCTGAATGGACCATTGTCATGAATAATGACATCATCTGTTCAAAAGGGTGGTTGGAAGGGCTCATTGATTCCGCACAAGAAAATCGGATTAAAATTGCTTCTCCAAGCATGATCGAAGGTGATTTTGATTATGACTTTGAATCATTCACTCATGATGCTGCCGGCAGGCTAAAGGATGCTGCACGAGCAGGTCTGCCACATGCTGTCTGCATGGCAATTCACGAGTCAGTCTGGATGGATGTTGGTTATTTCATGTCAATTCCGAAGCTTTTCGGCTATGAAGACGGGATTTTCTTCTCACATGCCAGGAGAGCCGGTATTAGAATGGGGACAGTCGGATCGTCCTGGATACATCATTTCGGATCGGTAACTCAAAAAGCAATGGCCCTGGAAAAGAAGATCAGCTCCGGATTGGGTGATCACGGGTTGTATAAAAGCGTCCTGGGCGAAACCTGGTTATGTCGAAAAATGTCAAAGTTTGCGGCGAAGCGTAATCGTGAAAAAGTGCGACAATCTGAATTGGCAGCGCACGGTATCAGTATGTATGGAATACGGAAAAATGGAGTCTTTGACTGGCGTTGACCTGGATCTGGATTTGACATCATTTTTTATGGGTCTGGAGGATACATGAAAGTTAGCTGCTTTACCTTTTTGAGGAATGCCGAAATTCTCGGGTACCCTTTCATAGAGTCGATACTGTCAGCATTGCCGCTTTGTGACGAATTCATCATCAATATCGGACCGAGTGAGGATAATACTCTGGAGCTGGTTCGCGGAATTGGCGATCCAAAAATACGGATTGTTGAGAGTTACTGGAATGAGAAGATGCAGGTAAAGGGTTATGTCTACGGCCAGCAGAAGAACATTGCCCATTTCAACTGCACAGGCGATTGGGCTTTTTATCTGGAGGGGGATGAGGTGCTTCACGAGGATGATATCCCCTTGATTCGTGCTTCCATGGAGAAACACCTGCCTGATGAGAATGTGGAGGCCCTGGTTTTCGACTATCTTCACTTCTACGGCAACCACCGGACCGTTGCCTGGAGTCCCGGCTGGTATCGTCGCGCCCCCCGGATCATCAGGAACTCCCTGCGGTCCTACTCCCCGGACGGGCTGTTCTTTCTGGTGCTTGCCAGCAACAAGCGGGGTCGCTACCCGCGGGCTGTACTGGCCGGTGCCACCATCTATCACTACGGGTGGGTGAGAAGCGAGGAGGAGATGAACCGTAAGTCAGAAAAGGTGGAGCGCTACTGGAGCAAGGTGCCGAAAAGGATCGACTACTCTCAGATAGATCAGGCGGTCCTGCGCCGGTTCGAGGGTACTCATCCTGCAGTGATGAGCCGGTGGCTGCCAAAAGAGACCTGCTCCCTGTTTCAGGCAGACCCAGAGCATATTCTGACAAATCGCGAAAAGAAGCATCGTTTCCTGGCAAAACTGGAACGATTATTCGGTCTCGAATTCAGCAAAAAGCATTACAAGTTGGTGTGATAATGAGTTCTACAGCCGTCAGACCCGTTACCCGGACATCAACAGACAGCCCGCCCCGGACGATCTTAATCTGCTGCATGCGCCTTATCGGTGATGTGATCCTTGCCACTCCTCTGATCAAAATCCTGAAAACCGCTTATCCGGACGCCAGCATCGATTTTCTCGTCAACCGGAAAACCGGCGAATTTCTCGAAAAGGATTCGAGAGTCAGGCAGGTTATTTATTCCGAGCAATTTGATATTGACAGGAATGTTCATGTCAAAGGTAAAGGCTATTTCGGCAGGATTTTCCGGCAGTACGACATGGCGATCAACTTGAATTATGCTGACCGAGGGAATATTGCCGTCCTGCTCGCCGGCAAAAGGCGGCGAATCGGTTTCTGGGCAGATGACGGTCTGGTAAAAAGCTTCTGGAAAAGACTTTTACTGACTGATCCGATAAGGTACGTACCTGATGAGCATATAGCGTATCGCTGTAAAGTCGTAGCTGATATGCTGGGGCTCAACGCTGAACTACTCGAATGCAAGGTGTTCTGGGACGAAGCGGATGAATCCAAAGTGGCTGAAGTGCTTGCCGGATTGAAAAGCAGTGGATCGTATTTTGTCGTTCACCCCTTTGCAAGAGGTCAGTATAAGCTGTGGCCACTGGAACGGTTTGTCGAAGTGAGCGACACCATTGTCGAACAGTACGGGCTTCACCCGGTGTGGACCTCGTCGCCGCTACCGGCAGAGATCGAGCAACTGAAGGTAGCCGCTTTGTCATGTCGTCATCGGCCGCTCATCGTACCCGGAACATTTACCCTGAATCAGATGACATGTCTGCTGACCGGGGCCTCCCTTTATGTTGGCCTGGATACGGCGATCACTCACCTTGCCGCGACAACCGGGATTCCGGTGGTGGCCTTGTATGGTCCGACTCCTGCTGTTTATTGGGGCCCCTGGGATAACTCGGTCCCGGCAGAGAGTCAGCGTGCCATCTTTAAGGGGAATCGCCCTTCCCGGAACATCGTGATGCTGCAGAAAGAGTGGGAGTGTGTCCCCTGCGGATGGGAGGGTTGTCCCGGCAGGGGGCCGGAAAGCCGCTGCCTGTCGGAGATGGAAACTCACGAAATTCTGCATGCCGTGGACGCGCTTCTGCAGCCGTAGAGCGCAGTCAATCAGCCCTTTCGGTTGTGTTGATTTGAGGCGGCCGTGTTACGGTTGCAACTGACTGTTTTCGTCGCTGACTGTTCACGCAATGAAATTGTTTTATGGAAAATCAGGATCTATTTCAGTTCAATTATGGCGGTTTGTCCGGAATGCCCGTTCCCAAAATAAGTGTCTGCATCCCGACCTACAATTACGCGCGGTATCTGCCTGAAACGATTGAATCGGTTCTGGAACAGAGTTTCGCAGATTTCGAGCTCATTATCATCGATGACTGTTCAAGCGATGACACTGCTGTTGTGGTTGGCAGATATGTCGAGCGTGACAGGAGAATCAGGTTCAGTGTCAATGCAAAAAATCTGGGGATGGTGGAAAATTGGAATCTTTGTCTGACTCGTGCTAAAGGAGAATTCATCAAATATGTGTTTGGTGACGACCTTCTGTCTTCACGCGACGCCCTGAAAAAGATGGTGTCCGTTCTTGAAACCGACAGTTCAATCTCACTGGTTGCTTCCTCACGGGATTTTATAGATACCCGATCCCGGAAATTGAAAAGTGAGTCCAGATTCAGGAGAAATGCGGTATTTTCCGGTACCGCTGTTATTAATCGATGTCTTAAAGAACAGAAAAACTTGATTGGAGAGCCCACTGTTGTCATGTTCAGAAAAAGGGATGCTGCTCGCGGGTTCCTGCCACATTATTGGCAGATCGTTGATCAGGAGATGTGGTTTTACCTCCTTGAACAGGGCAACCTGGCCTTTTTGACAGAGCCTTTGATCTCTTTCCGGATTCACCCGGAACAACAAACATCAAAAAATGTCGACACACTCAACAATGTGGAGGATATTTTTCACCTTTATGATGATTATATGGACAGACCCTATATATCAATCGCTGGCCTCCGCAAATCGTACATAAGGTATGATAATATATATGAAATATGGAAACTATATGCAAAAGGTTTCATTTCATGGCAGACTGCGACATTGCGAATTGGAAAGCACCTGAGTATCGTTTTATTCGTTCTGATGATTCCGCTTTACCACATCATGAGATGCTGCTTCAAAGCTGTTAACGCCATTGGCCGGATTCTGGGCAGGGTTTAAGCAGGCTTACGGTTGCCGGGTAGAACCCGTATCGATTCGTAGATGTTAAGTCAACGATGAATATTTTTGTGAAAATGCTGCAGAGTTACTTGTAGATGCCGGCGCCTGCCTGGATGAGGGGTGAATCCTTGGATGAGGGAATCAGTAATGAGAAAAGTTCTGGTAACAGGCGCTGCCGGATTCATCGGTTATCATCTCTGCAAACGTCTTCTTGATGCAGGTTATCAGGTAACCGGCCTGGACAATCTCAACCATTATTATGATGTCGGCCTGAAGCAGGATAGATTGAAGCTTCTGGAGCCGCTAAATGGCTTTGCTTTTGTCAAGGTCTCACTCGAAGACCGTGATGAGTTGAATCAGCTTTTTGCCAGGGAGCGCTTTGATGTCGTAGTCAACCTTGCGGGTCAGGCAGGGGTGCGCTACTCTCTTCAGAACCCCCATGCTTACATTGACAGCAACATTGTCGGATTCATGAACATTCTGGAAGGGTGTCGGCATCACGGGGTAGGGCATCTTGTTTATGCTTCATCCAGCTCTGTCTATGGGGCCAATACCAGGATGCCTTTTTCGATTCATCAGAATGTTGACCATCCTCTCTCCCTGTATGCAGCAACAAAAAAGGCAAATGAGCTCATGGCTCATACCTATTCGAGCCTGTACGGTATTCCTGCCACCGGTCTTCGTTTTTTTACGGTATACGGGCCCTGGGGCAGACCCGATATGGCGCCTTTCCTTTTTACCAGGGCAATTCTCGAGGGTAAACCGATAGATGTCTTTAATTCCGGGATGATGCGGCGGGATTTTACCTATGTCGATGATATTGCAGAAGGGGTTGTGAGGGTAATTGATAAAATCCCTGAAGCGAATCCCGACTGGAACCCGGATTCACCAGACCCTGGAACCAGTTATGCTCCATATCGCATTTACAATATCGGCAATAACAAGCCGGTGGAATTACTGAGATTCATAGAATTGCTTGAAGAGTGTATCGGGAAAAAAGCGATCAAGAATCTTCTTCCTATGCAGAAAGGTGATGTTACAGCAACCTATGCCGATATTTCGGATTTGATGCTTGATGTGTCATTCAAGCCATCAATATCCATCGAAGAGGGTGTCAGCCGTTTCGTTGAGTGGTACAGGGAGTATTATAAGGTCTGAGACAGGTCGATATAGCTGTCTATGTACCTGCCTGAGAGGTTGAAAAACAAGATGTCTTTTACTGTTCCTGTGCTCATCTATCATCATATCAATTCTCATACAGGAGACACGGTAACCGTAACGCCTGAAGTTTTTGAAGCACAGATGGCATTTCTTGCCCAATCCGGTTTTACCACCCTTTCGATTGATGCCCTGATGGGAGCTTTTTGCAAGGGGCGGGAGATAGGCAATAAGGCTGTTGTTTTATCATTTGATGATGGCTGGCTGGATAATTATCTGTATGCGATTCCGGTTCTCAAAAGACTCAAATTCCGGGCAACCTTTTTTATTATAACCGGCAGGGTGGATGCTTCTTCCAATGGTGGCGTCAAGCTCTTTTCCGACATTCCTCTTCATGAGGCTGCCAAAGCATACATTCAATCCGGTGAAGCAAGTCGTGTCGTGCTTGACTGGGACCTGATCAGGAATATTGAAGAAGATGGACTTTTTAGCTTCTACTCACACACAGTTTCTCATCGCAGATGCGCCGAGCTGTCAGGAACAGAGCTTCTGAACGAGCTGGTTGAATCAAAACATCGTATAGAAAGCGAGTTGGGGCGAGCCTGTCCCTATCTCTGCTGGCCCTACGGCAGTTACACCAAGGAGACGATCAAGGCTGCACGGGAAAGCGGCTATACTGCCTTGTTCACTACGGATTATGGCTTTTGCGGTCCATCATCCGATCCGTTCAGAATCAAGCGGATTGAAGTGAAGAACTCTGTTGCATGGATGCAAGAGTGTTTCGCAAAGATTTGATTTTGAACTAGCTGAATTTGCTGATAACTTTTGTAACCGTATCCGGATAACAGGCAAAGGAGAACCATGCGTCATACACCTATTGATTTGTCGGGAGTAAAGACCTATCCAATCAAAGAGAGAAAGAACAAAATGGTCTTTTCACGCGACAGCGCCGTTACAATCTCTAATGGGATGTCGGTTGAGCAGCTGCTTGCGGCTCTGCCGAAGCAGCTCGGCGCAGAGTCGCTTTTGAGTGTCATCGATGCCGTAGTGGCTGCCAGAAAAAAAGGTAAACCAGTTATCATGGCGATTGGCGGCCATGTGATAAAATGCGGTCTTCAGCCTGTTCTCAAAGGGCTTATAGAAGCAGATATGATCACGGCTGTTGCCATGAACGGTTCGGGTTCCGTGCACGATTACGAACTTTCGCTTATCGGTGAAACAAGTGAGGATGTCGGGGCAGTGCTGCACTGTGGCACATTCGGGATGGCCGAAGAGACCGGCCGGGATATCAATCGTGCCATAAAGGCAGGAGTTGCCAGCGGGATGGGATATGGAGAATCAGTCGGTCGTTTCATCATCGACAATAACAATCCTTTTCAGGAGCAGAGTCTGCTTGCCACTTGCGTGAAAAATGACGTACCGGTAACTGTCCATGTCGCTATCGGCACCGACATTATTCACCAGCATCCGGATGCGGACGGGGCAGCCATTGGTCAGGCTACTTTTACGGATTTCAGACTATTTACCTCGATAGTAAGTGAACTTGGCGACGGAGGTGTGTATCTTAATATCGGAAGTGCCGTAATCATGCCCGAAGTTTTCCTCAAAGCTTTATCCATTGCCCAGAACCTCGGCCATCATGTGGATCATTTCACTACGGCGAACTTTGACATGCAGCAGCACTACAGACCGCTACAAAACGTGGTCAAGCGGCCTACATCAGGGAAAAGCAGGGGGTACTCAATAACCGGACATCATGAAATAATGATTCCGTTACTGGCAGCCGGGATACTGGATAAAATCGCGGGTCAGGAATCCAGTGCCCGTTGAGTAAAACCTGTTTTTCGCCTCTTTCCGGGTCAATTCCAGAAACAGCATTTATGGAGCTACTGATGGACAGAAAACAGATTGAATCTTTTTTCATAGGTGTCAAGCGGTTAAGGGCCCTCGTAATCGGCGATCTGATGCTTGATGAGTATTTATGGGGAAAGGCCGAGAGGATATCTCCTGAGGCACCTGTCCAGGTGGTCGATGTGTTACGCGAAGACCTGAGGCTCGGGGGAGCGGGCAATGTGGTAAACAATCTTCATTCCCTGGGTTGCAAGGTCTCCGTTTGCAGTGTGATAGGAGCTGATGAGAACGGTACGCTTTTGAGGAGTATCTTCGCAGAGATGTCAGTTGAAACCGACGCCCTGTTTGACGGACCTGACAGGACTACCGGGAAAAAGACCAGGGTTATGGCTGCCAATCAGCAGATAGTCAGGATAGACCGTGAAACGAAAGAGTACATTGATGAGATAAATGAAAACAGGATAATTTCGTTTCTGGTAAATAGTGGCAGGGAGTTCAATCTGTTTATCGTCTCCGACTATCTTAAAGGTGTTCTTACCCCGAGTATTCTCCGGAATGTTATTGAGGTCGGAAAGCGTCATGGCATACCTGTTGTCATCGATCCCAAAGGCAGCGATTATTCCAGATATCGCGGGGCTACCCTTTTGACTCCGAACCGGAAAGAGGCCGAGATTGCATCGGGAATCCCGATAACAGACGAGAGCTCGTTAGGTATTGCTGCAGGAAAGCTTCTCGAAGAGCTTGAGCTTTCGGCACTACTCATAACAAGGAGTGAAGCGGGAATGTCGCTTTTTCGTCCTTCCGAAGCTCCGCTCCATATCCCGACTGTAGCCCGGGAAGTTTACGATGTTACCGGAGCCGGAGATACAGTAATTTCCGTCCTGACCCTCGGGATTGCAGGAGGTTTTTCACTGGAAGATGCAGCCCGACTGGCAAATACCGCAGCCGGAGTTGTAGTAGGAAAACTCGGTACGTCAAAACTGACACCCCAGGAGATAATGGATGAAGTCGGCAGGGAACATCTCGATAGCGATATCAAGATAAAGAACCTGGATGCTCTCATTGCTGTTATCGCTGATGAGAAGGCGAGAGGCAAAAAGATCGTTTTCACAAATGGCTGCTTCGACCTGCTTCATGTCGGGCATGTAAAGTATCTTCAAAAAGCCCGCTCTTTTGGCGATATCCTGATACTCGGCCTTAACAGCGATGCTTCCATCCGGCGACTCAAGGGCGAGAAGCGTCCTCTTATCTGTGAAGCTGAGCGTGCTCACATACTTGCCGCTCTGGATTGTATCAGTTATATTGTAATTTTTGAAAAAGATACCCCAATGGAGCTTATTCAGGCTATTCAACCGGATGTGCTTGTCAAGGGGGGCGACTACACTCTTGAAGGCGTTGTTGGTCGGGAAATTGTCGAATCAGGTGGCGGCCGTGTCGAACTGGTAACGTTTGTGGATGGTAAATCAACGACTAATATTATTGAAAAAGTGCTTCAAAATTACGGAGAGTGAATATTTTGGAAAAAATACTTGTTACAGGTGGTTGCGGCTACATCGGGAGTCATGTGGTCAGACAGCTCTCCGAAGCGGGTTATGTGGTTGTGGTCTTCGACAATCTCTCCACTGGTTTTCCTGATGCCCTTCTTAATGGTGAAGAGCTGATAACAGGTGATCTGGCTGACACGGAAAAGCTTGAATCAGTTTTTGCCTCTCATGAATTTAAAACTGTTCTTCACTTCGCCGCTGCCATTATTGCTCCGGAGTCGGTGGTCAAGCCCTTAAAGTATTACACGAATAATACACGAAACACGCTCAATCTTCTTGATGTTTGCGTAAAGCATGGCGTTGAAAGGTTTGTGTTTTCAAGTACTGCTGCTGTCTATGGTTTGCCTCCGGGAGGCTATGCTTCGGAGGTGAGCCCGACCGCTCCGATAAACCCTTATGGCACATCAAAGCTGATGAGTGAATGGATGCTTCGCGATACAGCCGCTGCACATTCAATGAGGTATGTGGCGTTGCGTTATTTCAATGTTGCCGGTGCAGACCCTCAGTCCAGGATCGGGCAGAGAACTCCTGAAGCGACGCATCTGATCAAGGTCTCCTGTCAGGCGGCTCTGGGCATGCGTGATTCTGTAGCGATATACGGAACTGACTACGATACCTTTGATGGAACCGGAATCCGCGACTACATCCATATCGAAGACCTTGCCGCCGCGCATCTCTCCGCACTTTCGTATCTTCAGGGCGGGGGAGATTCGACGATAGTGAATGTCGGTTACGGTAGAGGTTATTCTGTCCGGGAGGTAATCGAAGTTGTCCGGAGTGTGAGCGGCGTGGACTTCTCAGTCATTGAGGCGCCCAGAAGGCCTGGTGATCCGTCGATGTTGGTGGCCGTTGCTGAAAAGGCACGAACGGCTCTGGGAATTGAATATAGATATGACAATCTTGAGGCCATCGTAACCGATGCATGGCGATGGGAAAGCAAGTACAATCGGAAGTAGCTGTTATGGGAGAGTGTATATGTTGATGAGTATGACCGGTTATGGAAAATCCGAAGAAAGTACGCTGGTTGGAAAAATTTCAGTTGAATTGCGCTCGGTCAATCATCGCTACTCTGAGCTGTCAGTAAAAATACCCCGCCAATTCTTTGCAATAGAGAATGAAATCCGCAAACGCGTTTCAGAACGGTTCAGGCGCGGAAAAATCGATATCTACATCCAGTTCGATCAATCGTCCGAAGGGGTGACCCCTCCTCAGGCCAATATCCCTCTGGCTAAAGCCTATTATGATATATTTACGAAAATGGGTAATGAGCTGGGGCTGAATGAGTCAGTCTCACTGGCACATGTTCTCGCGCAGAAGGAGGTCCTTTCTTATCAAGAGATTTCGCTTGACCTTGACCAGGTCGTACCAGCCTTATTTTCGGCTCTTACCGGCGCTATTGAGAGTCTTGAGTCAATGCGGAGTAAAGAAGGGGAGTCTCTGGATTCGGAAATAAGGGGCAGGGTGGAATCTGTTATCAGGCTGGTCGATAAAGTGGCATCCTTTGCGCCTGTCGCAGTGTCAGCCAATGCCGCCCGATTGAGAGAGAGGATTGACCGTTTTATGGGGGAAACCCAGATCGACGAGTCGCGGCTGGCCCAGGAAGTGGCCATGCTTGCCGACAGAATGGACATTACTGAAGAGCTCGTTCGTCTCAGAAGTCATTTCAAGCAGTTTTTTTCAGTCATAAGCCTTGCAGAACCTGTAGGCCGGAAGCTGGATTTCCTGCTCCAGGAGATCAACCGCGAGGTGAATACCATCGGTTCTAAGGCAAACGATGCCGACATTGCAGCTCTGGTTGTTGAAATGAAGTCGGAACTTGAAAAAGTACGAGAGCAGGTTCAGAATATTGAATAATCTGAATACGTGACGGTGAAAGCCGCCTCTCTCTGCAACGCCTCTGCTTTTGCAGCTGCTGCGGCCTGTTCACTAGTGGTTAAGGTCAGCGGCACTGTCGATTATGGCAGCATTTGGCCATGTGCTCCGGCTGTTTCCGATCGATACGTCTCTCACCGTCACGTATTCAGATAATCGTCGAGAAAGGTCAAAATGAAGCGTCCTGGCATACTATACATAATTTCCGCCCCATCGGGTGCCGGCAAGACAACGCTCTGCCGGGAACTCCTTGACATTTTCCCAGAGTTACGGCACTCTATCAGCTTCACTACTCGTAAAGCTCGGCCGGGAGAGATCGACGGAAAAGATTATTTCTTTGTCGATCGGGAAAAGTTTCTCCGGATGGCCGAAAACGGGGAGTTTGCCGAATGGGCCGAAGTTCACGGTAATCTGTACGGTACCTCGCTTAAAACACTGGAAGAAAGCAGGAGTGACGGGATCGACCTGATCCTTGATATCGATTGCCAGGGAGCAGCGAAACTGAAGGCGTCTAAAGTCCAGGGGGTCAACATTTTCATCCTTCCCCCGAGTTTCAGTGAGCTGAAAAGAAGACTGGAAAGCAGGAATTCAGATTCAAAGGATGTCATTGATCGAAGAGTTGCCAATGCCGCTTCCGAGATTCCTGAGGCAAGATGGTACGATTACATAATTGTTAATGATCAGTTCAGCAAGGCTGTAGAAGAGTTGAAATCGATAATTATTGCCGAACGTCTCCGGACCGGCATTATTATCGACAGTATAGGAAGTGAGTTTAACATCAACTGAGTTTTTCAGAGATTTCTCTGAGGGGAGTATTATCATGGCACGAGTTACTGTAGAGGATTGTCTGGAGCACGTAGATAACCGTTTTCTGCTGGTGATGCTTGCCGCCAAAAGGGTTAAGCAGCATTACAAAGGCGCGAGACCGCTCATCGAGAACAAGGGCGAAAACAAGAATGTCGTTCTTTCTTTACGTGAAATTGCAGCCGGCAAGGTTAAATACGAGTTTACCGGGCGTCGCGGATCCAAGTAATTTCTTGTTGCGTTACCATCGTTAGTTTGACGCCTTAGGCGACGGTATTTATCGTCGCCTTTGTTTTATCAAGTATAATCAGGAAACAATGATCAGATTAAACGACATATTGAACAAGGTCTCTTCGTACAACAGTTCTGCCGACCTTGATATGATTCGCAAAGCCTATGTCTACTGCGCCAAGGTCCATCAGGGCCAGACGCGTCTTTCCGGCGAACCTTACCTTGTCCACCCGATGGAGGTCTCTGCCATACTTGCGGACCTGAAGCTGGATGTCCCTTCCGTCGTAACCGGACTTCTTCATGATACTGTAGAAGATACCCTTACCACTCTGGAAGAGCTTTCGGAGATGTTCGGCGAAGAGGTCTCAAGCCTTGTCAACGGCGTTACAAAAATCGGAAAAATCCACTTCAAGACTAAAGAAGAGAGCCAGGCGGAGAATTTCCGCAAGATGCTCCTTGCCATGTCCGATGACATCCGGGTCATTCTCATAAAACTTGCCGACCGGCTTCATAACATGCGGACCCTTCAGTACCAGCCCGAGCTTAAACAGCGCACTATTGCCCGGGAGACACTCGATATTTACGCTCCTATTGCTCATCGGCTCGGGATCCAGTCGATCAAGAGCGAGCTTGAAGACCTTTCGTTCAGGTATCTCGATCCTGAGGTATACGAAGATCTTGCTTCAAAGGTAAGCACAAAAAAGAAGGAGAGGGAAGCCTATATCTCCGAGGTAAAGAAGGTTATTACCGACAAGCTTGCCGAACACGGGATAAAGGGTGAGGTTTCCGGTCGCAGCAAGCATCTGTATTCTATTTATCGAAAAATGGTCAAGCGGAATGTCGATATCGACCAGATTTACGATCTTGTAGCCATAAGGGTTCTGGTCGATGATATTCGAGCCTGCTATGAGCTTCTGGGCATCGTTCACTCAACCTGGAAACCCATTCCCGGGCGCTTCAAGGATTATATCGCAATGCCGAAGGGGAACATGTACCAGTCCCTTCATACGACGGTCATAGGCCCGACAGGAGAGCGTATGGAGGTGCAGATCAGGAGTTACGAAATGCACCGGGTGGCTGAGGCTGGTATCGCGGCTCACTGGAAGTACAAGGAGGGAAAGGGGTATGATGAGCGTGAAGTAAAGCGGTTTGCATGGCTCAGGCAACTTCTGGAATGGCAACAGGAACTTCAGGATTCCCGGGAGTTCATGGACAGTGTAAAGGTCGAGCTTTTCCCTGAAGAGGTCTACGTGTTCACGCCGAAGGGGGATGTCAAATCATTTCCCAAGGGATCAACCCCGATAGATTTTGCGTACAGTATACATAGCGATGTCGGCCACAGATGCGTTGGCGCGAAGGTGAACGGCAGGCTCGTCCCGCTGAAGCATGAACTTAAAAACGGTGACATTGTAGAAGTAATAACGTCTCCTCATCACACCCCCAGTAAAGACTGGCTTAAAATCGTCAGGAGTTCGCGTGCAAAAAACAGGATCAGGGCATGGATAAAGACCGAAGAGAGAAAGCGGAGTATCACCCTTGGCCGCGAAATCTGTGAAAAGGAGTTTCGGCGTTACTCTCTAAATTTCTCAAAACTCTCGAAAAGTGGTGAGCTGAAGCGGGTTGCCGGCGAGTTCGGGCTCCATGCCGAAGAAGATCTCATGGCGGCAATCGGTTACGGTAAACTTTCTTCTGCCCAGTTGGCAGGCAAGTTGTCTCCTGGCGCGAAACCGGAACCCGTCTCCGAAAAACCGGAATCGCGAGTGGCCAAGATCATCTCCAAGCTTAAAGGGAAGCCTTCAAGTGCAATCCAGATAGGAGGAGTGGATGATGTGATGGTCAGGTTCGGAAAATGCTGCAACCCCCTGCCTGGTGATGAAATAGTCGGATTTATTACGAGGGGAAGAGGTGTAACAGTACACTCTTTCGATTGTCCTCTTGCTCTTGGCAGTGACCCGGAACGGCGCGTCGAGATCGTCTGGAGCAGGGATAAGAAATCAGCCCTGCCGGTAAAGATCAGGGTTGCATGCCATGATCAGAAAGGGATACTTGCCAATATCAGTCAGGCTATAACAAATTGTGAAGCCAATATCATAAGCGCCCATATCCAGAGCACAGTCGACAGGATGGGCGTAAATATCTTTGAAGTTGAAGTCACTGACCTCGATCACCTGAGAAAAGTCATGAATGCAATCATGAAAATCACCGGTGTGACTCAGGTCGAAAGGCTAAGAGGTTGAAAGGAGCTTGCTATGAAAAAGGAAATTGTCAGCACTGATAAGGCACCATCGGCAATAGGTCCTTATTCGCAGGGCGTCAGGGTAGACGGGTTCATTTTCTTTTCGGGTCAGATACCGATTGATCCTTCATCAGGAGAGGTTGTGAAAGGGGACATTTCGATTCAGGCTGAGCAGGTTATGCAAAACATTGAAGCTCTTCTTGAGGTTTCCGGTATCGGTTTTGACAATGTAGTCAAGAGCACTATCTTCCTGACCAATCTTGCGGATTTCGGGATTGTTAATGATATTTACGGGCGAAGGTTCACAACAGCATATCCCGCACGTTCTACTGTGCAGGTGAGCGCTTTACCGAAAGGTGTTGACATCGAGATCGAGGTTGTAGCTATCTCCAGGTAAGCAAAATAAAGCCGCACTTTTTTATAAAAAAAGTGCGGCATGCAATTCTTGATACGGAAAATTGTTAGAGAGCTTTGGTTACGTGACCAGAGCGGATGCAGCGGGTGCAGACTTTGATGCTTCTTACTGTGCCTTGACGAATTGCCTTGATTTTCTGCAGGTTAGGATGCCAGGTACGTCGGGTTTTATTGTTTGCGTGACTAACATTATTCCCGAAGCTTGGACCTTTGCCGCAGATTTCACATATTTTTGACATGGACATACCCCCTGAGTAACTGAAGTAATAACTGATAACAGAAACGGTAGTTAAATTCAAGTATTTTTTATTCTCTATATCATTAAAGGTGATGCATTGTTTACTCTTTTAAAAGGCCTGATATCGGTACTGATACTTCTGGCTTTTCTTGTTTCCGCGCTCTTTATCGATTTCGTCTACAAAACTTTCTCCTACAGGGAAAGAGACTATAATACTGATGCCATCGTAGTCCTCACCGGCGGGAGAGGCAGAGTAGACGAGGGGATAAAGTTGTATAGAGGTGGCAAGGGAGAGCATCTCTTTCTGATCGGTGTTGATCCGCTGGTCAAGAAAACCGATCTGTACCCGGAAAAAAGCGGGGAGCGGAGCGGTGACGAAGTCTATCTTGAAAAAGCTTCCCGCAATACCCTTGAAAACGCAATTTTTGCACGAGAGATGCTGCTTAAATATAATGTAAGGTCCATGCTGTTGATTACGTCACGATATCATATGAAGAGGTCGCTACTTATCTTCAGAAGCATTTTGCCCAAGGACATTGCCATTTATCCCCATCCGGTTGCCAACAAGAACTCGACAGATCAGTGGTGGAGCCATGGGGGAAGTCTCAGGCTTCTGTTTTCTGAATTCTACAAGTACTGTCTTTATCGGGTGATTTTTATCTTCTCACAAGGGGAATTGAGGCAGCAGATAAGATAAAAACCTGATGATCACCGTTTTTTTACTGACCATTCCAGACTAGTAAATCCTTTCACAATCTGCTCCCTGCAGAGCCACCGGCATTGCACGACCTTCGATATATCCCATCCGAAGTTCGCAGACCGGTGCATCTCCCCCGAACTCGGCAGCCGCCTCGTCAAGGGTCACGAAGCGGACGTCAAGTTCGGTCAGTCGCTCAAGCAATTCGATAAACGTTTTACTCAGGGCATTTCCTTCCAGTTCGGCGTGAATTGTATGAACATTGAGTCCCGGCTTCAACAACTGGAGATACTTTTCGTTGATGGTTTCAAGGGTAATTCCGTTCTCTCCGAGCAGTTCATCCATCGTCGGCAAAGTTGAAGGTATCTGAAGAGTCTTGAATACTCGGCCGTTCATTGTCGGAATGAACGGCGAGTACCCTCTGGAATCACTGCAGTAGGCGAGTCCCATACTGTCCTGTATCTCCAGGGAATCGGCGGTAACGGTCCAGCCTGGAGCTGCGGTGGTTCGGGTTCGGCAGCCGAAAATCTTATTGAAAATTGTGCTTGCCTGATCAAGCTCTCTGCATGTGGTCTCTTTCGGAAAGCGAGACAGATAATCGTGCCACCTGACATGGTCCCAACAGTGAATACCGACCTCATGCCCGGCCTTTATGACGCCTAGCAGCAGATCAGGCAGCTGTGCGCCGATATTTGGTGCCGGTAGAAGCGTTCCATACAGCATTGTCCGTAACCCGTACATGGAGGGGGCACGTGTGCGGAGCATTTTTCTAAGAAAACCCTTGCGGAATATGCGCCGGATCGCTTTGCCTGAATTGTCCGGACCGAGTGAAAAGTAAAATGTCGCCCGGATGCCTAAGCGCTCAAATATCTGCAGAAGCTGCGGCACTCCGTCACGGGTCCCCTCGAAAGTGTCAACGTCAACTTTGAGGGCTATGATCGTTTGCTGGCTTGTCTTCAACATTCATGGACCGATTGTGTTTTTTTCACAGCAGATGCTCGATCTTTTCACGGTCCTCGACCAGATAGAAATCGAGAGTCTTGCGCAGAGCGTCATCTATGGTCGTCTTCGGCTCCCATCCCAGACGCTCTTTGGCATTTTTCACAGACGGCACCCTGGTCAGCATATCCTGGTAACCCTTACCGTAGAATTCGCCGGAGGAGACTTCGACGATCTTGCAGTTGTCGGCCTTGTCACGATAATCGGGGTACTCCTTTACCAAGGCAATCAGTTTTTCTGCCAACTCCCTGACCGACAGATCGTTGGTAGGATTGCCGATGTTGAATATACCACTATCTGCGCAGCCGTTTTCGTTGGCAATGATCTTCATAAGGCAATCAATTCCGTCCTCGACAAAAGTAAATGAACGGCGCTGGTTCCCGCCATCCACCAGCTGAATCGACTCTCCCGCCAGGATATTGTAAAGGAACTGGGTCAGCACCCGTGAACTCCCTTCCTTGGCAGTGCTGATGCTGTCGAGTTTGGGGCCGATCCAGTTGAAAGGCCGGAACAGGGTGTAGCGGAGCCCCTCATGATTCCCGTAGGCGTAGATCACCCGGTCGAGCATCTGCTTGGCACAGGAATAGATCCAGCGCTCCTTGCTGATCGGACCGAGCATGAGCGGCGAGGTCTCTTCGTCGAATTCCCGGTCTGGACTCATCCCGTAGACCTCGGAGGTGGAGGGGAAGATCACCCTTTTCTTGTATTTGTAGCAGAGACGGATGATCTTCAGGTTCTCTTCGAAGTCGAGCTCAAAGACCCGGAGCGGGTCCTTCACATAGGTGACAGGCGTGGCGATCGCCACCAGAGGCAACACCACATCGCACTTTTTGATGTTGTACTCGATCCACTCCTTGTTGATGGTTATATCACCTTCGAGGAAATGAAAACGGGGATTTCCGATTGACCGTTCAAGCTTGTCGCAGGCCATGTCCAGGCCGTGGACCTCCCAGTCGGTAGTGGTGAGGATGCGGTGGGTGAGGGCGTTGCCGATAAAGCCGTTGACGCCTAGAATCAGTACCTTCATTTGTTTGTTCTCCTTAGTACGGCTCCGACAAATGGCCGTCTGCGGTGTTGCCCTGCGTCGCAAGGCGCTCAACGTAGCGTTGCTACGTCTCGCACCCCGCTCCTTGGGCGCCTTGCATACGACTCATTTCTCGAAGCCGGTTGGTTTTTTTATTCGAAACTTGCAGTTGCCAACATTCTCTCTGCAGCAAAGGCATCTGAAGAGGTCTCATCTTCACCTTCTATCTGCAGTGACCTAATTTCCAGCAGCCCTTCACCAGTGCTTACCAGCAGCGGATTGACGGAGACAATCTGCCCGGGCTCACCACTGCCATCCATCGGCCAGGCTTGCCAGATGATGACCTTCTTGCGATCCAGAGTGGTAAAAGCGCCGGGGTAGGGGTGAGTGACGCCACGGATCAGGTTGTAGATCTGAACGGCACTCTTGTGCCAGTCGATTCGGCCATCCTCCGGCTTCCTTCCGCCGCAGTAGTTGCCTGCTTTCAAGTTCATCGGTATGCGCTGTGCTGTTCCGGCCACAAGCTGCGGCCATGTGCGACGGATCACTCTCACTGCTGCGTCTGTTACCTTGTTGAAGACATCGAGAGCTGTGTCGGTAAAAGTAATTTCGACCAGTTCCTGGTCGACTATATCACCGGCATCCGGTTTCGCTACCATATAGTGAAGGGTGGCGCCGGTTTCCGACTCACCGTTTATGACCGTCCAGTTTACGGGAACCCGCCCGCGGTACTTGGGCAGGTAAGAGCCATGCAGATTGAGTGATCCTTTGGACGCCAGTTCCAGTACCTCCGGCTTGATCATGTCGCGGTAGTAGAAGGAGAGGAGAAAATCCGGGGCGATTTTCGCTATCAGTGCCTGATTCTCAGGTTCATTTATGCAGGTGGTAATATAAGTGATGCCGTGCCGATCCGCAAGTTCTCGCACCGATTTGAACCAGATTTTCTCCGTGGGCGAATCCTCATGGGTAAAGATAAGCCGGATGTCGGCTCCCTGGCGGACAAGTTCCTCTATGCAAGCGTATCCAACATTATGATAGGCGCAGACGACCAGTTTGCTACTCATTTGACGCACCATGGATAGTTCGCACAACATATCGGGGTCTTCGCCGTACTTCCTGATATATTCTTCCGACATACTCGCCGACAATTCCAATGCCGAAGATGGTGATACCGAGAAAGAAAAAGAGAATTGCGAAAAGAGTGAATACACCTTCAACCTCGGCACCGACAACGAATCGTCGTACCAGAAGGAAGAGCGCGAAGGCAACAGCAAAGAGGGAGGTCAGTATCCCCATGAGTGCAAATAGTTGGAGTGGTACCACTGAAAACCCGGTCATGAGGTCGAAGTTGAGACGAATCAGTTTGTAGAGTGAGTACTTGCTTTCTCCCTCAAGCCGTTCCGCGTGAGCTACTTCAACTTCGGAAGGGCTTGCGGCAAAAGTCTGTGCCAGGGCCGGGATGAAAGTGGACGCTTCCTGGCAGCGGTTGATGTTTTCCACGACATTGCGATGGTAGGCCCGCAGCATGCAGCCGTAATCGGTCATTTTCATGCCGGTCATCTTTCGGGTAGCAATATTGACCATCAGCGAGGCGGTCTTGCGGAAGAACGTGTCCTGCCGCTTCTGGCGAATACTGCCGACTACGTCGTGACCTTTCTCTATTTCGGCGATCAGTTTCGGAATCTCTTCCGGCGGGTTCTGGAGATCGGCATCAAGGGTGATGACAATCTCGCCCCGGCTGATCTCGAATGCGGCCAGAATCGCCATGTGCTGGCCGAAATTGCCGTTGAAC
>Ga0134124_10000446_pt1 | contig 34808 bp, 25 predicted proteins | sample KB304_FD_96880 | JGI IMG/M metagenome (GOLD analysis project Ga0134124, IMG submission 96880) | Terrestrial soil microbial communities without Nitrogen fertilizer from Kellogg Biological Station, Michigan, USA - KB3-0-4 | ecosystem: Environmental > Terrestrial > Soil > Unclassified ... | reverse complement strand
CCTGAGCGCGCGAGTTCGCAACGAGGACATCGGGAACTTCGGAAGCATACAGAAAACCACTACCACCTACGGGCCTGCTTTGGGGCCTGGGACGCACCCGAGCGATATCCCAAATCTGCCGTCGAAGCGCCAAATATGGCCCATTTATACACGTATATTAAAGCAATTTTAATTGCCATTGACGAACCATGCCCGCTGAATCGCGAGCTTTCTTGGGCACTCGCCGCTGCTGAACCGAGGATCGAGTCGCTCCTCCCGGAGGAGTTGGTTGGTGGATGCTCACGCGAGAACCTCGCGCGATGAGCGCCCGGCCCTTCCAACGAAGCTGCTCGTTTCTAACCCTTTTGCATGAATGTCACAGTTCGATTCCGGATCTCGCGGGGGCCGGCCGTCGGATTCGTGCTCTGAGTTTTTTAAACGCCGCGCAATCGCAACTAGACGGGGTTAGGGTCGCGCGCGAAGCACGGCCGGAGGGGTCGCGCGTTCATTTGGAGAAGCCATGCAGACAGTGAATATGCGGTGGGTATTGGGTATGGGGGCGCTTTTGTCGGCGTGTTCCAGCGGCGGGCCAGGACTGGACGAACGCACTGCCGGAGTGAGCAACGAAGCGATCATTCGCTCCACTCAACTCGGCGGCAAAGATCAGGTCGTGATGGTTTACGCGACCATCCTCAACCCGACGACGCAACAGTTCTCCCGGCGCACCTGCACGGGCTCGTACTTCGCGCCGCGCGTCGTGCTCACGGCCGCGCATTGCCTCGAGAACCTCTGGGCCGACCAGGTCTTCATCTACTACGGCGACAATTTCCCTGCGGATTTGCCGCAGTTGACGCAGATCGGCAACACGCTGGTGCCGCCGCCGCCCGGCTCGCCCTCGTTCTGGGCGCAGGGCAATTCGTACGAGAAGCACCCGCAGTGGGATCCGAACCTCATCCGCGCCGACATGGGCGTCGTTTACCTCGATCGCAAACTGCCTTTCGATCCCTTGCCGCTTGCGCGCTTCCGGCTCGACAACAGCTGGAACACCAAGCAAGTGACGATCACGGGCTGGGGCGCCGACACGGCACCGACACCCACGACTGGCGCCGGAGCGCGCGTGCAGCGCACCGGCAAGACCAAGATCGTCGGTACGCCGACCGCGGCGGACTATCACCCGGAAGATCCGAATCCCGGCATGCTCGATGCCACGATTCGCAGTCAGACCATCAAGCTCGACGGTCACGCACCGAATGCGAACGGCTGCTTCGGTGACTCGGGCGGGCCCTTCATCGTCAATCAATTCGGGCAAGACTACTTTGCGGGCGTCGCGTCCTGGACGGGGCTCTCGTGCGAGGATTACAGCCTGTACGTGCGGCTCGACCCGTTCTTGCCGTTCCTCGATCAGGCGTACAAGAAGGGCGGACAAGAGACGCTGATTCCGTTCCTCGAGTGCGTCGCACCGAATCCGAGCGGCTCGTACACCGCGTACTTCGGCTATCAGAACAAGAACGGCGTGACCGTGACGGTTCCCTACGGCACGAAGAACCAACTCGCTCAGGACACGATCGGTTGGCGCCCCACGCAGTTCAAACCAGGCACGCAAAACTTCGTGTTCGGCGCGAACTTCGCGGCCAACCAGACGCTCACGTACAAGCTCTCCCCGGACAACAGCCCGACCACGACGCTCACCGTGACCAAGAATTCACCGGCCTGTAGCGCAGCCCAAGCGCCGATCGTGGCCTGCGGCAACCTGTGCAGTGCCGAGATCAATTCCGGCTGCCCAGATCTCTTGCCGCTGATGAACAACTGCATCGCGCAGTGCCAGAGTGACGCGGAATTCATCAGTGAGTTGGTGCCGGCTTGCGCGGATGAGTACGCAGCGATGAACAACTGCTTTGCCGCCGTGCCTCCAGGCCAGCCGCAAAACTGGAGCTGCATCGAGGAATCCGTGCCCGTGCCGACCACGGCTTGTCAGGCCGAGGTGAACGCGTTGAACACTTGCTTCAACGAGAACTTCTGAGAGGCGCGAGACGACAAGACGCGCGATGACGCCGAGAGCCGGCGGTGAGTCATCATCGGCGGCTCTCGTCTTTTCGAGAGGGTCACCCTGCTGTTTAGGAAACTCTTAGCAAGTCTCTAAGGAACTCTTAGCAGCCAGATTAGCGGGTGGATTCCCAGATACGAGGCATGAATCATCGGATACGCCTCGCGCTTGCTTCACTCTGTTTGATCTCGCTCTTCCCGCAGCTCGCTTGCTCCGGCTCGGATGCCAAAAACGGCGCGCCCGACCCGGGTACGGGCGAAGTGACGGACCCCGGTGAGGGTCGCTTCTTGCTCAGTTTGGAGACGAACAGGCTGCCCGTGCTGCAGGGCGACGGCGCGCGCGTTCGCGTCACCGTGGAACGCAAGGACGGCTTCGAGGGCCCGGTCGACGTCACTGTCGAAGGGTTGCCTCCCGGGGTCGTCGCGCAACCGCTGACCATCGCGGCCAACGAAAACAGCGCGGAGCTCGAGCTCTCCGCGTCCGCCAAAGCTCCGCACTCACTGCCGATGCAGGTCGAAATCCGCGGCAAAGCAGACAAACTCGAAGCCGCACGCGAGCTGACGGTCACCGTGTACGGCTCACCGGGCTCGGTCGACACCAGCTTTCAGGGCGGCAAAGTGCTGGTGCCCGTGGGCGGCACGGACGCCTATGCGTATGCCCTCGCGGCGCAACCCGACGGCAAATTGTTGGTCGCTGGCACGAGCCACGATCACGCCGGAGATTTCACCGTGCTGCGCTTCACGCGGGACGGCGAGCTCGACCCAAGCTTCGGCAGCGCCGGCGTCGTGACCACCGAGGTCGGGCAAAGTAGCGACATTGCGCGGGCGATCGCGGTCGACGCCCAGGGCCGCATCGTGGTCGCCGGTACCGCGAACAGCGCGACCACCGGTTTGGACTTCGCGGCGGTGCGCTACTTGCCGGACGGCAAGCTCGACGCGAGCTTCGGCAACCAAGGCAAGACGATCGTGAGCTTCGGGGACGACGCGGACACGGCCTACGCCCTGGTGCTGCAGAGCGACGGCAAAATCGTGATCGGCGGCGACAGCAGCCGTGGCAGCAGCCAAACTGGGCTGGATTTCGCGTTGCTGCGCCTCGCCGCCGACGGCAAACCCGACTCCAGCTTCGGCCAAGCGGGGCTGGTCACGAGCAGCGTCGCGAAGCTGAGCGCGCGCGATTCGATCTACGCCTTGGCTTTGCAAACCATCGCCGGCGAAGAGCGCATCGTCGCTGCGGGCGGCGAGGGCGACTTTCTGCTCGCGCGCTTCCGCGGCAATGGCTCGCTCGACGAGGCCTTTGGCGAACAGGGCAAAGTCACGGGCCTGTTCGGTTCGACGATCGGTGCGGCGCGCGCGCTGGCGCTCACTCCCGAGGGTGATATCGTGGTTGCAGGCCACGCCCAGCACGACTTTGCACTGGCCAAACTCGGCAAATCCGGCGCGCTGGACGCCGGCTTCGGCGAACACGGCAAAGTGCTCACCGCCGTCAGCAAAGACAACTGGGATGAGGCGCAGGGCCTAGCCGCAGAAGCCGACGGCAAGCTGCTGGTCGCGGGCTGGACCTACGAAGGCAACAGCTCGAGCGGCAACACCGCGCTGCTCCGCTACGACGCGGACGGCGCGCTCGATCCGAGCTTCGGCGAGTCCGGCATCGTGATCACGGAAGTCGCAGCGGCGACCAAGGCAGACCAGGGCAGCGCGCTGTTGATTGCTCCTGACGAGCGCGTGCCATCCGAGCGCATCTTGGTGGCCGGCTTCGCGAGCGCCAGTTTCTCGCAGTTTGCGCTGACACGCTTCTGGCGCTGAGCCGGGAATCACTCGGCCATTCGAGGTGCGTTGCCGGGTCGTGAGCGCCCCCCTCTCGGCCCGGCACGCTCAGAACAACAGCACCCAAGCGTCGTAAATCGTGTGCGTCCACACCGCGGGGGCAAAACCGCGGAACGAGTAAATCGCCGTGAACGCCAAGCCGCACACGCTGCGGAACACGAACGAACGCAGCTCGAACGGCTCGCCCAGATCGCCCACGTAGTGCCAGCCACTGAACACGAAGGCAATCGTGAGCGCCCAGGCGAGCGCGATCAGCGTGCGCTTGAAGCGCGCGAGGCCGCCAATCAACCCGAGGATCAGCCGCAACCCGAGGCCGAACAGCACGACGCGAAAGGCAATCTCCTCGTAAAATCCCGCGCCGAGCGACATCACCAGCGCGCTGAAGCGGCCGTCGGGAACGCCGCCCACTAGTGCCAGCTGGTTCACTACGTATTGACCCGCAAGGCGCATCGCGATCGCATACAAGATGCCCTCGAGGGCCACGAACACGAAGCGTGAACTATGCAACGTGTGACCGCGGCCGAGCATCAACAGCACGCTCGCGAACGCCGCACCGATGCCCAGCGTGAGGCCGATGTATTGCCAGATGCTGTTCTCGGCCAGCGTGGTGAGCTCGCGCGTCACGATGTCGGCCGCGTTGCGCACCGGCAGGAACACCACTCCCAAGTGGTAACCGACGAACACGGGCAAGGTGAGCGCCAGATCCGCCCAAGGCCCGCTCCCCTCGCGCAAGAAGCGCTGTGCCTCGGTCTCGGCTACTACTGGCTTGGCCATACTCGGTTCGGGTCGGACCGTAGGATAACTTTCCCGCGAACGAACGGCCAAAAGTCCCGCACATCGCGAGCCGAGCGCGGAGAAAGCGTCGACCGAGCCTCGGTTCTTTGGCAAATTCCGGCGCCCATGTCTCCGAGCTCGCCGCGGTCGGCCCCAGGTCGCAAGTGACCACCCTCGCCAGCGCCAAGAAGCGCCACGCCGCGCTCGTGGCCGAAGTGCGCGCCCATGACTACCGCTACTACGTGCTCGACGACCCGTCGTTGAGCGATCGCGAGTATGACGCGCTGTACGCCGAGCTGCGCGCGCTGGAGGCCGAGCACCCGGAACTGAAATCGGCAACCTCACCGACGCAGCGCGTGGGTGACGAACTGCGCACTGATTTGCGCACGGTGCCGCACGTGGTGCCGATGATGTCGCTCGACAACACCTACAACGACGCGGATCTTTCGGAGTTCGAGCGGCGCGTGCTGGGCGGCTTGCCGGCGAGCGCAGTTTCGGAATTCTGCGTCGAGCCCAAGCTCGACGGCGGGAGCGTCGAGATCCTGTATCGCGACGGACACCTGGCGGGTGGCTCGACGCGCGGCGACGGCATCAGCGGTGAAGACATCACCACGAACCTGCGCACGATTCGCTCCTTGCCGCTGACCATTCCGTACACGGGCGCCCTCACGCTGCGCGCCGAAGTCGTGATTTTTCGGCGCGATCTGGCCAAGATCAACGAGCAGCGCGTGGCCGCGGGCGAGGCGCCGTTCGCCAACCCGCGCAACGCCGCGTCGGGCTCGCTGCGCATGCTCGATCCGCGCATCGTCGCGCAACGACAGCTGCGCGTGATGGTGTGGCAAGTCGTGGAAGGGCCGGAGCTAGCGCCGACCCACGCCGGGGCCTTGGCCAAGATCGCCGAATTCGGCTTGCCGACGCATCGCCTGGAGCGCGTCTGCAAAACGCCCGAAGAAGTACGGGCGGCGATCGCGGACATCGACCGCGCGCGCCGCGACTATCCGTACGAGACCGACGGCGCGGTGATCAAGGTGAACTCGTTCAACTCGCAGAACATCTTGGGCGCGACCGCGAAGTTTCCACGCTGGGCGATCGCCTACAAATTCGGCGCGGAACGCGCCAACACGCGCGTGCTCGGGATCGTCGTGCAGGTCGGACGCACCGGCGCGTTGACCCCGGTCGCCAACCTCGAGCCCACACAGCTCGCGGGCACGGTGGTTTCACGCGCCTCGCTACACAACGCCGAGATCATCGAGCATTTGGACGTGCGCGTGGGCGACTTGGTGAGCATCGAAAAGGCGGGTGAAATCATTCCGCAAGTGATCGCGGTCGACCCCAGCGCGCGCAACGGCAGCGAAGTGCCCTGGCAAATGCCGGAACATTGCCCGAGTTGCGGCAGCCAAGTCGTGGCCAGCGAGGAAGAAGTCGCCATCCGCTGTCCGAACCGCGTGTGCCCCGCCAAGGTGAAAGGCGCGATTTTGCATTTTTCGCGGCGTTTCGCGATGGACATCGACCACCTGGGTGAATCACTGATCGAGCAGCTGATCTCGAGCAAGCTGATCGCGGACGTTTCGGATCTGTACGAGCTCACGGTGCCGCAGATCGAGGCGCTCGAGCGCATGGGCAAGAAGAGCGCCGAGAACGTGGTGCAATCGATCGAAAAATCGCGCGCGCAGCCGCTCGATCGGCTGCTCACCGGGATCGGCATCGAACACGTCGGCCAAGTTGCCGCCAAGCAGTTGGCCGAGGCGGCCGAGTCGCTCGAGCAAATGCTGGCCTGGGGCCCCGACCACGTGACGGAACACGTGGCCCAGATCGCCGGTTTTGGACCGAAAATGGTCGACAGCGTGCGGCGCTACCTGGAGGACCCGGAAAACCGGCGTTTGCTCGAGAAATTCGCGCGCCTGCAGGTGTCTCGCCCGCAGCCGAAGGCGCGCGCCGCAGCCGAGGGACCGCTCTCGGGTTCGTCGTTTTGCGTGACCGGCGTGCTCTCGCGCAAACGCGAGGACGTGCACGACGCGATCCGCGCTGCCGGTGGCGAGGTGCACGACAAAGTCAAAAAGGGCACGACGTACCTAGTGATCGGTGAAAAGGTGGGCAAAGCCAAGACTGACTCCGCCAAGAAGTTCGGCGCGCGCGTGATCGACGAGCCCACGCTCGAGCGTCTCCTGCGCGGTGAAGCGATTGAAAGCGATGCCAACGCCGAAGCCTGAGTCGCGCGCGTGGCCTGCGCTGAGCGCCGCGCTGTGGTTCGCGAGCGCCGTCGCGTGCCGCACGCACTCTGCGTCCTCGCACGAGCCCGCGCCGAGCGTGGCCGTCCGCGCGGCAGCCACGGAAAGCGCTGCACTCGGCCCGAGCGCACAGCTCGACCAGCACGTCGCAACCGCTGCCAGCGCGAGCCCCCCTGCCGCGCCAGCCAGCGCGTGCAACTCCGCGTGGCCCGCGCCGATCGCACTTTCCGCGCTGAAAGCCGCGCCGTCGAGCGTTGCCTTGTCCCCACTCCAAAACCAACCTGGGCTCTGGCTCGCGGACGAAAACAGCGCGCTGCTCGACGCCAAGCCGGACCTCGCCTGGGCCGACGGCCCGATCACTCTCGCGGGTGATAGAACCAGCGCCACGCGTGGCGTCGTCCTTGCGCGTTTGCCCAAGGCGCTGCGCGCTTGGCTCGGACGCCCCGTGAAGGTGCTGGGAGCAACCGGCGCGGTGTGCGAAACGCGCTTGCAGCGCTTCGCATTGCGGGCGGAGGTCTCGCCCGATCCGCGCACCGCGGAGTTTTGGGAAGGCTGCGCGGAAGGACCGGCGATGCCGGCCGAGACCATCGCCAAGGAAATTTGGCGGCTCTCGGCGGTCGGCGGCCGCACGTTGGTCGCGGAGTTTTCGGCTCCGTGCAAAGGCGCACTGCTGGCCGTCGACCCGAACCTGCCCGCGCCGCCGATCGCCGCCCCCGAACCCGCCTCGGCCGAAGTGGGCGCCGCGTTGCTGAATGCGTTTCGCGCGCTGCCCGCGTACGCGGCGCTGCAAGCGCGCTTCCGAACCGAACATCCCGAGCAAGAGGGCGCCTGGGACGACCGCGACGCGCGTCGCAACGTGTCCAAACTCGCGTTGCCCGGAAAGCCGGATCTGCTCTTCGTCAGCGTGGAGACCGGCTCGGAGTGCGCCGGCTTTTCTGCGAGTTTGAGCGCGGTCTGGGAAGACGGCGCGGGCGGCCCGGCCAAAGTGCTCACCGCGATCGACAACCGCCGACTGCGCCCGAGCGCGATCGTCGATTTCGACGGCAGCGGCGGCTCGCTCTTGTTCGGCCCCGACGGCCCCTGGAAGATCCGCTCGGTGTTGCGCCCAGGCTCGCTGCAGCGTTCTTTCTTGAGTGATGTGCCGTATTTCGCAGGGCCGTGCTGATGAAGCGCGCGGTTTCGCGTTACCTTGTGCGGCCCTGACGTGCGCAAGATCCGACTCACACGCATCAACTACGCGGTAGCAGCCGCTGTTGCGGCGTTGGCCTCGATCGCGATCAGCGTGCGCTTCGCGCAATCCGAGCGCCGCGAGCCGGCGCGCTGCCCCGCCGGACTCGCGGTGCAAAACGCACGCTGCTGCGGCGTGGGTCAATCGCTCGGCAATAGCGGTCAATGTTCCGGTCCCGCCAGCGCCTGCGAGGGTGAAATGCAGCGCGACAACTCGGGCGCGTGCGTGCTGCCTGACGAACGCATCACCCTCGCCGGCGGAACGAGCCACTTTGGCACGCCTGATTGGGAAGGCCCCGAACGAGCCGTGCACGACTTCACCGTCGAACCGTTCGCGCTCGATCGCGCGGAGGTCACGCTCGCCCGCTACGAGCTCTGTTCCACCGCGGGCGTGTGCCCAAAAGTCTCCAACGAATCCGAGCCGGGGCGCCCAGTGCGCAACATCGCGCCGAGTATCGCGGCCGCGTTCTGCGAGTTCGTCGGTGGCCGCTTGCCGACAGCCGAAGAATGGCTGTTCGCCGCTGCCGGCAGCGCAGGCCGACGCTACCCGTGGGGCAACACGGGTCTCGTGTGTCGCCGCGCCAGCTTCGGCTTGGTCAACGGCCCCTGCGCAGAAGCCGGCACCGGCCCCGAACTGGCCGGCGCGCGCCCCGACGGCGCCACGCCCGAAGGCGTCCTGGATCTCTCCGGCAACGTCGCCGAATGGACCCTCGAACGCGACGGGACCTTCACCGCTCGCGGCGGCTCCTACCGCTCCGAACTCGCCGGCGACCTAAAATCCTGGTCCGTAGAACCCCGCCAAACCCCCGCGCCACACGTGGGTTTTCGCTGCGCGTACGCGGTGGCCAGCAAGGAAAAGTAGAGCTGGGCGCTCGCGATCCAGCAACGCACCTCGTTGCGCGCGCTGTTCTCGGCTGAGTGCGGGTGGGACGGCGGCGCACGGCGTTGGAACGATTTTCGAGAGGTCGCCAAGTTCGCCAAGATTGCCAAGTCCGCCAAGACCAGAGAGCGACTCTTCGACACGCCATCACACCGGTGCACCCGCTGAAATTTGGGTTTGCGGATTGGGGCGAACAGCGTCGCATCGACGACTGAGGCGTCCGAGGCGAGGCGCGGGCAACGGAACCTCGCTCGGGCGAACCGGGCTGAAATACCGGTTCGCGGCGACCCCTGTCCCTCTCTCCCTTGGCGATCTTGGCCCCCTTGGCGATCTTGGCGGCCTTCTGGGAGCCGCAAAGGGTGCGCTCACCGTCGCTCCGTGAGCGTGGTATCCCTGCCAGCGATGTCGGCCGCAATCTTGTGCATTGGAACCGAGCTCACCCGCGGTGAGCTTCAGAATACGAACGCGACTTGGCTCGCGGAAGCGCTGACCACGATTGGCTTCGATGTTCAGGACATCGACTGCGTGGACGACGACCGCGCGCGCATCGAGGCGGCGCTCACTCGGCTCAGCCAAGCGCACCAGGTCGTGATCTGCACCGGCGGTCTCGGTCCCACCACGGACGACATCACCACCGAGTGCGCGGCGCGCGTCGCGGGCGTCGAGCTCGTGCGCGACGAACCGTCGCTGGAACGGATCCGCGAACGGCTCACGCGCTTCGGCCGACAGATGGCCCCCTCCAACGCGAAACAGGCGGATTTTCCGCGTGGTTCGCGGATTTTGCCGAACGAAAACGGCACCGCGCCCGGCTTCGAGTTGAAGCTGAACCGCGCGCTCGTCTACTGCATGCCCGGCGTGCCCTTCGAGATGAAGGCCATGTTCGAGTCGTTCATCGAGCCTTCGATCTTGCCGCTCGTGAGCGAGCGCCATTTCCAAGTGCTGCTCCGCAGCTTTGGCCTGGCGGAGAGTGAAGTCAACGATCGCCTGCCCGGGATCGAAACCGAGTTCGACGTCGTGATCGGCTACCGAGCGACGCTGCCGGAAATCGAGGTCAAGGTGCTGGCGCGCGCCGATAGTGTCGAGCTGGCGAAAGAGCGCGCCGAACGGGGGGCGCGAGCGGTGCGCGAGCGGCTGGGCGACGAGGTGGTCTTTGGCGAAGGCAAAGCGCGCTTTCCGAAAGCGGTGTGCGCGCTGCTGCAGGCGAAGTCGCAAACCTTGGCGCTGGCGGAGTCGTGCACGGGCGGCATGGTCTCAGAGCTGCTCACCGCGCATTCCGGCTCGAGCGCCGTGTTTCGCGGTGGCGCGGTGACCTACTCGAACGAGTCGAAGATCGCGCTACTCGGCGTGCCCGCGGTGTTGCTGGCGCGCTTCGGCGCAGTCAGCGCTGAGGTCGCGCGGGCCATGGCGGAAGGCGCGCGCTCGGCCTTCAACGCCGATTTCGCGCTGGCGTTGACCGGCATTGCAGGCCCCACGGGCGGTTCGCCGGACAAACCCGTAGGGCTCGTGCATTTCGCGGTCGCCAGCGCGTCCGGCGTTAGCGATCGGCGCGTGGTGTTCAGCGGCAATCGCGACCAAGTACGCCGCCGCGCCGCCTTCGCCGGCCTGGCACTCGTGCGCCGCGTGGCTCAGCACGGCCACGAGCCAACGGCGTGACCCGCGTCACGGTGACCCGACCCGGGGCACGGGTCGGGTCCAGCGCGGACTCAGTTCAGGGAAGCGTTGGGACGATGAAGTGGTTCCGGCGCGGGTTCGCCTTTGGGTCGGCTGGTGAAGGTGAGGCCCGAGTCCGGGTCGTGATCGACGTAGACCACTTCACCGGGTGAGAACGCGCCTTCCAAGACTCGCCGAGCCAGCGCGTCTTCGACCAGCTTTTGGATCGCGCGCTTGAGGGGGCGCGCGCCGAATTGCGGATCCCAGCCGGCCTCCGCCAAGAACTCCTTGGCGGCGTCGGTAATTTGGAAGCCGAGATCGCGTTTTGCCAGGCGGTTCACCAGGTAGCCGAGTTGGATCTCGACGATTCGGCCGAGCTCACTGCGGTCCAGCCGGTGATAGACGACCACTTCGTCCAAGCGATTCAGGAACTCCGGGCGGAAGTGGGCGTGGAGCGCGTCTTGCACGGCTTTTTGGCTCGCCTTTTCGCGCTCGGCCGCCGTCAGATCTCGGCGATCTTCGATCGCGGCCAGCTCGGAGGTACCGATGTTGCTGGTCAAGATCACGACCGTGTTCTTGAAATCCACCGTTCGACCCTGGCCGTCCGTCAGACGGCCGTCGTCGAGCAGTTGGAGCAGCGTGTTGAACACGTCCGGGTGCGCTTTTTCGACCTCGTCGAACAGCACCACCGAGTACGGCCGACGGCGCACCGGTTCGGTCAATTGCCCGCCTTCGTCGTAGCCGACGTAGCCGGGCGGCGCGCCGATCAGCCGCGAAACCGCGTGGCGCTCCATGTACTCACTCATGTCGATGCGGATCATCGCGCGTTCGTCGTCGAACAAGAATTCGGCCAATGCCCGAGCTGTTTCGGTCTTGCCGACACCCGTGGGACCCAAAAACAAGAACGAACCAATCGGGCGTTTGTCGTCACCGAGACCCGCGCGCGAGCGGCGCACGGCGTTGGAGACCGCGACCAACGCGGGTTCCTGCCCGATCACGCGCTCACGCAGGCTCTGCTCCATGTGGATCAGCTTCTGCTTCTCGCCTTCCAACATCTTGGACACGGGCACGCCCGTCCACTTGGAGACGATCGCCGCGATGTCTTCGTCGCTGACTTCTTCCTTCAGGTACGAGCCATTGGCCTGCACGCGAGCGAGTTCGGCGCGATCCTTCTCCGACTCGCGATCCAGATTCGGGATGCGGCCGTACTGGATCTCCGCGGCTTTGCCCAGATCACCGGCGCGGCGCGCGGTTTCGGCTTGTTGCCGCAGCTCTTCCAGCTCGACTTGGTTCTTGCGCAGCCGCTCGATGATTTCTTTCTCGCGCAGCCACTGCGCGCGCATGCCGTCGCGCTGCTCGTTCAGCTCGGCCACTTCACGGCGCAGCTCTTCCAAGCGCGCTTTGCTGCCCTTGTCGCGTTCGCGCGTGAGCGCCTGCTCTTCGATCCGAAGCTGCAGCAGTTTGCGCTGCACCTGGTCGATCTCGAAGGGCAGGCTGTCGATCTCCATTTTGATCTTGCTGGCGGCTTCATCGACCAAATCAATGGCCTTGTCCGGCAAGAAGCGATCGGCAATGTAGCGTTGGCTCAGCACCGCGGCCGCGACCAACGCGGAGTCGGTGATTTGAATGCCGTGGTGGACTTCGTAGCGCTCTTTCAGGCCACGCAGAATGGCAATCGTGTCTTCGACCGTAGGCTCGCTGACCATCACCGGTTGGAAGCGCCGCTCCAAGGCAGCGTCTTTCTCGATGTGTTTGCGATACTCGTCGAGCGTGGTCGCGCCGATCGCCCGCAGCTCACCGCGCGCGAGCGCGGGCTTGAGCATGTTCGCCGCGTCCATCGCGCCTTCCGCCGCGCCAGCGCCGACCAGCGTGTGCAGCTCGTCGATGAACAGGATGATGTTGCCGCTCGAGGACTCGACCTCTTTCAGCACGGCCTTCAGGCGGTCTTCGAATTCACCGCGGAATTTCGAGCCGGCCACCATGCTCGCCAAATCCAGCGCCAGAATGCGCTTGTCTTTCAGCGACTCGGGCACGTCACCCTTGGCGATGCGGTGCGCGATGCCCTCGGCGATTGCCGTCTTGCCCACGCCGGGCTCGCCGATCAGCACGGGGTTGTTCTTGGTGCGGCGCGAGAGCACCTGCATCACCCGACGGATCTCTTCATCACGCCCGATCACCGGATCGATTTTGCCGCGCTTGGCCAGCGCGGTGAGATCGCGCGTGTACTTCTCGAGCGCTTGGAATTTGCCTTCGGGGTTTTGATCCGTGACCCGCTGCGAGCCGCGAATTTCGGCCATCGCGCGCACGAGTTTGTCGTACGAGAGCCCGTGGCGATCAGCGACGGCTTGCACGTCTTTGTCGTGTTTCACGGCGGCGAGCAAGAAGTGCTCGACCGACACGAAGTCGTCCTTGAGCCGCTTGGCCTCGTCTTCCGCTTGGTTCATCAGCGGCACCGTGCGCCGGCCGAAGCTCGGTTCGGCGCCACCGCTCACTTTCGGCAGGCCCTCCACGCGCGCGCTCAAATCCTTGGCAAAAGCCGCAGGATCAGCGCCAGCTCGCTGTGCGAGGGCGGCACCCACGCCGCCTTCTTGCTCCAAAATTGCGACCAACAGATGCTCGGGAATGAGCTCTGGGTTGCCGCGCCGAGAGGCGTTCGCAGCGGCGCTCTGCAGTGCTTCCTGACTCTTGCTGGTCAAACGATCCATGCGCATCGGCGATTGTCTCCGTTCTCCGCACTCGAATGGTGCGCCAGCAACGTAAGGCTCGCTCGCGTCGGATCAAGGGGCGCAGCCACGCGCCCCGCGGTCGAAGGCAAAGTACCGAAATCAGCCGCCAGTGCCGCTGATGCCGCCAGTGCCGCCGCTGACGCCGCCAGTACCGCCGCTGTTTCCGCCGCCGGTACCAGCGATTTCAGAGGTTCCAGCGCTGCCAGCGGTGGCGCTCGAATCCCCAGCGGCGCCCGCACTGCCGTCGGCTCCGCCGGCGCCCGCGGCGCCGATGTCGCCACAGCTTTGGGGGGTGCCGCCGTCGAGGAATGGCGTCGCATCGACGCAGCCCAGACCGACCTGGATCAAGCCGCCTACCTTGTCCAACTGATAGCCGCAGGTGTGGTCCGGTCGGCAACAACCCGGGAGCTGGATCTCCAAGCCGGTTCCCTGCACCGGCGCCTTCGCGCTCAACGGGCAGCTCGCGTCTGCGGTTCCAGGCTGCGCCAAGGGTTGGCAGGGCTCTGAAAACGTCGCGCCGAACATGGCCAGCTCCGACGAATCGAGACCGCAATGACTGGTCTTCGCGTCGGCACAGCAACCCGCGATTGCCACATTCACGAACGGGAGGAGAATACCGGCACACGTGGCCGTGCCGCAGCTGACCGACGCCGGCTCCGTGCCCTTGCCGGCGACGCCGACTGAACCGGCATTCGCACCACCCGCGTGCCCAATCGTACTACTTCCACCGCTGCCGGCCCCAGCGCGTGCACCGCTGCCGCCGCTACCAGGACTGCCAGCAGACGCGCGGGTCTCGGAGGAGTTGCCACCACAAGCGGGCGCGCCAATCGCGAGGAGCGCGCCACAGGCACCCAAGATTCGAAGGATTCGCCAAGTCATCGTGCGCAGTGTTCCACGCGCGACGGCGAGATGCGAGCGCTTCCGGCGGCGGCCACGCGCCGCCGGAACGCGAACTACTGCTGAAATGAGCCGCAGAGTTGGCGAAGCTTCGCCTAGCTTGATCGCGCCTTCTTTCGCGCAGTTCTGCGCAGTTGTCCGCCGAGCAGGTGCACGACCTCATCCCACAGTTCCGGGCTCTTCATCAAAGCCCCGAACAGCGGCGGATGCAGGTGACCCGCAGCGGCGAACCATTTGTAACGCTCGACGCCGCTCACGTGAAGGAACGAGGCAATCTCTTCGAGCCTGCCGATGCCAATGCCTTTGCACAGCCCGGACTCGAGCATTCCCACATAGCTCCCGGAACGAACTCCGAGCTTTTTGGCCAAGTCCTTCTGCGTCAGCCCGCGATGCATGCGTGCCGAGCGAATGAGCCGACCGACCTTTTTTGTAGTGCCTTTCTCCGCCATCGGAATCCCGCGCTACCCAACGGATGCACCCGGTGCGAGGGGCACCTTTGGCTTGCGCTGGGCAGCCCCTCCTTTCTGACCGCAGTGACTAGTAACGCTCTGCCTGAAACGCCCAGGCCGCGCCTAGAAGCTTCAAACAAACCCTCGTAGCAGCAGAATAAACCGGGGGAGCCAAAGTTCGCAATGCCCGCGTGAACGAAGCGGTTGATTTCGTTTTGCTCGTTTGCTCGTGCGCACCACTCGCATGAGGGGCCCTAGTCGAGTTCGAGCCGCGGCATGCAACGAGCGTGCATCTCCCGCGAAACACGCGGCACGCGGATTGCCCCGAAGTAGTGAAAGATTCGTGTCGGCTCGGATGTCGCCGAGACTTCGAATCGCGGCGACTGGCAGATTCGCAACCCTCGGGCGTGAGCAGCGGAATCCGACAACTGCGTGTTTGCCAACCGCAAAGTCGCACTCAAGAGCGTTGCAAGATGCACCTCTCGCCGCCCGCGAGGCATGGGCTGAAGCCAGCAATTGGCGCGGCAAAGGCAGCAATTTGCGCAGAAAATGCGCGTGCGAGTGCAGCCCCGCGGAGCCAATGGCAACGCGGGCTTGCACTCGCTGGCTACTGGCAATCGTCGCTAAATGTCCAGATTCCGGACATTCAACGCATTGTCTTCGATGAACTTGCGACGAGGCTCGACCTGGTCGCCCATCAGCACGCTGAACAGCTCGTCGGCGCGCACGGGGTCGTTCACCTTGACCTGCAGCAAAGTGCGCGCGTCGGGACTCATGGTGGTGTCCCAGAGCTGGTCGGCGTTCATTTCGCCCAGACCTTTGTAGCGCGTGATCTGCAGGCCTTTTTTGCCACGCTCGGAGATGAATGCCTCGAGCGCCTCGGGATCCGGGAGCGTCCGCGGCTCGCCTTCGTTCACCCTCACGGTATACGGCATGGAGCCGATGGATCGGATGTCCTCTTCAATCGAGAGCAGCTCTTGATACTCAGCGGATTCCGCCAGTTCCCAGTCAGCGATCGCGGGACGCGCCGAGGCACCCGGTCGGAACTTGACGCTCAAACGACCGGCGTCGTGCGCCTTCTCCCATTCCACGCTGACGCTCAGCGGAGTCAGGTCCGGGTAACGGTCTTCTAGGTACTTTTGCAAGTCCTTGGCTGCCGCCTCCACGGTCTGATGGTTGCGGAAGTCAGCCAAGGACATGGCCTTGGCGCGGAGCAACGCCGCGACCACGCGGGCATCACAGCGGCGGTCGATCTTCGCCAAGATGTTGCGCATCGAGCGCAAGCGCGAGGCCAGGTTGAACAGTGGCAGACCGGACAGCGCCGGACCGGTGGTCGCCTGCACGGTCAGATCTTCGATCCCGCTTTCCATCAGGAAGCGATCGAGGGCGGGCTGGTCCTTGAGATATTGATACTTCTTGCCTTTGCGCACGCCAAACAGCGGCGGCTGAGCAATGAACAGATAACCCTTTTCGATCACGTCACGCATCTGACGATAGAAGAAGGTCAGGAGCAGCGTACGGATGTGGCTGCCGTCGACGTCGGCATCCGTCATCAGGATGATCTTTTGGTAGCGCAGCTTGGAAATGTCGAAGCCGCCGTTGTCGCCGATGCCGCAGCCCAGCGCCGAAATCAGCGTGGCCACTTCTTGTGAGGCGAGCATGCGATCCAAACGCGCGCGCTCGACGTTCAAGATCTTGCCTTTGAGCGGCAAAATGGCTTGAAAATGCCGATCACGCCCTTGCTTGGCGCTGCCGCCGGCGCTCTCACCCTCGACGATGTAGATCTCGGAGATGCTCGGGTCTTTGCTTTGACAGTCCGCGAGCTTGCCGGACAGCGAGGAGCCGTCGAGCACGCCTTTGCGCACGACCTCGCGCGCTTTGCGGGCGGCGTCGCGGGCCTTGGCGGCCATCACGGCCTTTTCCAAGATCTTGCGCGCGACCTGCGGGTGCTCTTCGAAGTAAACGCTCAAGTGCTCGCTGACGGCGTTCTCGACGATGCCCTTCACGTCACTCGAGACCAACTTCGACTTGGTTTGTGAGTCGAAGCTGGCGTCCGGGTGTTTGACGTGAATCACGCAGATCACGCCTTCACGGGTGTCGTCACCGGTGAGGCCGGTCTTGGCTTCTTTGAACAGATTGTTGGCGGTGCCGTAGTTGTTCAGCGAGCGAGTGAGCGCGCCGCGCAGACCGGTGAGGTGCGTGCCGCCATCTTTGTTGTGGATGTTGTTGGTGTAGGGCAGGATTTGCTCGGCGTACGAGTTGGTCCACTGCAGCGCCAGATCGACCACGGCCGTGCCTTTGCCGTCACCCGTCGGGAACTCACCGGTGAAGGCGATCACGTCTTCGTGAACGGGCTCCTTGGCTTGGGCCAAGAGCGCGACGAACTCACGAATGCCGCCCTTGTACTGATACGTATCTTTGCGGCCCGTCGCGCGCTCGTCGATCAGGTTGACCGCCAAGCCCGAGTTCAAGAACGACAGCTCGCGCAGGCGATTGGCTAGGATGTCGTAGTTGTACTCGAGGTTGCTGAAGATCTCGTGGTCGGGCTTGAAGGTGACCTTGGTACCGGTCTGGTCGGACTCGCCAATGGCGGCGAGCGGCGCCTGCGGCACGCCGCGCCGATACTCTTGGAACCAAACCTTGCCCTCGCGCTTGATCTCGAGCCGGAGCACCTCCGACACGGCATTCACGGCGCTCACGCCCACGCCGTGCAGACCGGCGGAAACCTTGTAGCTCGAATGGTCGAATTTGCCGCCCGCGTGCAGCACGGTCATCACGACCTCGGCCGCGCTGACTCCGCGGTCTTCCATGATGCCGACGGGAATGCCGCGGCCGTTGTCCTCCACCGTGATCGAGCCGTCGAAATGCACGGTGACGGTGAAGCCGGTGCAAAAGCCGGCTAGGTGCTCGTCGACCGCGTTGTCTACGGCTTCCCACACCAAGTGGTGCAGCGCAGATCCGTCGTGCACGTCGCCGATGTACATGCCGGGGCGTTTGCGCACCGCCTCCAGGCCTTCGAGCACGGTGATGTTTCGAGCGTCGTAAGTCTCCGCGGAGCGCGGTTGGTCTTCTGCTGCCTCGGTCGTCAACTTGGAGGTCCTGGTCTGGCTTGTCGAAACCGACACGGCAAAAGGCCGGAGAGGTCTCGAAATTCGACCCTCTTTTTATAGCCATGAAGCGCTCTCCGCGCAAGCTGAATCCGGCATAAATTCCGCTGGATTCGATCGCTAGCGCGGGACGATTGCGCGCGCTCTTTTGGCGCGCTTTCAGAGCCCGCGAAGCTGACCTGAAATGAGCTGCCAATCAGCGCGTTCGAGGGAACTGACACCGGGCGTCGGAAACAATTCTGGCCGCGTCGTAGTCACGAAAACTTGACTCTGAGTCTCGCGCAAGAAGTCGTACACGGCGCCCGTTCGCGCTGGGTCGAGTTCACTGGAAACGTCGTCCAAAAGCAGCACCGGGTGCGCGCGCCGCGCCTCGCGCACGCAGTCGAGCTCGGCAACCTTGAGCGCCAAGGTCAAGATGCGCTGCTGCCCTTGTGAGGCATGATGCCGCGCCGAGCGGCCATCCACGACCAGTTGCACTTCGTCGCGCTGTGGTCCGTAGGAGGCGGCGCGCTGTCTCGAATCGCGCTGTCTTCGGGCGCCCAGCTCGGCGGCGAACTCCGCCGGGTCTTCCGAGCCGCCCGGTTTGAACTTCGTCACGAGCTCGAGCCCGGGTTGCGCCATGCGCGTGAAGGCCGGCGCGAGCGCAGACAACAGGCGTTCGGCCGCCTCGCGACGCGCCCGGGCGAAGCGGGCCCCGTGCTCGGCCATCACTTGCTCGAAGGCCGGCAACTCGCGTGCTTGCGGCCCCCGCTGATCGAGCGCCGTTTTGCGCTCGCGCAACGCGCGCGTGTAGCGCAGCCGCGCGTCGCCGCTCTGCGGATCGACGTACAACGCCACGCGATCCAAGAGCTTGCGGCGCGCCGCAGCATTGGCGTTCACGAGCTCGACGTCACCGGGGTGGAACACGACCGCTGGCGTACGCGTCGCGTAGGTCGCCAAGCGCTCCGGCTTCTTGCCATCGAGCAGCACGCTGCGCTCCTTGTGACCGAGCACGGCCCGCTGCTCGCGCGTGTGATCGCCGTCCTGAATCTTGGCGCGCACGCTGGCGAACTCCTCGCCTTCTCGAATCAAACTCTCGAGCTTCTCGGCGCGGAAGCTGCGAGTCACGGCGACGAAGTACAGCGCTTCGAGCAGGCTGGTCTTGCCCTGGCCATTGTCTCCCGAGATGACGTTGAGGCCAGGCGCAGGTTCGAACTCGACCAGCTGCAGATTGCGAAACGCTCGCGCCGTCACGCTCTGGAAGCGAATCAGCGCCGTCACGGCTCGACCTTCAGCCCGAGCGCGTCAAATGCGCATCGGCATGATGACCGACAAATACGAAGTCGTGGTCTCCCCGACCGGGCGAATCACCGCAGGATCCAGCTCACCGCTGACCGCGAGCTCGATTTCTTCCGAGGACACGGCGCTGAGCACGTCCAAAAAGTAACGCGCGTTGAAGCCGACCGTGAGCTCCGGCCCGGAATAGTCGACGTTCACTTCGTCGAAGCCTTCACCGCTGTCCGGGTTCTCGCTCTCGAAGCGCATCTTGCCGTTCGACAGCGTGAGCTTGATGCCTCCGGTGCGGTCGCTTGCTGCCACGGAGACGGCGCGTAGCGCGTCGGCCAGCGCGGCGCGAGGTGCACGCACCTTCTGCTCGCTGTGCTCGGGAATGACCTGCTGGTAGGGCGGGAACTGGGCATCGACCAGCTTCACGCTGAACTGGAAACCCGCGAGTTGGAAAAACGCATTCGGGCCGCTCTGCGAGATGCGGATCTCGCTCGAGCCCGATTCTTCACTGGCCTCGTCGCACAAGCGCTTCAATTCCAGCACGCCCTTGAGCGGAATGAGCATCGTGGCGGACGCCTGCTTGCCCGGCAAAGTGGCATCCATCTTCGACAGGCGATGACCGTCGGTGGTCACCATGCGCACGCGGTCGCCTTCCCACTCGAACAGCGCGCTGTTCAAATGCAGGCGTGTCTCGTCGGTCGAGATCGAAAAATAGGTGCCCGTGATCAGCGAAGACACGGTTGCGATCGGGATCGTGAGCGGAGCCGCGGCTTCGTCCGGTTGCGGCAGGCTCGGGAAATCTTCGCCAGGAATGCCATGCAACGTGAAGCGACGCGAGGCACCCACGGCGCGGATCGTCGTGGCAGCGCCGCCCGAGGTGACGATCGAAATCTGGCCATCAGGCATCAATTTCACGCGCTCGAACAAATCACGCGCGCCGATCGCGATAGCTCCACCGGTTTCGACCTTTGCCGGGATCTTGCCGCTGACCGCGAGATACAAATCGGTCGCGGCCAAGCGCAGCTGATCGGTGCCCGAGACTTCGAGCAAAACGTTGCCGAGTACCGGCATAGTGCTCTTTTTGTCCGCGACGCCCTGGCAGCGCGCGAGAACTCGGAGCAGGTCTTTCTTGGCGACGACGACGTGCATTGAACGCCCACGTCTACCTGCGGTTTCGCTGAGGCGCTAGGGCTCCGTCGGGTGAGTTGCGATTCGGCCTTTCGGCCCAGAAAGGGCTACCCAGGACAGGATCTCTTCTCTCTCTTCTCTCTTAAATTTATAAATAAAGAGCCGTACTAGTAGAGCCTGTGCGGACTGTGGGTAAGTCTGGAAGGTCCGGAAATTAGTCAAGTAATTGGCTAAATGCGCTGTGGACTTGCCCGGGACGCGGATCGGGACACGCGTGGGATAACCGCGCCGGGGCGACTTTCCACAGGGTTAGTCCATGCACAGTCCAGAGGGTTTTCCCCAGGCTGTCCCGGTGGCTAGCACCACCAAACGGACGTCCGATTAGCCCCGCTCGGTGGCCGATTTCGGGCGCTTCCGGAGGGTCATGATCTTGCTCTTCTTGCGTGGGGCCGACACTGGCGGGAGGCCCAGCCGAGCAATGGCGTCGATCAGCGCCACGCGACTCTGCTGGTAGGAGCGCGGGCCGATGCGTTCTTCGCGGCGCGCAGCTTCGAGCGCCTCGAGCTCGCGCATCAGGAGCTCACGGGCGCGCTTCTTGTCAGCCAGGATGTTCCCGTTGCCCGCAGGGCCGTCGAACGCGCCACGGGCCGCAAAGACGCCGCCAATGGCCATGCAGCCTGCGATCGCGAGGGCGAACCAACGTCCAGGTCCGGCAGTCGGGATGCCGGAGATCGTGGCGGTGAAGTCCTTGAGCTCTTCGTTGCGTTCGCGCAGCTGCTTCACCGACACCAACACGCGCTGCCCATTCTGGTTGGCGGTGGATACAGGCGGTTGAAAGCCCTCGACTCCCAGGTTCATCGACGCCGAGGCTTCGGCGATCACGCGCATCTCGGCCACGTGCGGCGGCACGGACATGCGAAAAACCAGTGAATCTTCGTTGGATTTGGGGATCTGGAAGCGAAATGAGGCTTCCGACTGCCCGGGTGGAAACGTGCCCTTGAGCCGTGCGCCCACGCCTTCGACCTCTTCGAAACGCACGTCGGTCATGCCCTCTTGCGCCTTGAAGGCTTTGAAGCCTTTTGGCAGTTGGATCACGACGTCTTTCGGAGTCCAGGTGATCTGGCCGACGTTGAAGACGCGAAACAGCGCTTCGCACTGAAACAGTTCGTCGCGCGTCTCCACGTACAAGTAGCCACGCATGCCGAACGCCGCGCGCTCGGCATCGGACGTGGCTGGGAACACGTGCAGCACCACGCGCTGCCCCATGTCCGGCTTCAGGTTGAACGGCGACGTCTGGTAGTTGGCAGCGCCGACTTGCACCGTGACGCGATACGCGTGATCGCTGCCGCGCGTGAGGCCGGTGAACTGCACGTTGCCTTGCGCGTCCGCCTGCGCAAACTTCTCCGAGCGCGACTCACCTTCGGCGATTTTCTGGAACATGATGCCGAGTCGCACTTGCTGACCGGCGAGCGGTACGCCCTGGTCGGTCACGACCGTGGCTGAAATCGTGCCCGGAGGGAGGCTCGGATTGGCTTCACTGACGTCCGCTTGCGGTTCGCCATTGCCGAACGCGGGGTGACCGGCGGGCATGGCGGCGTGCGGACTCTGCGCTTCGCTCGAGCCTGGAGCGGGTGCTGCATCGTGCCCGTTGTTGGCTGGCGTCGCGCTGGCGCTGGCAGGTGCGCGTGCGGCTGCGCGGGCAGAAGCGCTCGCGCGCGGCGCAGCGCTGGCGCTGGGCGCGGGATCGGCTGCGTGAGCGAGACCGATGGGCAGCGCTGCCAGCAAGCAGGAGGCAAACAGACGGCGAACGGCGCTCACGACTGACTCTCCTCGGCGGGTGCCATGCTCTTCCCGCACGCTTTGCAGAACCGGGCATCGAGCTCGTTTTTCACTTGGCAGGCCGGGCACTCGCGGGTTTCAGGGCTGCTGAGCTCAGCGTCCGAAGCAGCGCTGGGGCGCGCGTCGGTGTCGTCGTCTTCCGCGCTGGCCTCGCCGTTTCCGTCGGATTTGTCGCCGTTTCCGTCGGATTTGCTGGCGACTTTCGGCTTGGCTTCGCCCGCCTTCTTGCTCGAGCGCCGGGCGAGCTCGACCTCGACCTGCTTTCTGCCCTCGGCCAAGTTCTCTTCCAAGCCCTGGATCAAACGCTTGGCCTCCGCTCGGTAGCGCGCGGCATACTCTTGATAGTCGTCGTCGCTGAACTTACCGACGCTGCGCTCGTATTCGAGATCCTTCAAGGCGCGCAGCACTGCGCGCTTTTGCTCTTCCTCCGCCGAGCGCGTGCCCATGCTGAAGGCTTCTTCGAAGGTCAGCTCGGATCCGCCGGTCAACGCTTGCACGCTGCTCCAGAGCAGCCAGATCACGACCAAGAGCGCACCTCCGGCGAGGATCAGCACGACCAGCTGGACGCCGTACAAGGTGCCGGCGATGATGGCTGCGAGCAGGGTGACTAGGGGAGCGGCCCAACGGACCACGTTCATGCGAGGCAAGCGATTGTTCATCCGTCAGTCGCGCGAGCTTTTAGCATCAACTCGTCGGCGCCGTCCGAACGAGACCACGGAACCCAGCGCCAAGCCGACGAAGCCGGCCATCCCGAGCCCGGCGGTTGGCAGCTGTTTCAGCGAGTGATTGGCAGCGACTGCGGGGCGACGCGCAGCCGCCTGGGGTCGTTCCTGCGTGTAGGCCATGCCGGGGGCCATCGCGATCCAGATCGCGAAAGCGGTGCCCGTCGCGACGCCCGCTGCGCCGCGAACGTACGACCAAGCGCCGACCTCACCCAAGTTGAGCTCGGGGAACAGCGAGGTGATCGTCCCGGCCATCAACACCAAGAGCCCGATCCAGATCCACGACACGAGTGGGTTCACGTGGAACTGAAAGGTGGCGCGCTTCGACTGGGGGTCGATCTGGCCGACCACCGTGTACAGATCCTCGTGAAGCGAGCGCATCATGCTGACTTCGGTGGTCGGACCATCGGGTGACGCATGGTAGATGAACTTGGCGGGGTGCACGTAGCCGAGCTTCTTGCCGGCACGGGTGACTTCGAGATCGGCGAAGATCATCGTCTTCTCGATGTCCGCTTGCTCTGCGGGGCTGCACTTCGGGTTGCCGGGGCAGCGGCGTGAGCCTTCGTACTTGAGCTCGTACTGGCCGATGCGTTGGCTCTGCCCGGGCACCATCGCGGTTTCGCGATCGAGATTCCAAGCCGTGCCCGTGAAGCCGACGAACATCGAGACGATGCCCAAATGCACGATATATCCGCCGTAGCGACGGCGATTCTTCTCGACCAGCCGGAACAGCGCGAGCAGTACCGACTCTTCTTCACCGCGCTTGCCGGCAGACGAGCGGCGCGCGTTCACCCCGCGCACGAACTCTTGCACGATCACCGCGACGTTGAAGCCGCACAGCGCGATGGTGATGCCCGGCAAGCAAGAGCCGAGCTTCTGCAGCGCAACGCCGACCAACCCGGGGTAGAACGCGTCGCGCGGGACGAAGAACGGATAGCCGAGCGAGCCGCCGATCGCCAAGTGTAGGACGATGGTCACGGCCATCGCGATCAGCGGCGCGCGAAATGCCTTCTTGATCGACTCGCCGCTCGTCTTGCGCCAACCGAACAGCGGTGCCATGCCCATCAGCGCGAAGATCACCAGGCCGATCGGGCCCATCCAACGATTGAAGTGCGGTGGACCGACGGTCGCGCTCTCGCCCCAGAGCTCGCTGATCTTCGGGTACATGGTGGACACCAGAATGAAGGTCATTCCGCCCAAAAGTGCCCAATTGTTGGCCACGAACATGGCCTCGCGGCTGGCTGCGGCTTCGATCTGACCCTTGCTGCGCAGCTCCGGCAGACGCCACACGATGAGGCCCAGACTCGTGCCCAAGATCAGACCCATGAAGTACACGAAGTACGAGCCGATGCTGCTCTGGGCGAAGCTGTGCACGCTGGTGATGATGCCGGCGCGCGTCAGGAGCGTACCGAAGATGGTCAAAAAGAAGGTGAGGCAAATCAGGAACACGTTCCAGATGCGCAGCATCGGGCGACGCTCTTGGATCATCGTCGAGTGCACGTAGGCCGAGGCCGTGAACCAGGGTAGACAGGCCGCGTTCTCCACCGGATCCCAAGCCCAGAAGCCACCCCAGCCGAGCTCTTCGTACGCCCACATCATGCCCAGCACGTTGCCGATCGACAGGAACAGGAAGGCGAACAGCATCCACTTGCGGACGGCGATCACCCATTCATTGTCCAGCCGGCGTGTGACCAACGCGGCCACGCAAAAGGAAAAGGGCACGGAACAGCCCACGAAACCCATGTACAAACACGGCGGATGAATGATCATCCAGTAGTTTTGCAGGAGCGGGTTCAGGCCTTCGCCGTCCGGGCGCGCGCCCGCGATGCTGGTCTCGAAGGGATTGGCCGCGAACAGCATCAGCACCGCGAAGAAGCCGAGGATCACCATCAACGTGGCGATCACGTACGGCTGGAGTTCGCGATAGCGGCCCTTGAGCCAAGCGACGCAGCCCGTGATGTAGCCCGAGAGCAACAGCGACCACCACAGCAGCGACCCGTCTTGCCCACCCCAGAGTGAGGTCAAGAGGTAGGCGGTCGACATGCGCCGGTCGCTATAGTGAGCGACGTAGCGAATGCGAAAGTCGTGCGAGACGAAGGCGTACGACAAGAGCAGCACTGCGAACAGCACCAACGCGGAGGTCGCGTACGCACCCAAGCGGGCTGCTTGCAGGAGCCGAGGGCGACCGCGCCCAGCGGCCAGCGCGACGGCGAAGGTGTACGCGGCGGCAACGAGAATCGCATACACGATTCCCGTGCCCAACTCGGGGAGTGATTGCCACATGCAGGTGGCCGAAGCTTAGCCCGAAGGCTTCGGCGCGGCACCAGCGTTCGCGGCTATTTTCCCGCGCAGAAGTTGCGCCAGAGCCCGGGAATATTTACTCGGCCTTGTCCGCTACGATGGTTCCGACTGGATCGCCGTGACAGACGCGGCGAATGTTGCCCGGAACCATCTTGAACACGCGGATCGGCAGCCCGTTTTCACGGCACAAAGCCACCGCCGTCGAGTCCATCACGCCCAGGTGGTCGTTCAAAAAGCGATCGTAGCTGACGCTATTCAAGAGCTTGGCGTCCGGGTGCCGACGCGGATCGCGGTCGTATACGCCGTCGACCTTGGTGGCTTTCAGCAGACAATCCGCGTGGATTTCCATGGCTCGCAAGGAAGCTGCGGTGTCGGTGGAGAAGTACGGGTTGCCTGTCCCGGCAGCGAAGATCACGGCATGTCCGCGATCCAGGTGGCGCATGGCGCGGCGACGGATGTACGGCTCGGCGAGCTGCTTGATCTCGATGGCGGTCATCACCCGGGTCGGGACACCACTGCGCTCCAGGGCGTCTTGCAACGCGAGCGCGTTGATCACCGTGGCCAGCATGCCCATGTAGTCGCTTTGAGCGCGGTCCATGCCCTCGCTCGCTCCGCGCAGGCCGCGGAAGATGTTGCCGCCACCGACGACCAGGCCCAGCTGTACGCCGGTTCCGTGCACTTCCGCGAGCTCGCTGGCGGTGGCCTTCAACGTTGCGGTGTCGATCCCGGAACCGCCATCTTTACCGCTCAGCGCTTCACCGCTCAGCTTGATGATGACTCGGCGGTAGCGAAGTTTCCCAGAGTTGTCTTCTTCCACGCCGCGATGCGTAGCCCCGCCTGCGAACGCGCGCAATGGCCGATTCTGGCACTTTTGCCGGGCCCGTAGTATCCCGGTGCTTCTCGCATGCGGGCATTTTTGCGCTTCAGCTTTTTCCAGTGGTGTCCGCTCGCGGTGCTGCTGTGTGGCGGCCTTTCCGCGGGCTGTCGCGAAAAGGCGAGACAAACCGCCGGTCCCGTCGCCTCCACGATCGCTCCGCCGCCAGGAAAGCTCACGCCCGAGCTGGCGCGTCAGGTGCTGGCCAAAGTCGGCGATCGCGACATCACCCTCGGTGAGTACGCGGAAACGCTGGAACGCATGGATCCGTTCGAGCGCATTCGTTACCAGTCGCCGGATCGACGCAAGCAGCTGTTGAATGAAATCATTCAGGTCGAACTCTTGGCGGAGGAGGCCAAGCGTCGCGGACTCGACAAGCAGCCGGAGACACAGGAGCGCGTGCGGCAAATGTTGCGCGACGAGCTGCTGCGCGACGTGCGACAGAGCGTGCCCGGCCCCTCCGACATCGCCGAAGCCGAAGTTCGCGCCTATTTCGACGCGCACCACGACGAATTCAAGGAACCCGAGCGACGTCGCGTGGCGCACCTGTTGCTCGCCAGTGAAGCGCAAGCCAAGGCCGCGCTGCAGAAGGCGCTGGGCGCGTCCGCAGCGGACTGGGGCAAGCTGGTCACGCAGGTTTCACTCGACAAGCAGCCGGCATCTTCGGGTCCCGCGCCGACCGAGCTGGCCGGTGACTTGGGGATCGTCGGTCCACCGGGTCACCCGCGCGGGGCGAACCCGCGCGTCCCCGAAGCCTTGCGTGCAGCCGTGTTCGAGATCGACAAGCTCGGCGGCGTGCTCGATCGCGTCGTGACCGAGTCGGGGCACTTTCATGTCGTGCGCATGACGGGCCGGACCGAAGCGCGCGACCGTTCGTACCAAGACGCCGAGCGCACGATCCGCGTCGCGCTCGTGCAGGAACGAATCCGCGCACGCGAGGCCGAGCTCGAACAAGAGCTGAAAAAGCGCTACCCCGTCAGCGTGGACGACCAAGCGCTGAGCCAAGTGAAAGTCCCGGAAGCGGAAACCCCCAACGCTGCACCGAGCGCGAGCGCGCGATGAGCACGAGCTTCCCGCCGCCCGAGGCCGAAGACGAGCTGCCACCGCCGGATCCGACCGGCATGCGCATGCTCCCCGACGTGGACGCCCAAGATTGGGGTTCGCAAATGCGCCGGACCGTGCGTTCGGTCCAAGAGCTGCGCGACAAACTCGCGCTTTCGCCCGAGGAGCTCGCGGGTGCCATCGCCGCCGAGCGCGCGGGTCTGCCGATCTCGATCACGCCGTACTACTTGGCGCTTTGCGATCGAAACGACCCGAATTGCCCGATCCGCAAGCAAGTCGTGCCGCACGCGCTCGAAGGCCGTGAAGTCGAAGGAGATCTGCGCGATCCGTTGGGGGAAGAAGCGCACGAAGTCGCGCCCGAGTTGGTGCAGCGCTACCCGGATCGCGCGCTCTTGCTAGCGACGGATCGCTGCGCGATCTATTGCCGCTTTTGCACGCGCAGTCGCATCGTCGGCAGTGGCGGCGGCCCGCGCTCCGAGCTGCGGCTGATGCCAGCCCTGGAGTATTTGCGCAACCACCCCGAGATCCGCGACTTGATCATCAGTGGCGGTGATCCGCTGGCGATGAGCACCACGCGCATCGTGCGTATTTTGCAGGCCGTGCGCTGCATCCCCAGCATCGAGACCATTCGCATCGCCACGCGCATGCCAGTCGCGTTGCCGCAGCGCATTACCTACGAGCTGATCCAGGCGCTACGCCCGTTTCATCCAATCTGGATCATGACCCACTTCAACCACCCGAAGGAGCTCACGGCCGAAGCGCGCGAGGGGCTGCGTCGCTTGGTGGATGGCGGCTTTCCGGTGATGAATCACACCGTGCTCTTGCGCGGCGTGAACGACGACAGCGCCACCTTGAGCGAGCTCTTTCGCGGCCTGGTGCGCGAACGCGCCAAGCCCTACTACTTGCTGCAGGCTGACCCCGTCCGCGGCACCGGCCACCTGCGCACGCCGCTCGACACGGGCCTACGCATCATGTCCGAGCTGCAAGGCCGCTTGAGCGGCATCGCGCTGCCCAAATTCATCGTCGACACCCCCGGCGGCCTGGGCAAAGTCCCCGTCAACCCAAACTACATCGTGTCGCGCGGCGCAGGCGTCACGCGCTTCAAAACCCACCGCGGCGTCGAAGTCGACTACTTCGATCCGCCGGAGTGACGGCTTCGGCGCAGAGCATGGGTTGAGGTACTGGAGGGTCTGAGCGAGTCGTGAGCGGCTCCCAGAAGCTCGCCAAGATCGCCAAGGGGGCCAAGACCGCCAAGCACACAACTCGTCGGGTTCAGACGAAGGGCACGTCTGAGTTCCAGGGGATTTGGGTTAATGAGGTTGCGAGGGGCTTTGCATCGTTCACGACAGTGACGTGAACTCGAGCAAGCCAACCAGCGCGAAGATCGCGCCGATCTGAGACTCGTGCGCGAACCCCAAGATCTATTCCGTATGCTCTGGTGCGAATTGTGCGCTGAGGCGCCCTGAGCACTTGGCGGTCTTGGCCCCCTTGGCGATCTTGGCGACCTCTCGAAAAAACCGCACTAGGTCTGGAACAGCGCGCGCTTCGAGGTGCGATGCTGGATCCCGAGCGCCCCCTCTCCCAATCACAGCGGGATATTGCCGTGTTTTTTGGGGGGATTTTTGTCGCGTTTGTTGGCGAAGAGGGTGAGGTAGGTCGCCAGCCGTTTGCGCAGATCGCGGGGTTCGATCACTTCGTCGATGAAGCCGAGCTCGGCGGCGCGGAAGGGGTTGGCGAAGCGCTGTTTGTATTCTTCGACGAAGGCAGCCCGCGTCGCGGTCGGGTCGGGCGCGGCTTCGATCGTCCTTTGGTGGATGATGTTGACCGCGCCGTCCGAACCCATGACCGCGATCTCGGCGTTGGGGAAGGCCAGGTTCACGTCCGCGCGGATGTGCTTGCTGCTCATCACGTCGTAGGCGCCGCCGTAAGCCTTGCGGGTGATGACGGTGAACTTGGGCACGGTGGCCTCGCAAAAGGCGTACAGCAACTTCGCGCCGTGGGCGATGATGCCGCGGTGCTCTTGCTCGACACCCGGCAGGAACCCGGGCACGTCCACGAAGGTCACGAGCGGGATGTTGAAACAGTCGCAAAAGCGCACGAAACGCGCGGCCTTCGTGCTGGCGTCGATGTCGAGCACCCCGGCCAGCACGGCGGGCTGATTGGCCACGATGCCGACCACGCGGCCGCCGATGCGCGCAAAGCAGGTCAGGATGTTGCGCGCGAATTCTTGGTGCGCTTCCAGCAACGAGTGGTCGTCGACGACCGCGCGCAGCACCTCGAGCATGTCGTACGGCTTGTTGCTCTCGCGCGGCACGATGCGATTCAGCTCGGGCAGCTCACGCGTGACCGGATCGAGCGACGGCTTGCGCGGCGGCTCTTCGGCGTTGTTCGCGGGCAAGAAGCCGATCAGTTCGCGTATGCGCGCTACGCACGCTGCGTCGTCCGAGGCGGTGAAGTGACACACGCCGCTGATGCTGGCGTGGGTGTTCGCGCCGCCCAGCGCGTCCTTCGTGACCTCTTCGTGGGTGACGGTGCGGATCACGTCTGGACCGGTGATGAACATGTAGCTGGTCTTTTCGACCATGAACACGAAGTCGGTGAGCGCGGGTGAGTACACCGCGCCGCCCGCGCACGGCCCCATGATCGCGCTGATTTGCGGGACTACGCCGCTGGCCAGCGTATTGCGCAGGAAAATGTCGGCATAGCCGCCGAGCGCTTCCACGCCTTCTTGAATGCGCGCGCCACCCGAGTCGTTCAAGCCGATGATCGGCGCACCGACGCGCAGGGCATGCTCCATCACTTTGACGATCTTGGCGGCGTGCGCGGCGCCCAGCGAGCCGCCGAACACGGTGAAGTCTTGCGCGAACACGAACACGGTGCGGCCGTCGATCGTGCCGAGGCCGGTGACCACGCCGTCGCCCGGCAGCCGCTGATCCGCCATGCCGAAGTCGGTCGCTTGGTGGGTGACGAAGCGATCGAGCTCGACGAAGCTACCCACGTCGAGCAACAGCTCTAGGCGCTCGCGCGCGGTCAGCTTGCCTTGGGCGTGCTGTTTGTCGATGCGAGCTTGCCCGCCGCCTTGCAGCGCTTGAGCATCGAGTTCTGCCAAGCGCTCTGATTTTTCGAATTCGCTCACCGCGCTGTCCTCTCAGAAAATCAGCTTGAATGCGAACAATGCGAGTATGAGACCGAGCGCCGTGCACGCCAATTGCACGCCCTGCCGCGCGCGCCGCGCATCGTAAGCGGCGATCGCGCGGCGGAACATTTCTGCGCGCACGCTCAGCGCATCCGCGCGCTCGCTGACCCGGCGCACGCGCTCGAGCCAAGCCTCGGGGATAGCCATCGTGCCGGGTGAGCCGAGGGCGGCGCGCGCCAGCTCGACGAACGCCGCGCGTTGTTCGAGCTCGGCTTCGGTCACGCCTTCGGCGCGTAGCGAAAGTTCTTTCTCGTATGCCCCGCCCAGAGCCTGCTTTTTGCGCGCGATTTGCCGCTGAGTTTGGCGCGAGGCTTCGACCCGCGCGCGCGCCTGATTCAACGTGAGCTTTGCTTGCTCGAGGGCGCCGCGCAGCGCGTGGACCTCCGGCTGCATCAGCTGGGCGCGCTCTTCGAGCTCGGCAAGCTGCGCCGCTTCCGCAGCTGGCAATGGTCCGCCCGCAGGCCCGAGCTTTTTTTCCGCGACCTGCGTCACGGCGCGCATCTCGATCTGCAGTCGCTTCGACTTGGCGTCGGCGCGTCGTTCACTCGCTTCGCGCTCGTCGTACACCCGTTGAGCGTCACTCTCTGCGCGCTGTTCGGCTTCGATTTGACTTTCGACGCGAGCGAGCTCGGCGTCGAGTTCGGCGTGCTGCGCGCCGAGCTGCGCGTTGATCGAGTTCAGCGCTTGGCCGCGCGCCGCCGTGCGTTGTTCGATTTCCAAAACTGGCGCCAAAAACCGGCGAAATTCCTGAATTTGCTCGAGCGCGGGTCGCAGCGCGCGGGCCAGCTCGGCAAGCGTTGCCTCGCGCTCGTGCTCGGCGCGCTCGCATTCCGTCGCGATCGGCACGAGCTCGTGCTTCAACTCACGCTGGCGCGTGAACACGCGGTAAGCATACGCAAGCGTGCCCGCTGCGTTGTCCGGCGCGTCGCCGTAGTCGGCCAAGATGGCGATCTCACGCGGATCGAACGCGAGCTTCGCGAGATCGGGCGCACGCCCCGTGGGCTGGTTCGGCCCGAGGTTTGCTGGCGCCTTGCGCTCGAGCTCGAAGTCCCCGAGCTCGTCACCAAAATCGAACGTCGAGCCGAACAGCTCCGTCTGCGCGGGCGCCGCGGCGGGCGCTGGCGTCGCGGCGGGCGCTGGCGCGCGAGGATTGTCCCGCAACGCCGCCGCCGGACGGAACGAGCGCGGCGGTTCGAGCTCGAGATCCGGCACCTCGAAGCTGGCCGCTGGGGGGTTCGGTCGCTCTGAATCGCTCATCAGCCGGCACTCCCCACAAATGTACCGTAGATCCTTGGCAGAAGAGAGAGCCTGCGCTATGCCCTCACCCGTCACTGAATCTGTGGGTCCGCCGACAGCGCAGCTTGAACCCCGCCAGGTCCGGAAGGAAGCAACGGTAGAGAAAAGCGGGTGTGGCGGGCCCTCTCAATGACCAGGGTTTCAGGGCACGCGCCGCGGCCCGCTGCGGCGTTTGGAAAAATCCGCGCTGCCCGTGCAGACCGGCCGAAACGACTCACTGCCGTTCAGGTGCCGAACATTTCGATGCTGGCGCCGTTGTGCGCGAGCGGCGCATCGAACGCGTAGTGCAGCAGGGTTTGCGCGACCGACTCTGCGCTCATCCGCGGGGGGAAACCGCTGCCGACCAGCATTTCGGTATCGACCGAACCCGGCAGCACCGCGCACGTCATCAGACCGCTGTCCGTGAGCTCCGCCGCGAGGCTCTTCATCAAGCCGATCAGCCCCCATTTGCTGGCGCAATAGCCGGCGAGGTTGGCGGTGCCCAGCGTGGACGAGATGCTGCCGACGAACACGATGCGGCCCGTGCGCCGCGCGCGCATCGCGGGCAGCAGGGCGCGGGTGAGCACGAAGGGCGCGCTCAGGTTGATCTGCAGCTGCTCTTGCCAAGATGCGACGCTGGTGGCCTCGATGCTGCTGCGCACGGCGATGCCCGCGCTGTGAACGATCGCGTCCGGCGCGCCGAACGCCTCCAGAAACTCGCTCGCGGCGCGCTCCAGCTCAGCGATTTTGGTCGCGTCCGCCGCCAGCGAGAGCACGCGCTTGGCGCCGGCTTTCCGGCATGATTCGGCGGATTCTCGTTGCCGCGCCGAGGGCCGCCCGAGCAAGCCGAGCTCGGCGCCACGCGCCGCGCAGGCCAGCGCGGTCGCACGACCGATGCCTCGGCTCATGCCAGTGATCAAGATCTTCATCGCCTGCCTCAGCCCGCCGAATATTCCGAAGTGGCGGGTGCTCGACCGAGCGCGAGCGCGATTTCCGGCACCGCGGCTGGACTCGCGAATTCTCCCGCGCGCGCCGAGCTGCGCACGACGCTGCTCGTCTGGCGCTCACCACGCGCGCGCAAGCAGCTGTGTGAAAGCGAAAGCTCGCAGTACGCGCCGCGCGCGCCGGCGTGCTCCATCAGCGCGCTCACCACGTTTTGACCGATTGCTTCTTGCAAAGTGAGGCGGCGCGCGAAGGCATCCACGAGCGACGTCAGTGTGCCGATGCCGAGCAGCATCGCGCCCGGCAAATACACGATGCTCGCGTGTCCGAGCGCGGGCAACAAATGGTGTGGGCAGATCGCGGCCACGGCGATGCCCGTCAGCGCGACGGGCCCGCTCTTGGCGGCGGGCGGCGCCTCACACGAGCCCTTGCGAATCAGTTCGCGCACGTCCACGGCGTGGCCGCTCAAGAGGTCATCGGCGAATGCCTCGCTGACGCGCGCGGGCGTGTCAGCGAGATCTGGATGCGCTGCAGGATCGAAGCCGAGCGCCTTCAAGAAGTCGGCAATGGCGCGCGCCGCGGCGGCTCGATCGACCGGCATGGCGCTAGTTGAGCAGTGTTCGACGGACGTCAGCGGTCAGCGGGCGGCGGCCAGAGAAACCGGCCTCCAGATCGTGATAATGCGACAGTGAATCTTCACCGTAACGCCAGCACAGCCAAACCAGCTTTTCGCCGACTCGGCCGTAAAAATCGACCAAACCAGTTTGCGGATCTTTGATCACGCCGCCCATGGTTTGGACGCGCGCCCAGCCCGCTTCGTAGCGCTCGATGCGCTGCTTGAGATCCCGTTTGAGCCTGACGACGTCTTTCGGGTCGTCGCCGCTCGGTTCGAGTGAGGCCGGTGACGAGCCGGACAAGCGGGTCAACTCCGCCAGGCCGTGTTCGATTTCACTTTGCTCACGCAGCTGATCGCCGACCAGATCCGACAGATCCGGAATCAGCGCGTTTACTTCGGAAATGGTGAAGACGCGTTGTGTTTGCATGGCCGAAGTTCCCACTGGCAATGGCAAGGAAGCTTAGCACTCTCCACGCAGCGTCAACTGGCATCACCCAAGGATTCTCTACTTAGGCTTCTTGAAAATGATTTTCAGCGCGGCCGATCCGGAGCTTTTTCCGTCCGCAGATGCCCGCTAGGCATGGCCGCGGCTGGCAGGACCCGCATTTCGGCCGCCGTTCCAAAGCGCATTTCGAGCGCGTTTCTCAGTCCGAAACAGTCACGCGGTCACGCTTGCGGCCACAAAATGATCGCTAGCTTGGTCAAGAAAAAGTCAGCGATCAAGATCGCGATCGAGATCACCACCACGGTGCGCGTGGTGCTATTACCTACCCCGGCGGTGCCACCTTTGGTGGTCATACCGAAGTGACAACCGACCAAAGCGATGATCGCGCCGAAAACCGGCGTCTTGATCATGCCCGCGGCGAAATCGCTCATGGTGACCGCGCCCAAGGCGCTGCGCAAGAAGAACGCAGCAGGGATGTCGAATTGCAGGTCGGTGATCATCGTTGCGCCCGCGAAGCCGAGCACCAACGAAAAAGCAGCCACCACCGGCATCACGATCACGGAAGCGAGCAGCCGCGGCCAAACCAGCTTCTTCAGCGGGTCCGCGCCCAGCGCGCGAATCGCGTCGATCTGTTCGGTGACGGCCATCGCGCCCAGCTCGGCGGCCATACCCGAGCCGATGCGACCGCCGACGATCACCGCGGTCAGCGTGGGTGCGAGCTCGCGAGCGAAGCTCAGCGCAATCACCCTTCCGGTATATTCGAGGCCGCCGAACTTCTGCAGACCGAACGCGAACTGTACGGCCATCACCATGCCGATGAACACGCTGGTCACGACCACGATGCCCACCGATTTGACGCCCAGCGAATCCATCTGCCTCAAGATGGCTCGGCCTTCGAGTGGGCGACGGAAACCGGCGCGGATGCTGCCGGTCAGCATGTGCCAGAGCACGCCCACGTGCTCGAAGAAGTGCAACACGCGCTCGGTCTGGCGCTTGATCAGACTGGGCTCGGGCGGCGGCGGCATCAGGCTCGGCCGCACGCTCAAGCGACTGGAAGGCGGCTCGTTCGAAGCCTGCGGATTACTCGGTGAAGAGGCGACTTCCATGCGTCTTCACTCGAGGGCGGCGAAGCCTTGTACGAAGCGCTCGAACTCCGCGCGCGAACCGGGCGCGGAGTCCGCGGCGATGTACATGAAGTCGTACACGCAGCTGTCCTTCTTGAGCACGTACACCAGGTACTGCTTCTTCACGCCGTCGAGCGCCGCGTTGATCTCGGTGCGCAGCGCCTCACGGCCGTCCAAGCTGACCGGCTTCTGCGAGAGCAGCGAGCGCTCGGTGAATTGCAAGAACAGGTGCTG
>Ga0134124_10000445_pt1 | contig 34886 bp, 48 predicted proteins | sample KB304_FD_96880 | JGI IMG/M metagenome (GOLD analysis project Ga0134124, IMG submission 96880) | Terrestrial soil microbial communities without Nitrogen fertilizer from Kellogg Biological Station, Michigan, USA - KB3-0-4 | ecosystem: Environmental > Terrestrial > Soil > Unclassified ... | reverse complement strand
GAGCTGCTGGTCTTGTAGTTATTACTGAGTTTATTTAAGGAGTAGCAATGGCACAAAGAACACGAGCACAGCGACTTAATGGTTTGTTCCCTCTTTCTTATACGGGTGTTGTACCAACATCTCCTCCAAATTTTATTATTGATAATCGAGCACCAACAATCAATGATTCGAAGAATTTCTACTTAGGTGATCTATGGCTAGATGATTCTGTTCAGCCACCCGATCCTCGTAATGTATGGATGTTAGTGTCGCTCGTAGGTAACAATGCAACTTGGATTCATTTTGGTGGTGGCGATCTAGAAACTCTCACCGGTAATAGTGGAGGAGCTGTATCTCCTGATGGTGTAGGTAATATTAATGTTCTAGGTGATACGACTACGATCAATGTCGCTGGTAATCCAGCAACGCATACGCTTACTATCTCAACTGTAGGAACAGGTGTTATTTCTACTTTAACGGGAGATACTGGAGGTGCAGTACCTCCTACAGCTGGTAATATCAATGTTATCGCAGGTCATGCAGCACTTGGTTCCGGATCCTCAGTTATTATTAATGGGACACCGGGAACTTCAACCCTTCAACTTGCAGTTACTGATAGTAGTAGCAATACAATTATTGGTAATAATGCAGGAAATTTAACACTTTCAGGATCTAACAATACTGCTCTTGGTAAGACTGTATTACATGCTTTAACGACAGCTAATGCTAATACAGTTGTTGGGTCGCTATCGGGTGCTCTTATAACCACTGGTGGTAACAATACTATTTATGGTGAAGGTTCGGGTACTGTTTTACTTACTGGTACTAGTAATATCATGGTGGGTCAAGGTTCTGGTACTGCATATACAGGATCTGAGAGTAATAACATTACGATAGGTACCAGTAATGTTGGAAGGATAGCCGAAACGGGTACCTTGTGGATTGGTAATAGAGGGGGTTCTAATCTTACTGCTAATACTTTTATCGGTTCTGCTTCCGGTAATACTGCTTATACTGTTGCTTCGGGTATAGATAATACCGCTGTTGGAGCTGGTACTCTTCTATCGATGACAACCGCTACGCGCAATACTGTTATGGGTGTTTCATCGGGAACAGCGCTCACTACAGGAGCATCAAATACAGCAATAGGTTGTGAAGCGTTCGAAGTTGCTACATTAGCTAACTCATGTACCGCCGTTGGTAATACGGCATTACGTAATTATGTTGGTACGGGTATGGCTAATCAAGATGCCCATACAGCATGTGGGGATCAGACACTTTTTTCATTAGCATCGGGTATTGGCAATACAGCTATTGGTAGTGCTACTTTATCGCAATTATTTGGTGGTGATCATAATACAGCAGTGGGTTGGATTTCATTGCAGGGTCTTGGTAATGCTGGAACTCAAACAGCTTTCAGAAATACCGCTGTAGGTGCTAAATCTGGTCAGAGTTTCTTAACAGGAACCGATAATACACTTATTGGTTATAATGCTGGAAGTGCTTATGTAGGTGCCGAATCAAGTAATATTTGTATTGGTTCTGGTGTAACTGGGCTTGCTGGTGAAAGCAACAAAACCAAGATTGCCAATATACGTGGTGTTACTACAACTAATGCAGATGCTGTTGCAGTCCTTATCGATTCTGCTGGTCAACTTGGAACTATATCTTCATCAGAACGCTACAAAGATGACATTGAGGATATGGATGACTATTCATCTCCTATCATGGATCTGAGACCGGTTACTTTCAGCTGGAAGAACTCAAATAATAAAGGCGTGCAACGTGGTCTTATTGCAGAAGAAGTTGATGTTACCTTCCCTGATTTGTGTATCTACAATGAAGAAGGAAAACCAGAAACGGTTCGCTATCATGAATTACCGGTATTACTTTTGAATGAGTTGCAAAAGTTAAAAGCGCGTGTTATTGAACTTGAAGATCGACTTATTGATTTGGAAGTTCGATTTAGCAAAGTAAATGTTGAAATATCTGAATTATAGACTCTTGCTACTCCTTTTTTCCCTCTGCATGAACAGTTTGTGCAGGGGGTTTTATTCTATCGTCGTGCACCACTACAATTACACGCTTTACATATCTTTTGCCACCAGGTTAATTCTGTTCGTTGTGCTGGTACAATCTGTGTTCCAGGAATAGGGTTTTGTTGTATATGGCTATTGAAAATACCCGCAACTCTATAACGGAATGCCGCATCATCAAGTGCTGCATCAAGATCAAGAAGCAATTGTTCTTGTTGTGCTATGGCAGCAGCATGAAGATCAGGAACACCTTGTGAGCGTACGAGTGGTGGATTATGCGCAGGCAAGTCCATTTGTACGCTATAGATATTCCACAACAACGCCATACAGATAACCAATAAACTTACACCAATAACCTGACGAGCTTTCATTACATTTCCTTACTTTGAACTGTCTCTAAAGAAACAACAACACCCTGCTTCTACCTGATCATCATTTTTCGGTCTTTCAGGAATAACCTGACGCTCAACTTTATAATGGGCTTTGCGTTCGTGCTTTTTATGATTACTAGCTTGTGTAACAGTTTGTGTTGTGGTGACAACAACGTTGGTTGTAGGTTGTTTGTCGGCAGAATATAAGGGCGCAACAAACAGAAGAGAGAAGAATAGCTTCGTCATGGTACCTCCTTAAAGTAAAATACCCCTGCGTAAGATTATCCTACACAGGGGGAAGTAATACAATGTGCTTCTACACTGTCCCTAACGTTATTCTTGTTTTAGCATTTCCCAGCGAGGATTATTTTCATCTCTACTGGTTTGGGTATACATCACGAAAGATCCATCATGTGCAACGACTTTGCATTGAGATCCTACCGGTGCATGATCATAGATATTAGGTGCACTATGCCGTTGTATCAGCATGGGCGGTTCGCTTATGCGTGATGGTTGGTCTGACATAGTGTCCTCGTATTTTATCCCGCGGTAGCGTTTGCGTAAGCGGATTATGGTTTGACGCCGGCACGTTTTTGCTTAATTTCTCTGATGCGTTGTAGTGATACCATATACTTGCTCTTTGGCATATCAGCAAGCGATTGAAGCTGTAGTTTATCGAGTACCATCTCACCAATATCAGGATAATCAGCTAACTCATATTCTAACTCTTCAAGCTGTTCTTTGGTAACGGTATCAGCTGACTGCTCTTTTGGATTGTACTTGTTTGAGGGACCTTTAGCGATCATGTCTCGTGAATCTACCATAGCTACTTCAGCATCATCATCAACGGGATCTGAAGAACAGGTTATACCTAACAATGCCATAATAGAGTATCTACGATTATAGGTAAGTGTACTGCCATATGACTGTGGATCATTCTTAGGCGGTAGTATTCTAGCCCTCGTCTCAATCCATTGCCCTGTAGCATGCCATAAACGTGTGTGAAGCATCGTAGCCCCACCTTCATCAAATCGTGTGTCCTGGGTCAAGCTTAGGCCATTCTTATATAAAGCCGGTCTTACTGTTCTTATGATAGTATCAAGATCAGTATAGGCACTCTTGAAATACGGATTCTCTCGGTTGTGCCCAATAATGGGATATTCACCCTGTGCTTTAGCCAATGCTGCTACAAGATCTTTGGTTTCTGGAGATTGATAGGAATCTTTTACTGTCTTCTTTCTTTCTGCTTCAAGCTCTCGTTCATGGCAAAGTTTAAGTTCATCTAATAGACGCTGAATGATTGGTTCCACGGTTGCCTTTCTCTAAGCATGCTTCGGTGCAATGTTCATTGATCTCGCAGATTTCATAATCTACTTTGCCATAGTCGCATTCTTTTCTATGAAGTTCCACATTGGCATTGAAGCCTTTGCGTTCTAAGAACTTAAGTATTGCTTCGGCTACTTCCTTTCGCGATGCGCGTGATCTAGCCATTGTTTTTTTACTTTTTTTCTTCTTGAGTGCATTCAGCACTATGTGGACCTACAAATTCATCTATAAACCTACTAATTTCCCTCTCAAGTTGAGGGTATTTATCTTGTAGGCTCTGTATGTAGTAAAATAATGTCATATTGTGCTTTAAAAGGGTGATGCATACAGATTTTAGTTCCTCTTTAGTCAATGCATCATTTAATACTTTTTCTCTGATATCCACGTTTATATTCCTGGTATGTTACTTAAATTAAATATACTTGAGATTCAACCACTAGGGGTTCGTAGAAAATTACGAACCCTTAGTAGTTGATTTATGGAAATCGTCCCCAATCAAGGGAACGGCTTAAGGATAAGCAATTAAAAGTATGACATACAACTATATCTTGTCAACTTAATAAACAAACTATATTCTATATATATCACTAACCTAGATAAGGATATATATGAACAATTGGCGAGCCATACAAGACATAGTCGAAGACGAGCAAATTAGGGATCAGTTTCGTATTTTGGTTAAAGCCTACATAAAGGCCAGGGGTTGGACAAAGAAGCACGCAGCGACGGAATTTAACGTATCCTTTCCTATGCTCATAGATTTTCTCCATGGCAAACCTAAGATTGCTCGGTTTATGTCGTATGAGAAGATCTATGAATATATAAAGAAAAATGGAGAAGACTTGATTTTTCCTACCATTTTGAGGTAATATCGCCGCGATATTGAAATAGATTATAAAAAGCATAGGCAGGGACTTTAGCTCATCCCTGCCCATTGTTTATACAAACTCTAACTTTGTATATGAATTCAAATTACCAAAACTCATACACAAATCAAGAAAAACTTAACCCAGCGGCACTTTTGCCACTGAAATTAAGATTGATTCACTATTTTCTTGGTTTCAAATCCAAACCCATTTACGTATCACACACAACACTCGGAAAATTGTTTGGTGCTCATCGAAGTACCATACTCCGTGCTCTCAGCGATCTTTTCCACGATGGTTGGATAGAGAAGACCCGTCGTGAATTTAACACATGTCTTTATGTAGTTACGGATGAAGCCAAAGCAGAGAGCTATCGTATCTCACATTTATGGAACCAACTTAAGTGGTTAGCACCACTCTCTTTGAGTCTTATTTTATCCATTACCAAACCTGGCGCTACACTATATAGTTCTAAGGTTAATAATAATTATATTTATATAACTAACGCGCGCGAGGGAGACAAGGAAGAGGGCATGAAGCAAGACAGAAACGCTTGGAAAAAGCAGTACTCTATATCCATGTGGCAAAAGATGGATGCCGAAAAGCAACGAAAGCATCGAGAATGGTTGGAAAGACGGGCCGCTCTCGAGGAACAAGCTATTCTTCAGGGTCTTAGCGAAATTCAACCCGTACCAAAAATAGTGGATGCTAGTCATCCACCACGTCACGAGTTGCCGAATATTCAATCTGAAGTCATTCACTCCGTGACAAAACGTCACCCACTGATAGAATCCCCTGTCGATGATGATTCCGTATGGGAAGAAATCTTCTAGACAGGTGAAGCGTGAGATCAAAAACCTATATTATTAAAGGGTTACCACAAGCACTCATACATCGTCGTACGGATGATGTCATTGCTTGGAGTACTACCAAACAAGTTCGATTATTAACTACAATAGAACTACAACGGCAACACAATGATGAGCCACTATTTGAGGGAGCACTTACCCTTGAGGTAATGTTTTTCTTTCCCTTACCATCAACAGCACGGTCTAAATGCAAAGCTCGTCTCGGGGATGGTCATCTTATGCCGCCGTCATTGTTTACTCTTGTACACTTTTTAGAAGCAGTTACGCATGGCATAATTTACGACTGTGAGAGCTCTATTGCCTATGTCAGTTGCAAAAAGACCTATGACCAAGAAGCCCGGACAGAGTTCACCATCTCAGAGATCTTACGTTAAGAAAAAGATAGCTAAAACCAGTGAGCCTAACACATCAAATACAACTCCAACAAAAAACGGCTGGTTCGACTACCTCAATATTTTCAGTCAGGAGATGTGCCCTATGAACCATGAAGGAATACAGAGATTAGCTTCCGAAATCATAGAGTGGGCCCAGAATGATGATGAAGCTTTGAAGGTTTCGCAGTTCTTTTTAAAGAAGGGAATTGGACAAACTACCTGGGTTACATGGTGTTCAACATTCCCCTCTTTACAGGAAGCCCATAATAATGCTCGTACTATCATAGGCAATCGTCGTGAGATAGGAGCGTTAAAGAAGAAGTATGACTCAGGTATCGTTGCTACGAGTATGGCACACTACGATAAGGAATGGCGAGAGGCTGCTGAATGGCGCGCTTCTTTACGAGAAAAGCATAGGCAAGAAACTACAAGTGGACCGCAAATAGTGATTATGGAAAAGATACCGACATGTGATCTAGTACCAGAAAGAAAAAATGACCGTAGCGACACAGATACATCTAAATAAATATAAACCCCGACCGTATCAGCTTCCTATTCTTGATGCGCTTGAGAATAAGGGTTATAAGCGCGTGCTTGCTATCATGCCTCGACGTGCCGGCAAGGATATAACCGCGTTCAACTTTTGCATTCGCTACCTTTTAAGAAAAACCTGTGTCATTTACTATATATTCCCAACATACTCACAAGGTAGGAAGATTCTCTTTGATTCGATTACTAATACTGGGGAACGAATCCTGGAGTATATTCCTAAAGAAGTAATAGCATCGATTAACTCCCAGGAAATGAAAATAAGGTTTACCAATGGCTCACTCTTTCAGATTGTTGGCTCTGACAACTACGATTCTCTTGTCGGTACCAACCCTCAAGGGATTGTCTTCTCAGAGTATGCGTTACAAGACCCGCGAGCGTACCAATACTTACGACCTATACTTGCCGCCAATGATGGATGGGCACTCTTCTTGTCAACGCCGCGCGGTAAAAACCATTTATGGGAGCTCTACAACATCGCTCAAAATAACCCAGACTGGTTCTGCTACAAGCTCTCCCTCGATGATACTCAACATATACCCCTGCATGAAATCGAACGAGAACGAGCAGAAGGAATCATGTCCGAAGACCTCATCCAACAAGAGTACTACACCAGCTTCGACATGGGCGTTGAAGGTTCCTACTACGCCAAAAGCCTTGACCGCATGCGCCTCAAAGGCCAAATCGCCCAAGTCCCGTGGGAACCAGGTTTCAAAGTCCACACCGCGTGGGACCTTGGCATCAGGGACTCGACTACAATCATCTTCTTCCAAGTCATTGGACAAACGATACGCATAATAGATTGTTATGACAAAAACAAAGAAGGTTTAGAACACTATGCTTCTGTTCTACAATCTAAGCCGTATCAGTATGGGAAACACATAGCCCCGCACGATATCAAAGTTAAAGAATTTGGCACAGGCATGACGAGGATAGAGAAAGCTAAGCATCTTGGTATATCGTTTACTGTAGCCCCGGATTTAAGCATTGTAGATGGTATAGAAGCGGTGCGTACAACATTGCCGAAGACATGGATAGATGAGAAGCAGTGCGCACCATTAATCAAGTCTCTTGAAGGCTATCGTCAGGAATGGGATGCAAAGAAAAAAGTATATAAATCGAACCCACTGCATGATTACAATTCACATTATGCGGATGCTATGCGCTATCTTGCGATATCACTGCCAAAGACTCGTGACAGTATGTCGCCTGATGAAAGAGAGCGGCAGTTTCAAGAGGCGCGGTACGGTAGTCAGTCACATCTACCCAATATATTTAGGGACGATATCCCTTCCGACCTACGATGAATAAAGAAACATTGAAGATCGTGGCTACCGTTATAGGAATAACCGTGTTCTCTGTGGGTGCTATGTTTGTGATATTGTATGTAAGCGTTTATATATTTTGTACTTTATGAAAGGTTAATGTATGGCACAACAACAAGCTTTCCAACACATGGTAGCATGGTCGATCCAGAATCTATTTAATGTTTATAAAGAAGCTCAGGCGATTCTTGCTGATGAATCTTTATCTGAATCTGATAAGAAGGTTCGCTTGCAGGGGCCAAATGGTACCGATCATCGCATGCTCAATTATGTGTTATTACTTAAGCCTGCACTCGAAGATGCTGAGAAAGAATTCCCAGATCAAGCACAGTTTTTTGAGTGGTTTCGTGATCGCTGGACCTACATTGAAGGACTCAACATTCTTAACGGTCCATGCTCATGTAAGGGCTGTAAAGTTGATGATACGGTAAGTACTAATCAATAGTTGCTTTGGAGCCTGTAGGATTCTAGACTTGGGCAAAGTAATTTATATGATTCGCCTTTACTGAAGTTATGGCGGAATAGAGGGATACGCAATGATTTTTCCCGAACTAGGACCACAGTATTACGATGAGCAACATAAAGGCCTTCTGTCACGCATGGAGGCCTTTTATGCTTCCAGTGTTACCATTAATCAACAATTTTGGTCGGAGGCTGATCAGGACACTCGGTTCGAGGCAAACGATCAGACATTATGGAATGACCTGTATGGTAATCTTCCGGTAAACCGTAGACGTCAGTTTACGTTCAACCATATCAAACCGGTTGTTAATATGATTAGCGGTTTCCAACGCCGCAATCGTAAATCAACGATCGTTATTCCCGTAGAAAATGGTGATCAAGAAACCGCAGATCAGTTTACGAAGATCCTTTTGTGGGTAAACCGCCAGGAAGGTGTACTTGAGACGATATCAGAATCGTTTCATGGATCTCTTGTAACAGGTATGAACTTGTTACAACTCTGGATGGATTACCGAGAAGACCCTGTTTCAGGTAACATCAAGGTTGATAACTGCTCATACAATGCGTTTCTCATTGATCCCTTTTTCAGGAAAGCTGATCTTTCTGATTGTAACGGCATCTGGAAGCGGTCATTTCTAACACGTAGAGAATGTATCTCGCTCATGCCCGATAAAGAAGATGAGATTCTTGGGTTAGTAAGTAATGAATCAGGAACTGGCCGAGATGCTAAGTTTCAGTTTATGCCTGAATCATATGGCTATGCATATAAGCAACTATTAACGTACGATGAGTACTATTATCGTGACTATCGGAAACAAAAACTCTTACTTGATTCAGAAACTGGCGAAACGATGGAATGGCGTGGCCAAGATGATGAACGGCTTAAGATATTCCTAGAACAGTACCCTCAGGTTTCTGTTATTGAGAGCGATGTTCCTACGGTTAAAGTTGCTGTTGTTATTCAGGGTCGCGTTATGTACGACGGTCCTAATCCGTTAGGTATAGACCAGTATCCTTTCGTTCCGGTCTTCGCCTATTACAATCCGCAAATGCCTTACTTCCCGTACCGTATCCAGGGCGTTGTACGTGGATTGCGTGATGCTCAATATCTCTATAATCGTCGCAAGATCATTGAACTTGATATCTTAGAGTCGCAGGTTACTTCGGGTTGGAAGTTCAAAGAGAACGCCGTCATTAATCCTAAAGACCTTTATAGTTCTGCTGGTCAAGGTCGTGGCATTGCGTTAAAAGATGATGCTCAGATGACAGATGTTGAACAGATCATTGCTCCATCGATACCACCATCAATGATGCAGATATCGGAATCATTAGGTAATGAAATATTCAAGATCTCTGGCGCTAATGAAGAGCTCATGGGTTCAGCTGTTGATGATAAAGCCGGCATCCTCTCAATGCTTCGACAAGGTGCGGGGCTTACAACACTACAACCTCTTTTTGATAATCTTGATCGCGCACAGAAGTTACTTGGCAAGCTTATGATTGATGTAGTTCAGACTAATTTCACACCGGGAAAGATCCAAAAGATTCTCGAGGGTAAGCAACCGGCGCCACAGTTTTACAACAAGGCCTTCGGAAAATACCACGCTGCCGTCGAAGAAGGTGTTAACACCTCTACGCAAAAGCAAATGCAATTCGCTCAGATGATCTATTTGAAGCAAGCTGGCGTACCAATCCCTGACGATCAATTGCTTGAAGCATCAACGTTACAGAATAAAAAAGAACTCATTGAATCTATACAGAAGTCACAACAGGCAGCTCAACAGGCTCAACAACAACAACTACAAACACAAATGCAACTCCAACAAGCGCAGATTGAGTTGTCACAAGCTAGAGCTGAAGCTGATCGTGGTCTTGGTGTAGAACGGTTAAGTCGTGTTCAAGAGAACCAAGCTTTAGCGGTAGAGCGTAGAGCACAAGCACATAAAGATGATGACACGGCTTTACTTGATAAGATCAAAGCGCTCAAAGAACTAGAATCGATTGACTTGAAACATCTTGGTGAACTTCTTCGTATGAGCAAACTTTTGCAAAATCAAGATCAACAAGATAAAGAAATGGCGGATCTTTCAGTCCGCCTCAAAGCCCCACAACAACTCCAACAAGGATTGCCTCAATGAAGCGATGGTTAATACCGTTACTTTTTAGTTCTTTAGTTCTCTGCGCAGTACCTAGCGTCGATAAGCAAACACAAAAGCTTGCTGATTATCTTATACGTAAGAGCGTATCTAATAAGAAACGCCATTATAAACGTATTCGTTCTTTACAGCAGGTGGTTGCTAAGCTTGAGAAGTTTAATGTCGAAGATCTTGCGTTGATCTGTAAATACATAGAGATTCGTATGCATGCGCTCGAAGTTCCTCACGGCGTATGAATGTAGTTAGAGGATCGATTAACCTTGCAGCTTAGGCTGCAGTTTCTACAGGAGTGCCTACTATGGCAAAAAAACGTTACTATGATGGAAGCCAAGGTGCCTATGCTGGACCTGAAGCGCGTCGTACACAAGAAATGGAAGACGGTGGCATGATCGAAGAAGATCGCAATGCTATCGCTAATCTTCCTCAAGAAGTCATGATCAAAGCTTATCAACCAGCTGATGATTATGGTGTTTATAATCTTGATGATACGATTCGTAGTGTTGACCACCAACGCAAAGAAGATGCTAAGCACAAGAAAAAAGGCCAATTCCCTGATATGTTCTAGGGGTTTACTATGGAACTACGAAAGAAAGTTCTCGGTCATCGAGAAGGTCCTCGTGGTACACGGCCTATAAATCGTGAAGAGGCAATGCAAGTCTACGGCAATATGAGAGCCAAGGATTTAGAACGGAGTGGATTCGATTATCAGAGGGTCGAAGACATTGAAAGTTCTTTTTATGCTGGCTTAGATAAGCGCCGTCGTCTTGAAATGGCTGAAGGTGGTATGGTTAAAGAAGACAGAAATGCTATGGCAAACTGTTCTATGAAACCTGTACACCGGGAATATCCTCGCGCGGGTTACTATTCTTCTCCTTATATCGATGATTCGAGAGAAGTAGAGGAGTAGGCCATGCCGATAATGCCACGCCATAATAAGAAGGCAACTAAGGTAGCTTTTGCTATCTTGGGCAAACCTTCTAATTTGGTCAAAGAACATTTGTCCGAGCACGAACGTTATGTTCGCCGCCGATTGTTCTTTGAAGATACTCGATTAAGTCGATAACAACTCGGGGGGTTCGTGTTTTGTCGCAATTACACGGGCCCCCTTTAATAAGGGTTACTATGGCAAAATCAGAGAAATCAGAAGCGAAGAAAATTGTCGTTGCTAAAGGCGTCAAGGTTCCTCGCGGCGCTGAAGAAAAAATGCGCAAGAAAAAAGGCTCGGGGAGCGCAGGCAAATATAAAAATGTTAAACCTAAAGATTTCGCTGGTGCTTCAGGCGGTGCAAGCAAGTATAGTTTTCCTATACCCGACTTGGCCCACGCACGTAATGCCTTGGCTCGTGCTCATTTTGCACCAAACCCTGCAGGCATTAAAGCGAAGGTTTACAGAATGTATCCTGAGCTTAAAAAGAGACATGAAGCTCGTAAATCTAAAAGCAAAAAATCAAAGGAATAGTCATGGCAATGGCTAAGAAATCCTATAAAGCTAAAATGAAACTTCATAAGGCAAAAAAAGATCATCACCAAAAGATGATGAAGCATCATGATGGCAAGCTTAAGGAAATGTTAAGCGAAGATTCCAAGATGCATAAAGCTAAATCTAAGCTTCATAAGAAAGAAGACAAAGTAAGTAAAAAAGAAGATAAACTTCATCGTCGTCTTGAACGCGGCGAAGGCAAAATGAAAAAAGTTATGCACGAGTTCAAAGAGGGCGCACTACATAGCGGTTCAAAAAAGGGACCTAAAGTTAGCAATCGGCGCCAAGCTCTCGCGATAGCTTTTAGTGAGGCTCGCAAAGCTCGCGCTAAACGCAAAAAATAAGTGTTCAAGGGAGATAACATGGCTTTGGGTTCTTTAGGTTCTATGCTTATACCCGTTATCATAGTTATTGCTTCACTTATAACTGGATTTGGAGCCCGCTATTGGCTTAAATCAGATCCATCAGCAGAGATAGTTGTAGAAAAGATGGCGGAAGAAGCCATTAAGGAAGAAATCGGTATTGATATCAACTTTGAAGCACAATCTCCTAATAAACCATCGGAGCCCGCTAAGTAATGACACAACGTGATAGAAAAACGGTCGGTAAGATTGCAACCGATCTTATACAGCAAGAAGCTCCGACTCGAAGCGTTATAGAACTTGAACGGGCAATGCATGAACAGTACGAGAATAACGTATGGGAATGCGTTACCCGTTCTAAGAAATTATTTACCGGTGATTTCTATGTCGTCGTTCTTACTAAAAAAGAGAAACTTCTTGAGAACGTTGTTCGGCATTACTTTTTTGGTAGACTTACCTGCCCTACACCGGATTATGACCAAACTGTTTATAAATTCGTTTCTTCGCATGAATCTCTCGAGTTCCTATGGGTTATACCGTCAAAAGACACATGTGAACATTTGAGGGATCATGCGTTAGAAGTTGATCCTTCGGAGCGTGATCTTCTTCACTATATTCTCGATTTCTATGATGATACGCTCATGAAGAAAGCTAAAAAATTAAACGGAGAAGCGTTAGAAACACCAATGTTAATCACCTAAGATAAGGAGCACGTATGTCATTTGAAGTGAAATATGACGTTAATGGTAAAGTCATTAGTTCAGAGCCGGTATATGAAGAGAAACCAGAGTCTGCAGTTCAAGAACCAGTCGAAGAGCAAACCGTTGAAACAGCTTCCGTTGAAGCGAATGAAGAAACTGTACAAGCTGTCAGTGAAGCCCCTGAGCCGGTACAACAAGTTCAACCGTCTAAAGAATCGGATGCTGCGAAGAATTTTCGTGAGATGCGCGAAGCTAAGGCTCGCGTTGAAAGAGAGCGGGATGACGCTATGCGTCGCTTGGCAGAACTTGAAGCAAAAGTTACAAAGCCTGCAATACCCGTTGAAGAAGATGATGAGATCCGCATTGGCGATGATGATCTTGCTGAAGGAAAACATCTGTCTAAAATGGCTCGGAAAGTTAAGAGACTAGAAGACCAAATCAGGAAGCAACAAGAGCAAACAGAAGAACAACGAATCGAAGCGCGCATCAAAGCCCAATATCCAGATTTCGACCAAGTTGTTTCTAAAGATAATGTAGCCACGCTGTATGCTGCATATCCTGAATTGGCATATACATTAAGCCAAACTAAGGACATGTATGCACAAGCTGCTTCTGCTTATACCCTTATGAAGAAGTTTGGCATCCATCAAGATTCAACGACATCAGCTTTGTCTGCACTTAATGATAAAGATAAAGTAGCTAAGAACATGGCAAAGCCTCGGCCACTAACGAGTGTTTCGCCACAACAGGGCGAATCACCACTATCGAGAGCTAATGCTTTTGCTGAAGGGCTTACGCCATCACTTAAAGAACAGTTACTTAAAGAAATGAACGCTGCGAGAAAAGGTTACTAAGACTATTTTTTCCCCATGTCTAGGTTGGTTAGTTCTTAGATATGGGGATTTCATTTATCCATATAATAACTTAGTGCAGCACCGCCGAAGATAAAGAAAATCGATACAGGGATAAAATCTTGTGTATAGATAGTTTCCGCTTCTCGTATTTTGAAGTACACAGAAAGACCATAAAAAATACTGTAAATGATTACGACTAAGCTATAGTTTAATAACTGTTTCTTAACGTGGTTCCAGTATTCATGCATAGCTGTTCTTTATGTGTTAACGGCAAGGTTATCCACGGGAGCCCTGTCGTAATTATTCAAAGTTGTTTTCTTTGTCTTTGAGCTGCTTTTTTCCAAAGCCAGTAAAGAATAAAATTGTGTAAGGTAATGGCTACAAAGTGCGATGTGGATACATTCCACCAGTTTTTGTACCACATATACCACCATTCCAGGGCTATAAAAAAACCTATGATTATTCGATGAGTTATCTTGAATTTAAAACGAAGTTTCTTATCCGGTACTTCATCTATGAACCATTCATCAAAAAAAGGTACAAACCATTCACGAGCATTCACAAATAAAAGGGTACAAAGCGCTATACCCAATACACTAGCAATTGTTTGTCCCCAAAATCCTGTCCATATCAGAAATGGGAAATTGAAGTTATGCCATATCTGCATACCAGAAAGGTAAAGAATGGCAGGCAATTCTTGTTTGAATCGTGTCCAATGCTTTTCAGATATTCGTATCATTTTTCTCTTTGTAGAATAAGGGCTTGCTTTCGCAAGCCCTTATTGTTATGGTCTATCAAACAGGACCAGTTAGAGTACCAACAGTTATGCCGCCAGCAACTCCAGCAGCAACAGCAACGGGTTGAGCAAGGATTTTTGCTGCAACAGCACATCCCGCATATACTGTAAATCCTAATGCAGGATTTACAGCGGCAAAGGGTAGTGAGATCAGTTTTGCAATTCCCAACGCTCCTGCCTGAACACCGCAATAGCCGGCCCAAGCACCGATAGTTGCGCCGACAACACCACCGCCTTGTCCAGGAACATGTGTACGTAGGACAAAGTTCTTGTCACTTGTTTTAGATACCGCGATCTTAGCAACCGCAAGATATTTACCCAGTTGCTCATCATTCATTGCGCGAAGCGGTGCTTCAACAAGAGTAGGATCAATTGGGAAACTCTTTCCCTTTTTGATTACTTTGAAGCCTTCTTCATCTCGCATCAAGCGTGCTTTGCCAAGAGCTGATTTGCCAAGGATGGCTGACTTTGGAATTCGCATTCCATTATGCGTGGTTTCACTTGCACTAATAATGCTGCATGAAACAACGAGTACTAATAATATTCTTAAGTTCATAGTAACTTCCTAGATGTAATAGTTATTTCTTTGGTTCTGCTCTAAGAGCTGCGTTATATTCTTCAGCTTTAGAGGCACCTGCCACAGAACCAATAAGAGCAGCTTTATAACTATATGCTTCGATACCGGGACCAAAGAAGGTTTCTAATGCTGTCCATGCCCCATATCCTGCAGCAGGACCACCAACAAGACCGGCGCCTGCACTTATTACGGCAATAGCACCATGGCCAACAAGACTTACACCACCTTTGGCTATAGCAGCTCCTTTTAGTCCTTCAATGGCAACACTTTTCTGTGGCTGTGCTGGAGTTGGTGATGGTTGTGGTTGATTAGAGTTTTCCATTGCAGATGCAAGGGTACAAAGAGAGATTGTTACCGCTATAAGCGATAATTTGCGTAAAGACATGATTGTCCTTCGTAAAGATATGATAATGATACGACTGCTTACTTGGACGTGAAAAGATATAGAACAGCCACGGGTGACAAGGCCATGGAACTTGAACTCATTGCTAACTATGCTCTTACTCTTACATCCATAAATCAATGTATACGTTCTTTAATACGTGTCAATACACTTTTAAAAAACATTTAATTTCAGAATGTGACAGATTTAAATACACGTTTGCTTACTCAGAAGATATGAGTATAGTGTGAGCATTTACAGGAGGGCATAATGAAATTACAAGAACAACAAGCACGCTTTGCTGAATGCGTTGCACAGTTAATTGATTTCATTTTTGCATCTGGTTATTCGTGTACACTTGGCGAAGCATACAGAACTCCTGAGCAAGCAAAATTATATGCAGAAGAAGGTAAAGGTATTATTAAAAGTCTTCATCGCCAACGGCTTGCCATTGATTTGAATATATTCTCTCTTCAGGGTGACTATATGTCTGAAAGTGATGAGTATGAAAAATTTGGGGTTTTTTGGGAAAATCTTGATCATCAAAATCGTTGGGGCGGTAGATTTCAACGCAAAGACGGAAATCACTTCGAACGCATGTATGAATTATAAATCGCTCATTGTCTATGATTCTCTTTGACTAATGACTCAGCAAAGAGAATGCTTCTTACTCTCCGACCCTCAGTAGACCCCTATCTACTGAGGGGTTTTTTATGGTAGATTGCGCGGCGTGCGACGTTTTCCCTTTTTTTTCGTCGTACCTGTACCATACCTCCCTCATTAGTTGCACTTGTCATCTAGTGAGGGTATCTTTCTGCAGACGTATAAAGCATTCGTCATGCTTGTTTTTATGACGTATCGAGCATTCGTCAAGCTCATTTTGACGTACGGAGTTTTCGTCAAACTCGAGTAATCACAATGATCTTTAGCGAGGAATTCGACGATGGCTATAACAACGTCTACCGTCTTGCCTGCGCCGGTTCAGCAAAGCTTTAGCTATAAGCTGCTCTCGGTTCCGGTTCCAAATATGATTCACAAAATACCTGCGATGAAAAAGCAAATGCCACGTAATGGTGGTACAACGCTTCGTATGCGTAGATATAATCCTCTTGCAACGGCGATGGTTCCATTAGGAAACACCGGCGTTACTCCCCCAGCACAATTGCTTACTGCTGTAGATATTGATGCCCGTATTAGTTTTTATGGCACATATGTACAACTTAATGAGCAAGTTACGCTTCAAAACCAAGATCCAGTACTTAATGAATGTGCTGCTCGTCTTGGTGTTTCTCTTCGTCAAACCGAAGATCAACTAACGCGTGACATGCTTGCAGGTACTGCAGGATTTATTAACTCTACGGGTGGTGTAAACGGTGATAACCCAACGGAAATCACACGTTCTGATGTTGATGTAGTTGTTCGTGCGTTGTTGAACAACAATGCATACACGATCATGGATAACATCGAAGGTGAAGATAAGTTTGGTACAGCTCCAGTTCGTGATGCGTACTTTGCTCTTTGCAGCACGCAGCTAACTGGTGATCTTGATGCTGTTGCTGGCTTCATCCAAAAGAACCAATATCCATCACCAATGAATGCACTGCGTTCAGAATGGGGTTCAATTGGTAACCTTCGCTTCCTGATCTCATCAATCGGATCAGTGAGCCCTAATGCTTCAGCACTTGGTAATAACGTATTCAACATTTTCTGTGTGGGTATGGAAGCATATGCCTGCATCGAGCAAGATGGTTATAGCGCTAGTTTTATTTATAGACCGCCTATATATGATGGTCCATTGGCGCTTAATGCATCTGTTGGCTACAAATTCGCTGAAGTCCCGCGTATCACTAATGACCAATGGGTCATCAACCTACGCGCAACTCAAGCGTAATTAAGGAGAGTTAAACATGGCATACAATACACTGATACAACAAGGTAGTTTTACGTCAAACGGAGCGGGTAAATTTATTCCGTTGCGTGGTGGCGTCGACTGGATGGAAGTCTGGAATTATACCCAGATGGTAACTGCTGCTGGTAACCAAGCGGTAGCCTACTATTGGCAACTCGGAATGCTTACAACCGGTATTCAATACGTTAAAACTGCAGCTACGAGCGCATTACAGCCCGTTGCTTCTGGAGCTGGCCAATTTATTCTCGTTGATCCATCCGATCCAGCAGTCTCACCGGTTCTTGGGGCTAGAATTGCTACAACGGCAGAAACAAATGCTGTTCAGCCTGTGGTATCAACGGGTAATACTGCTGGTCTTGTAACAGGTTCTGTTGTTCGTTTATCACACGTAGCAGCTCAACCAAACCTTATGGGCTTTGACTTTGAAATTGACACAGTCAATGCTAATGCAAACTTCAGAATGCGTTATGCATTAGCAAACGCACCTGGATTTGCTGGTGGTGCTGGTTTCTATCGTCAAGTTAATTTCAATAGTCCGTTCTATCCACGAAATAGATTTATCGTGAATATTGCGCAAGCTAATCCAATGGTAGTTGATCTGTCAGTAACTGCTGATTTTACTGTTGGACAACAAGTTAGATTCCATATACCAGCTGCTTTTGGGATGATCGAACTCGATAACTTGGTTGGTAATATTATCGCTGTTGCTAATAACCAGATTTCGGTTGATATTGACTCAACTGCATTTAGTGCATTTGTGTTTCCGGCTGTTGCATTATATCCATTCACGTTTGCACAAGTTGTTCCTGTTGGTGAAGATACTTCATTAGCATTGGCACTTGGCGCTGATATCTTGGGTGATGCTACGGTTAACCAAATGGAAATTGGTATGTTCCTTGCAGCTGGTGCTAATAGCCCTGCGGGAGCTAATGCTGATTTGATTTTCTGGAAAGCCGGTAAATCATTTAGTGTAAGTAATATATAATATTGGCGTAATGCTAATGCAGGAGGAGGGTAATTCCTCCTCCTTAATCTAGGAGATAAGATGTCATTACAAGAAAAGCACGTAAGTACAAAAAAAGAAGTTAAAGAACCAAAGATTAATCTTAAATATATGCGTGATAAGGATCGTGAACCGGTTAAAGGAATCTTTCATTTTTATGAAGTACCGGGTGGAACGATGAGTTTTTCGTATAAAGCATATAAAGAAGACGAAGTAGAAAATTATACATTAGAAGATGGTAAAGTTTATACCCTTCCTCTTGGTGTTGCTAAACATCTTAATAAGAATTGCTGGTATCCGGTACATGCGTACCAGACTGACGAATCAGGAAGACCAGTTGCGAAGATCTCATCGAAAGTTAGACGAGTAGGATTTTCTAGCTTAGAGTTTGTTGATGTTGATGATTTGACACCTGAAGGTAAACCGTTAGTAACTGTTGAAGCTACGGGAATCTAACTATGTCTCATTGCTATGCCGTTCAAAATCCAATATTCCAACCAGCTATGCGTCTTATTACCGCTATAACGCAAGCTAATCCAGCGCAAGTAACGACGAGTTTTGCTCATCAGTATATTACTGGCTTACAGATGCGGTTGGATATTCCGATTGCATGTGGCATGCAGCAAGCAGATCAGTTTGTTGGTCCTATCGTGGTCAATTCTCCCACGACATTTTTCATTGCCCTCGATACGACTACTTTTGAACCATTTTCCATTCCCTTAGCGCCGTCGCCCCATGTTAATACTTGCGCCCAAGCAGTCCCTGTGGGTGAGGTAAATTCTATACTGACTGGGGCGACGGTTAATGTTCTTAATCCCAATCGATAAAATTGTTTTTTCATATCGTAGTGTCTGCTAGTCTAGGCATGGTCTCAAGGCAAGTCTTACTAAGGATACGATTATGGCGATACATACTTTGCAGGATATTCAGACGAAAGTACGACGCCTTACAAGGTCGCCTTCTGAAGCGCAATTATCAACAAATACGCTTAATGATTATATCAATACCTTTGTTGTCTATGACTTTCCCGAGCATTTACGCACATTCAATTTACGTACGCAGTTTAGTTTTTACTGTTCTCCATTTCAGGATGTCTATCCAACGAATATTAATAATGTTGCTTTCCTTCCTGCGACTAATCCCCTTTTCGATTTTAATAATAAGTACATAACTATTCACCCTCCCGTATTTATAGCAGGGTATGAAGTATTGTATTCTCAATCACAGGAACAATTTTTTTCCATCTATCCAAAGATAAGCAACATTCAATCAATTGGTGCAGTTGGTGATGGCGTTACAACAAATTTTATTGGTACAATCAACAGTCTCAATTTTTCGCTTCAGAATGCATCACAACCTATACTGACGAATGAAGTTCTTTTCAGTTCGATTGATATTAACAACGCGGGTTTGAGCTTAATCGATCAACCGAATGTTCCATTTAATGGTTCCGGTATTCTTATTGACCCCAATACGCAAATACCGTCGGGCACCATTAACTATTTAACAGGCGCTTTCAATCTCACATTCCCTACGCCTCCTGCAGCTGGTGCACCAATTAATTCACAAACGGTTCCCTATCAACCTAGTTTGCCTCAGGCGATGCTTTTTTATGACAACGCATTCACGCTTCGACCTGTTCCAGACCAACCATATAAGATCAATTTTGAGGTCTATGTTGCACCTACAGACTTGATGAGCGGAGCGGGACCTGGACCACAAGGTCAGAATTCTCCTAAGCTTGATGAATGGTGGCAATATATTGCTCTGGGTTCTAGTATAAAGATACTTCAAGATAGGCTTGATATGGATACGGTAAATCTGATCATGCCGGAGTTTCGTAAGCAACAAACTTTGATTGAAAGAAGAACCATAGTCCAGTACAATAATGAACGACCAGCAACAATCTATACCGAACAGGTTGGTGTAGGAAATTACGGTTACGGCTGGGGCGGAGGTGGTTGGTGACTATGAATAGGGCTCTATGGTTAAGAAATGTAAAAAGTGTGATATCATGCTAACAGAAGAAAATGTCTCACGAGCTGCACCAACTAAGTGGCGAGCAGTTTGTAAGCCTTGTCGTAATAAGGATGTTGCGCGATATCAAAAAGAGAATGCTGTTCAGCGTAGATTATATGTAAATAAGCATCTTCGATTGATTGGAAAAGTAAAACAATATCCATGTCTAACGTGTACCACCCTTTGTTATAAAAAGTATGCAAAAGCATTTTGTTCTGACAAATGTAGATTCATGTGGTATGTAAAAATAACTGACACCTGTTGGTTGTGGACTGGTGCTAAAAATAGAAGTGGTTATGGGCATTTATGTTTTGGAGATGAGAAAAGCACATTCGCCCACCGAGTTTCTTATAAATTATTTAAGGGCCCAATAACTGATAATTTATTCGTGTGTCATAGTTGTGACAACACATCTTGTGTTAATCCGGATCATTTATGGTTAGGAACTACGCAAGATAATAAAAAAGATCAGATCTCAAAAGGTCGTGGTGGCATTATATTAAAACCAAGAGATGTTTTGTTGATAAGAAAGCTTTACGATAAGACTGTAGGTTCGGCAACGATAGCTAGGATTTTTAATGTTAGTTGTTCTACTATTACTAATATAGCCAAGCGCCGTATTTGGAAGCATATATAAACCTGAAGGATAGTAATCATGGCCTATAATGCAGCAATTCCGCAATCAACTGATGTGCTATCCCAATCACAGATTGACTTGCTTGGTAACTTTCAGGCCATTAATACCTTTGTAAATGTAAACCATGTACCATTTAATTCGCCAGACCAAGGCAAACACTTTCTTGTTGAGTTTCCTGTTCAAGGCGTTGCGCCTGTTATTGTTGGCGGTGAAATAGGGTTATATAACTTCTTATCACCGGTAACTGGTGTTAATGAGCTTTTTATCATTAGTCAGAGTGGTATTACTTCGTCAATTACTGCATCTATCCTCAGTACAACACCTGCACCCGCTAACGATAGTTTCGGATGGTCATATCTACCATCGGGTATCTTGATAATGTGGGGTAATAGCAATGCCAACGGTAACACAGCAATTGTCTTTCCCGTTGCCGGGGATATACCTGTGTTTAACCAAGTATTTAGCATTCAGATAACAACATTTGTTAACAGTGCTCTTGATAGCAATACCTTCGTTAGACTTTCAGCATTCACCAATCTTGGTTTCAATGTCTATGGTTCACAACGAACTACAGCAGTTCCAGCGGCATGCTCCTTCCAATACTTAGCAATCGGCTATTAAGGAATAACATGGCATTCGATAGGTTTTTAATCGCACCGTTCGATACAGGATTAGAAACATATTTGCGGCCTTGGTTGATCCCGGAGGATTCGTGGGCACTCTTACAGAATGCTTATGTGTTTCGGGGTCGTGTACGTAAACGTTTTGGTGAAGAACTTATGGGTGCTGGCACCTTTGGTTCTGTTACTGCACCACTATTCTCACGATTGCGTGTTCAGGTTGGAACGACTGATGGAGCTGGTAATATTGCAGGGATTGTACCAGGTAAAGTATTTGCTGTAGGACAAGCATTTTCTATAGGTAATGAGATATTTACCGTTGCTGTTAACGCTGCTCCTGGTGTAATGCTTGATACCGGTGCTTCAACAGTACATACCTATAATACAACAACAGGGGCCTTTGTTATTCAGGGTGCAGCAGCCTTAACTGCCGTCTATTTCTATCCTGCGTTGCCGGTTATGGGTCTAACGATTTATGAGGATGCACCCGATCCATTTAATGATGATCCTGCTTATGCATTTGATACGCAGTTTGCTTATATATTTACCGGTAGCGCTTGGGCACGATCACAAAGTGGTGGTCAACCAGTATTTACCGGAACTAATATCAATTTCTTTTGGACTACCAACTGGCGTGGCATAACAGCAGATATAAAAACACTCTATGTAACTAATTTTAATTTCACTTTAGGTTTACTAGGTGGGGCTTCTGTTAATGATCCCATTTGGTGGACGAGTGATGGTTCTACATGGGTTTCTAACTCAGCGGCTGGTAATAGTCCTCATGCTTTCTACTTCTTTCCAAGTTATGGCGGCGCACCTCAAGTACAATATACAGGTCCTTATATTCTTACTGCGCGCATTATTCTTCCATTTCATAACAGACTTTTGCTTCTTAATACTATTGAAAATGATAATGCTAACCATAATGGAACGTTGCCCGGCAGTACGAACACACAATATAAGAATCGCTGTAGATTTTCCCATTTAGGAAGCCCGATTGATGTTAACAATGCGTGGTATGAACCCAATCAGCGTGATACCTCCGGTGGGTTCAACTCAATAGCTGATGGTGCTGGTTTCCTTGATGCTTCTACTGATGAAGAAATCATTAGTGCTGAGTTCATAAAAGATCGTTTGATCGTTTACTTTGAGCAAAGCACTTGGGAACTTGTTTATCTAGGTAATCAGATAGAGCCATTTAGCTGGCAAAAGATTAATACCGAACTGGGATCTGAAGCGACCTTTTCTACCGTTCCTTTTGATAAAGTCGTTCTTACTATGAGTCAACGTGGTGTTCATGCATGTAATGGTGCTAATGTTGAACGTATTGATACTAAGATCCCGGATACTACCTTTCAGATAACACAGAAAAATCTTGGTATACAACGGGTGTTTGGTATTCGTGATTACTTTACTGAAATGGTTTATTGGACCTATCCATCCATCCAACATCAGACGAGTTCTGCTTATCCAAGTCAGGTATTAGTTTATAACTATCGTACTGGTTCATGGGCACAGAACGACGATACTATTACTGCTTTCGGTTATTTCGACCAATCTACGAGCGTCACATGGGCTACAGCATTAACTAATTGGGAAGAAGCTGATTTCTTATGGGATAGTGGTGAGGAGCAAAGTAACTACCAGCAAGTTATCGCGGGTAATCAACAGGGTTATACATTCATTATAGATCCTGATACAAGTCGCAATGCTCCTGTTCTTCAAATAACTAACATTGCTCCAACAGGGGGTAATACACGACAATTATTGACTATTATAGCGCATAATCTTGAAGCGAATTCTTATATCGCCATTGAGAATGCTCAAGGCATAACTTTTGACTATCCACCAAACCAAGGAATATTCCAAGCTTCTGTGGTTGATGCTAATACGGTTTCAATAGTTGCCCATTCGATTGGCGTCTACACAGGTGGTGGCACAGCAACGCGCGTGTCCAATATTCAGTTGAAGTCAAAACAGTGGAACCCGTATGTAAGTAAAGACAGAAATGTGTATCTTCAACGAATAGATTTTGGTGTAACAACAACACCTTTCGGATCTATAACAGTTGATTATTCTCCATCATCAACATCGATATCAATATTGGATGATGGTGCTGCCAATGGTTCTCTTGTAGGCACCGGAGTTCTTGAAACATTTCCCTATCCAAGGGTACCGTTGGAACTTACTTCACAACGCGTATGGCATCCCGTTTATTTCCAGAGCGATGGTGAATGTATTCAGCTTTCTATGTACCTTAATGATGATCTTAATTTAGCTAAATCACAGATACGTCAACAAACTATCGCATGGTCAGATTTCCAACTTGAAGGTATGGTTCTTTATACAATGCCAACAACAAGTCGTATGCAATAAAGGATAACGATGGCATCACAAACCTTTGGTTTTCTAATACCTACTACTAATGTCTGGGATGTTTCCGAGATCTATCAAGTAGATGTAAAAAGTGATGAGTTTAAAGAGCTTTTAGTACGCTTGTACCAAAATCTTAATAATATGGCGACCTCGGTTAATATTCGTGATGCCGGTTATTATGATGTTAATGAACTACTTAATGGTCAGAGTTACTTTCCCAATCCACTACTTAACTCTGCAACAATGTCAGCTCCATCATTCCGGTCTGTGTATCGTAAAGTAATAAATTGGGGTGCATTGCCTAATACCGGAACTACTTCGGTGCCACATGGTATAACATGTTCTGCAAACACAAGTTTCACTCGTATTTATGGCTCTTCTACTGATCCCGTAGGACTCAATTACATTCCGATTCCTTATGCGAGCCCTACGTTGGCTAATAATATTGAGTTAAAGGTTGATGCGACGAATGTAACGATTATTACGGGGTCAAATAGATCTGCATTCACTATAACCTACGTAATCCTTGAATACCTACAGACATAGTTATTGTAAATTATGGTGAGTCTATTTAGGATGTAGGTAGTTAAAAATTACCTTAATAAAGGGACCGTCTATGGCAAATCCTATTTCAGATCTTTTCAAAGATTATCCTTCTACAATAGAAAAATTGCCTACGATGAGACCCGAACAAATCGGAGTTCAGAATCAGGTTCTTGGGTCTGCAAGCAATCTTTTGAATCAACAACCATATAGTTTTAATTTTGCTCCTATTGAAAAAAGAGCTGTTGAACAATTCAAAACACAAACTGTTCCCGGTTTAGCTGAACGTTTTCTAGGTAGAAGTGGGGTATCGAATTCTAGTTCCTTTCAAGGTGCTTTAGGATCAGCCGCTTCAGATCTTCAAACTAATCTCGCAGCACTCGGTGCTGAATACGGATTAAAGGGACAGCAGCTCAATGAAGAAGGCTTAAGAAACCGTCTTGCTTATGGATTATCCCCTTCATTTGAGAATGTTTATACTCCTGGTCAAGCAGGTATCGGAAGACAACTAGCCGAAGGTGCAGCATCCAGTGCTTCCGGTGCAGTGGGCAGATTGGCTGGCGAAGGGCTTATGAAATATTTTGGGTTAGGAAATTATACTCCTACTCAACAAGATAAATCTGCAGCTTTATCATCTCCTAATGTAGTACAAGCTTTACAAAATCCCGAAACGGCAAACGCTGTAGGAAGTCTTGCAAAAGCTGGATTGGACACAGGAACTGTAGCAGCGCTCGCCTCTAAAGCAGCTCCTGCTGCAGGAGTTGGGACAGCGGCAGCTGTTGTAGGGTTTGAATTAGCCGTTTTAGCTGGAATGGCATGGTTAATTCATAGTTATCAAGAAGAAGGCAAAACACAAGAAGCCCAAGAAACTCAAAAGCAAAAAGAGCGTTACGAAAATTACTTACAAAAAAAGGCTCAAGGGGAAACAGTTAGAGATCCAAATCTTCCTCAGCGAGAACCTAATGAGCCGGTAGACCAATATCTACAGCGACTTTTTGCTTACAATCGCCAAAATAATAATCCAGCAGGAGAGCAATAATGGCTAATATAGTACAGGGCTATCCTAAAGCACGTTTTGCATCGTATCTTGGTGCTGGTCTTGGTGAAGGGTTAGCTACATTAGCTGAAGCTAAAGTTCAACGTATGCAAGAGGACCAGAATATTCGTCAATATACTTCAGCTGGTGTTGATCCTATCTCCGCACGTTTTATAGCAAAGCTTCCAGCCGAACAAAGAATTCCCGCTTTAGGAAGATATCTTGAACAGGGACAAGGATTTCCTGGCGAGCAACAACAGTATCAACAGCAAGAACAATATTTACCACAGCCACAATTACAACATCCTCAGGGTGGTATGCAAGCACTACAACAACCATATTTTCAAGCGCAACCTCAACGCCAAGGTAATATTGCTTCACTTCTCGAGAACAACTATTCATCGCCCATAGCTCCGCAGTTTTTAGAGGGTCTCATTAAATCGCCACAACAGAAACAACAAGTTCAGCAACAACAGCAAGCGTTGGAACAGCAACAGATATTGGCTAATCAAGCTCAGAATCAACCGCAGCAAATGCAGGGACAACAAATAGCGCAACAACCGCAACCGATTGCACCCGCTCAACCGCAACAGCCACAATTAAATAATCAGCAGAGATTGGCACGAGCTCTCGGTGCTGCTGCTCCAGCTGCTATAGAAAAACAAGAATTGGCAGAACAAAAACGACTTGATGCTAAGCAAAGAGCTATTAATACTCAGAATGCACCGTTTCTTAAAGGTATAACTAAAGCAGTTGATAATGCAGAAGTCGCTCTCGATGCATTACAGAATATGAAAAAACCTCTAGCGACGGATAAAGTTGCTGCAGGTATTGCAGGAAAGTTTCCTACAGTTCTGCTTAATGAAGAATCTCAATTATTTGATAAGTATTCGAATCAATTAGCTCAACAACTTTCAGGACAAACTGGTATTCCGACAGGATTCAAAATTAAGTTTGCCCTAACTCAAAAGCCAAACCTAGAACAAAAACCCGAAACACAAAAGACTCTCGTTGATAAGTTGATAAAAGATGCTGAACGAGTTCTGCAAAAAGGTTCGATAAAAGATAAGATCATAGAAGAAAATGGTGGCGAACAGCCAGCAAATCTTGAGACATTAGTTAATAAAAGATTTGCACAGGGTGAGAAATCAGGTGCATCAACATCAGATATTGTCTCTGATCTTTCGCAAGCTCAGGATCTTGAAAAGGGAGATCAAGCTATTAACGAAGAAACTGGCGAGACCTTAGAGTGGAATGGTAAGCAATGGATTAGGAAATAATCATGCCTTACAAAATCATACGTAATCAACAAAGAACTCCTGATTCTACAGAGTCTTTAGGTGGTGCTGCTCTAAGAACTGGTTTACGTACTGCTGCACGAATTGGTGAAGCAGCCGTAGGATTGCCCGGTGATATAGCTCAAGCTGCTTTAGGTGCTGCTAATTATGTTTCTGGGGGCGCGGTTCCTACGTATGGTCAAGTGCAAGAAAAATTACCTATATCACTTCCTACATCTGAAAATGTTAAACAATTCCAAGAGAAAGCTACGGGCGAATACCTAAAGCCCCAAGGGGAAAATGAACAAACTTGGGATGACTTTGTTGGTCTCGTGACCCAGCTTGCGATTCCCATTTCAGGACCAGCTGGTTTAGCTAAAGCAGGTGCTACTACTAAAGCGTTACAAGCTGTTCCTAAAGCAGCAAAGGTCGCTGGTATAGGAACATTAGGAGCTCGTGCCGTTAAAGAACTTGGTGGTTCTCCAATTACGCAAGAGGGAACAAAATTAGGTCTCATGTTAGCTACAGGATTACGTGGTGGGCGCCAAGCACTAGAGCAACAGCAAAAAGCTGCCTATGATATTGTAAAAAATATACCACCATCGGTAACGCATGAAATTCCCGCATTAGAAACTCATCTTAAAAAGCTTACGAAATATATCGATAGCGGAATAAGGACACCTGACAAGAAAGCGCTTGCTGATATTTTGGAATCAGTTGAAAAAGCTATAGATAAAGGAACGCAGCGTATTTTTAAAGATGGTAAATATACACGTACTGCGGCAATTCCTATTGGGGAAGCAGTTGAGATTGAAAAAGGTATTAATCAACTAAACCGTGATTATACTTATCCTAGACAAGCTAAACCTTATCTAGCAGACCTAAAAAAAGAAGTTCAAAACGTTATCGATGAATATGGTAAAACTAATAAACCATGGTACAACGCTTATACGGAATCAAAAGATATAACACGTGGTTTAAAGGATCGTTCTAAAGTTAATCAATTCTTACAAGAGAATGTTGATTTTAAAAAGAATTTAAAGAGCGTTCTAACAAGTAAGCTTCTATATGGTGGTCTTTATTTTGCTCCCCAAAAAGTTGCCACTGGTTTAGCACTTTCTCCTATAGCATACGCCACTCGAGAAATACAAGAACTCGGAGAACTTCTTTACAAGAGCAAACATGCTCAGAAGTATTATAAAGATGCTATGAAATCGGCTCTTGAAGGCAATAAAACTGCTTTTGCCCATAGTGCTGCTCGATTAGATAAAGTTGTTCAGAAATATGAACAAGAAAATATACCCAAAGGAAGTTTTAGGATTATTCGTAATAGATAGTTTCATGTTCTTGTTCCATACATTTTTTTTTATTTGAACATGAACATGAAAACATCCAAACTATTATTAGAACTTCAAATAATAACGTTTCGTTCACAATTCCCCCTACAGGATTATTTTAAAAGCCACACTATAAACGTCCCTAATAAAAACACTAAAAAACACACAATACCTATCCAGTGACAGACCATTAGCACATCAATGATGGTGTCCATCACTTTCTTACCATTACAAGACAACTAATTAACACAAATACCGCAATAATAAGAACTGACCACCAGCGCCATGTTTTCACTTCAGGGCACGCTTCAGCAATCGTTGTAGTATCTGACTTTGCTGAACGCAGGATGGTGATATAACACTTTCGAGAACAGAACTTAGGATCATCCATACGTATACGGCGCTTCGTGAACTCAGTACCGCATTGCTTACATTTCAAGTTCATACGCTCTCCTTTAGATTTCCTCGATCTGTTCCCTGTGAATTTGGGCCATTATAGCAAGTAATATCCATTCTCTTATGGTAATCCGTTGCTTAGTGGCTCGTATCTTTATGGTATTATGCGTTTCATCTCCTACATTGAATATGATTCGCTTAGGTGTTTTTCTCTTCATATTGTCCTCAATGGTATATACATATATATACTCTAAACGATAAAAACCCTCTTGTCTAGCGCTTTATCATATTTTTCGTATATATTCTTCGCTTATATTCGTGATAGGAGGTAGTCTACCCTGACATTATTTAATATCCTTATAAGGAGACTTTCATGGCAGTCAGACGTTTAAATCAATTTTCAGCGTATGGGGTAGGTGATAACCTTATCCCTTTAGCTCCGTTACCTATTATTGCACGACGTGACCCTACAACCTCGGACCTGGCTCAGTTGGGCACGATCTGGGATAATGAATTAACAGGAGCAGTTTGGATTCTTTCCTCAATTAGTGCCAATTCAGCTAACTGGGCCACGAGCGCGGTATCAGGCAACGTTGTGGCACTTTCAGTTGATATTACGACCGGCGGTCTTACTATCGACGCTGGTGCTTTGGGAATCGATGTTGGCGCTGGTGCTTTTACTGTCGATAACTCAGGTAACACTGTTGTTAACAATCTTACGATCGGTGGCACCTTAACATTTACGGGTACTCTTAATCTTGTAAGTGCCGCTGAGATTATTATTGAATCGACGTTTAACGGCGCACCTTCTATCTTGCTCGAAGCAAATGGTGGTGCAGCTGAACAAATAGCGATTAGTAGTTTACAAGGTACATCTGCTACTTCTATTGATATTGCATCTACATCTGGCGGTGTTGCCCTTGCTTCTGGTCTCAATTCTGCCACAGCTCTTTCATTAACAGCTGGCGGTGGTGGTGGTATTGCTCTTGTCGCAGGCGCTGCTGGTATTAGTGTCGCTGCTACAAATGGTGCTGTAGCTATCACTTCAGGAACTGGTGCTATTAATCTTGGTGCTGATGCAGTAGCCCACACTATTACAATGGGCAACATAATTGGTGCGACTGCAGTTAATGTCAATTCAGGAACGGGTGGATTTCATGTTGTATCAACAGGTGCGGGAGATATAACTCTTGCGTCTTCTGATACCCTTCTTCTTGATTCAGCTGGTGTGCTTGAATTGAATTCATCGGCTGGTGTTATATCTGTTGGTAATGATGCGGTTGCTCAGAATATTAACATAGGTACAGGTGCAGCAGCGCGTACGATTACCATTGGTAACGTTTCTAGCACAACAGGACTTGTTCTTAATTCGGGAACTGGCGGCGTTGCCATAAATACCACTACGACGGGTGATGTCATTGTAACTTCTGCTGACACAGTTCTTATAGACTCGGCAGGCGTACTCGAACTTAATTCTTCAGCGGGTGTTATCGGTATTGGCAATGATGCCGTTGCTCAGAATATTAATATTGGTACTGGCGCAGCAGCACGTACGATTACGATGGGTAATATAAGTGGTGCTACAGCGGTTAACGTCAATTCAGGAACTGGTGGATTCAATGTCGTATCCACAGGTGCTGGAGACATCACTCTTGCTTCTTCTGATACAGTTCTTATAGATTCAGCGGGAGTTCTTGAACTTAACTCCTCTGCAGGTGTTATCAGTGTTGGTAATGATGCCGTTGCTCAAAATATCAATATAGGTACGGGTGCAGCGGCACGTACGATTACTATCGGTAACGTTTCTAGCACAACAGGATTGGTACTCAATTCGGGTACTGGTGGTGTTGCAATAAATACTACTACGACAGGCGATGTTATCGTAGCCTCTGCTGATACTCTACTTCTCGATTCTGCTGGTGTCCTTGAACTTAATTCATCTGCGGGTGTTATCAGTGTTGGTAATGATGCTGTATCGCAAAATATTAACATTGGTACAGCAGGTGCTCGTGTTATTTCGATAGGTAATAGTACTGGTGCTACACAACTTGTTCTTGATGCTGGTACAGGTGGCGTCGATGTTGGTACAAATGCAATCGCACATACGGTTACACTTGGTAACATAATTGGTGCTAGTGCAGTTAATATCAATAGTGGCACGGCTGGTTCTGCGATTGTCACAACCAATGGTACGTTCTCTGTTGCTACAGGAACAGGTACTGTTGATATTTCTAATGATGCTACAGCGAATACCGTCAATGTAGGTACGGGTGCTGGTGTTAAAACAGTTAATATAGGTTCAACCAATACAACATCAGTAACGACTATCAATGCTGGTGCTACAGGTAATGTAGCTCTTGGTGGTGCTTTTGTAGCACTTCCTGGTCCTGTATTTATTTACACAGGCGCAGGCGCTCCAGCAGGAGGTCTTGCCGTGCAAGTTGGAGATCTTTATATAAACACAACAGCTGCTTCAGCAGTAACGAGAATGTATATTGCCACAGCTGCGGGAGTGTGGACTAACTTCACATGTGCTGCATAATGATTAACTAATGAGAAGAGCCCTACCAAATGGTGGGGCTCTTTTTCTTGAAGTGATATATAATCCCGCCATAGTTCATTAGACATTCAAGCGAGGATAAACGATGTCAGTAAAAAATTATGTATTTCCTGTACCTATTGATAATTTCGATGTAGCAGATATCAACCCTGCTCTTCTTTTACCTATTAATGCCGGTGGATTTCCTCATCCTTTAATTCTCTTACGTATTGTAAATCAATCTAATATTGCTGTCTTTTTGAGTTGGGATGGCGTAACGGGTCATGATGTTGTGGCTGCCAATTCAAGTGTCGAATATAATTTTCAATCCAATTCTCAACCGAATAATAGTCTAGCCAATGTTAAACAAGGCCAAGTTATTTATGTAACAGCTCCAGCAGCAGGTGTAGGTGATGTATGGCTTGTTGGCTTTTATCAACCACTAGGAACATAAGATGGCATTACAAAGTTTAGCAATACGTTTTGCAGCTGAGCCAGTTCGCTCTTTAGCCTTTGGCACTGTGGGTGTGGGATATACCGGCATAGGAACCTCACTTGCCAATCCTGCACGACAGTTTTTTATTCAGAATCTTACTGATTCAACACTTATGTTTTCATTTGATGGTATTAACGATCATTTTCCATTGCCATCAAATGGATTCTTCTTGGATGATATATCTTCTAACAAATCGACATCTATCCAAGGATGGTTCCTTGCTGAAGGTTCTCGTATCTATGTGAAGCAACTTGGTGTTCCCACTTCGGGCGCCGTGTATGTATCAGTCTTTTACGGCGCAGATTAAGGAGAAACGATGAAAAATAATACGTGGAAGGGGATACAATGAGCCAGGCGGGGCGTTATATAAACAACTCGGGGCCGGCCGGGTTTGTACAAACACTAACCGGCAATGTAGGTGGTCCAGTACCGCCATCTTTAGGTAATATTAATATTATTGGTTCTGGTGATATTACCGTTACTGGTAATCCTGGTACCAATACACTAACCATATCAGATTCAGGAGCAGTGCCTAATTCATTTCCTGCTGATGCAGGAACTGCAACTCCAGCAGCAGGTGTACTTAATATATTTGGTGGCAATAACATTCATACGACCGGTGCTGGTAATACCATTACCGTTAATGTATCTGGTACGACCAATCATGCATTGCAATTGGGTAATGCAACCGGTTCACTCACTTCCTTAGGCGTTGCTGCTAATGGTCAGCTTCCTATTGGTTCTGCTGGGGCTGATCCGGTACTATCTACGTTAACAGCGGGTACGGGTATTACGATAACCAATGGTGCTGGATCTATTAGTATTGCTGCTTCAGGTGCAGTAGCCGAATCATTCCCTACAGACGCAGGAACAGCAGTGCCAGCATTAGGTGTACTTAACCTATTTGGTGCTCATGGCATCAATACATCAGGTGCTGGTAATACGGTAACAACAGCAGTTGATAATACCCTTACACTTGGTGATCTTGTCAACGTTACAGGAGCAAATGCTCTGGATCTGGTAACCGGTGATGCAACTCTCGATGCAGGTAATATAAATCTGGCATCAACTCTTGCTTCGGGGCTCGTGGGGATAATAACGGTAAACTCTCTGAATTTCATTCATTCCTATGGGACTGGTAATACTTTTGTAGGAGAGAGCGCTGGTAACTTAACGCTTACCACTGCAAATGCGACCTTTAATACGGGTATTGGCTATCATTGCTTACAGTCATTGACTGACGGTTCAGTAAACACTGCGGTAGGTATATCTGCATTGCAGGCAGCTACAACGGGAAGTCAGAACTCTGCATTTGGATTTCAGCCATTAGCTTCTTTAACTACCGGAACGGCAAACTGTGCTTATGGCACCGTGAGTCTTAATTCACTTGTTGGGGGCGACAATAACATATGCTATGGAGATGGCACTCTTAGTGGTTTGACCGGTGGCTCACGCAATATAGCTTTGGGTACGGGAACAGGACAGGCATATAATGCAAACCAATCAGATAACATTCTCATTGGAGGAGGACTCCTTGGTGATATCGCCGATGCTAATACGATAAGAATTGGTATCTCTGGTGGTGGTAATTATCAACAAAATAGATGCTTTGTTGCGGGTATTGATGGCGTTAACGTAGGTAGTACGGCAAAAGTAGTTACCATGGGAACGGCTGGAACGGTAGATCAACTTGGTACTGCGACTATAACAGCAGGTACTGGTATTACGGTAACACCTGGTGCTAATACGATTACGATTGCTTCTTCAGGTACCACAAATCTAACGTATACGAACGTTAATACAACGCCCTATGTCGTACTGGCTACTGATGAATATCTTAGCGTTGATTGTTCTGGTGGAGTTATAACGGTTCAGTTACCAAATGCTGCTACGTCAGGCCGTGTATTTACCATAAAAGATCGTACGGGATCGGCTGCTGCTAGTAATATCACCGTTACTACAGTTGGTGGAGCAGTCAACATTGATGGTGCTGTTACTTTTGTTATGAATACGGCATACGAATCTATCAATGTTATTGGTAATGGCACTACGTATGAGGTTTATTAATCATGGCATATAAAAGAATTTCTCCTCAGCCAGTTGTAGAAGGTGGTACAGGGGCACAGACACTTACTGGTGTTGTGATTGGTAATGGTACATCAGCTCTTACTGGCAATGCTGTAACCCAGCATGATATTCTCGTTGGCGGTGCTTCTAATGCAATTACATCAGTAGCACCAAGTGCAACATCAGGAGTTCCTGTAATATCACAAGGTGCCGCAGCAGATCCGGTATTCGGTACTGCGGTAGTTGCTGGTGGTGGAACTGGTGTAACTACCATGACAACTGCATATGCGCCGGTATGTGCGGGAACTACAGCGACTGGTAATTTGCAAGTAGCATCGACTGGTTTAGCAACTTCAGGGTTTGTTCTTACGTCTAATGGATCTGCAGCATTGCCAAGTTTTCAAGTAGTTGGTGCCTCGGGTGCATTTTCAAGTACTGTTACTCAAGTATTTACATCAACCGGTACCTATACACCAACAGCAAATATGAAGTATTGCATTATTGAAGTTGTTGGTGGTGGCGGCGGTGGCGGCGGTACACCTGCTACGACTGGAGCTCAATTTTCAGTAGCAAGTGGTGGTGGTGGTGGTGGCTATGCTCGAAAAACTTTCGCAGCAGCAACGATAGGGGTTTCTCAAGCAGTAACCATTGGTGCTGCGGGAACAGCCGGTACTAATGCTCCTACTTCTGGCGGTAATGGCGGTACAACTTCAGTAGGAGCTTTGATATCTGCTACGGGTGGTTCTGGGGGTGCCCAAGGAGGTGCTGCCACAGTAGGAGGTAACAATTCTCTTGCCAGCGGTGGCTCTGGTTCTAGCGGTGATTTCAACACGACTGGGAATCCATCTGGACCAGCTTTTGCTATAGTGGCAGCACTTTCTGGAAATAGTGGTGCCGGGGGATCATCGTTTTTTGGTGGGGGTGCTCCCGCTGCTTTTTCACAGAGTTCAACAGCTGCGGGAATTGCAGCAACTTCATATGGCGGAGGTGGTAGTGGAGCAATTTCTGTAGCTACTAACTCTGCTGCTGCAGGTGGTGCCGGAGCTGCTGGTCTTGTAGTTATTACTGAGTTTATTTAAGGAGTAGCAATGGCACAAAGAACACGAGCACAGCGACTTAATGGTTTGTTCCCTCTTTCTTATACGGGTGTTGTACCAACATCTC
>Ga0134124_10000444_pt1 | contig 34947 bp, 36 predicted proteins | sample KB304_FD_96880 | JGI IMG/M metagenome (GOLD analysis project Ga0134124, IMG submission 96880) | Terrestrial soil microbial communities without Nitrogen fertilizer from Kellogg Biological Station, Michigan, USA - KB3-0-4 | ecosystem: Environmental > Terrestrial > Soil > Unclassified ... | reverse complement strand
TGGCCCAGCGAACGCAGCACCGTGTAGGTGCCATCGGGTGTGACCTTGAAAATGGCGCCACTGCCCTCGGTGCCACCGAAATAGGTGGCGCCGTAGAAGTTGCCATCGGTGGCCTGCATCAGGCCCGAGTAGGCGTTATAGCCCTCGTTGCCATTGGCCAGCCCATGCACCGCCGTCAGCGTGCCATCCGGCGCCAGCTTGGCAACGGAGCCATAGCCGACGGTGCCGCCCAGCGAGGAGATCATGTAGATGTTGCCGTCGGTACCCAGCAGCAGGTTGCCGCGAATGGCGCTGGGCGCATCGGTGATCGTCGAGGTGGCAAGCGTGACCACCGAGATGAGGTTGGCCTCCTGAGTGCGTGCGAAGGCATCGCCGGCCGTTGCCACGAACAACAGCGAGGAAGTCAGGAGAGCCGGGGCTCGCCGCAGAAAGGAAGGCAATTGCATGGATCTACCGCGAGTCCGGGGGCGCGGAATTACAGCACAGACCGCCCTGCCCGGAAAGCGCAAAGAGCCGCCGTCCCGCCCTGCTGAACGCGGGCTGAACTATTCGTAACGTGGAGCGTCTATTGGCATCCCGAAGGGCGCGCCAACGCTACTCATAGCGCAAGGCGTCGATCGGAGCCAGATTGGCGGCCTTGCTCGCCGGCAGGATGCCGAAGACCATGCCGATGAGCATCGAGAACAGCGCCGAACCCACCACAGCCCACCAGGGCACAGTCGGCGGCGGAAAATTGGGAATCAGGGCGGCCACGCCATAGGCCAGCCCAAAGCCCATGACCATGCCGATGAGGCCGCCGATCACGGCCAGCACCATGGCCTCGATCAGGAACTGCAGCAGGATGAAGCGCCGCGGCGCGCCCAGCGCCTTGGCGATGCCGATCTCGCGCGTCCGTTCGGTGACCGACACCAGCATGATGTTCATGATGCCGATGCCGCCCACCAGCAGCGAGATGCCCACCACGCCACCAACGACCAGCGTCACCATGCTGGTGATCTGCGCGAAGGTCTTGGCGATGGTGTCGGAAGCCTGCACCTGGAAATCGTTCGGCTCATCCTTCTTCAGGCCATGCGCACGACGGATCACCGAGATCACCTGCTGCCGCACATTGTCGACGGTGTCTGGATCATTGACCACGAAGGTGATCTGGATGTCGGGACGCGCCTGCGCGGTGTTGAATGCCAGCGCCGTCTCGTATGGCAGCAGCATGAACTGGTCGAGGTTCTGGCCAAGAATGTCCCCGCGCGGTTCCATCACGCCGATGACCTTGAACCACTCGCGGCCGAGTTGCACGAACTCGCCCTCGGGACGTTCGGGCATTTTCAGATCCTTGCGGATCTTGTCACCCAGCACCACCACGCGCCGACGGCTGTCGTCATCGCTCTTGGTCAGGAAGCGGCCGGTGCGCGGAAACATCTTCTGCACTTCCTGCAGACTGGCCGTGGTCCCGAAGATCTGGCCCGCGGCACTTTGCGAGCCCCAGGTCACCTGACCGGCGGGCACTGGCACCGCCGGCGTGATGTAGGAGATTCCATCAACGCGCGCGCGCAGTTCGTCGAGATCTTCCAGCCGCAGCCGATTGATCTTGCCGCGCAGCCGGTCTTCAAACGGTGTATCGGCCTGCAGGGTCAGCGTGCCGGAGCCCAACCCCTCGAACAGCTGCGTGATGCGGCTGGACATGCCCTGCACCATGGCGATGACGCAGATCACCGAGGCCACGCCGATGATGATGCCCAGCATGGTGAGGAAACTGCGCAGCCGGTGCGAGCGGATGGCGGACAACGCCGAGCGCAGGCATTCCTGGATGGCGTACAGCAGCTTGCGCGAGGCGCCCGCGTCTTCCACCAAGGGTGGCAATGTATCGAGTTTGGCAGCCGGCTCAGACATTACGGTCTTCCGCAATGCGGCCATCGTGCAACCGCACCAGACGCTTGCAGGACGCCGCCACGCCCGGGTCATGCGTCACGACCACCACGGTCTGGCCTTCGGCGTGCAGCTGCTTGAACAGATCCATGATCTCGCGCGCGGTGCGGCTGTCGAGATTGCCGGTGGGCTCATCGGCCAGCAGCAGCTCCGGCTGCCCCACCAGTGCGCGCGCCACGGCCACGCGCTGACGCTGACCACCCGACATTTCATTGGGCCGGTGGCGCATGCGATCGCCCAATCCCACACGCTGCAACGCGCGCTCCGCATGCGCGCGGCGCTGCGCAGGCGCGATGCCGCGATAGATCAGCGGCTGCGCCACATTGTCGACGGCGGTCTGCCGCGGCATCAGGTAGAAATTCTGGAACACGAAGCCGATCTTGCGGTTGCGCACCGAGGCCAGCGCTTCCTCGTCCAGCCCCGCCACTTCCTCACCATCGAGCGTGTAGCGTCCCAGTGTGGGCGTATCGAGGCAGCCGATGATGTTCATCATCGTGGACTTGCCCGATCCCGAGGCTCCGGTGAGCGCCAGGAAATCATTGCGCGCGATGGTCAGCGATACGTCGGTCAACGCCGGATACTCGACGCCGCCGAGCTGGTACAGCTTGGAAATGCCGACGAGTTCGATCACTTGGCAGCCGCCGCCTTCTTCTTTGCCGCCTCATCCTCTCGTTTGCCGTCGGCCGTTTTCTCCGCGGAGGCAACCTCTTTCACGCGCTCGCCATCCTTCAGGAATCGCAGTGTGCGGCCGGAACCAGTGACAACGCGATCGCCCACCGCCACACCCTTGGTGATGGCGATATAGCTGTCATCCGCCACATCGGTTTCGACATTGTGTTTGGAAACCTTGCCGTCCTTGACGACGAACAGGCTGGACTTGCCGGCCTGGTCGCGCTCCTCGGCGTCCTCGTACTTGATGGCCTGCACGGGCACGGCGATCACCGGCTTCGCGTCTTCGGCGCGAGTGGCGATTTCCGCGCGACAGCTCATGCCGGTATGGAACTGCATGTCATTCGAAGCCTTCAGCCGGATCTTCACCGGATAGCTCTTGCCCTGCCCCGCCACCTGCCGCGGCGACACCGCAACGGTCTCCACCACGCCGGCCCAGGCTTTGTCCGGGAATGCGGCTGGCACGATCTGCGCGGTCTGGCCCGGCACCACGCGCGCCACATCCGTTTCGTTGACGTTCACCTCGGCATACATGTTCGAGGTGTCGGCAATGATCATGAGATCGGAGCCCGCGATGCTGGTGACACTGGGCACCGCCGTCTCACCGCTCTTGATGGTGAGCTGGGTCACGCGTCCATTGATCGGCGAGCGCAACTCCGTTTTCGCCAACTGCTCGCGCATCTGCTTCAGTTGCGCCTCGGTCTGCATGGCCTGCTGCAGGGAGCTGCTCAGATCGACCTTCGACTGGTCATGCTGCGAGCGGATCTCGTCATAGGTATTTGCGTCGATGACGCCCGTCTCGCGCAGCTTCTGGTAGCGGGTCCACTTGGTTTCCAGCGTTTCGGAGGCCAGGCGCTGACGATCGATAGCCAGCTTCGATTGCCGCAGCCCGGCTTCCAGCGCATCCACCTGCGCCTGCACGGCGGCGGGATCGAGTCGCAGCAGCAGATCGCCCTGCTTCACCTGGTCGCCCTCCTTGACCCGCAATTCCTTCACGCGCCCCATGACTTCCGAAACCATGCGGATCTCGGTCTGGTAGGTGAGCGTGCCGGAGGCCAGGATGGTGGGCGTGATGACCCGCGTCGCCACGGTCTCCACCTCCACTTCCTTGGCATCGCCGCCGCGGGTCTTTTTCAGCACCACGGGCACTACGAGCACCAGGGCTACCACCGTGATCAGGATGATCTTGCCGCGTCGTGTCATGAGTGCCTCTAGCTCCGCAGTATCACAATGCCGATGATGAGCAGCAGCGGTAGCGTGGCGAACAGCGTGCTGAACAGCCATGAGCGCCCCGACCAGTTCTTCACACCCACCACGGCCAGCGCAAATCCCGCCACGGTCAACAGGCCGAGGTTGCTCCACAGCGAGTAACCCGGCTGATCGGGCTTCAGGTGCAGCAGCAGCTCATTGACCGACAGCGGCTGCAATGCCGTCTGCGGTATCTGTGGTTCGGTGACGCCCGCCAGCACAATGGCGGCTGGCACGATGGCCAGCGCGGCCGGCAGTCCGGTCCAGCAGCTGAAAGCAAACCACTGCTTGTAGCTGCGATCCACACCCATGACCTTGCCGGCCAGCGTGTAGTACAGCGCTTCCAGCAGCCGCAGGATGATCAGGAAGATTATCGTCGATACCACGGTCTGGCCGATCAAGGCGCCTCGCGTGCTGCGATCGATCATTTCCTGGATGCGCGCTTCCGGCATGCCGCGCGTCAGGGGATTGTTGCGCAGTGACTGATCGATCAACCACGGCACATCCACGACGCTGCAATACCAGGCTGAAATGGCGACCGTGCACACCAGCACCAGAAGAAACGGGAAAAGGAACCGCGGTCGCTGCGCGATTTCGTCAAAGGCCTTGCGCGGCTCGAACAGCAGCGCGGACATCAGGCTGAAATTGTTCATTGGTACCCATCCCCAAGACTGGACCCAAGCGGTTCCAGGTCCGGGCGATAGTCTGCCGTGCCGGCGGTTTATTACATCGGGCATCCCGCGCCGCGCCATTGTAAGAACAATGCCGCCTGCCGGACTATCGCTGTCCATGACCGATAACGCCCGTGAATCGCGCTTCCTGGCCCTGCTGAACGCGAATCTGCCAGCGCTGGGCCGCCTGGCGGGCAGCTACGCCGGCCACACGGGCGAGCGCGACGATCTGTTGCAGGAGATTGCCCTGGCGTTATGGCAGGCCCTGCCGCGCTTTCGCGGCGAGTGCTCTGAACGCACCTTCCTGTTCCGCATAGCGCACAACCGCTGCATCAATCACATCGCCCGGCGCCGGCCGATGGATTCGCTGCAGGCGCTCGAGCTCGACCCTGCGGACGACACCCGGCCGATCGAAGTGACGCTGAGCCAGGCTCAGGATTCAGAGCGGCTTTCGGGTGCCGTGCGCCGTCTGCCAGTGATCCAGCGCCAGGTCATCGTGCTGGCGCTGGAAGACATGGATTACCAGGAGATTGCTGCCGTGCTGGGAATTTCCGAAGTGAATGTGGGCGTGCGCCTGAACCGCGCGCGTACCGCGCTGAAGAAACTGATGGGAGAAGACCCATGAATGCCATTCCTGAATTGAGCGATCTGCGCCGACAGTGGCAGACACAACCGGCGCCCGCGGCCGATGTGGCTGCGCTGCGCCAGCGCGTTGCCATCGACACGCGTACGCACACGCGCACGCTGATGGTGGTGGCCATAGGCACCGCGCTGGTCATTGCCGCGACGATCGTGAAGGCGCTGCGCAGCGACGAACCGGGAGCCTGGTTCGGTGTGCTGTTCACGGCCACCTATGCACTGCTGGTGTGGCTGGTGGCGATGTGGCTGTCGCGTGGCACCTGGCGGCCACGCGATGAATCCATCGCGGCGCATCTGGATGTCTCCATCCGGCGATGTCGATCGGTGATCGTCGCGGCACCGGTGGGAATTGTGCTCTACGCCGCCGGACTCATCGGCTCACTGGCCTGGCGGCAGCGACTGCTGGGCGTGGAATGGCAACAGCTGCTTGAAACACCTTCGATGATCATCGCCGGCTGGATCGGTGGCCCGGCCTATGCCATCGGCATGCTTGTCAATGCGCATCTGCAGCGCCGACGACTGGCCTTCCTCGAAAGGCTGCGGCAGCAGCTCGGCGAGGGCTAGAGCGCAGGCTTCAGCGCTTGCGGGCAGGTGCCCGGCGCCTGGCGGAAACGGATTTCCGCTTCGGTTTGCTTCTCGACTTTGCCTTCTTTGTCCTGGTGCGCGACGCGGTCGCTTCTCCCGGCACCTTCAATCCTTTCTTCTTCAACTCCGCCACGTAGATGTCCGGCGTGAAAGTCTGCGTCACGAGCCGCCGCCCTTCCGGCACCGCCTTCCTGGAGAACGACGCCAGCAGCAACTCCATGCGCTCGCGCACTGCCGCTGCGAACTCCGGATGCGACAGGATGTACAGATCATTGCGGCGCACGCCTTCCAGTACGTGCTGGCCCGCTTCGATCGGATCCATGGCCACGCCCATCAGATCCACCGGCCCCGAGCCGGGCAGCAATGGCGGCGGTCCGCCATGCGCCTGTTTCACCGCGCCATGCGATGCGGGGCGGTTGCGCTCCGCATCGAAGATCTCCGTGCGGACCAGACCGGGACAGAACACCGATACGCCAATGTTCTTCCCCGCAACTTCCGCACGCAGCGATTCCATCAGCCCGACCACCGCGAACTTGGTGGTGACATAGACGCCCAGCGTGCCCGCCACTATTCCGCCGGACGAAGATGTGGTCACGATGTGCCCGCCTTCACCGTGCTTCAGCATGCGCGGCAGAAACGTGCGCACGCCGTTGAACACGCCATTCACGTTCACATCCATGGCCCAGTCCCAGTCCTGCCAGGACACCGAAGAGATCTGCGCCGGCACGCCCACGCCGGCGTTGTTGCACAGCAGGTGCACATTGCCGAACACACGCTCGGCTTCATCCGCGGCACGCACCATGCCTTCGCGATCGGTGGTGTCGAGCAGGATGGCGTGGACGCCGGCGTTGCCCTTTGGAAAGGAAGCCAGCGCCGTATCGCGATGGGCCGCACTCTTGTAGGTGAATATCACCTTCATGCCGGCCGCGGACAACGCGCGCGCAATGCCGAGACCAATGCCACTGGAGCCACCGGTGACGAATGCGGTCCTGCCCTTGACGTTGGCGAGCGGCTTTTGAACCGCAGCGGATTTGCCGGCCATATTTCCTCCTGTCCTGCAGTAGTTGAAGTTCAGGATAGCGCTGGAGGCGATCTATTTCGCGCAAAAGCTGCTGGATGGCGCCGCCGGGGTCGAACCCGCAAGGTCGTCGCGCTAGAATCGGCGCCTCGTGCGGGTGTAGTTCAATGGTAGAACTGTAGCTTCCCAAGCTACTAACGTGGGTTCGATTCCCATCACCCGCTCCACTCCAGGCCTCAGGGCTTGCTTCCCTTCCAGTCCGCCTGCTCCGCATTCCATCGCGCGGCATAATCACCCATCGCCGGTGATTCGGCCGGCAGGCCGAGCAGTGCCACCAGTTCGCGCGGCGTAACAGAACCACCACGCCTCGAAAGAAACCTGGCGCGCACCAGCGCATGTGCGACGGATTCGCCGCGGCAGAAGAACTGCTGTTCGACAATGATGGCCTTGTCATCCCAGCCGATCACACGTGTCTCGATATCAAAGCGCTGGAACAGCATCAGCGAACGGCGAAACTGGATGGTCTCGGCCACCACCACCGGAAACCAGCCCTGCCGCTTCACCTTCGCGGCGAATCCCGATCGCATCATCAGATCCACTCGCGCCAGATCCATGATGGAAAGATAGATGCCGTTGTTCACATGCCGCAGCACGTCGAGATCCGTGGGCCACACACGAAAGGGCGTGCGACAGGGGCCAAGCGGTGACACCGCGGAGCGCATGCGACTGGCGATGAACAACCACAGCAGGCGCAGCAGCAGGTTCATCGCATCACTGGCAGGTGAAATCCGTTTCGCCCGCGGGCCGGCAGAAATCACCCCAATTGCCGGTGCTGCGCCAGTACGTATCCAGGTGCAGATCGCGTACCAGCGTCTTGAAACCCGTGGTGCGCCGCATGTCGCGCAATGTAGGGCGCCAGATCACGAATGCCCAGGTTTCGTAGCTCAGTCCCATCGCCGGCATGCGATGCAGGGCCTCCAGCGCCAGAGCGGAATCACCAAGATATCCCGCCCAGCCGGCGATATTCGTGACCATGAAAGGATCATGGTTGAACCGCGGCTGCTGCAACAACCTGCGCATTTCCGGCAGCGCGGACTTCAGATTGCCCCCTTGCTTCTTCAGCAGGTCGATCAACGGGGATTCTGATGCCGCCGCTGCGTCCAGTAGCTGAACCACTTCGGCATTGTCGCCGCGCGCCATGGCCGCCGTGAGCCGTTGCGCCCGCACGGTGGGCGAATTGCCGCCGGGCAGTTTAAGCAATGCGTCGCGAGCCTCGATCGCATGCTGCACGTCGCCGGAAATTTCATAGGCCAGTATCAGCTGCAACCGTGAGAACACATCCAGCGGATCCGCCGCGAGCACCTGCTTCATGGTTTCGACGGCATCGCGCGCCCTGCCTGCAGACAGCAGGAACTGGCCATAGCGCAGCCTCGCCCGCAAACCCAGTCCAGCAGGCGCATCGAGTGAGGCGGACAGCAGCCGGTCGCTGTCTTGCAGGTTGCCGTCGACCAGCGCCTTGTACGATCGCGCCAGGGAAGCAAAGACCGAGCTGGGCACCAGTGCCACCACTTTCTCGACCGCCGCGGCCTGCTTCGCACGCACGGCCTCATATTGAGCCGGATCGAACAGCCATCGCGTATAGGTATCGATCAGCCATATCCAGGCGGTGACATAGTTCGGATCCAGCGCGACGGCCTGTTCGAAATGTGCCGCGGTGGCCGCAGCGTCAATCGAATTGGAATTCAGGCCCGCGCGACCGGCGAGGAGCGCGTCATAGGCCGGGAAATTGCGTGTGCCGCCTTGCTGTTGCTCGCCGCCGGCCAAAGCCACGCGCAAGGCACCGGCCACGGTACCCGCGATCTCCTCCTGGATCGCGAAAATATCGTCGAGCCGGCGCTCGTACACCTTGGACCACAGCTGCGATCCATCCGCCGGATTGATCAGCTGCGCATTGATGCGCACGCGATCTCCCGACTTGCGCACACTGCCCGCGACGATGTGGTTCACATCCAGGATCTCGCCGATGCGTCGCAGATCTTCCTGACGTCCCTTGAACGCGAACGATGAGGTGCGCCCGATGACGCGCAGTCCCTGGATCTGCGTGAGCTCGTTGAGGAGCTCCTCGGTCAGGCCATCCGAGAAATACTCCTGCTCCGGATCCGACGTCAGGTTCGCGAAGGGCAGCACTGCGATCGAGGGTGCGGTGGCGGCAACCTGGGGCTGAGCCGCACGTACTGCGGGTGTGTCTTCCTTTCGCTGGAAGAACCATGCGGCGACCAGCATCGCCGCGATCACGATGCCCACCGCAGCAAATGCCTTCGACGAAACCCTGCTGCGGGTCTGCGGCGCTGCAGCTGTTGCTGAACTCGCAGGAGCGGCGGCGCCTGTCAGACGGAAAATGCCTGCCACCAGGCGGCGCCAGGCATGATTCTGGCGATCACCGTTCCAGTCAGTCAGATCCAGCGTCTGCGTGAGCTCGAACATGATGGGGCGCTTGCAGGGCCCGATCATCACGGGCACCAGCCTGCCCATTGCATTGGCCTGCGTGGCCTCGGCACGCACCCAGCGGGATTCCACTGAGACCTTCGACCAGAGCACCACGACTGCACGGGCTTCCGAGAGCGCCTTTTCCGTAACCTGATCGAAGGCCTCGCCAGGATGAAGCTCCTGGTCCCACCAGACAGAAAAGCCCTCAGCCTCCAGACCCTCGGCGAATCGCCTCGCCATGGGTTGATCATCGCGACTGTAGGAGAGAAAGATGTCGGGCATCGACTTCCGTGGACTCGTGGCACTTGCGAACAGTCGGCATTCTCCTCCGAAAGTCGCAGGCCCGGCCAGCCGATTACGGATTCAGTACAGTCCTGAATCCGATGTGCGCTGCGCCCAACCCCCTGCTCTGCCCGATGCGCGCCTCGGGCCGGTAGCGCATGCAGTAGTCGGGCGAGCAAAGGTACGAGCCGCCCTTCACCACCGCCACATCACGTTCATCGGGTTGTGTGGGATCGAAACCGCCGGGATGCTTGCCCACGTCGCTGGCATCGTGGCGCTCGAAATACACGCTGGAGGTCCACTCCCACACATTGCCCACCAGGTCGAAGATCCCACGGGCGTTCGGCTCGAAACAGGCCACGGGCGCCGTGCCGGCATAGCCGTCAGCTGCGGTATTCAAGGAGGGAAAGGTGCCCTGCCAGGTGTTCGACGCCCACTGACCGGCGGCATTCTTGCGACCACTGCCCTGCGCGGCATATTCGAACTGCACCTCGGTGGGCAGCGTGCGGCCCTTCCACTTCGCATAGGCCAGCGCATCTTCATAGGCCACATGCACCACGGGATGCTGTTCGCGTCCGGCAATGGAAGAACCCGGCCCTTCGGGATGACGCCAGTCAGCGCCGGCAACGAACTGCCACCAGTTCACGAAAGAGCGCATGGCTTCACCTTCACCGCGGGGCTTGAACACCGCCGAGCCCGCTTCAACCGGCGCATCGGCGCGGTTGGATCGCTTCACGCCCCGCTCCGCCAGCGTGCGATAGCCGGTAGCGGCCACGAACTCGGCAAACTGCGCATTCGTGACTTCGGTCTGATCCATCCAGAAGCCGGCCACATGCGCGGCAGCGGAAGGTCCCTCCTCGGGAAAGGCGGCGTCCGAGCCGAAACGGAAATCTCCCCCTGGCACGAACGCCATGCCCGGATGCGTCGCATCACCGGCTGGCGCGCCGCAATCGCGCGCGGGCGCTGCGGTCGCTTCTGTCGGCAGGCCAGGCAATCCGATCTGCGTAGCGCGGTGCGCCAGCCAGGCCACCAGCGCGCCACCGACCGCAGCAAGCACGAGCAGCGCCAACACCGGCCCTCGCCGCATCAGAAGATCACGCCATTGCGTTTTGCGTAAGTCTCCCAGGCCTGCTGCATGGTCGCGAACTCGCCGGGCCTGCTGGTTGAGAGATCATGCTGCTCTTCGAAGTCCTTGTTCACGTCGAAGAGCTGCCAGCGTCGCTGCTCGGCCGGGACTGCCGCATCCCATACCAGCTTCCAGTCGCCCTGTCGCACGCTGCGGTAGCCGAACAGTTCCGCACCGTGGATCTCGTCGCGGGCATGCACGGACTTTGCCTGACCATAAAGCAGCGGCAGCAATGACACGCCTTCGGGCTGCAGCACGGGCTTGCCGCGATAAGTGTCACCCGGCGCTGGCGCGCCAGCCAGCGCAAGGAAGGTGGGCAGCAGATCCATCACTGTGCCCGTTGCATCGGAGCGTGAGCCGCGCGCCACCTTCTTCGGGTAGCGCACGAAAGCCGGCACGTGTATTCCCCCTTCGAACGCGGTGAACTTGTGGCGGAAGAATGGCGCGGCGCTGGCACTGGCCCAGTTGGCGCCATACATCACGTAGGAAGTGGCGCTGCCGAGATTCTCCAGGCTGTGGTCGTATTGCTTGCCGACAAACTTCTGGATATTCGGCGCGAGGTCGCGGCGGTCGGGTTCCGCGCCGTTGTCCGACATGAACATGATGAAGGTGTTGTCGTACTGGCCGGTCTTCTTCAGATACGCGATCACCTCGCCGACATAGAGGTCGAGATCGCTGACCATGGCTGCGTAAATTTCCATGTGGCGCGCTTCGATGGCCTTCTGTTCAGGCGTCAGGGTGCTCCAGCGCGGCTTGAAGCGCGCGTTGTCGATGGGCGGCGCAGTTTTCGGCACCAGCCCCAGCTGCTTCTGCTTCGCGAAGCGTGTGGCATACAGCGCTTCGTAGCCCGCGTCATACCAGCCCTTGAATCGGGCGATGGATTCTTTCGGCGCCTGCAGCGGCCAGTGGGGCGCGGTGTAGGCCATGTAGGCGAAGAAGGGTCTACCTTCCGCGCGATCCTGCTCCAGGAAGCCGAGCATCTTCTTCGTGTAATCGCGCGTGGTATACCAGTCATCGCCGACATGCACGACATTGTCGTTGTCCCAGTAGTTGGAAGGCGTCGGCCCACGCCAGTCCCAGCCCCCGAGATGCGCGGCCCCATCGAAGGAAGCGAACACGCGCTTGAAGCCGCGCGCATGCGGACCCGTCTCGACCCTGGCGCCATCGCTCAGATGCCACTTGCCCACCATGTAGGTGTTGTAGCCGGCATCACTCATCAGATCGGCCAGCGAGGCGATGCGGAAATTCAGGTAGCCCTCATAACCCGGCTTGCCCTTCTGATCGTCGCGCGTGGGTGCGCCCATCACGCCGAGACCCGCGAGGTGATGATCCATGCCTGACATCAGCATGGCGCGCGTGGGCGAGCAGGTCATGCCGGCGTAGAAATCCGTCAACAGCATGCCGTCCTTCGCGAGCGCGTCGAGATTCGGCGTGGGAATCTCGCTGCCGAAGGCGCCCAAGTCGGCGTAGCCCAGATCGTCGGCGAGGATGTAGAGAATATTTGGCCGCCTGGCGGCTGCCACCTGCGTCGAGCCGGCGCCCGGCTTCTGCATGCAGGCGCAAAGCGCAGTAGTGACCAAAAGCGCTGCTGCGGCAAGCCGAAGCAGCCTCGTCATGACTTTACCCTTGTAATCTTGCATAGAGCCCCCCGTGACGCCGGCAGCGTACATAAAGAAAGCGTTACCGGTTTGGTCCGACAACGCTTCGAGCCCGGCGTAGGTTATCAGTTCAGCTGCGCGCGGAAAGTCAGCCGGATGTCGCGGCCCGGCAGGATGACCTCATCCTTGTTCAGTGCCACGGCGTTGCGCTGCACGCTGTCTGTCAGGTTCTTGCCCACCAGCGCCAGCTCGATGCCCTGGTGTTGCGACCAGGGGCGCCAGGCCAGCTGCGCATCCAGGGTGGTGAACGCGGCGGTCGGGGTCTCCGCCTCGCTGACCCGCGACTGACGGCCCGCATATTTGACGAACACGCTGGCATCGATGCGCTGGCGGTGCCAGGAAAGGCCGGCGCCAAGGTGGTAGGGAGGAATGCGTGGCACGGGACCCCCGTCATCGGACAACGAGGCATGCACGGTGTCGGCCAGCAGGTCCAGATGCAGGTCTCCGGTCGCATGCTGCAGCAGCTCGATTTCTGCATGCGCCTCCGCGCCGCGGAACAGCGCATCCTGCTGGGCGTAGAACAACTGCTTCAGGTCTTCACCATTGCCGATGGCGCAGTTGCCCTCCTCGTCGCAGGTGCGTCCCGTCAGCGCGCCATAGATGTAGTTGTTGAAGCGGGTCACCCAGATCGCACCGTCTGCGTGTACGGGGCCACCGCGCCAGCGCAGTGTCATCTCCGCAGAATTCGCACGTTCCATGTGCAGCTCCGGATCGCCAGTCTCATAGGTCAGCGGGCCGTCATGCGGGCCACGCGCAAACAGCTCGGTCTGCGCGGGCGCGCGCGCCGCCGACGAAAGCGCCAACCCCAGGCGCCAGTCCGTATCCAGATCGCGCACCAGTCCCACCGAGGCGCTGATCGGCGTGAACGTGAGCGAGGTGGCCGTGTCGTCCGGCGCCGTGCCATCGATCTGCACATGCTCCACGCGCGCGCCGAACTGCAACCGCAGCACATCACTGAGTGGCGCTTCGGCAAAGCCGAACACCGCCTGGTTCTTCGTCGTCGTGGGCAGCAGGTATTCCTGCCCTTCTCCCAGCGCCGAGAAATCCCGCTGCTGCAACTGCACGCCCAGCGCCGATTCATTCAGCCAGCCCCACTTGCCGGCCACCGCTTCGGCGCGCGTGTCCCATTCACGATCCTTGAAGGTCGACAATGCCGCACCGGTGTCATCGCGTTCGCTGTGCGCGTAATCCGCCCAGCCGCCATCCACGGTCAGACTGCGCCAGGCGCCGGTGTCCAGACCGAAGGAAGAACGCAGCAGCAGCTTGTTCTGGTGCATGTCGATGTAGCTGTCCTCGCCCGGGATGCCGTAGCGCGATTCGTGACGCATTACGCCGAGGCCGACGCGATCCTCGCCATCGATCCATGAACCACCCAGCGATGCGCCCTGGCCATGCAGCCATGAATTCCCCAGCACTCCATGCGGCGTGTCGTAGTCCTCCGCGTGCCGGCTGAAGGCATCGGCATGCCAGGCGAAATTGCCGACGCCATCGCTGGCCTGCCCGGCGAAGTCGCGGCTGTCGGCGCCGGTGCTGTAACCACCGGTCACTTCGGCATTGAAGGCATCGGGCATGCGCGTGGGCACTCTCTGGCTAATGGCATTCACTACGCCGCCGATGGCCTGACTGCCATAGCGCAGCGTGGCCGCACCACGCACCACTTCGATGCGCTCGGCCGTGAAGGGATCGATGGGCACGCCGTGATCGGGCCCGACATCGGAGACGTCGAAGCTGCCGATGCCATCCTCGAGTACACGCACACGATTGGCATCCATGCCGCGGATCACTGGCCGGCCCGCACCGGCAGCGAAGCCGCTGCTGGTCACACCGGGCACCTGCGAAAGACCATCGGCCAGCGTTGCGGCGCCGCTGCGCAGCAGCGCGCTGCGATCGACGCTGCCGGCGATGGTGGCCAGTCGATCCGGATCGCCAATGGGCGATGCCGTCACCACGACGGTTTCAAGATCAGCGGCGTGTTCGACCTCGGGGTTGTCCGCGCCGAAGACGGCGACGGGAAGGAATAGCGTTGCGGCCCGCATGCAACGGGCAACGAAAGAATGAGACATGTTGTCATCCTCGAATCAGAAACGTCTTCAGACGCGAGCCAAAGCTTTGGCCCGCCTGCGATACATCGATCGGACGTTCAGACCTGAGGAGGAGCGCGACCCTGCCAGGAGTGCGAAGGCTGGATGACCGCAATGCCATGCGGTGCGGCGGAACTGAAAACGGCGCCGGATTCGAGGACATCGACCAGCACCCACGGCGCGGGGGGCGGCGCCGCGGCGGATGCGTGCGCGACCACCTGGCACAGCAGGCAGCCATCACGGTCATTGCTGTCACGGGCGGGAGCCTGTGGCGCGGAATGGTCGGTGGCGACAACTGGAATGCTGGCTTTGTGCCAGTGCGTGGCTGCGGCGAGCTGCACCGTGGTCGAGGCCAGCAGCCCCAACAGCAGCAACGCGATGCGCCAATGGCGCCGCGACCCTGCCATGCGGTTCAGAAACGCACTCATGCCTTCAATATATACCACTCAGCCGGTGACAAGTTCCCAGGCACGGACATAAGCCTGCGGATCGAACAGCGCCACGAACACCAGACCAGTGAGCGCGCCGCCCAGGTGCGCGTCATGGTTGATGCGATCGCGGCTGTTGCGCGCGGACCAGATGCTGTAGGCCAGATAGGCAATGCCGAAAAGCGGCGCAGGAATCGGCACCGGGAAGAACAGCAGCATCAGCTTGCTGGTGGGCGAGTACACGATATAGGCGAACATCACGGCCGACACTGCGCCGCTGGCGCCGAGCGTGGCGTACTCGGGATGGTTGCGGTGCTTGCGGTAAGTGCCGTACTGGCTGAGCAGCAGGCCCGCGCCATACAGCAGCACGAACAATAGCGTGCCGATGCGGCGCTCCAGCGGCACGCCGAAGGAGAAAAACGCAATCATGTTGAACAGCAGATGCGCCAGATCTGCATGCACGAAGCCGCTGGTGACGATGGTGGCGCGACGCAGCCCGCGCGCGTACTCGTAGGGCCGGAACAGGCAGCGCTCGATGATGCGCGGCGCGACGAAAAGACCCGCCAGGCTCAGCGCGATATTCGTGACGAGTATGAAAAGTGAAGCGGGTCCGATGCCTGACATACCCAAGTGTAGGCAGAGAAAACCCGCGCTGTCACCGCGCGCGGCGACTCAGGGCTTGCTGGCCGCCAACGCTTCTGCGGCAGCAGCCACGCGTTGCGGGGATACCGCCGCCGGCCGGACGGCTGCCTTGTTCGCCGCCGTTTCGGCGGCCAGCGCCGCCTGTGATGTCGCTGGCGCGACGGTTGCAGGCGCGTTGCTCGCGGCCGTTGCGGGTGCTGTCGCCGCGGGCGCCGCATCAGCAGCAGGAAGTGTCGCATCCGCGCCAGGCACTGCCGCACCGGGCGCCGCAGTAGAGGCCTGTCCGGACTCAATCGCCTCACGTGCCACTTCCACGTCCGGTGCATCGGTGGAAAGCGCCGTGGCTTCCGCGCTCTTGGTCATCACGATGATGCTGATGCGCCGGTTGATCGGGTTGAACGGGTTCTTCTTGTCGAACAGCACCGAGGAAGCCAGGCCGACGACGCGGGCGATCTTCGCCGGCTCCAGTCCGCCTTCGAGCAGCGCCCGGCGCGCGGCATTGGCGCGATCGGCAGACAGCTCCCAGTTGGTGTAGTTGCGGGTGGCTCCGTAGGCATTGCTGTCGGTGTGGCCGCTCAGACTGATGCGGTTGGGCACGGTGTTCAGGTATTTGGCCACTTCACGCAGGATCTGGCCGGTGTAGTCCTTGAGCGCAGACTTGCCCAGATCGAACATCGGGCGGTTCTGCTTGTCGACGATCTGGATACGCAGGCCCTCGGGCGTGATGTCGAGCAGCAGCTGATCCTTGAAGGGTTCCATCGCCACGCTCTTGTCGATGGCCTCCCGCAGTTCCTGCAGCAGCGTTTCCAGTTGCCTTTTCTCCGCCTCGCGCGCGATCTTGCGGGCATCATCCTCGGTCACCTTGGGCGTAAGCTGGGAGAGCCCCTGGTCCGGCGTGTCCATGGTCTTGGGCGCATCCATGCCGCCGCCCATGTCGATCACGGCGGTGCTCGCGCCGCCAGGACCGGCTTGACCCGGCGCGGCCTTCACGCTCTTGCCAACTTCCATGCTCGGGTTCTTGAAGTACTCGAACATGGCGGCACGCTGTTCTTTCGTGACCGAAGCCACCAGCCACATCACCATGAAGAAGGCCATCATCGCGGTCACGAAGTCGGCGTACGCAACCTTCCACGCGCCGCCGTGATGGCCGGCCGCGTTGATCTTGCGCTTGACGATGATGATCGGGCGTTTGTCGTCGCTCATCTGGCGCTACCCGTTCAGCCGGCCGGCTTCTTGCCGCGCAGCTCCTGCTCCAGGTCCTTGAAGTTGGGGCGCACGCCGGCGAACAGCAGCTTGCGCGCGAATTCCACGGCTACCGGCGGCGGATAGCCGCGCACGCTGGCCACGAGGGCCATCTTCACCACTTCGAAGGCCTTGGATTCCTCGTGCGCCCTGTGCTCCATGGCGGCGGCAATGGGACCGACGAGTCCGTAGGCCACCAGAATGCCGAGGAAGGTTCCCACCAGCGCCGAGCCGACGCGGTGACCGATCTCGGCCGTGCTCGAACCTTCGATGGCTGCCATGGTGCTGACGATGCCGAGCACGGCTGCCACGATGCCGAAGCCGGGCAGCGCATCGGCCACGCGCTGCACGGCATGCGAAGGTTCGGCCGATTCCTTGTGATGCGTGTCCAGCTCGTATTCGAGCAGGCTCTCCAGCTCGTGCGGATCCAGGTTGCCGCCGGAGATCAGCCGCAGGCAGTCGATGATGAATTCCATCATGTGATGGTCGGCGAGGATCTTCGGATATTTCTTGAAGATATCGCTCTTGGCCGGATCCTCGATGTGCCGCTCGATGGCCAGCACGCCTTCCTTGCGCGCCATCACCAGAATGTCGTACACCAGTTTCAGCAACTGGATATATTCTGCGCGCCCGTAGCGGGAACCCTTCGCGATGCCGAGCGCACCGCCAAACGCGGCCTTGACCACCTTGAGAGGATTACTGATCAGGAACGCGCCCAGCGCGCCGCCGCAGATCACCACGATCTCCAGCGGATGCCACAGCAGCAGGATGCTGCTGCCGCCCATGAGGAAGCCGCCGAGGACGGATCCCAGGACTACCAGCGTTCCGATGATTGCGAACAAAACGGACCCTCAGATCATGCGCACGATTGGACAGAATCAATTATCGGCCCATGCCGCTTTGCAGTTACGGACCGGCTTCACGTTTGGCGGTACCTGAATGCCACCCGTACTGCGTCTCGATGATGTCTCGCTGGCCTTCGGATCACGGCCGCTGCTGCAGCATGCGGGGCTGCAGGTGGAGCCTGGCGAGCGGGTCTGTGTCGTGGGTCGCAATGGCGAAGGAAAGAGCTCAACTCTGAGGCTGGCTTGCCGACAACTTCTGCCGGATTCAGGGATTGTCTGGCTGCGCCCGGGTGCGCAAATTGCGGTACTCGAACAGGACATCGTCGCGGTGCCGGCGGCCAGTGTCCGCGAGGTGGTTGAGGGCGCCTTCCAGACCCAGGCCAACGGCGGCTCCGGCGCCGCGGCGCTCGAAAGCTGGGAGATCCCCACCCGCGTCGACATCGTGCTGTCGCAGCTGGGCCTCGACGGCGATGTGGCCTACGAAAGCCTCTCCGGTGGCTGGCGGCGCCGCACGCTGCTGGCACGCGCACTGGTGCTCGAACCCGAGCTGCTGCTGCTCGATGAGCCCACCAACCATCTGGACATCACCACTATCGAGTGGCTGGAACAGCGCCTGCTCGAATTCCGCGGCGCGCTGCTGTTCGTCAGCCACGATCGCGCCTTCGTCAATCGCATCGCCACGCGCATCATCGATCTGGATCGTGGCGCCTTGAGCAGCTGGCCGGGCAACTACGACGATTACGCACAGAAGAAGGCCGGGCAGCTGGCGAATGAAGCGCGCGAGAACGCGCTGTTCGACAAGCGGCTGGCGCAGGAAGAAGTGTGGATCCGCAAGGGTGTGGAGGCGCGGCGCACGCGCAACGAAGGCCGCGTGCGCGAACTCAAGGCCATGCGCGAGGAACGGCGCGAGCGGCTCGACCGGCCCGGGCAGGCAAAGCTTGCCGTGCAGGAAGCCGAGAGCGGCAGCCAGCTGGTGTTCGAGGCCGAAGATGCGGCCGTGACTCTCGGCGGTCGCGAGATCTTCCGCGGTCTCACGACGCGCATTTTGCGCGGCGAGCGCATCGGCATCGTCGGCCCCAACGGCGCCGGCAAGAGCACGCTGTTGAAACTGCTGCTGGGTGAGCTCAAGCCCTCGAAGGGCACCGTGCGCCGCGGGGGCCGGCAGGAAGTGGCGTACTACGACCAGCAGCGCGCGCAGCTGGACCTCGATGCCTCGGTCATGCACAACATCAATGCGCGCAGCGACTTCGTGCTGGTCAATGGCGAGAACCGCCATGTCAGCGGCTATCTGCGCGACTTTCTCTTCCGACCCGAGCAGCTGCTGACGCCAGTGCGTGCTCTTTCAGGCGGCGAGCGCAATCGACTGCTGCTGGCGCGACTGTTCGCGCAGCCGGCGAATCTGCTGGTGATGGACGAGCCCACCAACGACCTGGACATCGACACGCTGGAACTGCTGCAGGAGATGGTGGCGGATTTCTCCGGCACCCTGCTGCTGGTGAGCCACGACCGCGCCTTCATCGATCGCGTGGTCACCAGCCTGCTGGTGCTGGAAGGCGATGGCAGCGTGCAGGACTTCGTCGGCGGCTACAGCGACTGGGTGCGCTGGCGTGATGCCCGCGAGGCGGCGCGCATCCGCCAGGTCGCAGCGGCGGCGCGCGAAAGCAAGGCCTCCGCTGAATCGCAACGCGGCGCGGGCGAGGCGCCGAAGCGCCGCCTGTCTTTCAAGGAACAGCGCGAACTCACCGAACTGCCGCAGCGGCTGGAATCGATGGACGCCGAACGCAACGCCCTGCTGCTCGAAACGCAGCATCCGCAGTTCTACACGCGGCCGCATGGCGAGGTGGCGGCGAAAATGCAGGTACTGACGGACCTCGAGGCAAAGATCGAGGCAGCCTTCGCGCGCTGGAGCGAACTGGAAAGCCGATGAGCGACGAACGCAGCCCGGATGATCCGCGGCGACAGCGCACCATCCGCAGCTTCGTGGTGCGCGGCGGCCGGCTCACCGATTCGCAGCAGCGCGCGCTGGACGAACAATGGCCGCGCTATGGCATCGACTATGCGGCGCAGCCGCTGGATCTGCCGGCACTGTTCGGCACGGACGCGCCCTGCACCCTGGAAATCGGCTTCGGCAATGGGGACAACCTGCTGGCCCTGGCTGCCGCACACCCGCAGCGGCGCTTCATCGGGGTGGAAGTGCATCCGCCCGGCGTCGGGCATCTGCTGCGCCAGGCGTCCGTCGCCGGGCTCACGAACCTGAAGGTGATCCAGCACGATGCCGTCGAAGTGCTGCAGACGCAGATTGCGCCCGACTCACTGGATGCTTTGCTGGTGCTGTTTCCGGATCCCTGGCACAAGAAGCGCCACCACAAGCGGCGGCTGATCAATCCGGGATTTGCGGCACTGGCCGCCTCTCGCCTGCGCTGCGGCGGGACGCTGCAGCTGGCTACCGATTGGGAGCCCTACGCCGAGGCCATGCTCGACGTGCTCAATGCGACTCCTGGGCTGCGCAATCTCGCCCCTGATGGCCGCTTCGTGCCCCGCAATCCCGGCCGTGTGCTGACGCGCTTCGAAAGGCGTGGTCAACGGCTTGGGTTTGCGGTGCACGACCTTTGCTTTGAGCGAATCTAGGTCTTAATCCCGACGCTGAATCGCCTGCAGTACACCGAAAACCATGAACCCGAAGATGGTCACAGCCGCGAGGGTGTGGAAAATGGTTACGGTGAGTACGACGTCCGACATGATCATTCCTTTCTAGTTGCCTTGGATGCTATTGCCGTCTCTGCAATTGTCTAGGAGACAACTGCTCAGACATCAATATGGGAGCGATGTTCCCTTATTTCAAGGATGTTTGGATCACGAACAGGTCGCAAAATGACAAATGGGACGAACAGCAGCCGGTCAGTGATTGTTTTAGGCAGTAACTAAGTGCCGAAACAGAACACGCCCCTGGCCATCGAACACACCCGCGACGATCTGCCGGAGCTGTGGCGAGCCCTGACCATGCCCTTCCAGCTGGCCACCCTGCTGTTCGTGGCGCTGACCTCTGTATTCCTGGGCATGTTCATCGGCGGCGATCTGATGCGGATGGTCATTTCGGTGGCTGCCATATGGCTGCTGCTGGTCTGGGTCACTCAATACGCTCTGCAGATGATTGACGATGTGGCCAACGGTGTTCGCGAGTCGCAGGCCGCATCGGTGGAATTGGCCACGGCCCTACAGGACGCACGCGCCTGGATCCACCCAGTGCTCGCGGTTGCTACGGGCGTATTGCTGTACACGCATCCGCAATGGCCGGTGCTGCCGGCACTGATCATTGCAGCGCTGCTGTTTCCGGCGTCGCTGGGCGCCTGCGCCATCACTGGTCATGCACTGGACGCATTGAACCCGCTCGAACTCGGGCGCGTGATGCGCGGCTTCGGCATCTGGTATCCGCTCGTGGCGCTGTTCGTCTTCGGTTGCGCCCTGCTGGCTGTGCTGGTGGCGCAGCGACTGAGCTCCAGGATGCTGATCGTCGCCGCAGTCGAGATGCTGCTGTTTCTGGCTTACTCGGCCATCGGCGGCGTGCTGTACGTCCGGCGCCGTGAGTTGGGTTTCGAGCCGCGCCAGAGTCCGGAACGCATTGCGCAACGCGAGGAAGAAGAGCGCCGCAGTGTGCGCCAGCAGTTCATCGATGCCCTGTACAAGGATCTGCGTGTGCGCGAATCCTCACGCGCGGCCACCAGCGCCGCAAGCTGGCTGCGCGAGGCAAAACCGGCGCAATTGAAAGGCGATCTGCATGCGATTTTGCAGGCCGGCATCCACTGGAATGAACCGCGCGAATATCCGCGCTTCCTGCGCAGCCTGCTGCCAGTGCTGCTGGAGCTGAAGCAGCCCATGCTGGCCATGTCGGTTGTCGATGCGGGGCTCGCGGCTGCGGGCAGTTTTGCGCCTGCCACCGAAGCAGAGGTCGTGGCATTGGTGAACTACGCGCAGCACACAGGCCGGCGCCGTGTAGCCCAGACGCTGCTCGGCAACTATCTCAAGAGCAATCCCGCGGGTGAACCGAGCGACGCACTGCGCGCGCTGCAAATGAGCTTGCCCGACACGGCGCGCTAGCGCGCGAAGAATACGGGTGCGGGCGCCTAATGCAGTAACAAGCTGGCGCGCACGCCATCGATCACGTACTGCACGGCCAGCGCACCCAGCACCACCCCGAACAGGCGATTCACCACATTCGCGCCGGTGACGCCCATCAGTTTCATGATCGGCGATGCCAGGTACAGCGTCAGCAGTGAGCAAACCAGCGCCACCGCGATACAAGCCAGCAGTGCGCCGAACAGCACCAGATCGTTCGCCGCCGGACTGAAGGCCAGCAGGATGGTGGCCAGCGAGCCCGGTCCCGCGATGAAGGGAAAGGCCAGCGGAAACACGGAGATGTCGTTGCGCCGCTTGCCCTCCTCCTCTTCGGGACTGCTGGTGCGCGATCCCGATGGCTTGCCGAATACCATCTCCAGGGCGATCAGGAACAGCAACAGGCCACCAAAGATGCGGAAGGCATCGAGACTGATGCCCAGAGTGCGCAGGAATGCGCCACCGCCGATTGCGAACAGCAGGAAAATGACTCCCGCGATCAGCACACCCTTGCGCGCCATGCGCCGGCGTTCGTGCTCCGTCACACCATCTGTCATGGCAATGAAGATCGGAATCACGCCCACGGGCTCGACGACCACGAGGAAGGTGACGAAGAATTTCAGTAGATGATCGAGCATGGTGCTGTGCGCAAAAGGCGACGCTTGTGGAAGACGACGTCGCAGGCGCAGGATAGCAGTGACGAGCAGCGCGCAACACGGACGAGCGGAGGTCAAGCGGATGGCAAGACTTCAGAGCATCGAACCCATCGTGGGCGACTGGTACCGCAGCCACGGCCAGCTTTTCGAGGTGATCGCCGTCGACGACGACGAGGACATCATCGAGATCCAGAATGCCGGTGGCGACCTGGAAGAAATCGACACCGACGACTGGAATGCGCGCGCCCGCGCCGGCTCACTCGCCACGGCCGATCCGCCCGATGATTCCCGCGGCGGCGAAGACCACGAAGACGCGGCAGACTACGGCGGCGTTCCGGCAACGATGAACGAGATTCGCGGTGTGCGTGCAGATGCCATGCAGGATCTGGATCTGTTCGAATCGGGGCTGGAACGCTACTGAGGCGAGGGCGAGCGCGACCGTTGTGAGCGACGGTTGACGCGATCGGTCTCCCGTTAGCGGGGCCAGCGCTCCAGTCCCGCCACATCCAGTGTCTCCGCCAAACGCACCTGCCCTTCCTGCACGGTGATCGCGATGCGCCGCAGGGATTCATCCACGCAGGGCCCCGCGATGCACAGACCCGTGTCTTTCTCGAATAGCGCACCATGCGCCGTGCACTGGATCAGCTCACCATCGGGACTGAGGAACCGGTCTGGAAGAAAATTAAGCGGCCGCAGCGCATGCGGGCACTTGTTCAGATACGCATGCACGGCATCGCCGATGCGTACCAGAAAGCCACTAGGCGGCCAGCTGCCTTCACCGAGCACGAACTCGCGCGAAGCCCCATCAGGAAGATCCGCCAGCTGTGCCAGCACGGTGCCGGCTGGCACGACATCGCTCAAGACTCAGGCCTCAGCAGCGCGCGCCGTGCGTCGCGAACGGGCCACGAAGAACAGCAGCACCAGTCCGGGAATCGACAGCGAGGCGGCATACAGGAAGAACGGCGGGTAATCGATCTGATCTACCACCCAGCCGGAACCGCCCATCAGCATCTTGCCGGGCAACGCATAGATGGAAGAGAGCACTGCGTACTGGGTGGCCGTGTAGCGGGCACTGGTCAGACTGGCGAGGAATGCCAGCAGGGATACCCCGTGCACGGCGATGGCGATGTTGTCGAAGGCGTTGATGCTGCCCAGCGCGATGAGGTTGATCGGCGTGCTGGCCAGCACCGAATAGCCGATGTTGGAGCACATGATCAGCAGACTGCCGGCCAGCAGTGCCCTCAATATGCCGAAGCGCGCCACGACAATGCCACCCAGCACCACGCCGAACAGCGTCGCGATCAGGCCGAAGCTCTTCACCACCGTAGCCACCTGCTTCAGCGTGTAACCATGGTCGATGTAGAAGGGGTTGGCCATAACCCCGCCGACATAGTCCGTGAGGCGATAGGTGCAGATGAAGGCGAAAGTCAGCGCGCCCGCCCGCCAGCCCAGACGCACGAAGAAATCCGTCAGCGGACATACCACCGCGCCGATGAATTGCGAGCCCAGTGCGCGCAGCCATGCCGGCCAGTGCGGCCGTGCGGCCAGCCAGTCCACCACACGCTGTTCCTGCATCAGGGACTCACGCGCCGCAGTGACGGCAGGCTCATGCGTCAGCAGAGTGGCCAGGATGCCAACACCCGACATGCCCGCCATCGCAGTGAGGCTCAGATGCCAGCCGTAGTCAGCGGCGACCCAGAAGGCTCCGGCAGTGCCGGTGATGATCGCGATGCGGTACCCCAACTGATACGCGGCGGCCATCGCACCTTGCTGCTCCGGCGGTGCAATCTCGACGCGCCAGGCGTCTCCGGCGATGTCCTGCGTGGCTGCCGCCACCGCCAGGAAAAATGCACCCCAGCCCACCGTGGCCAGACTATCGCCGGGCGAGAGCCTCGAGAGATTCAGCATGCACAGCACGATGCCGGCCTGCGCCAGCAGCATCCAGCTGCGGCGGCGTCCCAGCAGCCGAAACAGCACCGGCAACTGCAGCCTGTCCACCACGGGTGCCCACAGAAACTTGATCGCGTAGACCAGAGTTACCCAAGTGAGCATGCCGATGGCGGTGCGCTCGATGCCGGCCTGACGCAACCAGGCAGTCATGGTCTGGCTCAGCAGGATGAATGGCAGGCCGCAGGAGAAGCCGATCGCCAGCGCGGCTGCCATGCGCGGCTGACGATAAACCAGGATGGCGCGCAGCCACTCGCGCCACCACGAACTCTTCGGATTATTCGACGCTATGATGCGCACGCACCGCATCATAGCGGCTTTGATCCAGCGAATCCCGGAAGGCCCATGCAGGACCATCAGAAAGAATTCATCCAGCTCGCACTCACGCGCAATGCGCTGCGCTTCGGCGAGTTCACACTCAAGTCGGGCCGTGTCAGCCCGTATTTTTTCAATGCAGGCTCATTCGATGACGGCGCTTCGCTGGCGGTGCTCGGTCGTTGTTACGCCGCGGCCATCCAGGCCTCACAGCTGAATTTCGACATGCTGTTCGGGCCTGCCTACAAGGGCATTCCGCTGGCCGCCACCACGGCTGCTGCGCTGTACTCCCTGCATGGTCGCAACCTCCCCTATGCATTCAACCGCAAAGAGGCCAAGACGCATGGCGAGGGCGGCAACATCGTTGGCCGGCCACTGGCGGGGCGCGTGCTGATCGTCGATGACGTGATCACGGCCGGAACGGCGATTCGCGAGTCCATCGAAATCATTCGCGCTGCGGGTGCTGAGCCAGCCGGGGTAGCGCTGGCGCTGGATCGGCAGGAGCGCGGGCGAGGCGCCGACGGTGCGGACCTGCAGGAGTCGGCCGTGCAGGAAGTGCAGCGTCTGTACGGCATTCCCAGCATCAGCATCCTGACGCTGGCGGGCCTGATCGAGTCGCTGCGACAGGGCGGCTCTGGTCTGCCGGCCACTGCCCTGGCCCCGATGGAAGCCTACCGCTCCCGTTATGGGGTGCAGCCGCGCGCCGCGATGTGAGTTGCTGCGCAACCTGAAACTTGGTGTTTTGCATTCAGGCCGGGCATTGCGCGAGGATCAGCGAATGAAACCACGCCCGATCTTGATTGCCGCGGCAATCAGCTGCCTTATAGCCGCACCCGCCCTGCTCGCGGCCGAATCCAAGGGCGTGAAGTCATACAAGTGGGTCGACAAGAACGGAGTCACCCACTACGGAGACATGGTGCCGCCGGAATACGCGACGCAGGGTCGCTCCGAGCTGAATGCCCAAGGCGTGGAGATGCGCCAGTATCCGCGTCAGCTGTCACCCGCCGAAGCCGATGTGGCTCAGCAGCAGGCGGCCACTGAATCCCGCCGGCGCCAGCATGACTCCTTCCTGCTGACCACCTACACCCGGGCTTCGGACATCGAGCAGCTGCGGGACGAGCGCATCGCGCTGATCGATGGCCAGATGGACATTGCGCGCGGCTCCATCGATCTGAACAAGCAGCGGCTTGCGGACTTGCAGCGGCGTCTTGGCAGCTTCCGGCCGTACTCCGCCAATGCCAATGCCAGGCGTGTGCCGGATCAGCTGACCGACGAAGTGGTGCGTACCCTGAAAGAGCGCGACTCACTGCGGGGTAGCCTGGCGTCACGCGAGAAAGAGAAGGCCGACCTGCGCGCGCAATTCGATGCCGACATCTCGCGCTACAAGGAACTGACAGCGCGGCCGTCCGGGCGTTGAAGCCCGAACGGCGCGCGATTTCTCAGGTCGTCAGCTCCGTGAAATTCCTTACTTGACGCTGTAGCCCCGGCCGGTCAGACAGGCTGTCATCGCGCGCTGGTAGTCGGCACGCTTGTCGGCGTCGAAATCCGAATCCACCGGGTCGTAGCGGGTTTCCTTGGCCGCCCACTGATGGCACTCATAGCGATCATCGGCCTGCTGCTGTTCGCTCTGGCCGCGCGCCGGATAGATGAACAGGTCGTCGTCCAGGGAATCGGCACTCTCCTCGTCATCCTGTTCAGTGACGTAGGGCGAGCGCGTCACCACATAGCCGCGACGTGCCGGTTCGTAGGTGTAGTAGGTGTCGTCGGCGTAGAAGTAGCGAGTGTCACCAAAGTAGAAGCTGCTGTAGTAGCTCGGCAGATAGCTGACGAACAACCCGTAGGGTGCACCCACCACCACATAGCGGTTGCCGTACGGGCGATACCACGCGCCGCCGTAGTGATAGTACGGCCGACCATTCCAGGCGTACTGACGGTAGCCGCCGGGCAGCCTGTCGATGTAACGCGGCGGCGGACGATGGCCGCCACCATTCCAGTTGCCGCCATTGCCATTGCGTGCCTGCGCGACGCGATCGGCCGTGCGGCCGGCGATATTGCCGTTGATGCCGCCGCGATCACGCGGAGAGTAATTCGGACCACCGCCACCGTAGCTGCGCTGCTGAGCTGCCGCAGGCGGACGCTGCGCCTCCATTCGCGGCTGCGGTGCCTGACGCTGCTCCTGCTGACGCGGCGGCGCAGCGCGCGCCTCATCCCGGGCGCGCTCCTTTTCCTTGGCCTCGCGCGCCACATCGCCCACCATGCCACCGGTGCCCGCCGGAGCCACTGTGCTCAGCGCCATCGCGCCACAGGCCGCCGCCAGGATGAATGCCGCACGGAATCGCGTGTTCATGATTTGCCTCACTTCACCGAATAGCCGCGGCCTTCGAGGCACGCGGACATGGCGCGCCGGTACTCGGCCGCCTGCTGTTCATAACGGTACGACCCACGACGTTCGCGATAGCGCGAAATTTCCTGGGCCTCCTGCTGCTGGGAAGCTGCCGCCGCCGAGCCGACTACCGTGCCGGCGATGGCACCCACCGCGGCACCCTTGGCTCCATTGCCAGGGCTCGAGGCGATGGCGCCAATGACGGCACCCACGGCTGCTGCGGCGCCGATGGTCTGACCCGGTGAACGGGCCGGCACCACGGAGTCGCGTTCCTCACCCGGTGCCAGATGCTTGCCGGGATCGAAACCTGTCTGGCGCACGGACCAGTTGTAGCAGTCGTAACGGTCACGATCCTGCTGCGCTTCGGACTGGTTCTGCAGCGGGTAGAAATAGACCTTAGTGAGGCTGGGAGGCGGAGCCACGGGTGCCGCGGCCGCAACGTGATGGCGCGGGGGCGGGGGCGTGACACAACCGGCCAGCACGACGCCCGCAAATACAGCCACAGCGGCGCTGGAAGGGAGTTTCTGGTTCATGGGTATAAGCCTACGCCAACGCCCTGAACCATCCCTGAATACGATGTTAAGAAACTCGACCAACCCTCATTTTCGGGGGGTCTTCAGACCGGCAAGGCCTCCATGACGCTGGGGCCGTCGGGATATTCTGTCACCCGGTCGAGCCGGAAACCGCTGGCGCCAAACAGGGTTTCAAACTGCGAAAGTTTTCGCTCCTGGGCTCCGACCAGCAGCATCATGTAGAGATCCATGTGATAGGCCGGATGCGGGCGCGGCGCCTCGGGCAGCAGCCGGTCGAGAACCGCCAGCCTCCCATCGGGCGCGATCGCGGCACGGATGCGGCGCAGGATGGAGAGGCTTCGCTCGTCGTCCCAGTCGTGCAGGATCTGTTTGAGCAGATACAGGTCGCCGCCCGCGGGCACGCTGTCGAAGAAACTGCCTCCCACCAGCTTCACGCGCGCGCCTGCCGCATGGCTAGCGATGGCAGTGGGCGCCTGGGCCACGACTTCAGGCAGGTCGAACAGGATGCCGTGCGCTTGCGGGCGCGCGGCAAGCAGGCTCAGCAGCAGGCTGCCATGACTGCCGCCCACATCGACGGCAAGCCTGAACGGTTCGAAGCGATGGTTCTCGAGAATGAATTGCTCGGCTCGCGTGGTCGTGAGCGTCATGAACCGAGCGAAGGTTTCAGCAAGTTCTGGATCGTTGCCCAGCTGCTCGAAATAACCCGTGCCGTGCGCAACCTGCTGGGCGACCTGACGCGTCTTCAGGGCTTGCGGCAGCGCCCCGGCGTTGGCGATGAGGTTGAGGCCGCAATACACCACGGGATGCAGGGATCGGGGATGGTCTCTGCGCAACAGGCGTGAAAAGTCAGAGTGCGCATAGCGCCCTGCTTCGAAGACCAGCACCTCCTGCGAGGCCATGAAGGTCAGCAGCCGCTCGAGTTGCGCCGGATCCAGATCTGCAGCAGCGGCCAGTTGCGCTGCGGTACGCGGTTCATCGCCCAGATGATCGAGCACGCCACTCACCACCAGCGGAACCAGCGCGCAGAGCGATGCCATGGAATGGTCGTACCACAGCAGGAATTCGGGGGGACTCCTGCCCCATTCACCGATCGTCTTGAGCATCGCCACTGCCTCGGCGCTGCGGCCGCTATTTAGGCGAGATGCGCAGCAAGGCATCACCGGCAAAAATGTACAGCGCGCCGTCCGGCCCCTGTCGCACTTCGCGGATGCGCTTTTTCAGGTCGGTGAGCAGACGTTCTTCGGCGACCACCTTGTCGCCGTCGAGCACCAGTCGCACCAGCGCCGCGCCGGCCATGGCGCCGATAAAGAGATTGCCCTTCCACTCGGGGAACAGATTGCCGGTGTAGAAGGCCATGCCCGACGGTGCAATCGATGGCACCCAGAAGTAGCGTGGTTCTTCGACGCCGGGCATGGAGGTTTTGCCGTTGCCGACGAGCACGTTCTTGCGGCCGTCGGCCTGACGCGCGTCGTACTGGCGGCCGTAGCTCACATCGGGCCAGCCGTAGTCCTTGCCGGCGCGGATGATGTCGATCTCATCGCCCCCCTGTGGACCGTGATCGGTGACCCACAATTCGCCGGTGGCCGGATTGATGGCTGCGCCCTCGGGATCCTTCAGGCCATGCGCGAAGGTCTGCGCATCGACGGTGGCGCGTGACAGCCAGGGATTGTCAGCTGGAATCCAGCCGTCTTTCGTCACGCGCAGCACACGCCCGGAGAAATTACGGCGTATGTCAGGCTCGGCGGTGAAGTCATGCTCCATGCCATCGAGCTTGGATTCGTAACGCCAGAAGCGATCGGAACCGATGGCGAACAGGTTGCCATCGGGCGCCAGAGCGATGCGGCGCTCCGCGCCCTCGGCGATGGTCTTCACATTCTCGAGGCTCTTGGCATCGGCAGAAAGCGTCGCGCGCGCCACGCGTTCGATGCCGATCTTCATCACGCGGCGCTGCGCCAGTGGCACGCTCCAGACATTTTCGTAGAGCTGTGCCAACGGAAAGCTGCCGCCGGGTTCGCCATCCACCGGCGCGAAGTAGGCGAAGTACAGCGTGCGATTGCGCGCGAAGTCCGGATCGAGCACCACATCGTGCAGGCCCTGCGCACCGACCATCTTGATTACCGGCAGACCCTTCAGTGCATCGGACTGCACGCCATCGCGGCCGATGATGCGCATCTCGCCGCGGGCGGTGACCAGGAAGCGACCGTCGGGCAGGAAGGCCAGTGACCAGCCGTTCACTCCGGTAGCGATGGTATCGACCTTCAGCGCCGGCGATGGCTTTGACGGCGCCGGTGCAAGAGTCTGTCCGGCAAAGGCCGGCCTGGGCTGGGGCGACTGAGCTACGCCAGCGACTGAATAGCCGAACGTCAAGACAGCGCCGATCAACGCGCCATGCACTGGAATACTTCTCATGATTCCCCCGCTTTGGTTTCGCTAACTTCGGCCCGAGTGCCCAAACCCGCCAGAACCACGCGCGGTGGCGGCGAAATCCTCGACCACGGTGAGCTCGACCTGCGCCACCGGCACGACGATGAGCTGCGCGATGCGCTCACCGGGCTGGATGGTGAAGGTCGCATTGCCGCGGTTCCAGCAGGAGACCATCAATGGCCCCTGGTAATCCGAGTCGATCAGGCCCACCAGGTTGCCCAGCACGATGCCGTTTTTGTGGCCGAGCCCGGAGCGCGGCAGGATCATCGCGGCATAGCCCGGATCGTCGATGTGGATGGCCATGCCGGTGGGAATCAGCGTCGCGGCACCAGCGGCGAGTTCAAGCGGCGCATCAATGATCGCACGCAGATCCAGACCTGCGGACCCGGCGGTGGCATAGGTAGGCAAAGGCCAGGTGGTGCCGATGCGCGCATCGAGCACGCGGACTTTCAGTTGCTGCATCCGCTTGAGTTTAGCGGACAAGCATCGGCCGACAAGGCCTAACGGACGACGGCGATCTTCGGCTTGGCCGCGGTGCGTTCGATGAATCGCGCGGCGATGAAATCCATCAGCTTCGCGGCGAGCTCCGTCTTCGCGCCCTCGCCCAGCGCCAGTCGGCCGCCGTTCGGCCAGAACAGCGTCAGCGCGTTGTCGTCGGCCTCGAACACCTTGGCATCGCCTACTTCGTTGGCGGCAATCAGGTCGAGGTTCTTGCGATTGAGCTTGGTCAGCGCATGCTCTTCCACATTGTTGGTTTCGGCCGCGAAGCCCACGGTGTAGGGCCGGTCGGCGCGCTGCGCCACGGTGGCGAGAATATCCACCGTACGCTCCATGCAGACCTCGAGCTTGTCGCTGGTCTTCTTGATCTTCAGATCCGCGGGAGCCGCGGGACGATAGTCGGCCACTGCAGCGGTGCCGATGAAGATGTCGGCGCCGGCGACCTCGTGCATGACCGCGTCGTACATCTGCTGCGCGCTCTCCACGCAGACTTTGCGCACACCCGCAGGTGCACACAGATTGACCGGGCCGCTCACCAGCACCACTTCAGCGCCGCGATCGCGCGCGGCCTGCGCCACGGCATAGCCCATCTTCCCCGAGCTGCGATTGCTGATGAAGCGCACCGGATCGATGCGCTCACGCGTGGGGCCGGCGGTGATCAGCACCTTGCGGCCTTTCAGCGGACCTTCGGCTGGCAGCACTGCAAATGCGGCGGCTGCGATGTCAGCGGGTTCCATCATGCGGCCTTCGCCGGTTTCGCCGCAGGCCTGGCTGCCGCTGTCAGGACCGAACACGTGCACACCGCGCGCGCGCAGCTGCGCCACATTCGCCTGCGTCGCGGCGTTCGACCACATCAAACGATTCATGGCGGGTGCTACTGCAACCGGTGCGCTCGATGCCAGACATACCGTCGTCAGCAGATTGTCGGCCATACCATGCGTGAGATGCGCGAGAAAATCAGCGGTGGCTGGCGCAATGAGTATGAGATCGGCCCAGCGCGCCAGCTCGATATGGCTCATCGCGCGTTCGGCATTCTCATCCCACAACTCACTGCGCACCTCACGGCCCGAGACGGCCTGAAAGGTCAGTGGCGCGACGAACTCACGCGCACCGGCGGTCATCACAACCTGCACCTCGGCGCCGCGCTCGATCAGCCGGCGCACGATATCGGGGCTCTTGTATGCCGCGATGCCGCCCGTGACTCCCAGCAAGATGCGTTTGCCGCTCATGCATCGAATTATCGGCGCATGCGGCCTGTTTTCTATTGACCACAAGCGATTTGCTTATCGCGATCCGCTACCAGCGCCCGGAAACTGTGCGACATGCATCGCATTAATCGCAAGGCGGGCGCCCCATGAGCATCCGCGACTGGCCGGAACAGGAACGTCCGCGAGAGAAACTGCTCACCCACGGGCCGGGTCGGCTCACTGATGCGGAGCTGCTGGCCGTATTGTTCGGAACTGGTTGCCGGGGCACCAGCGCCGTGGACTTGGGCGGGCAGCTGATCCGTCAGTTCGGGTCGCTGCGCGGACTGATCACCGCTGAGCGCGAGCGTTGCCGCGCCACGCCTGGATTTGGCGCGCGACGCTATGGCCTGCTGCAGGCCGCGCTGGAGCTGTCGCGCCGTCATTATCAGCAGGAGGTCGCCGCGGGGCCGGCGCTGGAGTCGCCCGCATCCACCCGCAATTTTCTGGTGGCCCAGCTGCGCGATCGCCCTTACGAGGTGTTCTGCTGTCTGTTCCTCGACAACCGCCATCGGCTGATCGCCTTCGAGGAGCTGTTCCGGGGCACCATCGATGGGGCGAGCGTGCACCCCCGCGAGGTGGTTCGTCAGGCGTTGTGCTGCAATGCAGCAGCAGTTATTCTCGCCCACAACCACCCTTCCGGGGTGGCCGAGCCCAGCCAGGCGGACGAGCTCATCACCCAGCGGCTGAAAGACGCCCTTGGCCTGGTAGACATCCGGGTGCTGGATCACCTGATCGTGGGGGATAACCGCTGCGCCTCCTTTGCGGAGCGAGGGTTAATCTAGGGAGCGAGGTGGCACAAGAGCCGGGCCGCCGGAGCCCCGCAGGCCCCATGCCAACCTCGACCTTGCCGGCCGGGCCGCCCGGCTGGTATAAAGCACGCCCTTTTTGGCTCTGCCGGCCTCGAGCCTGCAAGGCCTCTTTTGTGGATTCTGGAAGGATTTAGCCATGTCCCGCGTGTGTGAAGTCACGGGCAAGCGACCTAAGGTGGGTAACCGGGTCTCGCATGCCAATAACAGAAAGAAGCGCCGTTTTCTGCCGAACCTGCACGTGCAGCGTTTCTGGCTGGAGGACGAGAAGCGCTGGGTGAAGCTGCGCGTGACCACCAATGCCCTGCGCACCATCGAGAAGAACGGCATCGACAGCGTGATCGCGAAGCTTCGCGCCGCTGGCGGCAAGCAGTAAGGAGCCCAGCATGCGCGAGAAAGTGAAACTGCTGTCGTCGGCTGACACCGGCCACTTCTACGTCACGATGAAGAACAAGCGTCTGCATCCCGAGAAGATCGAAACGAAGAAGTACGATCCGGTCGTGCGCAAGCACGTCATGTACAAGGAAACCAAGATCAAGTAAGCGCCATCTCCAGGAGCTTGCTTAGTCCGCGAAGAACCCGCTTTACAGCGGGTTTTTTGCTTATGGCATGCTTGTGCCATGCCTGAATTGCCCGAAGTCGAAACCACCGCGCGCGGCATCGAGCCGCACGTCAGCGGCCGGCTGATCACGAAATTCGCCGTGCACGAGCCACGGCTGCGCTGGCGTGTGGATGCGAAGCTGGCGGCGTGGGCTGAAGGGCAGCGCATCCTCAGCGTGCAGCGACGTGCGAAATATCTGCTGATCGCGCTGGAGCGCGGACACCTGCTGGTGCACCTGGGAATGTCGGGCAGCCTGCGTGTGCTGCCGATCCGCACCGCGCGCGAGACTCACGATCACTTCGACCTGGAAATGGACTCCGGGTGGCTGGTGCGCTTCAACGATCCACGCCGCTTCGGCAGCCTGCACCATCTCACCGGCGATCCGGCCCAACATCCCTTGCTGGTGAAGCTCGCGCCGGAGCCGCTGGATGCAGCCTTCGATGCGAAGTATCTCTTCCGCGTGAGCCGCGGCCGGCGCGTGGCCATCAAGCTGGCCATCATGAACAGCCAGCTGGTGGTGGGCGTAGGCAACATCTACGCCAGCGAGGCGCTGTTCCGCGCGCGCATCCGGCCGGGACGCGCAGCGAAATCACTGACGCTGGCGCAGTGCGCAGCGCTGGTGAAAGCGATCAAGGCGGTGCTGACCATGGCCATCAAGCACGGCGGCACGACGCTGCGCGACTATGTGGGCGCCGAGGGCAACCCCGGCTATTTCAAGCGGAAGCTGTATGTATACGAGCGAGCCGGGCAGCCTTGCCGGCGATGCGGCGAGCCGATACGGCATCGCACCCAAGGGCAGCGATCCACGTATTTTTGCGCCCGCTGCCAGACCTAGCATCGAACAATCAGGGGTGGGGAAGACATGAGCAAGGAAATTGCTGCGCATTTCGAAACAATAGATCCAGTAGTGGCATCGATTGTTGCGATTTCGACCCCGTACGCCACTATTGGAGGCGACCATGGCTCGGCATTTGAGGTGCTGGCCCGCTCCATCGCCAACCAGCAGATCTCCGGGTTGGTGGCTCGCAAGATCATCGAACGGTTGATGGCTTTGCACGACGGCAAGTTTCCGACCCCGGCTCAACTGGCCGCCGACACACCTGAAGCCTTGCGCGCCGTAGGCTTCTCGTTCGCGAAGATTGCGGCGCTGAAAGATCTGGCTGCGCACTATCTGGATGGACGCATTCCGGACGACGCGACACTGGCAGCACTGGATGATGAAACCATCATCGAACGTTGCTCAGCGGTGCGCGGCATTGGCCGCTGGACTGTGCAGATGCTGCTGATGTTCCACTTCAGCCGTCATGATGTGCTGCCTGTGGATGATTTCGGCGTGCGTCATGGCTTTCGATTGGCCTATGGACTGAAAGGCATGCCACGGCCCAAGGCATTGCTGGCGTACGGCGAGCGCTGGAAGCCTTATCGCTCCGCTGCGGCCTGGTACATGTGGCGCGCGATTGAATTGCACCGGGAAGGCAGGCTGCCCAAGCGTGCCGGACGCATGCCGCGTGTGGAAATCGAGCCACCGAAGGCGCCGAAGAAAGTCGGCAAGGCAGGCAAGGTCGTCAACAAGCCGGCCGCAAGATCTGCAGGAAAGACCCGCTCGAAAATCAAGGCGAAGGTCATGCCAAAGGCGAAGGCAAAGGCCACCACGCTACGCCCCAAGCTGAAACGCACCAGGCAGGTTTCCCGGCGAGTGCCTCGAAAGTCGAAGTAATCGCCGCGGGCTTCAGCGCCGCACGGCCAACTGCTGCACTTTCGCCCGCTCAGCACTCAGCTGCGCTTCCGGCAATGGCATCAGACCCTGATCGATGAGATAGCCGCGCGCGCCGCTGGCGCGCTCGCTGACGAATTCCTGCACATACTCCAGCAGGCCGATCACG
>Ga0134124_10000443_pt1 | contig 35100 bp, 28 predicted proteins | sample KB304_FD_96880 | JGI IMG/M metagenome (GOLD analysis project Ga0134124, IMG submission 96880) | Terrestrial soil microbial communities without Nitrogen fertilizer from Kellogg Biological Station, Michigan, USA - KB3-0-4 | ecosystem: Environmental > Terrestrial > Soil > Unclassified ... | reverse complement strand
GAACTTGCCGCGCTCGCACCGCGCTCGCTTCCTGCTTCGCCGAGCCACGTCACGGCTGGAGAGCTGCCGTCCAGCCACGTCACGGCGTTGGCCGCGTACCAAGGCAAGCTCATCGTGGGTAGCTTCGACGGCGGCGCCTTCAGCATCGACGGGAACGGAAAGATCGCGCCGTTGAACGGAGCGCCGCGCTTCATCAACGCACTCTTGGCTGAGCCCTCGCAGCTCTGGTTGGCAGGTCCGACCGGGCTATTTCAGCTAAAAAACGGTGAGTTCAGGGAGGTGCCGTTGGGCTCCGGCGCCTCGCACGTCAACGGGCTCACGCGCGCCACCGACGGGACGCTGTGGCTCGCGACGGGCGATGGCTTGCTTGGACTGCGCGACGGTGTATGGCGCAAGTTGGACGAGCGCCAAGGGTTGCCGAGTCGGATCGTGTACGCGGTGAGTGAAGGCAGCGACGGCACATTGTGGGCCGGCACTGCAGCCGGTGTCGCCCGTATCGGCAAAGGGGGCCTCGAAACCTTCCGCGTGGATGACGGCTCATTGCCGCATCGCTGGGTCACCTCGCTGCTAGCGGACGCCGACGGTGTGTACGTCGGAACCTACCAAGGGGGCGTCACGCGCCTGGGCCGCCGCGGCGCCACACCACTGTCGGGCTCGGAAACGTTGTGGATCAACCCGCACGGGCTTCTGCGAATCGGCACACGCTTGTACGCCGCGAGCATGGGTGGCGGCCTCGTCGCTTTCGAGCCTACGCGCGATGGTGCGATCAGCCGACTCGGCGGGCTCCCCGACAGCGATGTCACCGCGCTGGAACCCTTCGAAAAAGCGCTCTGGATCGGCACCTCTGCGGGACTCGCGCGGATCCCACAGTGAACAGCCGGCGCCGCGCCACCACCGAAGTGATCGCCCCAGGTCAGGACCCCGGGGAGCCCTCCGTAGACCTACGGCGCGCACGCCAGGCGTCGACGCTGAAGCGCCCCGGGGCCAGCGTAGTCAGGTGCACGCACACGCCGAATAGGCACATGTTCTTGACCAGGTTGGAACGCTGGAAGACCGTCCACAACCAAGCGGTGTCAGCGGGGATGCCAGCTGGCACCTGGAACAGGCCGGGCACGTGCACCGTCAAGGTGACGACGAACAAGAACGCACCGAGCAGTCGCGCGCCGAGCTGCATGCGATAGCCCGCGAGGATGGACATTCCGCCGATCAGCAGCAGGAAGCCACTGAGGCGAGAGGCGAGCAGCGGATAACCGACCCAGATCGGCATGAAATGTTGAATCAGCCGGTCGTCGAGCAGGTGTTCGCTGCCCAGGCCGAGAAAAATCGAGGAAAACAGGCCACGAAAGATCAAATCACGAGTGTCGTTGCTCACTCGTCGTTCGAACCCGGCAATCAGTCGCAGCATGCCTCACGCTCGGCGCCGGACCAGCTTTTGCAGCGCGACGTACACCGCTTGCTGAATGTCGCACAGTCGGACGGCGGTGAACGCTTGTCCGTCCTTGCTGCTCAGATCGAAGCGATCATACGCAATGCCACCCTCGGTGCGGATCTCGGAGGCGCGGATGTGAGCATCTTGAACGGCGAGCGCGTTCGTAATCGCGTTGAGCAAGCCTTCGCTGTCCGGCGCTTCTACCCGGAGCACCGCTTCGTCGCGCCCCCGCACTTCGAAGTCGAAGTACACCCGCAGAGTGGGCGAGTTGGAAGGCGGGGGGGTGCTCTGTCGAGATGCCGCGATCAGGTCCTCCGCGACGAGCTCGGAAAGCGTCTGCAGAAACGCGCCCAGTTCGGCTGCTCCGACGGCGATCCCAGCATCGCCCGACGCCTGCCGCAGTTGGAAGAAGTCGACGGCTTCGAACTGACCGTGCGCGCGCCGACGGCAAAACACTTTGGCGCTGTGAATGCTCAGCCCGTGGACCAGCAGCGCGTCCGTGACGAGCACCAGCAGGCCCGGACGATCCTCCGCGACCACGCAGACCAGCTCACCGGATGAGCTCGCGCAGATCTCGGCGTGGACCAAGCGCTCACCGCGGCGTGCCACCACCCGTTCGTGCTCCGCGATCTCGCTGGGCATAAATTCGCGGGCGTAGGCCGCGGGCATAGTTCGTAGAAACTCGGTCATTTTCGCTGACGCGCGTGCCGGGAAGAAGCTCGGGCTCGAGGCGTTCCGAAGTCTTTGCTCGGGCCGAGCGAGGGAGCAAGGTCGTTCGCGGACGGCTCCACCTCGCAGCCCGACGCGCCGCTTGGCGAGGCTCGAAACAATCGCCAAACGGGGGAAATTCCGGCCTATTGGGCCGTGCGCCGGCGATTGCCCCGGTCACCCAGCGGGTCGATTTTCCTCACCCAAAAGTCCGGCTCGGGCGCCGCGCGTTGACGCTTTGCCGCGACGAGCGCGTCCGTAGGCCGATCGTCGCGGAGCGTCTGTCCTGAGGAAGTGCTTCAGAACGCGTCGCCGTGAGCGAGACGCCGCCGTTCCAAACTCCGCGCACGACTGCCGCCAAGCGAATGACGCGGGCAGCAGGTAAGTCCACCTGTTGCGGAAATGCTCGCCCTGCGAAGTTGGCTCGCAATACGTGACGAGCGCTCAAGTGCGCTAGAGTTTGATGCCGCTCGTGCTCCTGACCAAGCTTCGGTCGGTTCTGGACTACCAACGCCCGAGCCATGCGCCGCCCGCTATCGAGCTGAAGTTCGCGCCCGACGGCGAGTGACGCACAGACCAGCTCACGACGAGCGCTAAAGGGTGCGCTTCAGCCAATCTTGCAACGGCTTCAAGAAGGTCTGTTTCCACTTGAAGCCAAAGTATGGGTCGGCTTCACCGAGCTCCGGGTGGTGTTCGATGTTCACGTGCGCCGCGTGGTCGAACAAAGATACCGTATCGAACATCGCGGGACCGAAGCCCGTGCCCTCCACGTACACCAGCAGGTCTCCGCGAAACGCGCCGACATTCTGGTAGTGGCTGTCATCGCGGCCAGCCAAACCACAGGACAAGTCACGCAATGCGGCGAGCGACCCATAGTTGTCGAACAGCGGTCCCACCAGCTGCAAGCGTTGCTCGTTCGTGTACACGAACTGCTGCTTCGTGAAGTCCACCTTGTTGCGGATGAAGCCTGCGGTCGGCGACAGCGCGCCAACCGGTGGCGGCGTGCCGAACACGTAGAACATCGACTGCTGGTTGGTCGTGCCCGGTGGAAATCCGGGAATGGGCGTCGGGGCCGACGGCGCGGCGTGGGCCAAGTTCAATACCGCGCCGAGCACGGCCGAGCTCGGGTCGTAGAGTGCTCCGCCGGCAATCGCGCTTTCCAGCGAGGTACAGATGGCGTCGTTGTGCGCAGCGATCGCCGCATCCTCGGTGAAGAACGTCCCCTCGTACAAGAACACGCCAGCGAACTCGCTCGGCGCGCGGTTCACGGTCGCCAGCGCGGCATTGGAGCCTGCGGAAAAGCCGCCTAGCACCGGCTTTTGGCGCGGATTGAACGACTTGAGCAACGACAACGCGAACAGCGCATCCTGCGAAAAAGCATCGAAATTCCAACCTGCCATCGCACTGCAATCAGTGCCCGATTCACAGGAGCCCACTGGCAAGCGCGTGCGGCGTTGATCGACCAGCCAGACATCGTAGCCTGCCTTGGCCAGCTCACCCGCAGCCGACTTCGTATACTCGCCGCTCTCGCTGATCTCGTAGAACTGGCCCGGGAGCAAGAACGGACTCAGCAGCAACACTGGCCCCTTGCGCCCACCATGAGCATCACTCACGTGGGTGATAGCAAAGCGGTTCAACTGTTTGTGGTCGACTTCGATTTGGTACACCACACGGTCGAGGGAGGGGTGTGGGTGCGTAACGTTTGCCGACAGCACATCATAGGCGCCGAAGGCATTGAGCGAGCAAGCTGCGAGCAGAGCCGCGGGTCCGATCATGCCCTCGATATTAAGGGTAGATAAGCGCTGCAGTCCCTAGGCATTTTTCGAACGACAATGAATCAAATTGAGACATGGACTCGCAACCTTGGAGTCATCACTGCATCATATCACCCTTGAGTGTGACATCCGCAGACATCGATATACCATCGACCACAGTCAGCCGCGCTTGTACGAATCGAGCACTTCTCGCACGCGGCGAGCCAATAACTCGGGCACGATCGGTTTTTGCAAGTAGGCAATGCCGGAGTCGAGGATCCCGTGATGCACGATCACGTTCTCGGTATAGCCCGACATGTACAGGACCTTCATCGTCGGGCGCATGGTTGCCAAACGCTCCGCCAGCTCACGCCCGCTGAGCTGCGGCATGACCACGTCCGTCAGCAGCAAATGGATCGTGCGCGGGTGACGCTCACAGCTCAGCAATGCCTCACCGGCATTGCGCGCCTCGATCACGTGGTAGCCGTAGCGACGGAGGATGGCGTGAGCGACTCGGCGCACCTCATCCTGGTCTTCGACCAGCAAGATGGTCACGGTGCCATTCAAGGTGGCAAGTTCAATCGGCTCGGGCAGCTCGTTGTCTTCGGCCTCGGTAGCAGGGAAGTAGATCTTGAACGTAGAACCGCCGCCGGGCTCGCTGTACACCCAGATGTGCCCACCGCTCTGCTTGACGATGCCGAAGACGGTGGAAAGTCCCAGGCCGGTACCTTTGCCGATGTCCTTCGTGGTGAAGAACGGCTCGAAGATGCGCGCTTGCGTCTCTTGGTCCATGCCGACTCCGGTGTCGCTCACGGCCAGCATGACATGCTGACCGCTGGCGACCCCGAAGTGCTCGCTGGTATATGAATCGTCCAGTTCGACTTCTTTGGTCTCGATCGTCAACTTGCCGCCGTTGGGCATGGCGTCACGCGCGTTGATCACCAAGTTCAGCAGCACCTGGTCGATCTGGCTCGGATCCACCTTCACGCGCGCGAGCGTTCGCGCGTAGTGCGCGACGATCTCGATGTCTTCACCGAGTAGCCTCCGTAACATCTTTTCCGAGTCGATCAGCACGCTGTTCAGATCCACGACGCGCGGCGCGAGCACCTGTTGGCGACTGAAAGCGAGCAGCTGCCGGGTGAGGTCCGCGGCCTTCTCGCCGGCCTTGCGAATCGATTCGATATCGCTCCGCAACGGATCGATGGGTTTCAGGTCGCTCAGCAACAGATCGCTGTAGCTCAAGATAACCGACAAAAGGTTGTTGAAGTCATGGGCAACGCTGCCCGAGAGCCGGCCAATTGCCTCCATTTTCTGGGCTTGGCGCAGCTGTTCTTCGCTTTTGCGCAAGGCAGCCTCGGCCCGCTCTCGTTCGGCGAGTTCCTCCCTCACCGAGCGCAGCAGGCGCGCGTTGCTGATTGCCAGCGCTGCGTGGTCGGCCAAGGCTTGTGCGAAATCGCGATCAGCCTCGTCGAAGGCCGGTGAGCTAGCGAGAAAGCGCACGAGCGCCAAGAGGCCGAACGATTCCCCGCGCACGCGCAGCGCGATCAGCAGCAAGCTGTGAATGCCGATCGTCTCGTACGCGTCCACGACATTTGGCGTGGCCGCTTGCCGCAGCTGCTCGTAGTCCATCCTGGGGACCAGCAACGCCTCCCCCGTTTCGAGCACTTGACGGCCTGCGGCGTGTTCGTTCACGTTCCGTGCACCGCTGATGTGTGCAGTCAGCCGAGCGATTGCCTCCGGATCGCTCACGCTTTGCTCGAAAGGCAAATGCATCGCGACGGGCAACAGCCAGCCGTCGGCTCCCAGCAGGCGCACGACGCAGCCGTCCTTCACGACCTCGGCCAGGGTCCTGGCAACGACCTCCAGCAACGCCTCGTAGTCCGTCGTTGCCTCGGCAAAACCTCTCAAAGCACTCGAAAGGACGCGCTGGCGGTCTTCGAGCAGTCGAACGCGGGTAGCAGTATCCACGTGTTGCAGCCTAGTGCACTCGATGGCCCGCTGCGCTGGCGGTTTTCGCCACGAGCGGGTGCCTTGCGGCCGGGAGGGTGATAGCCTGCTGCGCGTGGCCGCATCGAAACTCGAGCGCGTGATCCAAGCCCGCATGGAGCTGCGAAAGCGCTGGGAAGCGCGCACCCACGCAACACCCGCCATGGCCGATCCAACCCCGCTGGGCAGCGGACCAAGCAATCGTCACGGCATGCCGAGGTTGCCGGTCGGGCAAAGCGCCAGCAAAAAGTGGCCCGTACTCGACCTCGGGATCTTACCCGAGCTGACGCGCGAATCGTTCCGGCTCACCATTGACGGAGCCGTTGAAACGCCGCTCGTGCTGGGCTTTCACGAGCTCTTGGAGCTGGAGCAGGTGGAAGACGTGAGTGACTTTCACTGCGTCACCACCTGGTCGAAGTTCGATTTGGCCTGGAAGGGTGTGCGAGTATCCGACCTGCTCGCGCTCGCCCGCCCGCTCGAGGCGGCACGCGCTTTGATGGCCCACGCCAGCGATCAGTACACCACCAACGTCGTGTTGGAAGAGGCGCTCAAGCCGGATGTACTCCTCGTCTACCAAGTAGACGGTACTCCGCTCCCTCGCGAGCATGGCGGCCCAGTACGCATGATCACCCCCCAGCTCTACGCTTGGAAAGGGGCGAAATGGATCAACCGGCTCGAAGTGCTCACTGAAGATGCTCCGGGTTTTTGGGAGCAGCGCGGCTACTCCATGAGCGCACACCCATGGCGCGACGACCGTTACGGTTGAACCCGCCCGCGGTCACGGAAACTTTCGACGTCGTTTGCCGATCCGTAGAAGACTACGCTGCGTTGCACTCTGGAAACGGAAAAGCGGCTACCGATCCGGTGAATGAACCGAATATCGCGCACGGACGGGAGCGCTTTCACGCGGCGTGGTGAGGCCTGGTCGGAAACGACCGAGCTTTCGCAAGGCAGCTATCGCGTACGGCTGGGCGGCCCATTTCGCGGTGCCTGGCTTGCCCATCTGAGCTGTCGATTGGCCGAACAGCACATCTCGATCGACCATGTCCACGCGCGAAGCAGCGGCGACCAGGCCTGGATCGCGGAGATGTACCTACTCAAGCTCCAAGCCAGCGACGCCGACCAGGACCCACTCTCCATCGACTACCCCGCGCTGGCCGAAGAAACCGACATCCACACCAAGCCCGTGTTCGTGATCGATTCTTACCGCCTGCTGCCGTCACGTGCTTACGGTGGCTCGCTGATGCTCACGCTCGAGGCTCCCGACTCGCTCGGGCTGCTCGGCTCGTTGCTCACCCGGCTCGCACTATTGGGCCTGATTCCGGTCGAGTTACACATCGAGACCAAGGAGGGGCGTGCGTACGATTCGCTCTGGCTTCGCGCTACCGACGGCGGTTCACCGGTGCCGACCGAGGACGCACGCGATGCAGTTGCACAAGTACTCGATCGGAGTCGCCCGCCCGCCTAACCGAAGATTGCAACGTCGCGCAACGAATCTTGCAACAATGGCTGCGAGGCGATGCTGCAAATTGGCATTCGGGCTCGGCCAGCGCAGGCATCAAATTGAGACTCGGAATCGCGCTTGTCCGGAGCGACGTTCATCGGTGAAGCTGTATGGCTAAGGGTCCGCCGGCAAGTGCCGTTGGACGACTGACGGAGTGCTTCAAGGTTGTCGAGCCTGACACAGTATGCCGCTAGCGGGAGCGGTGCCATTCGAGTGCTGATCGTCGATGACGACAGTGTGCTCGTGCGCGCGCTGCAACGCGTGCTCGACTTGCAGGGTTTCGAGGTCGACACCGCGCTCGACGGGCGCTCCGCGCTCAGTCGGCTGGAGAACAGCGAGTACGACGTAATGCTGCTCGACCTACGCATGGGCAGTATCGATGGCATGGAGGTCTACGCGCTGGCGCAACAGGGCGCGGCACCTGCAACCATCATTCATTCTGCCCACATCGACGTGCGTACCGCCGTGGTGGCCACACGCGCCGGTGTGCAGGACGTGATGCAAAAGCCGGTGCCTGAAGAAGTCCTCACGGCGCGCATCCGAGAGCTGGCGGCGCAACGACGCGCTGCGCGCGAACGCAACGCCACGAGCTCTGCGCAAGCAACCGAAGAGTGCCTACTGCGATTGGTCGGCGCGAGCGAAAAGGCGCGCGAACTGCGGGACCACGTGCGACGCGTCGCGCAGTTTCGCGACGTAGCGGTGTTGATTCAAGGACCAACCGGGACCGGTAAAGAGCTGGTTGCCCAGGCAGTGCACGCACTCACCTGTCCCGACGAGCCGTTCGTGAGCGTGAACTGCGCGGCAGTACCGGAGCAGCTGTTCGAAAGCGAGCTCTTCGGACACGAGGCAGGCGCTTTCACCAGCGCCCGCTCGTCGCACGTGGGACTGTTCGAGGAGGCCGGCCGTGGCACGCTGTTCTTGGACGAAATCGGCGAGATGCCGCTGGCCCTGCAAGCCAAATTGCTGCGCGTGCTCGAGATTCGCCAGTTCCGGCGCGTGGGCGGTACGCGCACGCGCGTGTTCGGCGCGCGCATCGTCAGCGCGACCAATCGCCCGCTCAATTCCTCGCTGGGCGGCTCGATGCGCGCCGATCTGTTCTTTCGCCTGGCCGGCTACGCGATTCGCACGCCGCTCTTGAGCGAGCGCGTCTCGGATATCCCCGAGCTGGCACGGCATTTCTTGGTCGAGTTTGGCAAGCGGCACCAGATCGCCAAGATGGCCCTGAGCTCCGACGCGCTGGAAGCGCTGGTCAGCTACCACTGGCCCGGCAATGTGCGCGAGCTGCGCGCAGTCGTGGAGAACGCGACCATCGTCGCGCGCGACGGACTCATCCAGCGCGCGGACATCGAGCTCGCATTGCAGGCCCGCGGCGACGCGGCGACGCCGCATGAATCTTGGCAAGGGCCGAGCGTAGCGCGCGTCGCGACGCCCAGCGAGGCTCTCGAGTTCGCACCCGAGCCGAGCAACGCGCAGTCGAGCACGCGGCTCACTCGACCCGCGTCGCTGCCCAGCCTGCAGCGTGATTTGATCCTGCGAGCCTTCGAGGACTCGCAGCACAACCTTTCACGGGCAGCGCAAGACCTGGGCATCCCACGCTCCACGCTGCGCGCGCGATTGAGACGCTACGGCGTGCGTTGACGTTGGCCTCTCGCACCTTCAGATCGGAGGACGCGCCGCTGGCGGCAGCCAAGAACGACCTGTAATGAAGCGTTCGAGTTCGATCCGCGCCATCACCAGGTTGGTCTCGTCGGGTGCAAACACGAGCAGGGCGAATTGCGCCTGACCGTTGCCAATCGGTCGAATGACGTCGCAGTACGTACTGGTCGAGAGCACGAGTTCCTCGATCCCCTCGTTCTCACCGCACAGCGTCAGCGTGTTCAGTTGGTAGCGCACGACCAACGCGGCGGTCCGCGCCAGCTCAGCCACCGGGCAACCTTCTCTAGCCGCGAACTGCAAGACCGCGCCGCTGGCGGTCTCGACCAGCGCGATCGCGCTCGCGCCACTCGGCAAGCCGAATTCGCGCGTAGCGGGCAAATACGAACCGTTCGCCGGAGGCAGACCAGATTCCGCAGGTGCGAAGCTGGGCTGCCAAGACGTGCGCGGTCCCGGGAAGGTCGAGCCATTGCCATCGCCGGGCTGAGGCGTATTGCGCGCCGCTTCGTCCTGAACGCGCATCGCCTCCATCACGATGAAACCGAGTGACTTTTGGATCACCGGCGGCCCAAACTCGCCGTGGCGTGAAATCATGATGCTCGAGTTCGGCCAGGCGATGATCGAAATCGCCGCAGCCTCGCCGGAGAGCTCGCCGCTGTGCGCATCGATGAGCTGTCCTTTGCGAACCACCAAGACGCCGACTTTGTCGTCGCTGCGAATCGTCAAATTGCAGGTCTTGCGTTCCATCTCCATCAGCTGGAGGAACGAGGCCAAGCTCACGTTCTGCACGTGGCCGCGCACCGACTGGCTGAGCGCGTCGATCAAGCGAGCAAGGGCCTGCTTCGCGTCGAGCGGCTTGGTCAGGTACTCGATTCCGCCCATTCTCTCCAGGCGTTCCGTGGTCTGCTCCGTGCCGAAAGCAGACATCGTGAACACGGCCACGTCCGGACAATTGCTGAGGATCCACGCGACCAGCTCGAAGCCGTCCATTTCCGGCATTTGCAGGTCCGTGAGCACTAGATCCACCCCCTGCTCGTTCATCAATTGCGTCGCTTCGAGGCCGCTATTGGCCGTGAGCACGGCAAGGTCCGGACGGAGCCGGGAAAATGCCCGCGCCAAGGCGCGTGCCTGCACGACGTCGTCGTCGACGATCAGGAGCCGAGTCATGCTGGCCCCCCATAGCGGGCCGCAGCCGCAATCACGCCGCTCGACTTGGCGGTTGACTCGAGTCGACTGACCAAGCGCGCGGCGGCGGCGCGCGAAGCACAAACGCCGACGTACGCCACGTCCTTCGCGCGCCAAGTCACGAGCGCGAGGTGCCCGCCCCAAGTTGCTCGAGCCAAGGCCGCCTCTCGGTCGAAGGTGTGGGCCACGTCGAACAACCCCGCTGTCCAATTGCACACTTCCACCAGATCGCAGACCGGCAGATCGCATGCTCGGTCGACGGCAATCACCAGAGCGCCTGCGGTGATGTCACTGCGCACGAAGGCCGCGCCAAAGCTGTCCGGCACCAACGCATTGCCGAGCTCGATTTGCGCGGCGAGCGCGCGCGCAGGATCGTCGAGCGAACCGAGCATGGCCAGCACTTCGCACGGCGAGAAAGAGAACTTGGGATCGTAGCCCGTGCGACTGTGACTCACGAACGCATCCGGTGAGAGCCCACCGCCCGCAAGATGCGCGATCGCCTCGCCGTTGTGTTTGAACAGCGCGACGCGAAGGCCGGCCTCGGTCACTAGGCCGCTCATCACCAACGCTTCACCGATCGGCTTGCCGTCGATTTTGCAACGGCGGTAGATCTCTTCCACCGCCTCTCGGGGCAGCGGCGGCGTGCTCTGGTTGCGCAGAATGTCGGTCAGGCGGAGGCGCATCGAACGCGCGACCGCCCAACAAATCTTGCGAGATTCCAGCAAGATCAGGCCCTCTTCGCCGAACTTGAGCATGCCGGTCGCCCCCGGCGGCAGCTCGTCGACGAACGCGAGCAAGCGCAGCACCGACGCAATCAGCCCGGGTCCGACCGGAATGCTCGGCAGCACGCGGCTCGATTCTCGCTCGACGCTCACCCGCCCTCCATATCCACGACACATGCGCGAATGGCCGACAGCACCAATCCGATGCTGCTGGTTGCCGGGCACTCCGCCACCAAAGCAACCCCGGGTCGTCCGGCCAGGGGCTGAATCACGTGCAGACTCTTGTCCGAAAGCAGCAAGATCTCGCGGAAGGTCGTGTCCCCCGGTTCACCGCCGAGGCGCTCGGCGATTCGATCGAGACAGGTTGGGTCGAGCGTGCCGAACAAGTCCGGCAAGGTCGCAGCCAGTCCTTCCAGACGCTCACGCGCGTGGTCCGGGAGGCTCTGATCGAGCAAAGCGCCGGTCTTGATCGAGGCTGACGCGCACACCAGATCGAGCGCGTTCGAACCAGGCCCGCTGGCGAGCGGTTGGCTGAGTGCGCGGATCACGGCGTTCCCTCGCAGCCCGGCAAATACAGTGAAAAACAAGTACCGCTCTCGTCCTCGGTCAACTCCAACACGCCGTCTAGGCTCTCGGCCGCCTGCCGCGCGATCGCGAGACCCAATCCCGGGCTGCCCTGCTTGGTGGTGAAGAACGGATCGAAAACGAAGCTGCGCAAGTCCGCAGGGATCCCCGGACCATCGTCCCAGACGCGGATGCATACGTAGAAGGGCGTTCCGACGCGAGGGCTGCGCGGTCGCGCCGCTGGAAAGGCGGTCACGATCACGCAGCGCGGGCTGGTCGAGGCTTCGACCGAGTTGAGCAGCAAGTTCACGAAGATCTGCTCAATCACGATCGGATTACCCCTCACCCACTCCGCGCGTGGCGCAAAGTCCATGCGCACACGGTGCGCGCCCTCACGGTAGTGGACGCGCAGCGAACCGAGCGCGCGATTCAGGGCATCACGGAGCAACACCGGAACCGAGACGCTGGGTCCCAAGTGGGCGTAGTCCAGCAGAGCGTCGACCGTGAGCTGCAAGCTGGCGCTCGCTTGCGAGAGGTCGCGCACCGTCTCCGAAAGCACGGTCGGGGCAATGCTACTGCCGCTGACGTTCAGGAAGTCCGCGCTGTACACCACGCTGGCGACTGAACTCCGAATATCGTGGGCGATACTCGCGACCAGGCGCTCCGTGGTGTCGACGCGCTGGCGATGAAGGCGCTCCGACAGCGCAATTTGCTTGGCCGAGACCTCGCGCATCAACAACACGAATAGACCACGCGCCGCGTAGTAGCGGGTGAAGCCCAGCACCTCCTGACGCGCGCCGGGTGGCCGCCACTCGACGGCTTCACCGTTCGGACTGCGCTCGAGCAGTCGCCACAGTTCCGGCGGAACGGGTGCAGGCAGCTCGTCGAGAATCGCCACGCGCCGGAGCAGCGACAGCGCCGGCGTGGTCGCCGCCTGAAGCAAACCTGCATCAGTGCACAACGCGATCGGCGCTTCCACCGTCGCGATGTCCAGAGAGTGAGAAGGCGCGGCCGCCTCTCCGTCCAGCAAGCTGACTTCGCCCATCGCGCTCCGCGTAGCAAGACGCGCACCACGCCCGCGTCAGCTCTGGAGTCTGCGTGGCGTCGGCCAATTCTGATTTCCGGCGGCTCGCTGTCCAAATCGGCCATGTCGGTTTCGAATCCGACACATTGGGATTGGACAGCAAGTGTCCAAAGCTGACGGCACACACCGGAGCCATCGCGATCCTGCGCATATCTCGCGTTGGCGCGGCCATTGCAAAGCACCCGAAACACTCGCACTCGGGGCGCAGGCACGACCGACATCGCACGCTCGGATGTCAGCGGATCGCCAGCATTTCTAAGGAGGAACTCGTGTCAAATATCAAAGAGTCACTGAGCAAGATCATGCAATTGGACGGGGCGATGGGCGCCTGCATCGTGGACAGCAACAGCGGGATGATGCTGGGCTCCGACGGCAATGGTCCGATCAACCTCGAGGTCGCTGCGGCGGGCAACACCGAGGTGGTGCGGGCCAAGCGCAAGACGATGAAGGCCCTGAACCTCAAGGACACCATCGAAGACATCTTGATCACCCTGCACGGGCAGTACCACCTGATCCGGCCACTGAGCAGCAACGACGCCTTGTTCATCTACCTGGTGTTGGACAAGCAGCGCGGCAACCTGGCGATGTCTCGCCATCAACTCGCCGCGATCGAAAAGCAACTCACGATCTGAGCTCGAGACCAAACGAAGGAATACCATGGCTAGCGAAAAGCAACTCACCGACGTACTGGAAAAGATTTCAGGGGACACCAACGGTTTCATCGCGGCGTCGCTCGTCGACCTCGACTCCGGCATGACTCTGGCCGTGAAGGCTTCGCGCACGGATTTCGATTTGACCGCGGCGAGTGCGTACAATAGCGAGCTGGTGAAGCAGAAGTTGAAGATCATGCGCACGCTGGGTCTGACTGGCACGATCGAGGACATGCTCATCACTTTGTCGGATCAGATCCACTTGGTGAAGCTCGTCAGTCCGAACACGTTCTTGTACCTCGCGGTCGACCGGAAGCAGTCGAACTTGGCGATCATGCGCACCGCGGTCAACAAGCACGCCGCCGCGTTGACCTAAGGGGCGCTCTCGATTCGGCTAGCGGGATTGGCCGCGCGCGTTCTTCCCAGAGGGAACGACGAACGCGCGCGGTTCGAGCTCTCGCCCACATTTGATGCTGCCCATGGTTCGTGAGAGGTGCGATGGCGATCATCGATGATGCGAGGGGCGTGCTCGTCGTACGCATCGTGTACGACGGTCCTGCGCTTTCGGGTAAGACCACCAGCCTGCGCGCGTTGGCCAAGGGCGTCTCGAGCAAGTTAGAGTGTCCGGCCGAGCTTTCCGGTCGAACGTTGTTTTTCGACTGGGTCGACTACGTCGGCGGGCTGTTCGACGGCAGGCAAATCCGCTGTCAGATCGTGAGCGTTCCCGGACAGAAGGAGCTCGCGCATCGACGTCGGCTCTTGCTCGAATCCGCAGACTCGGTCGTGCTCGTGCTCGACACACGGCGCATGGAGTGGGACTTCGGGTTGGGCTGGGTTCGCGACACGGTGCCGTTCTGCAGGGGAAAGAGCCCACCGGTGGGTCTGGTCTTGCAGGCAAACAAGCGTGATGCACCGGACTCCGTGCCCACGGAGGAGATGCAACGTTCCCTGACCCGCGTCGCGCCCGTCGCAGTCGTGCCCTCGACCGCCACCTCCGGCGAAGGCATTCGAGAAGCATTCGTGCTCGCGGTCCGGCTCGCCCTCGATCGCGTTCGCGCCCTCTCGGCTGCCGGTCAATTGACTCACGGTAAGCCCGACCAAGACGACGCAGCGCAGCTCCTTTCGAGCATGCAAAGCGCGGAGCGCGAACCGGCGGCGCCAGTCGACGGGGCGCTGGCGCAGTCGGCCCTGAACTCGCTGGAAGCCGAAATCGACGCCGAAGTCGACGCGAGCAGACGCGAACTCCGAGCCCAAGACCTGAACGGCGCCGAGCCGGGAGAGCGGCTATTCGTCCCCGACCCGATGATGCCCGGCGGCATGATCTGGCCTCCGGTCGACGGACGTGCCCTGCTCCACGAAGTGGCCTCGCTCGAGATTCGGCCGCTACGCACGACCCGAGACGATTGGGCGGGTTCGGGCTCCGGGTTCAGGTTCCATTCGCAGGCGGCGGCGGTCTTTCCCGACTCACAGAGCGCACGAAATGAACTGCTGGAGTGGGCGCGCTTGCACTCCGCCAATAGCGCGCACCTCTCGGCCGGGCGCGCCGTCATCCTCGCGGACGCCGGCAACGGTCGCCTCAGGCTCTGGCAAATCGTCCGCTCCGAGGCCACCTTGCGTGAGCGTCTGGCGACCGCATGTCAGCTGCCCGAGGCAATTCAAGTCGCCGACGAACTGATCGGCGTTGCGATCCAACTCGCGGTGGCGCGCGAGTCCTTCGAGGACACGACGATTCACCTGCCTTGCACGCTGTGGACGGTGGGCTCGGGGGTGTCCTACCGACCAACCTTCGTCGGTCTGATGCCGAGCAGAGACAGCCACATCCCGAGCGAACCGCGCGGCCGTGAATTGCTGCTGCGCGAACTTTCGCCGCAGCTGCGCGAACTGCGCCGAAGCCGCGTCGACTACGCGGAAGTGGTCACGCGCGTGGTCTCTCGCGCCGAATACTCCGCCCGCGAAGCACCCGCGCGCTGGCTCTCCGAGATCGTGCAAAGCACCTAGTCTTCCGCTGCCGTCGTCGACTCAGCTCGGCGGGCCCTTGCTGTCCGATTCGGGAATGTCCGACTTACCGAGGTAGCGCCCCTCGGCGACCTTGGCCGCGAGGCTTTCCAGATTTTCTTCGCCGCGACGAAACTCGACGAACAGACTCAGTTCTCGACCCGCGCGCAGAACGTTCAATGCCAGGCCGTCCTCGCGAAGGGCCCGCGCTGCCAGGTACTCGTCGAGGTCATGCGTGCGCACCCCGTTCACGCTCAGCACGATGTCCCCGTAGCGCACGCCGGCCTGCTCTGCGCTGCTCCGAGGTAGGCAGCCAAAGATGGGAACGCCCCCGACGGTGGCTGCGATTTCTTCCAACTGCTTGCGCGAGATCATGTGAACGATGCCTCTCCTCGGCTGACCAGCGAGCTTCTTCAAGCCACGTGCCAGCCGAGGTCGAGACGGTTTGTTCAATGATTTCCGGCTCGGAACGCAGGTCGCGCTGCCGGAGTTTGTTTCGCTCGTCTCAGCTGGAGACAGCGCTGAGACGCAGGGATCCCGCACTCAATTGGGTTTGGCGCACCCGGAGGGACTGCGCGTGCGTTGCATGAACAACCACGAGTGGCCCTCTAGATCGAGCGCGCCGTACGCGCGCTCGGCCCGGTGCTCCTCTCTGGACTCGTTGCTCCCCAGGGAACCGATGATCTTGGCGCCAGCCGCGAAGGCACGCTGCTGGTGCGCGTCTACGTCGTCGACGAAGAGTGCGCTGGGTTGCGCGATCCAACCGGTCGCCTGCGGAACATGGTAGCGCGCTCGCCACGCCGCTTTGCCGCCGCTCCCCCTGACGATGATCGAGGTATCGGCAAAACACAGCTCGGAGTGGTGAATCACTCCGTCGTTGCCCTCGACCTTGAGCCGAAGCTCGAAGCCGAACGCGCGGCACAACCAGTCGATGGCTTCGCGCGGGTCGTGGTAGAAAACCGAAGAACTCAGACGCGGCCAGCCGGAAGGGGTCGGTTTCATCGCGGTAATCCTCCTGGATCCAGATCGCGCGAGGCCAGCAGTGAGTCAAGTTCGCGTCAACACTGTGTCCGATTCGAGCCCCAGGCCTGCAAACTCGTGAACCTCCGCTGCGCGCTCGCCCGCGCCGAAAGGCACTGCTAGAACCCCGCTGTGGCAACGAACCTAGAGGTTACCCCCCCGAGTCGCGAGCAGCTCGTCCACCTGCTGTACGAAGCAGCAGAGCTCGAGCATACGTTGATGTGTACCTACCTGTACGCTGCGTTCAGCCTACGCAGCGGCGAGGCCGAAGGCCTGAGCGCGCGCGAGGCCGAAGCGGTTGCCGGCTGGCGGCGCGTGATCCTCAACGTCGCGGTCGAAGAGATGAGCCACCTGGCAGCGGTATGGAACATCACCGCGGCGCTGGGCGGTGCGCCGCGTTTCGGGCGCGGCAACTTTCCATTGGATCCCGGCAATCTGCCAGCCGGAATCGTGGTCAAGCTCGCACCCTTCAACGAGTCGGTGATCCAGCATTTCGTGCACCTCGAACGGCCCGCGACCTCGCACGAGCCAGACGGTGAGGGCTTCGCGCTTCCAACACACTTTCGACGTGGCGTCGACAGCGCGCGCCTGACGCCGATGGCGCTCGACTACGAGACGGTGGGCGCGTTCTACGAAACGCTGGGCGAGAAGCTGAAGGCGTTCGTCACCCACATGGGTGAAGAGGCGGCCTTCGGCGGCGACCCATTGCTGCAGCTGTCCGCCGCCGAGCTGGCGCTGGCCGGCGCCAAGCCGGTGATCTGCATGAAGACGGCGCTCGGCGCGTTCGCGACGATCGTGGAGCAAGGCGAGGGCGCGCCCGAGCATTCGGTCGGCTCGCACTATCAAAAATTCTTGGCCATTCGTGAGGAGTTCAAGGCGCTGAAGGCAGAGAACCCGGACTTTCAGCCAGCCTTCCCCGCCGCGCACAACCCCGTGTTGCGCCCGCCCATGGGACGCACCGGCCGCGTTTGGATCGAGCACGAGGAAGCAGCCGAGACCGTGGACTTGGCCAACACCGGCTACGCGCTGATGTTGCGCTTGTTGGCGCACTCGTACCTCGTATCGCGCCCGATGCCGGAAAAGACCTTGGCCGTCGATTTGTCGATGGGGCTGATGCGCGCCGTGACCTTGCTCGCTGAACGCGCCGCGCGTTTGCCGGCGGGGCCGTCGAATCCGGATTGCAACGCGGGCGTGTCATTCACGGCTCTACGCGACTCGGCGTCACTGCCGCCCGGCACGAGTGCCCGCCGCTTCTTCGTCGAACGCTTGGCGGAAATGGCCGCAGCCGCCAAAGCCTTGGCCGAAAACGGCGACGCGCGCGTGACCAGTGCGGCGCGCATCATCGCCGAGCTGAGCGAGCGCGCCGAGCGCGGCTTTGCTGCGAGTGCGTCGATGCCGCCGTCCGCGCCGCCCATGCCGCCCGTGTCCAAGCCGAACCCGGTTTCGCTGCCGATCGCGCCGCCGACGCCGACCATGGTCGACGGTGTCGAACACATCGAAGGCCGAGACTTGACGCTGATCTACGAGGGGAAAAAATGCATCCACTCGCGTTTCTGCGTGACCGGGGCGCCGAGCGTGTTCTTGGCCAACGTGGTTGGCCCCTGGATTCATCCGGACGCGATGCCGGTCGATTCATTGGTCGAGATCGCGCACGTCTGTCCGTCGGGGGCGATTCGCTATCGGCGCAAAGACGGCAAACCCGAGGAAACCGCGCCGCCCGTCAATTTGCTGTCCGTGCGCGAGGCCGGCCCGTATGCGTTGCGCGGCGAGCTCTCGATCGCGGGCAAGACCGACACCTTCCGAGCCACGTTGTGTCGCTGCGGCGCCTCCAAAAACAAGCCGTATTGCGACGGCTCGCACCATGACGTGAACTTCGCGGCGAGCGGCGAGCCGCCCACCGGAGCCGCGGACATGCTCGCCGTGCGCAACGGTCCGCTCAGCGTGGAGCCACAAACCGACGGTCCGCTGCAAGTTCGCGGCAATTTGGAGATCATCAGCGGCACCGGGCGCGTCGTGGCGCGCGTGCAGCAGGCGCGCCTGTGCCGCTGTGGCGGCAGCGCGAACAAGCCCTTCTGCGACGGAACCCACGCGCGGATCGGGTTCACATCCGGCTGAACGAGAGCAGTGGAGAAATTCTGATCCACGAGCCGCGCGCTCCGGTGTACCTTTCCGCCCGTGAAGCCAAGCCCCATTGTCGAACACGATCACGTTGATGGCCCGGCGGACGCGCCGCTCACTCTCATCGAATACGGCGACTACGAGTGCCCCTATTGCGTGAAGGCATTCCCCGTGATCGAACGCGTGCGCCAAAAGTTCAGCGGCAAGCTGCGCTTCGTCTTCCGCCACGTGCCGAAGTCGGGACAAGCGTTCGACAAGCAAGCCGCCGAGGCCTCTGAATTCGCGGCCGAGCAGGGCAAATTTTGGCCTATGCACGCGCAGCTGTTCGAGCTTTCCGGGCGTCATGATCTGGAGCAGCTGGTGGGCGCGGCGAGCGCAGTCGGCTTGGACGCGAATGCGTTCCGCAGCGCGCTCGTCGAGCGCCGCTATGCGGAGCGGGTGCGCGAGCTGAGCATTGCGGCGCTCCACAGCGGCATCATCGGCACGCCCACGCTGTTCATCAACGGAACCCGCTACGAGAACCGCATCGAAGAGCCGCTCTTGACCGCGGCGCTGGAACGCGCGCTCGGCGAAGCTCGCTGAGGTTTGCGGAGCTGGAGCGCCATGACGGATGACGCCGCAGCCACCCCGATCGATACGCACTCGGAGTGGCTCGAGGCGGACGGTCTGGGCGGTTTCGCGTCCGGCACCACGGCGGGCGTCGCCACGCGCCGCTACCACGCGCTGTTGCTCTCCGCACAAACCCCACCCTCGAGCCGCTTCGTGTTGGTCAACGGGTTTCGTGCCTGGCTCGAGACCCCTCACGGGGCCCTGCAACTCACGCGTCATCACTTTGCACCCAACGTGCTCAGTGAGGCCGACGCACGCATCGAGCGTTTCGAATCCGAACCGTGGCCCACCGTCACCTACGTCACCCGCACGGGGCTAGTGGTCGTTCAAGAGCAGTTCGTGCTGCACGGTAGCCCGACCGTGCTGCTCAGCTTCCGTTTGGAGGGCAACCAAACGGGCGTGAAGCTGTGCCTACGACCGTTCCTCTCCGGCCGTGACTTTCACGCTTTGCAACGAGAGAACTCGGCTTTTCATTTCGACCCTGAGCAGCACGGTTCACGGCTCCGCTTCTCGCCGTACCTGGGGGTGCCGCCAATCGACATGCTCAGCAACGGCAGCTACGAGCACGCTCCCGAGTGGTACCGCAATTTTCGCTACAGCGAGGAAGCCGAGCGCGGTCTCGATTGCGATGAAGATCTGGCTGCGCCAGGAGTGCTCAGCTTCGATCTCTCCGCCGGCCCGGCGATTTGGGTTTCGAGCGCGACCACTCCCGGTGAAGCGTTGCCCGAGGGGATCACCGCGGAAAGTTTCCTGGCCAGCTCGCGTCGCCGCGAGCGAGCGCGGCGCAGTTCGTTCGCGAGTCCCTTGGAAAGGTCAGCCGCGAGTTACTTGGTCTCCCGCGGCCAAGGTCTGACCATCATCGCGGGCTACCCGTGGTTCTGTGATTGGGGGCGCGACACCTTCATCGCGCTGCGCGGCCTGTGCTTCACGACCGGCCGCTTCGGCGAGGCACGCGACATCTTGGTCGAGTGGTCCCAGGTGGTCTCCGAGGGCATGTTGCCGAACCTGTTCCCCGACAACAGCGGCAAGCCCGAGTACAACTCGGTCGATGCGTCCCTTTGGTACGTGCTCGCCGCCAGTGAATTGCTGGAAGATCCGCGAGGCTCGACCTTGCTTTCGCTCGCCGATCAGCGAGCCTTGAAAGACGCCATTCTGGCGATCGTGACGGGGTACGCTCGCGGCACCCGCTTCGGGATTCGTCGCGACACCGACGGACTGCTCGCCTGCGGCGAGCCCGGCGCGCAGCTGACTTGGATGGACGCCAAGGTCAGCGGCCACGTGGTCACGCCACGTATCGGAAAGCCGGTCGAAGTCCAGGCGCTCTGGATCAATGCGCTGGCCGCCGCCACACGGCTCTCGCCCGAGTTTGCGAGCTGGCTCGACACCGCACGCGCTTCGTTCACAGGGCGATTTTGGAACGAAGCCGGCGGCTGCTTGTACGACGTGGTCGACGTCGACCACGAACCCGGTCGACTCGACGCTTCATTGCGACCGAACCAAATCTTCGCAGCCGGTGGACTGCCACTGAATTTGCTTGCCAAAGATCGAGCCAGGCGTGTGATCGACGTCGTCGAGCAGCAGCTCTCGACACCCATCGGACTACGCTCGCTCGCTCCGGGCGAGCGAGCGTACGTTCCGCACTACGAAGGCAACGTCTGGCACCGCGATACGGCCTATCACCAGGGCACCGTCTGGCCGTGGTTGATGGGGCCATTCGTGCAAGCTTGGCTCGAGAGCCGCGACAATACGGCCTCTGCCAAGCGTGAGGCCGAGCGACGCTTCGTCGAACCCTTGCGAGCTCACCTCAATCGCGCCGGCATCGGGCATGTCTCGGAAATTGCCGATGCGGAGCCGCCGTTCACGCCCCGCGGTTGCCCGTTCCAAGCCTGGTCCGTTTCGGAACTGCTGCGCATCGCAGCGCTGACACGAATCGACCCCTGAGTCGCCCGCCGCTCACTGTCCCCCGTCGGCTTTTCGTACTAAGCCGCTCGATGAGTGTCGAGGAATTCGGCAGAGCCTGGTCGTGACGAGATCCGCGCGCGAAGTTTCCGCTTCGCCCGCTCTTCCAGCTGCCGGGCGCGCTCTCGAGAAATTCCCAGGTTGCGGCCAATATCCGCGAGCGACAGCTCGGCATCGCGATCGGCCAGCATGCGATTTTCGACGATGTAGCGCTCGCGCGAATCGAGGATGGTCAGCGCATCACGGACAGCCTCCAAGGCAATGCCGCCGAATTCGCTGGCCAGTGCCAGTTGCTCCTGATCGAGGTCGGGACTCGGCAGCGTGTTGACCATGGTCAGCGCGCCATCTTGGAAGACCTCTGCGTCGAGCGAGCAATCGCGCTGGTCCACCCGTTGCAGCAGTGAGCTCAGACGTTCCTCCGAGATGCCGAGGCGCTCGGACAGGATCACGCGGGCCTCCGCGCCGTCACCGATCAGAGTGCTCAGCTTGGCCCGCTCACGACGCAGCTTGAAAAACAAGCGTGAGCGCGGCAACCCCGAGCCCACGATGCTCCAAGAGCGCAGTACGTGCTGCAAGATGCACGCGCGTACCCAGTAGCTCGCATAGGTGATGAACAGCGTTCCACGCGCGCCGTCGAACTTGTTCAGCGCGCGCACGACGCCGAAGTTCCCTTCCGAAATCAACTCGGCCAGTGGGATGCCATAGCGCTGATAGCGTCGCGCGATGCTCACCACGTGGCGCAGCGAGGAGCGAACCAAGGCGTCGCGCGCACTTTCGTCTTGTTCCAGACGCCAGCGGCGAATCAGCGTCAGCTCTTCTTCGCGGGAGACGGCAGCGTAGCCCTGGACCGTCGTCAGGTAGTTCGAGGGGAAAACGTTCGAGGGGGTCATGATCGGCAGCTTTTGCAGAAACCATGCCGGGCGTTTTCGAGCTTTGGATACCTCCTACAGGCGCTGAAAGCGGACAGGCGTATCCAATTTGCGTCGCTTGCGGCGCCGGACAGCGGACACCTGTCCGCTTTGACCCGGACGCCCCGGACGCCCGAATCAGGGGGGTCCGGAGCGCTCTGGGCGCTCGATACCGACCAATCGGAAGCCTCGCGCCGGACCGAGGTCGTACAGGTGCGCGTGCAGGGGGCCCCGCGCATAGCCGTTTTCGAGCTCGACGATCACGTAGCGACGCGGGTCGTCGGCTGCAACGCCATCGGGCAGCGCGGCATGCGGAAGCTCCACGCACACGCGCGGCGTCGTGTCCGTCAATAGTCGCAGCGCGCGCGTGGGCTCGTGCTCGGCGCCGCGATACGCGCGAGCCCGAAACGAGGTGGCTTCATTCGGCACCACGCCGCTCAGCCGCGCGAGATCGACCCCACACAATCCCTTGTCAGTCGCCTCGACCTCACCGATCGGCGACAAGCGCGACAGGTAGCGGCGCAGGATCGCCATTCGTCGCGCAATCAGCGTCTCGGCCAGGAAGCGCTCGTTGTCCGGCTCGTATTTGCCGATCGCGACGGCGGCGCGCACCAAACCCTCGTCGAAGCGCGCGATGAGCCGCGCCATCCACGCGCCGTCCGCTTCGGTCATTCGCCCGAAGGCCGGATTCGGATACTCTCCGCGCCACAACTCGGGATCGAAATCGCGCGCGCTGAAGTAGCCGAACATGGCGCCTCTGCGCGCGCGTTCCCAAGGTCGCTCGATGGTGCCGAAAGTCACGAAATCTTCGGCCAGATACGGGACATCGAAGGCGTAGGCGTGATTCAGGCGGCGCGAGATCCCGTCGTCGGTCCAGACGCTGCCGAAACAGTCACCCAAATCGATGATGTAGTGGCGCACGTAGCCGGGGCCTTTTTTCTTGGCCGGATCGAGCGACAAGAATACGTCCATCGTGTTTTGTTCGCGCGAGTCGAAGTGCGCGAGCCAGGCAGCCACCAAGCGCGCCCCGCGCAGCTCACGGCGATCTTCGTGCGGAATCACGTCGTTCGGATCGTCACCGCGCAGGCCGTCGTACTTGTACGGGCCGAGCGGCTTGCCCGGCAACCATTGCGAGGCGACCATCCGCACCAGGCCATCGCGATGCGACGCGCGCGCCAACAGCTCCTTCAAGCGCGCTTCATCGAAGGGCCTGGTGACGCCCTCGTTGTTGGTCACGGTCAGCCCCGGCTTGAGCTTCAACAAAGAGGGCCGAAGGTAGACCACCGAGTCACACGGGGCGTAGTAGCCGAGCGCGTGATACACTCGCGTCGCGATCGAAGTCGCGCCGGTCGCGCGCTCGGGCTCTTCGACCGGATCGCTCTTGAGCATGAACTTACCCAGGCCAGGCACGTTGATGCGAAAGCCCGGGTTGGCGCCGTTGTCCTTGCCCTTGTCGATCAGCCAAGTCCCGTCCGGGGCGCCTGGATCGAGCTCTTTTTCGGCGCACGAACCGCGCGCCACGTCAGCCGGCGAGAGCGTCTTCGTTCCCAGCCGATTCTCGAACCAGCTCGAGTCCGGGACCTCATCGAGCGCGTTAACGTTGAGCGCGCGCCTCGCTGGATCGACCGCAAAGAAGCGCGAGATCGGCCGAAAGATCGTTTGATTGGCGCCGTCCCAGGCAAACGGCGAATAGTACTCCTCCGGCACTTCGAGCACGGGCGTCTGATCGGGATCGCGCCGCAACGGTTCGCGCAACGGGAAGCGCGCGGGACCCGCGCAACTCCAAACGCCCGCGAGCAGCAAGGCGCACAGCCGGCGTGAGGTTTCAAAAGCCACTGCGAGCTCCCACTACGACGCGAAGCGAATTGATGTCTGCGCCGCTGTTGAAGGTTTCGGTGCCAAAACCAAACAGAAGTTGAAACACGCTGTCGCGCGAGCCACGACTCTCGATGCCCACTGCTCCCGAGAAGCGCGACTCACCCCAGCTGATGCCTGCGAGGTGTTCACCATAAACGTTGCCCACCGCCGCCTGCAGCGAACCATCGAGCCAAATCCAAATCGGCCAAGAGTAGCGCAAGGTAGCGGCCGCTCCGCTCCGCCCACGCACCCGCCCGTCGCGGAAGCCGGGCAGTCGTTCGTTGCCGCCGGCCGTGACCAGCTCGGTGAACGGGACCGGCTGTCCTCCCAGCGGATCGGCCATTTCGACGGCGGCGGAGAGGCTCAAGATCCGTCCACGATTGTCCAAGTCCAGGAAGCCGCCCAAGCTGGCTCCGTAGCGCAGCCAGCCCGCGGCGCGCGACTGCGTGGGATCGAGACCGTGCTCACCTTGCAGCACGAGCCGTCCGCCGCTCTCGGAGCCGTCCTCGTCACGACGTGTGTCGAGGGTGAGTTTGGTGCGCTGAAAGCCCACGCGATAGCCATCCGTGTAGCCATCCGGCAACGGGAAGACACCATTGTCGACCTGCTCCGTCAGTGACGGATCGTCGCCGAATTTGCCGGGGTAGAAGCTCGCTCCACGATAGCCGAGGCTGGTCTCGACCGAGCTCGAGCGCCAGAACGAGGCGCGCAACGTGGCGTGCAGATCCGCGCTGTCTTGGCCGAAGCGGCTCCGATTCGCTTCACGAGTATCCGGCCCAATCCCGTAGAAAGTGTAGTCGGGGCGATGGATCAACGCGCCGTTGATGGACAACAGCGTCTTCGGTGTCAGTTGGAAGCGCTCGGACACGGCGCCAGTGAGCCAGCGCGAACCCGAGGTCGAACCGCGCAGGCGCAGCGAGTGCCCTTTGAAGCCCGCGTCATCCCAGAACGCGTACAAGCCGACGCTCGGATAAAAGCCGAAATCGACGAACGCGATCGGCACGATGCCCGCTTTGTGATCCGGGCCGAAAGCGAAGATGTCGTACAGGGCCGCCGGCAACTCGGCGCGTTCCGCCGCGGTAATGGCGTATCCCAAAGGACGACGCACGACGTACTCCGTCACCAGGTACACCGGGAACAGGACCACCCGCGGCACCCAGAGCAACGCTTGTCCCGGTGTGGTCGGATTTCCCTGACCGCCGCGCCCATCGTAGTCGGGCAGCGCGCGTTGAGGTTGAGTCTCGGCCGAGGCGGTGAACGTGCTCGACGATACGGCCAGCGCCATCAGTAGCGCGTGCACGAGCGGCTCGAGCCGGGTGCTTCGCCGACGAATTTCGACCTGTCGGCCCGTGACCCACCTTGGTCTGTGAGCTCGGTGCGAGGAGAGCGCTTTTCTTGCAAGCATGATTGAAGCGAGAGTCCGAGCTACCACGGCGTTGGCTGCGACACGAAGTGCAATGAGGCCCGGACCCTGTCCCTTTCGAGTTCCGCGCCTTGCGAAAGCAGTGCCATCGCGAGGCACGGAAAAAACCTCGGCTGAGTTATCCAGATCGCGAACCCGGTATCCCAATGCCGGCGACCCGCCTCTGAACCGAAACGGGTAGCATTCAGAAACAGCTTTGATACCGGCCCAGTGAGGCTTTCAATCCGGTTCGGTCGCTAGGCTGGGCGCAGGCAAGTCCGCCCGGAACGAACGCTGCAACTCCCCCAGCAGGTCGAAATTGGCCGGCTTTCCTGCCTGCTCACGCGGCCCGGCGTGCTCGGCAAGCGCTGCCACCACGGGTGCTCGCACGGTCTCGGGCAGCAGGCTCTCCAGGTACTCCAACGCCGTGCCACGCAATTTGGGATCTTCGCTCAGGACCCCCTGCCGCGCGAGCTCGAGCGATCCGCGATGCAGCGTCAGAGCCAGCAACGCGAACACATGGTCGATAGTCGCGCGATCGAGCGGCCCCCGCGCGACCTCGTTCAAGACCAACGCATACACCTGCTGCGGTTCCGGGAGCAGCGCGCGCTCGTCACGCGTGACCTCCGAGAGCGCCAGCGCCGCGCGGTAGCGCACTTCGATCCCGGCGCAGGAGAGCGCGCTGATTAGCGAATGAACGACGCGATCCCCGCGCGCGCTGCGCAATACGTGCGGAATGCGGCGTCGGACCACGACCGGCAAAGACGTCGAATGCATGGCTTCACTCAGCACGCCGAACACTGCGGGCCCCATCGCGCGCAATGCTTCGACGGCAGGCTTGGCCAATGCTTCTTGACCCAGATGTGGCAGCACGAACGCGGCCAAGCGTGGGTCGAGCGGCGGTCCGCTCAGCAAATCTCGAATCGCCTTGATATTGTTGCCGACCAGGATGCGCAGCGCAGATACCAGCTGTTCGACTGGCTCGTTCGGCAACGGTTCGACCGGCGGCGTCGATGCCCGCGGCTCGAACTTGGCTTGGCGCAGCTGCGCGATCTGCGCGATCATTCGTTCGCGATCGGCGTCCATCGTCGTGCCCAGTGTCAACAGGCGCCGCGCGTCGTCGGGATCGGGCAACATGACGTTGGAGGTCCCCGCGCGCAAGCTCGCTTCCAGTTCGGTCACGTAGCCCCGCTGCGCGCGGAGCGAGAGCAACACCGCCAGAGCCGACGAGAGCACGACCAACGCCGAAGGCGCGCGTGACAAGAGCGCCGGAGCCGTGCCGATCAGCCCCAAGATCAGCAAGCTTGCGAAGGTTTCACCGCCCTTGTCGAAGACGACGTCGATCAGGGCCTTGCTGCGGCGCTTGCTGGCCGCCGCGACTGGCGTGAACAACGGCTCGAAGGCCGTGCGGTACAGTGAGGGCCCGAGCGCCAAATCGCTGCCGCGCATCGCGCCCACACTGACGAGCGACGGCGCCAGAAACGAGACGCTACCGAGCACGATGCTGAACAGTGGGGGCACCGAGAGGGTGCGGCCCACACCGATTAAATCCAGCAAACGCCGCGCGACCAGGATCTGAATCAAGAAGCTTGCGAGCGCGGCCGCCGTGTAGAACACGGCGAAAAAGCGCACCAGCGATTCCAAGTTCGTGTAGCGCGCTGCGGCGGCCTGCTTCAGCGCAAAATCACCGAACGCGGACACGGCGGCCGTGCAAGCCACGAGCAGGGCCAAAGTGCGCAGGTAGCCGGTGAGCCGCTCGCGCGCCTTTGGACCTTCCGCGGCTGGGGCTTCGGGGGCCGGTTTGGCCGCATGCAAGTTCGCCCCCAGACGCTGCATGAAGAGCGAAGCGGTCAACGCGATGGCAGCGATCAGCAACAGGCTCGTGCGCGCGGACAGCGCGGGCGCCGCGCGCTCCATCATCAAGCCACCGGCCAAGCCACCGAGCGTACAAAAACCGCCGATGCGGCCAACCACCGATTTGAGCGTGTGAGGATCGAAGGTTTCGTTGACGATCGACCAAAACGCGCTGACCAACAACGCGCCGCCGATCGAAACGTGCAGGTACACGGCGATCGCGATCACGCGCGGCAGGCTGGGCAGCAGCCACCACTCGCCGACCGAGCCGCAGGCGCTGAGCAAAAATAGCATCGGCGTCAGGCGACCCGGGCCGAAGCGGGCCATCCAATGCGCGACCAGCAGCGCCATGGGGATGGCGAACAAGGCTGCGCCGAGCATGGCCTTGGGCAGCTCCGCCACGGGGAACGTGGCCAGAAACAGCCCTTCACGCAGGGAGCGCGCCGCGACGTGGTGCGAAAGCGCGAGCGCCGCAGCGGTCATCGCCAAATGTGAAGCGCGCCTATCGGCCGCGAGTGCTCCCATCGCAGCCCGCGACCGTAGCACGGGCCGCGCCAAACACCGCACGCACTCCTTGGACCCACTCGGGTCGCGTGCGACGGTTGGGGCAGAATTACTCCTTCTCTACGAAAGCGCGCTCGATCGTGTACTGCCCCTGCTCGTGGCTCTTGCCCTCGTGGAAGCCGCGGGCTTTGAGAATGGCCACGAGTTCGTCGAGCATCCCTTGGTTGCCGCAGATCATCACCCGGTCGAATTCCGGGTTGAGGTCCGGCATGCCGATGTCACGGGTGAGCTTGCCGCTCTCGAGCAGATCCGTGAGCCGACCGCGGTTGGCGTACGGTTCACGGGTCACGGTCGGGTAGTAGATGAGCTGATTCTTGACCTGCTCGCCGAGATACTCGTGCTGCGGCAAGTCGTTCTTGATGTAGTCGGAGTAGCCCAGCTCGCTGGTGACGCGCACGCCGTGCGCCAAAATCACGTGCTCGAACTGCTCGTAAATTTCAGGATCGCGGATCAAGCTCATGAACGGGGCGAGCCCCGTGCCCGTGGACAGCATGTACAGCCGTTTGCCGGGGAGTAGATGGCTCGCAACCAAGGTCCCGGTCGGCTTCTTGCCCACCAGCACCTGGTCGCCGGGCTTGAGGTGCTGCAACCGAGACGTCAGCGGCCCGTCGGGCACCTTGATGCTGTAAAATTCGAGATGCTCTTCGTAGTTCGGGCTGGCGACACTGTAGGCACGCAAAAGCGGCTTACCCTCGACCTCCAGACCAATCATCAAGAAGTGCCCGTTTTTGAAGCGAAGGCCACCATTGCGCGTGGTCTTGAAGCTGAACAGGCTGTCGTTCCAATGGTGAACTTCGAGGACGGTCTCGGGGGTCAGGTTGCTCGTCGCGGCACTCATGCGCTGTATTTAACGCGCGCTCGCTAATCGGCAAACCGGGATATTCCGGATATGCTATTCGGTTTTACAGATATGCGGTACACCCTACGCCAGCTCGAGGTTTTTCTGGCCGTCGCCGAGCACGAAAGCGTCAGCCGCGCCGCCGAGGGTCTGTCGATGTCGCAATCGGCGGTGAGCGGCGCGCTGGCTGACTTGGAGCGCCAGTTCGACGTCCAGCTCTTCGAGCGACTCGGCAAGCGTTTGCACTTGAGCAGCCTCGGCCGTTCGATCCGGGCGCGCGCCGAGGCGCTGCAACAACAGGCTCGCGAATTCGAGAACGAGCTTGCCAGTCACGACACGGTGGGTCAATTGCGAGTGGGCGCCACCTTGAGTATCGGCAACCACCTGATGGTGCCGGAGATCGCACGCTTCATGCGCGATCATCCGAGTGCTCGCGTCACGTTGGACGTCGCCAACACCGCCGAGATCGCCCGCAAGGTGTTGAACTTCGAAATCGACATCGGGCTCGTCGAAGGTGAACTGCAAGAGCCAGAACTAAAAGTGACGCGCTGGCGTCCCGACGAACTGGTCGTATTCTGTGCCCCGCAGCACCCATTTGCAAAACGGAGCGCGCTGACCGACGCGGATCTGATGGAGGCCGCGTGGATCGTTCGCGAGCCGGGCTCTGGTACGCGCCAAGCATTCGAGCACGCGATGCACGGCATCTTGCCCGATCTGAAAATCGTGCTCGAGCTACAGCACACGGAGGCCATCAAGAGCGCGGTAGAAGCCGGCCTGGGCGTCGGTTGTGTCTCGCGGGTCGCGCTGGTGGAAGCGTTTCGCTACGGGACGTTGGTTCCCTGCCCGGTGCCTCAGCGCGACTTTCATCGCTGGTTCTACTCGGTGCTACACGAGCGAAAGTACCAGAGCGCAGCAGTGCTCGGCTTTTTGGAGCAGATCCGCAACGCGCCGCACGGTCAGCCGGGGGGCTGAAGGGGGCCGGCCATCGGCGCGCAGGCTCCACTTGCATTATGATAGTGACTGCCTTAGGACGCAGCTCATGCAAAGGAAGAGCTTCGCGGACGTGGAGTGCAACATCGCCCGTTCGGTGGAAGAGGTGGGCGACGGTTGGAGCCTGATGATCTTGCGCAACGCCCTGCTCGGCGCCAAGCGCTTCCAAGATTTCGAGGCTCAGCTCGACGCGCCCCCGACGACCCTCGCGCGCCGGTTGCAAGCGCTGACGGCGCGGGGCTTTTTCGTGCGACGAGAATACGCGGCGCACCCGCCGCGTGAAGAGTACGAGCTCACGGCCAAGGCGTTGGACTTCTTGCCCGTGCTGCTCGCGCTGGCCGCTTGGGGGAGCCGCTGGTTGTCACCTGGCGGAGCACCGCTCGAACTCGTGCACATCGAAACCGGCGCACCCATTCGACCGACGATGATCGACGCAGGCACCGGCAAGGAGCTCTTGCCCGGGCAAGTCGGCGTGCAACCCGGACCCGGCGCCTCGCTCGAACTGCGGCGCGCGATGAAGCACCTACGCCCGGTCTTCGGCGCGGCGTCGAGCGAGCGAGGTGCGCTGTGAGGCGCGTCGTCGTCACCGGCCTGGGCATGGTGTCGCCGCTCGGCTTGGGCGCGCAATACGGCTTCTCGCAGCTGATCGCCGGGCATTCCGGCATCCGCCGCCTTTCGCACTTCGACGTCGCTGACTTGCCGACGAAGATCGCCGGACAGGTGCCGCGCGGTTCCGAACCGCATCAGTACGATGCGCTGCGCGTCGCCAACGCCAAAGAGCTTCGACGCTACGACGAGTTCATTTTGTTCGCGCTGGCGGCGGCGGACGAAGCAGTCGCCGACTCGGGCTGGAAGGCGGAGTCCGAAGAAGCCCAAGAGCGCGCGGGGGTGTTGATCGGCTCGGGCATCGGCGGCCTGCCGAGCATCGCCGAGAACGCGGTGAAGCTCGAGAAAGAGGGGCCGCGCCGCATCTCGCCCTATTTCATCCCGGGCAGCTTGATCAATGAAGCGTCGGGCGTGGTGTCCATTCGGCACGGGCTGCGCGGCCCGAACCACGCCGTGGTCACGGCTTGCGCAACCGGCGCGCACGCGCTGGGCGATGCCGGCCGCCTGATCGCGCTGGGCGACGCAGACGTGATGCTCGCGGCCGGCGCGGAGGCGGCCACCTGTCGACTCACGCTGGCGGGCTTTGCGATCATGCGCGCCATCTCGACCGGTTTCAATGATCGCCCCTCGGAGGCGTCGCGCCCCTGGGACCGCGAGCGCGACGGCTTCGTGATCGGCGAAGGCGCGGGCGCCGTGGTGCTCGAAGAGCTCGAGCACGCCAAACGACGCGGCGCGCGCATTTACGCCGAGCTGGTCGGCTATGGCCTGTCCGGCGACGCCTATCACTTGAGCGCGCCCGACCCGCGCGGCGACGGCGCGCGCCGAGCGATGAGCGCCGCGCTCCGACGCGCCCAACTCAACCCCGATCAGATCGATTACATCAACGCCCACGCCACCTCCACGCCGGTCGGCGACCCCGTGGAAATTGCCGCCGTGAAAACGCTGTTCGGGGAGCACGCGCGCAAACTGGCACTCTCGTCCACCAAATCAGCCACCGGGCATTTGCTCGGCGCGGCGGGCGCAGTCGAAGCCATTTTCACGCTCCTCGCGCTGCGTGACGGCGTGCTCCCCCCAACCCTCAACTTGCACGAGCCAGATCCCGAGTGCGACCTCGACTTGGTCCCGCTCGAAGCGCGACAGAAGAAGATTCGCTACGCTCTCTCGAACTCGTTCGGCTTCGGCGGCACCAACGCCGCGCTGATCTTCGGTCCGCCTCCATGAGTTGGGGCGCCGCGGATGCTTCGCCTGGAAATGTCGCAGAACGCCGCTGATTTTGCTGGGTGCGACAAACGCGCAGACGGACCGCTCAGGTAAGGGCGGCGCGCAGACGAACCGAGACGCGCCGACAACCTGACACTCAAAATCAGCAGCGATCGAGCGCAAAGTAGCGGACATCCACCCGCAATCTGGGTTGAATGAACATCCAGAAAGCTCGGCGGTACCCCCCATGGATGACGATCGCAGCTGGCTCAAAAATCCGACGCTTCCTCGGCCTCCGGCAGTGCCTCGCTTTTCAGCGGCCGAGCTGAGTCTCGTCGAAGACGAGCGACCTTCGATCGTGCGGGCCAGCGTGCGCAAAGCGCGCGCATCGCGGATTCAAAGCCGGCGCCGCATCAGCGGCACGAGCCGGGCTCGCTCGTTCACGCGCGAGAGCGAAGCAGCTCCGTCACGGCGTATCGCCTGAAGCAAGCGCGAGCGAGCATCGTGCGGCGAGCGCCTGTGTGCGAACCCCTCAGAAAATGTAGCGCGCGCCGGCGCTGCCCATGCCCACGACTGGCGTCCAGGGGCTGACCTTGGGGTGTTCGGTCGTGGCTTTGGGGGTCGTCAACAGCAGGCCGAGCCAAGTGCCGACACCCGCACCGCCGAGGATGTAGCCGGCAGTGGAGATCGTGCGCAGCGTGCGAAACGCCGAGCCGTCCTCCGGGTAGGGCGGACCTTCCGTGCAGCGATTGGCTGGGCAGTGCGCTTCGGCTCTCGAGTAGCGCGTCATCGCGGCGATGCCGGTCACTGTACCGATCCCCAGACCAGTCGCACCGACGGTGAGCGCAACCACTCCCCAAGTACGACGCGCGGACGAACCGCCCACGACTTGCTCGGGCTTCTTGGAGCTACCGCTGGGTGAGAGCCAGCTCATGCCCATGCGCTTGGCTTCGCCTTCACCCACCTCGAACGTCAGGCGCGACTGCTCGCCGTCAGTGTCGCTCGCGACCACCTCGTGCCGTCCGGGATCGACTGGAACCGCAGCACTCGTCGGGATCAAACGTCCATCCAGCAGCAGACGCAAATTGCGCGCACGCTGTTCCGCCTCGCCGAACGTGATTTCGATCGAAGGAATGCGAGGCCTCAGTTGCGCCAGTTCATAGCGCGCTTCAGTCACCGCCCGACGCTCCCTCGTACTGGCCTCGATTGATTCCGTGGCCGTCACGACGCTGCGATAGTCCTCCGCAGCGTCCACGAGCTGACCCAACGCGACGCGCGATCGAGCCAAATACAAGCGAACGGTCAAGCTCGGCGCGCTGACCGACGCGCGTTTGAACAGTGCCAGCGCAGCAGGATAGTCGTGTCGCTCGTAGGCGCTGAGCGCACTTTGAACCAGAGCCTGATCCTGAGCTCGCACGCTCGTCTCGACGGATCGGTCGCTCACGGCTTCCGGGGCTTGCGCTTTTGCGGAGAGGGACCAATGAAGGCAGATTAGCGCGAGCGCAAACGAACGAATCACTGTCTCCCACGTAACGGGAGTTCGGGTGTGCTGTGAAGTGTTTTTCGCAACACCGAGTGAATCAACTCGGACCGCAGACTACGCTGACTTACATGCGCGCTCGAACGCGCGACGCGATCGCCCCAGCCACCGCGTTCAACAGCTGTGGGATGTCGTAAGGTTTTTGGAGATAGGCAAAAAATTCCGGTGAATCGTCGGTGATCAACTCGACGCTGTAGCCGCTGCTGAGCAGCGCGGGCACGTCGCTGCCCGTCGCACGGATCTGCCGCAACGCTTCGATACCGCTCATGTGTGGCATAGTGACGTCCATGACGACCAAGTCGAGGGAGGCGGCGTGTTGTTCGAAAAGGCGCAGCGCGTCAGCACCGCTGGAGGCGACGAGCACGCCATAACCTTTGGCAGTGAGCGCGCGTCGCACGACCAGCTGCACGCCGTTGTCGTCGTCGACCACCAGCACCGTGCCGCGCGAGGGCGTGCCCGCAACTGCCGCGATACTCGCGTCCTTCGCCGGCAATAACACGCGCACTCGCGTTCCGACCCCCTTCTGACTGTCGGTTCGAATCGCACCGCCGTGGCCGCGAACGATGCCGAGGACCGCCGCCATGCCCAGGCCGCGACCCTTGAATTTGGTGGTGAAAAACGGGTCGAACATGCGCCGACGGGTTTCGTCATCCATGCCCGAGCCTTGGTCGCTCACCTCGAGACACAAGAACCGCCCCGGTGCCGCCGCGTGGCCTGGGTACTCCTCCAAGTCTGCCGCGGAGATCTGCACTTGTTCGACGGCGATCACGATCCGCCCGCTGCGCTCCGCCATCGACTCGGCGGCGTTGGTGATCAGGTTCATGATCACTTGGCGAATCTGCGCAGGATCTGCCTCGATCGGACGCAACCCCTCTTGGACTTGGTAGTGCAGCGCGACATTCGGCGGGATCATTCCGCGCAAGAGGCCTGCCATCTCGCGAGTGGCCTCCGGCAGGTCGAGTGGCTGCAGCTTGAATTTTCCTTGGCCGGCATACTCGAGCATCTGGTGAGTCAACTCGGCGGCGCGCCGCGCGCCGAGTTCGATCTCCTCGAGCAGCGGCAGCAAGGATGGGTCTGCGCTCAGCAAGCTCTTGGCCAACGAGGCGTTGCCCAAAATCGTCACCAACAGATTGTTGAAGTCATGGGCGATCCCGCCGGCGAGCACACCGAGGCTCTCGAGCTTTTGGGTGTGCATCAGCTTCTCCTCCAGGCGCTTGCGTTCGCTGATGTCGATGAACGTGGCGATCGCACCGTTGACCTCCTGGGTCGCAGGATCACGCGTCGGAACTGCGCGGAACACTGCCCAGGACACCTCGGCGTTCGGCTTCGTGACCCCCAGGGTCAGCGCGGGCTGCGGCAAACCGGTCATGATCGCCTTGGCCACTGGGTAGTCGGAAACAGCCGCGGGCGAGCCGTCTTCGAAGATCGTATTGGGGGTGAAGTCACTGATGTAGCGGCGCGAGATCTCGTCGTAGCCGAGTCCCAGGATGCGCAACGCCTCACCATTGGCGCGCAGGATCGAACCGTCACCGGCAACGTGGACGACGCCCCCCGGAAGGGCCTCGATCAGACGCTCGTTGAGCTCTTGGCTGGCGCTCAGCGCCGCCTCGGCTGCCCTGCGCTCCGCAATGTCTTGCTCCAGGCGCTGGTTGATCCGCGACAGCTCTTGCGCGCGCGCCTCGGCTCGCTGCTCCAGTTCTAGGTTCGCGCTGACCAGCTGCGGGTCAGTGCGTTTGGAAAAAAAACGTTGGATCTCGTAACGCGCGATATTGGGCGCCAGCTCTGGATGGGCCTGAATGTAGCGCTGAATGTGCTCTTCCACGCGCGCTGGTGGCGCCATGATGAAGCGACACGCGGCGTCCCCCTTGGCGCGGCACAAGATCTCCACGGCCACCAGCGGCATACCAAAGCTGTGCTCGCACCAGCCCGAGGAGTAGCCGGAGTTCATGACACACACCGGGCTGTCCGAGTGACGCCCGACACCGAGCCACGAGTCGGACTCGAACGAGTACGGGTGATCGTAGAGCAGGTAATAGTCGTCGTCCGGGGTCGGGCTACTCTCTTCCGCGATGTCGACGAACGCCCAGCCGGCGTGGGCAAAATGCACTGGGCCCGCCGAGATCCGCGCAATCGGATCGGTGACGCCCATGCGCGTCACGAACGTCTTCGAGTCGGCCATGCCCATGGCGTGGGCGATGTCGAAAAGCAGGCCATGCGCGACGGCGTGCGCTTCCTCTTCTTTGCCGTAGAAGCGGCGCACCATGTCGTAGAATTCAACGGACAGGGAGGCCGCGCGCAGCAGCACGTATCGCTGCCCGCCAATCTCCAACGTGCCGTGCTCTGGATCCGCGCGCTGTTCCGCGAAATAGCGAGCGACGTACTTCTGAGCCTCGTCGAACAG
>Ga0134124_10000441_pt1 | contig 35163 bp, 50 predicted proteins | sample KB304_FD_96880 | JGI IMG/M metagenome (GOLD analysis project Ga0134124, IMG submission 96880) | Terrestrial soil microbial communities without Nitrogen fertilizer from Kellogg Biological Station, Michigan, USA - KB3-0-4 | ecosystem: Environmental > Terrestrial > Soil > Unclassified ... | reverse complement strand
GACGCAATGCACTTCATGTCCAAGATAGCGCATTTGCATCGCCCACCCAAGTTGTTCGATGCTGCGCTTTTTACCCTTGGCCTTGCACTCGAAATGGAAGGTGCGGTTACGATCAGCAAATATCGTGAAATCCTCGGTGCCGATTTCCTCTGTGGTTTTACGATCCATCCTCGCATGTCGGAACTTCCACCTTGGCCATTTCTTGCCGCAATAAGCGATGATTTCCTGGTGCAACTTGTCCTCGCGGTCAACCGCGTCCTGTGGCGATTCTAACCGTCCCGGAACAACACCGGAGACACGGGCGTTGTGCGCCTCCACATCGGCCATTGTCATGCCAGCAAAGGGATTCATATTCCCATTTTCTGAACCACGCCACGAAGAAGGTTGCAATCCATGATCGCGTAACGCTTGGCTGCTTCGGGATCGCTCTTTAGCAACGCAGCGAAGCCTTTTCCGTTTCCATCCTTCAGGCCAAGCCCCAGCGCAAATGACACGTTCTTGAGGCTCGCGCCGTCGCTGCGATTGTAAGGGCCAGCCCAAATTTGCATTGGGTCAACGAAGCATTCGTTCCAGGACCACCGGCCACGGAAATTGGAAGTGTATCCCTTGAAAGCTGGGATTTCGTGAACGGCACAGCGACCGCACAGAAAAGGCAGGTCAAATCCCATGATGTTCCAACCGTAACAATTTCCTCCCTGTCCAATCAGCGACATGATTTCGTAATCAAGCGCCTGCAACATGGCTTTCTCGTCGTTATTTGCAAAGAACTGAGGTTCGTCGTTGCCCCAAGCCATTGAAAACGCAATCACCCGGCCAGTGGTGGGCTTCAACGCCGCTCCATCAAGCCATGCAGCCTGCTTGTCGGCAATGGAGGCTTTGATCTTGTCAGGGTCTTTCAGGTTCCCAGCAGGCTCGAATTCGGGCATGATGGGTTGAAGTTGTTCCAAGGGCATGGCGGAGGTTTCCAAGTCGATATAGAGCTTCATAAGTTACGAATTGATTCCTTTTGCATTGAGATTAGACTTCTGCACGTCTCCCAAACCAGCTTCAACGCCTCCCATTCCTGAATGGTCTGGGCCGCAGCCGCGTGTTCCTTGCCAAGCTGTATCAGTTCTTTCGAGTACGACTCGGAAGCCCTCGCTTCTGCCTCGGCCTTGCTAACCGACGAATCTCCCGCCAGCGGTGCGGCCATAGCCCTTGCAAGGGCACGCTTGCGACGATCTGAGTCGTACTCGATTACGTGCTTGGCCAAACCAACATCACCCGCAAGCCCGGCCAGAGCCGTAACCGAATCAGCCATGCGCTTTTGAAGTGAAGCGATGTCAGACCAGTCCGCTACATCGGAAGGGCTTTGCGGGATGATGTCGTGGATGTTCATCAGAACGGTTCTTCGCCTTCGGGTTCAGACGATTCCGCCTGATCTTGAGGCGCGGGTTGAGCAGGCATTTGCCGGTGAATTGGTTTCCCCATTGGGCCATGAGTTGTCGGAGCCGATGCGGCTTTAGCGGCCTGCCCACGAGGGGCGCGGACACGAATTCCACCAACCAACTTGCCACCAAAGGAAACCGAAGGATCATCAAACAGCACAACCTTTGCGCCCTTCCAATTATCCGTATCGTCCTGCTTGGTGATTTGGGCGATGATCTGGCCGTTGGTGCTGTTAAGTACCATTGGCTTTTCCAGTTCACTGAACTGAATGCACCATTTGAGTTCCTCTGGTGCGCCTTCCTTGGCCACGTTTTCCTGGAACACTTCAGAAATGGTGACAAGGGCGCCAGTGCCAACGTCTGCGCGGGTCAGGAATTTTGATTGTTTGAGTTGAGATACGTGCATGTGGTTTTATTTTACTTGGGTTTGTTGTTTATACGGAAAGTTCAATGAACGCCTTGAGTTGCGACTTGCGGGCATGGAGTGGAAACCACCTGGCATGGGTTGATGCTGTGGCTCTTTCCTTGTCGGCGTTCATGCGGCTAATCTTTTGGTATTCTGCATCAATCCGTCGCTGCCAGCCTTCGATTTCCATCCGGTGATTGGTCCAGGCCTCCGCCTCGCGTGGCTCCAGTTCGGCCAGTTCCTTGATGGCTGCTTCTTTGGTCATGGCTATTTTCCTTCAGCAAACGAGATGAGATTGATGATTTTATTACGGTGAATCGTCCCGTCACGCACGGATTTAAGCTCGGCCAGCATGTCATCGTGCAGGTTCAGCGCGAGGGCGATTTGGTTGGCTTGCAGCTCGGTCAGCGATTGGCAGAGACGGCTCTTTGCATCGTTGACCAGCCATTGACCGTCAAATCCCTTGTAAGCCTTCACGGGCAGCTTAATTGCGTTCACTTCGCGCCTTCCTCAACCAGAACTGGATTGTAATAGGGGTAAACTTTGACACCCGATCCAAGTGATCCATCTTTGAGAATCGCTTGAACAACCCACATCGGTTCATCTACCCATCGGATAATTTTACGGACGATTCCGGTTTTTCCTTTCCATTGTATTTTATCACCGACACCGAACGGGCTACCCATTTCCAGAAGCTCCTGATTAAGCCTTGAACGTTCATCGCTTAACGGTCCAATTGCGGCATCAAGCTCGGATATTCTGGATTTTATTTGATCCGCGTTCACTTGCCGCCTCCAATCTTTCGCTCGAACAGATTGCAGGTGGCCATATTCTTGACCGCAAAATCTCCCAGCGTGCAGCAAAGATTTACCTCCCTTGGATACTGCTTGGCCTCATCGTACCAATCCATATCGTAGGCAAAATGAGTGCAGTTCATGCACGTAGCCGGTTCCGCCTTGGGGACGTATCCCTGACGGGTTTTGGCCTCGGATTGCCTGCTCACTTAGCGCCTCCATTCCTGTTGCGCGGTTTATTGGAATCGACATAAACCTTCCACATCATGGGCATCCCGTACATGACCGCAATGTTGGCCGCTCTGGAGATATTAAGCAGGTCGTTCTTGCTGGCCTTAATCAGGCTAATAAGCTCCAGTTCGTTAGGGTTGGTCAATCGGACTTGTTTCACGAGCGATAGATTACGTTGACAATGGTTACACTGTCAACAATTTATTTCAACAAACTGCGTAAAGGCGAAGAACAAGTGCCCGTCAATGTACACACGGCACCGACCGTTGTACGATCGGAAGGTGTATTGGTGGGGTTGTTTCATAGCCTCTCAAACACATGCCACACTAATGCACCACCGGCTTGTTGAATGGTGCCAATATAAGCCCGCTCCTGATTGTCCATAGGGTTTCCAGTGCCGAATATGTCAATGGTTCTTAACCTTGAAATCCGGTCATGTTCATTAACGATTGCCCACAAGCAGGGCTTTCCGTGTTGCATTTGAACCGTAATGATTTTGCACAATGTTGGCATCATCACGGCCTGTTCGTCTGTTATTTCAAGTGGGTACTTGTAGATTGTCATGGGGTTGGTTAAGGGTTGGACTGTACTGGAACCGCTAAAGTGCTGCTCGAACGCAAAACAAAACCGAAAAGGAAAGAAAGCCAACAAAGCAATCCCCCCAAGCAAAGACCGGAGCATTCCCTGTGGTTCTGCAATACGTTTCCAGCAACCGCTCCTAGAAAAGAAAGAAAAGGCAAACCGCAAGGCTCTGGATGCTGACGGCGGGTGACATAACCCGCTACTGCTGGTCCGTTCAATACGTTCGGACAAGCCACGTCAGCATTCAAAGCCATGACGTTTGCTGTTTCTTGTTGGCCGGTGAGTTGGGAGGTCCTCGCGTGCCCTACCAGTAGCACCGCCCAAAGGCGGGCCAAAGAGTTCAGCGAGCTAAGGAGAAAATCCCCAGGTCGGCAGTTACGCCGCCTGGGTACAATCCTCAAGTGTCCGCCTCCCACGCGAGCGCATGGTTTGCGAGTGTTCAACGGGCATTGAGCCGGATGAACTTGAGTCTTGAAAGTCTCGTTTTGACATGCGTTTTGTAGGGTGGAAACCACCCGTTGAACGCCGCTAGTTTGCGCCTGACTCGGATTCATTGCAAGCGAAATTTTACAGGAAGTTTTCCGAGTCGGCACAGCTTCCGATAACAAGCGAACCCGGCTGTTGTTTTTCTCATTGGCCTGCCACATCTAGGGCATGGCTTGGACGTGTCGAATTTCCACTTCACGGAATCAGTAGTTTTTCTCCAGTGGCTTGATCTTGATGAAGCGATGCGCCTGCAACGCACGTTTGTCCGTGAATGATTAAGTCCATTCCGCACACATGGCATGTTTCCATGCCGTAAATGTGGCCACAAATGGCACATGTCCATGCGTGCTTTTTGCTGCTGTTTTTTACCATGATATTATGCTGACACTTGCTATTGAATTGGTTGGTTTTCATTTATTAAATCCCACAACCCTCGTGGTCATGGCTTTGTCCAATATCCGTAAACACACCTTGTCCCGTCCCGGCTGCAATCGCTGCGGTCGTTAATCACTCCGTCAATGACAGCGACCAAATGACGACTAACGCTGACAATCAATCTGCCCATCGGCAACTCGCCGTCGCGCAGGTGGACCTTGCAGCCCGTGCCGATGCCCATTGTTGGCGTCCAGATACATCCAAGGGACCTCAGGTAATCCTTGTAGAGCTTTTTGTGAACGCCTTGGGCCGCATCGGAGCCGTCAAAGTATTCCGTATCGGCCAGGTGGTTGATCTGGTCGCGCACCTGGTTGTATGGCAGTTGGGTTGCGATGGCGATTGCCCGCACCACGCAGTCACGTTTTGCTTTTGGATCGGAGTTGCCTCCGTCGTTGTATATGTATTTCATAACTCCACCATTTTACCAGAGTCGGGTTTTGACTTTCCTATTTTCGGACGTGTCCTGTAACGCCTGCTTGATCGGAACCATCCTGAAAGATTTCTCTAGGCGGCTTTTAACCAAGCGGGCATTGAAGGATTTCATTTTAGTTAAGGTTAAAGTTTAACGGTTCCCGCGTTACAAACATGGATTCATAGCAGCTTGAGTTGTTTGGATTGGAAATCGCGCTTGAACAGCTTCCGGGATGGCTTGATCGGGATATTCAGTCCTGAATGCATCTTGATCTTGTACGTGCCCAGCGGGCATTCGACGGTGAGGCTCAAGTGACCGGCAGAGTTCTTGGTGTAATGCAGCAAGTGGTACACATTACAGGTCGGGCAGAACTTGGTTGGCGGAGTTTCAGATTTGAGTGTCATTGGTCAAATTCCACATCTCCGCAGTCCTGGTAGTGACAGTCGCATTCGCAATTTCGAGGGACGTAACGCCAATCATCAGTTTCCCGGCCATCCCGCCGTCTCGCGCATGTTCTGGGGTCACTGTGAACGCAAGCGCATGGGATTTCAATTGGTATAATCTGCCTGTCAATGTGAACAAACCCTCCACTACCAGTGGCATAAGTGGACGAGCGTTTAGTGATTTTTGGTTTCATGGCAACAGCAAATATCAAACCCTCCCGTTGCGTGGACTCCGTAGTAATTGCCACATTTAGGGCACGTGACTGCATCGCCCCTAATAACAGGCTCGGTCAAAATTCTGCTACATACCTGACACCTGTATTCGTGGTCGGTGGCCACTCCAAACCCAGCCGGAATTCCGTTAAGTACGCACTGGGTTTCGTTCCATGAATGAATCACCATCGCATCTGGGTGATGCTCGCACTTGAGGTAATTGGGTTTATTCACTGAATTATTCATCCTTGGAATAGCGAAACATTTTCCATGACATGAAACCTGTGAATTCCGGGAGTGGTAAGAACGCTCAAAAGCGCCGTCCAGTCCACCTGTGGATTTTCCTTCTCAATCGGATAGCTGCGATTCCAATATCCTGGATTGGAATTAAAAAGCCACTGTTCAGCCTCGTGCATGGCATTTAGATCATTGTAAAAATCCGGACACACCTCCCGTGCATGTTCCCTGTCCTTGTGCCACCACATTCTAATATCAGTGTCCGAAAACCATGTCTTTTTCTTAAACCATCCGCACGCCTCCAAAATTTTCAGGTTGATTTCCTGTTCAGTCATAAGGTTTGATGTTCGTTGAAACAGTTCATGGTTAATCCAGTTCGGAATCTTCCTGGCAATCCTCGCATCTTGGCCCACCGGAAGCGGCCCACTCGCCGCAATCAACGCAAGCTCGGTTGGTGAAAGATGGTGTGGGCTGCGGGGCTATTTTAATATCGGTCGGTTTGTACTCAATTCTCCAGTCCCAACCTGGATGGTTTTTGCTCATCTCTCGCAGCATCCTTTCTGGATCAACTTGATTCCACCAAGCCGTTGACAGCATTGGTCCACGCATTGTTTCCAAATTTGATCCGTTGGTTCTGGTGCCGATCATCGCATAATCCGGGAAGGGTGGTTCTTTTTTCATTGACTCAATCCTTTAATGCGTTGAGTAGATCACGCTTTTGTCGTGTGTTTATCTCGCCCCAAAGCTGCAAAGTCTTGGCTGAAGGGGTGAAATCAATCATGCGAAGCCAGCCATTTAACTGCTCCAGCATCAACCCGCTTGGAGAAATTGGGTAAACGTCTCTTTTTAGTGCGCCAAAGGTCTTTTGGAATCCGTATTCCATTACGAGCCAAATATCCTCCCCCGCCATTGACACACCTTCCCCGACAACAAGAAATGTAAGCGCAATCCCTTTGCTTGGTCGAACAAATCTAGCACGGGCTGTAATGTTCTCGTTCATTCAGTTTATTTGCCGGGCATTCCACGCTCCCGGCGGGCGTCTATTACTGCATTTTTTTAGCTCATGTTATGTTGCTGGCCTACGGAACCCGACCAGTGGGGAAATTATCCCCGCCCCGGCAGCCTCGTCGTACAGGAGCCGAAATCCTCCCAGCCGCGCTTTAGACCGGATATGAGTGCGGCCACTTGACCGGGGCGGGAAAGGGGTCATTTTGTCAGCCTTAAAATCGCCTTCCGCTCCAGCCGCCACAGACGCAACAATCGCTTGATTGTGCGGGGTTTGTAGCCTTGTTCTCGGAGACGGACGGCGAGATACGAGTCGAGGGTCATTGGCCTTGATCGTTCTGGACCCGTACCAGTGACACGTTTTTAAGCGCGGACAGGTTGTACAGGTCAAACTGCCCGACCGTGGCTGAAAACGTCGTGGCGCCCCCACTCATGAGCGGGAAATAGCTGCTTGGCGTGCGACCAGACAGCAGCCAAACGTAAATCGTGCCTGACGTGCTGTTCCTGATTGTGTAAGTTTCTCCGACAACAAGGGTGGTTGCGGATATGAAGTGGCCGGGAAGGTCCGGGTCCCACTGGCCGGTTATGGCTATGCGTTGGGGTGCCGTGCCTGCCCCCAAGCCCGGCAAGCAGGCGAGGGACAGGATTATAAGGGTTTTGAGTCGTTTCATGTTTTGGTTTGATTGAGTTGTTGTTGACCGTGACCGAAATTTAAGGTGCGGGCTTAACCCAGGATGAATCCACACCCGGCAATCCCTCGACCGCAGCCGCAATCAGGGCGGAAACTTCAAGTCCCTTCCACTTGGAAGCCCATACCGCGATTGTGGTGATGATCTGGCAAAATCCAATTCCGAGCAGCACGGCAACCGCGCCAATGCAAAATGCGGTGAGGTATTTCATGGTGCAGGTTTAACCCAGGATGAGTCCACGCCGGGCAATCCATCACCGTACACAAGCCATCCGGATTGCGAGTTTGCTCCTACGTAAACCATATTTGTAATGGTAGCGATTCTCGGATTATTAACATCCCCAATGTGTCCGTCCAGTTTCAGGAACGTTGCTACCCTGTCTCCAATCTTGGGTTTCCATTCAAGGGCGTGTCGCCGCGCAACATACGCGCTAACCGTGTAATCTCCGTTGGTGAGGAAAAATACAGGTTCTGAAATGTATTTGATTGCGGTTCTGGATGCGTGCTGGAATCCGACATTGTACCAGACTGCCGAATCCGCCACCGCAACAGTAAATGCCAGCATGATGATGCTTTTGCGTTTCATGTCACCCTCCTGAATGCACACAATCCCGCACATCCAAGGCACAGGATTAACGCCGTCGAGCCACCATCCGGCACGCTGTTGCCTTGTGGCCTGCTGGCAACCTCGATAACAGATGCGCCGTAAACCCATCTGGCTCCGTAAGGGTTGCCATGCAGGTTCAAAACCTCGCCATTGCTGGTCTTGGCGTCGGCCAGGGCTGTATAAACCGGCCCGGTCCACTCCACGGGCGCAAAGGTCAGTCCGAAGCCGTAAATGTTTGGCAGGCTTTTGTCATGGATTTCCACGAAGTAATAGTTCGGATTTCGGCTTGATCCGGTGTGCCATTCCACGCTGGAGCCGCCTTTTCCGACCGCAACGGTGCCGTACGGGTCTATTGTTTGGCCCCAATCAATTGAGAAGTCCAGCAGGCCGGGGGCGTCCTGGTTGATGGTGATTGTCGTTGCGCTGGCTAAAGCTGTACCAGCAAATAAAGCTGCAAGTGTTGATTTCATAATGTGTTAATCTAGTTTCGACATTGCATAACAGGCGATATCCGGCAGGAATATCACGCAACCGGCCAGAATAAGCCAGATCATGACGACTTGTTAGGATGGCCCAATATGCCCCACAGGATGCGCGTCAGCCACTCAGCCCGGCGCACGGCGAGCAGTTCCCGCTTATGCGCCCGCCGCGCCAAGTCGTTAAGCTCTGACACTTCGATTTTAAGGGCCTCGCACTGCTCTGTAATCGCCTCCAGCGGGCTTTTTAGGTCAGGCAAGGCACAAGTGAGCGGTTTGACGGCGTGAACCTCTGGCGAGGCTGTGGGTTCGTTGATCCACGGGTCCATTGAGTCGTCTAAAATCCAGGTTTTCATTTTTCAGGTTTAAGCCGCACCTACCCGCGTGGAAAAGAGCCGGGCAGATGATCCACGGCTTGAAAATTCACGGGGCAGGTGCGGCAAAGTGGGTTCATGCAATCGCGCACTCAGTCGTTTCAATCTCGGCTTTGATTGCGTCGTTGATGCGCTTCTGTTCAGCGTTGCTCAGACTCAGGAAAGCTTCACGGGCAAAGGCTGACGGACAGTTCCATTCAAGCGCGGCCACCAGTTGGCTAAGCGCGTCAGCCTGATTCATGCGGGGACTGTCCACGATTCGCTTTGCGGCCATGCAAGCGCCATAACCGTAGCTGCCATTGATGATCCAGCTTACACGTTCTGCGACAAGATCAGGGAAGGTCTTAATGGCTTCGTGCCATCCATTGCGAGCGTCCCGCCTGTCTGCTAGCGGTGCCAATTCAACTTCTCGAATTTGTGCGGCAAGGAGCCGCGCTTCGTTTTGTTCATATTCTGGGTTATTCATATATTTTCAGTCGTTGAGTTTGTTTTTGTTGTTTGCTGGCGCCAACCGCCAGACGGCCCGGCAGGGTTTCAAGCTGCCGGGGTTGTCTGGGGGTTAAACAATCCCGTACTTGTCCGAATTCTTCTCAACCCAGTCGCCCCAGCTTGAAACGATGAAGCGCGAGCGGTCTCCGTTAAATTCGCCGCGCACTTGAATAACCGTAACCGCGTAGGTGTCGCCTGTGTTGCAATAAGCCGCAACAATGTAGTACCAGTACCCGTTCTGCCATTCGCCGCGAATTGCTTCTGTGCCGTGCATCCCCAAAAGCGTATTGCACGCCTCCAGCCTGTCGTTTTCGGATAAGTGTTTAGTGCGGCGAAGCGCCAGCCTGCACGCCTTAACAGGGTCCGTGGCGTAAAGGTCCGCAAGTTGCGCCTTAGCTTGTTTCGCTTCGTAATCGCCGCTGAGTTGGTAAGATAATGTTTTCATTGTGAATCAGGGTTAAATGGTTGAATCAGGCTACAGTTTGAACCGGAGCCGGATTGCAAAGGCGGGCTTGAACGAGTGAAGCAATTTCCTGATACAGTGTTTTCATATTTTCATTTCGGTTGAGTTTGTTTAGTTGAGAGAACCGCGCACGCTAGTACCACAAGCCGAAACAACCTTGCCCGACTGGTTTAACTTTGTGCGCGGTTCAAATTTCACGCTCTCAGCATGACAGAACCGGGAAGCTTGTATAGTCGGGCAAACTACGCAATTTTAGTCGGGTCTAATTCTTTACAGACTGGCACAAGAATATTCCTGTGCCATGATTGCTATGGTTTTGACCCGACAAGGAAATACGTATTCGCGCCACCTTCACAAGCTGCATTGAGCATGAGACAATGAAGCCACGGTTAAACAATCAACTTGAAAATAAACATGAAAAGCACATTCCAGAAAACAATCGATTCAGGCATAAACCTGATCGGCACCTCCCACCAAGGCAAATCCGCCAAGCAATTACGGCAGGATAATCCAAAGCTGGCTCAGCAATGGGCAGGCTTTATTCAGGCGAACAAGGCGCAGTTGGTAAAGGAGATTAGCGAACTCGTGCAAGGCAGTTAACCCTCAACACCCCACCCCATGAAAACAAACCAAACCCCACCCACCAGCGAAGCGAAGCATACGCGCAAATCCAATTCCCAGCTTTGGATTGGAAAGTTCTTTGCAGTTGGACCCACACAAGCCAATGCCGAGTTCATGGTTCAGGCCGTGAACGCTCATGCCGACTTGCTCAAGCAGCGGGATGAGTTGCTTGAGGCGTTGAAAGAATGCATCACTGACAAAAACGCGCATTGTCTGACAACTGAGGACCGGGAAAGGGCCATGTTTAAGAGGTTGGAAGCAATTAACCAACAAGCCCGCGCCGCTCTTGCCCGCGTTGAAAGCGGGGTGGAAAAGTGAAAGCTAGTGTGCCGCTTGTAATCCCGCGCCGTGGTTTAATTGCGAGACTCGCCATGCAATGCGCCTGTCCCGATACTGGCATTACCGGAGATTTCCTTTACAGTGGTGAAGTTCTTGACTGATTGGTTAATTCCCCAGCCACCAACCCGGCCCCTACAAGGCCGGGTTTCTCACGTACACGCCCGGTCCTTAGCCTGCCATTGTCACGTACCGCACAGCCGAGGGTCAACACAGCCAGGCATCAATCAGGATGCGCTATAACTGATCCTGAGACGTTCTTGACAGTCTCAAATCATTACGTTAACGGTAACGGTGTGATTACTGCCGAAAATGCCAAGCTTTGCCAGCAATTGTCCGTGCAAACCAGATTGGCCGCTAAAATTGCACGCCAACAAGAGGTTTTAGAGCTTAAACAGGTGATCCAAGCCCAAGCCAAGGCTGTAATTACACAAGCACCCGCACCTGTAATTACTGAACCTGCACCGGATTTGACAATTTACACGCGCACAAGGGCAGAGCGTGTACGGCTTCAGCTTGACCGGGTTGACGCCATGATGCTTGTCGAGTCAGACCCGCAAAAGCTTGACCGTTTAGCCTCGGCCCAAGCCCGCCTTAGCGAGCAAGAGCGTATCCTGGCAGGCCGGCCCTTGCCCGGTTCGTACCGTCCCATGCCAGAACGTACCAGCCGCAAGGCCGGCCGTACTGTCGAAGCGTGGGCCGACACACCACAACCCGTTGTGTCTGGTGTGGTCCCGCCAAGTACAGTACCAGCCCAAACACCACAAGACGGCACAAGTACTTGACTGGCAAGGGCCAGCATGTAAAGACAAGGGCTATTGTGTGTACTTAATTCAGGCCTAAGGAATCTCTTTTCCTGTCAGGGGTGGGGGCGGGTGCCGGATGGGGAGGGACAGGTCAACGGCCTGATTCGTATATATCCCGTTATGCAAAGGTCAATTCTGAAACTTTTTGCTTACGCCTGTTCGTATCAAGCTCATATCAAGTCATTAACCGGATTCAACACACATAAGCAAGTTATTGCAAGTGTGTGATTAAGGCGTGCTTGTTTCATGAACTTGGATTGGATTGCACATAAGCGGTTCAGTGGCTATCAAGTTTATGTCCTGTGTGTGTACATAACAATCCTGTACATTATTTTCCCCACACAAGATTAGAGTGGGCGGTTTTAAGGTCGCTCAGGTCCGTTGTATCTCAGAACGGTGTCCTGACTGGCTGGGTTAATCGTGCACCATCAGGACATGGTAATCCTGGCCGTAAAGGTCAGCGGTAAAGCGGCGCTGGTGCTCTTTGAGTTGTTGATAAACGAGTCCCGTATTATCCCCCTGATGGGGCGCTGGGCCTGGTGGCCGGTTGCTTCAGCGGGGGTCTAACTCGTGCTCGCGGGAGGCGGGCTGGAAAAGAGGCGCCCTGGTGTTTAAGACCAATGGGAATCGGGCTTGCCGGGGGTTGCCTAAGCCATCCAGCACAGGGCACAAAGTTTGATTACCGTTCTTAAACACACGGCACAATTCCCACAGCAACATCCACCCGTCAAGTGATTTTTTCTTGCTTCCTGTCAGCGGATAATTCAGGATGGGATTGTGACGCTCGAATCCAATCTGATCCCCATCAATTCCGGTCCATGCGAAGGGCGTCACAGTTCTACTTGCGTGGCTGGGGTTGGTGGGGGTTTTGAATCGTGAAACCAAAAGGCTCCAAAAAGACCAAACCCAAGCCAGTTCCGGTTAATCTGGATGATTACTACCTTAATCCGGATGAATACGAAGCCTCAAACGATCCCTGGATTAAGTTGTTAAAGAAAACCGAGGACGCCATGTGGGATGTTCTCAAATTCCGGTGTAGTCGTGAAATTTTTCGTACATTTTACCTTAAGGAGAGTAAAAATCGGTGGCGTCTATTAATAAAAGATGGAGTGGCTGAATTGGCGTGCATTGGTGACAAAAACATGACTGGAGAAACGGCTTGGTGGATTACGCATTGCCTGTCTCAAATATGAACCTCCCCCTCCTCGCCTCCGACATAGTTCGCCGCGTCCATCACAGTCCGGACAGCGTTACCAATCTGGAGGAAGTTGTGGCGAATCTGATACGGCATGAAACAGACCAATTACGGAAACAAATTGGAGATATTGCCAGTTACAGCCGTCACGATCCCTGTTGCCAAAGTCTGGAATCACTGCTCGAATACGCCCAGCACAGCCCAACCTGTCACAAGCCTTACAAGCCGTGCGATTGCGGCCTGGAGGAATTACTGGAACAGATTGGTAAATGAAGAACCGGCCCTGTCGCAGACCCTACACACGACAAGGCCGGTATGACCCAGGTTTAACTCAACCTCATGAAAAGCGCGGACTTGTGAAACCGCGCAGGGGAAGCATAGCTCAGGATTGGGGTGGGTCAACCCCATTGTTCCGCCATTGCTTTTGCAATTCCAGGAAGTGTTCGGCTGCGTTCCTTCCAACGTTCAGGTCCGGGACTGGCCTTATGAACACGGGCTTCACGGCCTTCAACGATTTCAGTTGGCACGAGCTTTGGAAGGTTTTTTAGCCACAGGCAGGTTGCCTTTACTTCTCCGTGACCGAATTGCCACGGCTGTATGATCTGGTCAGGCTTGCGAATCCTGCTGCTTATCACGCTGATTGGGTTTTCCAGGGCGATCATTGGAATTGGAGCATCAAGTAGCCGGCGAACGAATTCCAACGCTTGTTGCTGATCAACCTGTTTGTCCTTGAACCATCTGGCACCACTGACTGAAAGATGGGTGCAGGGAGGGTGGCAGATCATCAGGTCCCATCTCCTGTAACCGTAATAATTGCTGGACGTAAAAAGCGGAATGCAGTCTCCGGTTACGTGCTGCCCCGGCCTTTCACTTGGAAGCAAATCACAACTCCAGGCATCATGTCCCCGTGCTGCAAACGCATCCCGGACAATCCCGCTGAACTCACAGGCAATCAGGACCCTCACTTCCTATCCTCCCAGCACTTGCTCGCCGGAACATACACGCTCTCAGGACGGCGCGAAGCGTTTGTGTAGATGCGCCCGTACTGGTCTGTCCAGCCGTATCTAGCATCATGCAGGCGGTTCGCCTCGGCTATTTGAGCTTCTGTAAATGTGCTTACCTGCAAGCCTTGAACGCCATGCCGGTTTACGTGGGGTTGGGGTGGGTTCATAGGGTGGTTTTGTAATCTCTCTCAGTTTCTATTTCACGAATCAAGTCCTTGGGAACAGGGAATCGGTGCCCGTGTGCAAGTGCAACCGCATCGGTCATGCCCTGTTTCCAGCTATCAAGCTGGATTTCTTTAATAGACTTGATTGCGTTGAGGTCATTGTTCCAGCCTCCTTCCGAGTACCATTCTTCCGCGCTTTTCATATTTGTTCCTGTCTCCTTAACCGCATGTATGCAAGGTGATATTCATGTCCAATCAGTCCAGCCAACTGCGGCCATGCCCGGTTAGTTCTCGGCTTCTTGTCCACGCGCAGGCCCAGGGCTTGATAGCGGCGTCGTCGGGGAAGGACGTATTTGAGATAATGGATACTCACACGCACAACTCCTGTTCCTGTTCGTGATCCGACTGGGTTGGCGCTTGCAACACATCATGCTCCCATCTCGTAGCCGCAGCCTCAAATGTCTTTTGCAGTTCATTCACGGCGAACTGTGGCGCCACGGTCCTTACCGTGAACGTTTTTTGACGGCGCTTGATGCCCTTGGTTTTGGATTCGGGTATTATGGCTATGGCCTTGACTACCCTGTAACCGCGTCGTTCGGTGGCGAAGATTTTAAGTTTCATGGGGTTGGATTGGTTTAAGTCGGTAAGAGTAAATAATCTTTCCGACACGTTTTTCGGTTGTTGCAAGTCCGGCGTCTAGTGCGGACTTTATTTTAACTGCAAACGGTTTTAACACTCCTTTGTATTTAGCCCTAATGCAATGATCGTGATATACTTTTCCTTCGTGAATTATTACCTTTCCAGGACTGGTTAAGCCAACTCTCTGGAAGTTGCTGGCTTGATAAATAACTCCAGAGTGTCCATGAGTCGGGTCGGCGTAACTTATTACAAGCTCTGCATCGGTGTGCTTACGAAGCAGCATTAGCATCTTGGAAATGAAATAGCTCTCGCTGTTTTTGGGAGATTCATCCGTGCAGCACAGCCTTCTAAGCTCAAGCACTCCACTTTCTTTGGATGCGTATTTCTTCCACTGTCCAGCCATTGCAAGCCCACCAACAATGGAGGCCCCAATCATGTCCGTTCCATTCATCAACCGAAAGCAATGAGTTGACCGGATTCCATTTGTGCTGTGGCTGTAATGCCACTTCTCGATAAACGGGCGCACTTGGGTTATGTCGCAAAACTCAACCTTGAACGATTTAACTTGGAGCGATGAGGTCGGGCGATAGCCGCCATCTTCCAGCTGGAAGGCCGGACGTGCTTCAATTGCACCATCATCGCAAAAATTCAACAGGGCTTGCACAGATTGGTTTGTTTAGCCGCATACCAAACCTCCCAGGCCACCTGATGGCAGAAGGCATGGGTTGCTCTGTCCGAGGATTTGCGGTCACTGGCGTTTAACTTCTTCCAGATCGGCATCCAAGCTTGTGAGAATTCCAGCTTCATTGAGGCGAGTTCTTCAGGTGCGGGGTTCATGGTTGAGGTTTAATTGGTTTTCGCTTTTTGTCCTTCCGGATCACCTTAGCGCGACCGATATGGTAGTAGGACATATCAACTGATTCCCCGCCGCCATCGTCGAGCACTTGCTGCGCCTCTCGCCTGGAATTTGCTTCCACCAGCATCGTATTGACCGATCTACTATGGCGCTCGCAAATCCACCACGTCTTAAGTTTCTTATTCATTTGACGGCATCCAGGCCAGATTGAACTCGGACTGCATGGCGCGGAGTTGTTCGTGGGTTGGGGTCATGGATCGTTTGGATCTAACAATTGAACCAATTGACCACCGCATTCTTGTTTGTGCCACTTCCGCCACTCGTGTGTTGTTTGTTCTGGTGTTCCCCATTGCATTCCTGCTGTTTCAAGGGCATAACCTTTCCATTTGCATTGATTCCTTTTAGAGCAACGCCAAATTCCGGGATGTCTAATGGATTTAATCGTGTCTTTCATTCACTATTATGCGGCATCCTCGCCACCCTTATTGGCCTTACTCTCCCGGACTCGATTGCCTTGAGGCGGAGACGTTCGAGGCGATCAAGGGAATCTTGAAGCAGGTCAATTGCCTCAAGGGCAAGCTTGGTTCCTTTGCTGTAATCGCGGGGGTTGGACTGTAAAGGCTGTTGTTCAGCGTTCAGTCCAACCCCAATTACCTCTGGTACTGATTTAATGTACTTGGGTGTTCTGGTGGAGGCGACGGGACTTGAACCCGTATTAGCAGACGAATCGGTGCGATTTCCATGTTTCGCCACGCCCCCGTTAAAATAGTTCAGCTTGTATCCACTCACTCCAACAATGTCAACGCTCTCCACGCGCCCACCATTAGCCTCAATCTCCTTCAAGGCCGAGGCAAGCTCATAGCCGGAGCAGGTGAGGCTGTGGGAGCGGGGAGGGGAGTTGAGCAGGTTTATGTTCATATCATTTCCAATCCGTTGCGTGTTGCGACTGATGCAGGCCACAAATATGGCACTGACGGCAACCAATCCTTCCCGGTTCGTATTCGAGCGTGACGTGCATGTGATCGCCCCAAACATGGCCGTGAATGGCGCAGAACTTGCCGGAAGTGATCAGCAAGTTAATCACGTTGGTCAGGGAGCCGTCTGATTCCATTTCCTTGATGTGGTCACGCTTGACACCAGCAGCGGACTTCCATTGTGCCTCACAGTTGTTGGTTATTGCCCAACCCGTTACTACGTTAGTCGTGTAAATGTTAGTGAACACTTGATTGGCGGTTGTAAGTAAACGGTCACTGAACATCACCTTCAACTTCTCGATCATTGCATCCATCCTGTTGTTGTGTTCAACTAGCTGGCGATTGATCTCCTTAAGCTTGTCTGATGAGTCATCAACTGACTTGATGTAATCCGAGAGAGGGTCGGCTGATAGGGCTTGTACTGACAGTGCCAAGGCTGTTGCAATTGCTGTTAAGTTCATCTGGTTTAATAGGTTTGTGATTTCACAGACTCGCCTCCCTCAACCCCTTAAGCACTTCATGCACGGACATGCACTTGATTGGTGGTTTCGTGTTCATGGCTTGCGTAACGAATAATCAGTTGTTGAGCAATCAACGGCAACTGAGCCGTCCCGAATCATGCGGCTTGGAATTCTGGCATCCATTTCACCAAGCTTTTCCAAACTTAGGTTGCTGGTCAGCAGCGTCCACTTACCGACACGGCGAGACAGCAACTCGCACAGCTTGTCCTTTGCGAATCCACTCGGATCATGCTCAACCGCAATCTCGTCAAGGAACACAAAATTGGCGTCAGCTAGATCGTCAATCTGCCAGAATTCTTGGTCGCGTAACTTGGTAACCAGTTTTGGCCAGAAACGTTTTGTCACGCCGCTTAAAAGCGATCTGTGATAAATCAGGTTGTCGCACATGCGGGCGTATCCGTAAACCGATTCAGCCAAAAATGTTTTCCCGGTGCCCGAGCTTCCAACGAAAGACAACCAAGTTGGACGCGAAGATTCATCTTCAAACTTGCGTTTAAATTCAGCCGCCTCGACAACCATTTCCTCCAACACGGAGTCATTGCACGTTTGGAAGCTCGGAAACCTTCGGCTTGCCTCGGACAACGGCATCTTTGTAAAGGTGCGCTCGTCCTTCGTTGTAAGTTCCCGCATTGCGGTCATTATTGTTTTTGCTATTGGTGTTTCCATACGATTTTTGTTTCGGTGGCCCGGCTGGCCGTCCATCACCTTCCCACTTGGTTTTTACCCGCGCCAAAACTGCTTGTCCGTTATGAATGGGACGCTGGTTATGATCCCGCCAGCCGCACCCTTCCATTTCGTTGAACCAATCAACTGCTTTCCATTCCGCCAAACCGATCATCGAAGCGGTATCTTTGACCTCCTGAAGCGTCATTCTTCCGTTGGCTTCTGGAAAATCTTTTTCTTTTTGCGCTCTCTCAGCAATAGGAGACGGAGACGGAGACGGAGAGCTATCGTTTGCCATACCACTTGCCATAGGCTGTGCTATGGCTGTGCTATGGCTGTGCCATCGTGATTTTGCCCCCAAAACCCCTGATTTTTTACGGTTTTCTCGGTACTCCCTCTGTTTTCGTCGTTCGTGCTCCAATCTTTGGTTGCGAAACAGACCATCCGAACCCTGTTTAAACTTGCCCTTCACATGCTCAATTGATGGCAAAGCCATAGCTCTGCCAAGGCGAGCCATTTCTTCCCCGGTCACACCACCCTTGCTCCACTGGATGCAGAGCGCGGTGATGTACATGCCTTTTTCTTCGTTGTTCATGGACACGGTCCCACCAAGGAAGTCGTCTGGATAAAATTGGAATGCTGGAGGATTCAATTCACCAAACCCCTCCGTTCAACCAATCGGGTCGAGGCAGGTGCGAGACGCTGGACAAGTCCAGAGAAGTTCCTGTCACCAAGTTTCCAAGGTGATCCGATTGGCTGAACGGAATGGATTGATGATTTCTCATCTCGCGTTTTGTGCAACCCTCGACAGGTCACGTTTCACTTCCGCCACTCTCTCAAACCATCCCGCACTTGTCAAAACTTTTCTAGCGTCCGGGGCGAATTATTTCTTAGGCACGTAACGGTAAGAGTTCAAGATGTTTGCGCGTGTCCTCACGGCCAATTCGTACATTTCTTTGTCGTAACCAGTCAGTGAAGCCTTGAATCTTCGGTCGTTTTCCAGACTTCCTGTGAACGGATGGTTCACGCTCTCAGCAAATCCGGTCGTGATCTTGTCCGGAGTCATGGTTTTACGAAGTTCAGCGTAAGCCTCGGCTGCACGGCTCATGTCTCCGTCCTCAAGGGCGTATCTCAACTGCTGGTACTTGCTGACCGGGTAGCTGCCGGTGTCTTTGGGGAGTTTTTGCGCGTCCTTCCAGTCATTTGCCAGGCTGTACGTCTCTGAAATTGGGCTGAATCGTGAAATTCTCATACCCATTGACCCGGAAAATTGTTGCAATGGAGAAATTGGGCTTTTCCTGCTGGTTTCGGTCAATTCTCTCACTCCCGGAAGCGATCTGGCGATGATCGGGATGTATCCAGCCAACAACTCCTCAGTGGTTTCCAATGGCGATACCTTTTCACCACGATAGTTCAGGCCGTACGTGTATTGAATTGCGCCTTTTGCAATCAGCGGGTTCATGCGCGAGTACGCAAATGATCGGGTGTCCTTGACCAAGCTAAAAATGTCCTCTGGAACCGATCTAAAAGTGTACCGTCTCCCGTTGTAAACAACCTCGAACGGATGCTTTGGGTCGTATGTGGTTCCGAGCAACTGAGAAATCACAAATGCCGAACCCGCCTGAGTCGCTGCGAGGAACGCAATAGCACGAAGCTGCTCTTGTCCAACCTTGGACGATAAACCCTTTATGGCCTGTCCCGTGAATCGTCCACGCGCCTCCAGAAAGTCAGGTGCAAGCGCGGCCATTTTTATCAAGTGCTGGATTGTCGGGTTGCGATCAAGCAGGGCGTAATTCAAATGGCCATAAGCGGCGTTTGATTGTTCGGCAGAGAGCAGTTTCAGGTCCCTAACTGTAACCTCACCCGATGCCAGTTCGGACTGAAATCGCTTGGTGTTGCGATCAAGAATATGCTCGTAAGTCTTGAATTTAAGTCCGGGAATATACTGGTGGAACAGGTAATCCTGATACATTTCAGACACTTCACCAATAACCCTTAACACCGGAACCTTTTTAAAGCCTTTTACCAGAAGCGAACTTTGCGACCCTGATCCTTCCAAATATGATGACGCACTTGCCTTATCCGGAAGCAGCATTAGCCCGTGAGCGGCAGCGTCAAGCTGTGCCGGATCGCGTAGATCAATTTTTGGGATTCCAAATGTCGGGTTTACGGTGTGACCGATTCCGTGCCAACCCTCCTGAACCTGATGGAACGGAGCGAGCAACCCGAACATGGACTTCTTCATCTCGGATTGAGCCGCATCCAACGCCTTGACTATTACTCTTGGTATTTTTGCTGTGCCTTCACTCGGTTGATTGTACCACTCCTTGATCGCAGACGTTCCCAGCATGGCCTGGATTCTCTTGTAAGCCTTTGGATGCAGAGACAGGTCAGCTTGGAGCATGATCGGGTTGCCAGCCTGGTCTTTAGCCACCCAAGACCATTTCTGAAGCGCGGGCTGGTTCTCCATCGTCTTGTAGTCGCTCTGGTCAATTTTGTTTCCGGATGAATCTCGGACGTTCTTGATGGATTTTGGGAATACCAGCGTGGCGGCTCCAGATGGACCAGCAACTTCCTTGGCGTTGCCGCGAGGAATCATCAACGGCCTGCCGTCTTTGTCAAGCTGACCTGCCATGTCCTTGACGAATTGCCGTGCTGCAATCACCGAATCCATTTCCTTGATGTAGACGGGCACAATGCGTTCAAGTGACAGGGTTTTCGGGATGAACCCGGCTTGGTCTCCTTCAAAAAACGTGTTGAATGTTCGAGCCTTATTGAACTTGAAATTCTGTTTCAATGTGCCGCTACCAAACCCACTTGTTCTTTTGGGTCTTTCCCAGATGTGCGGGACGTAGTTGTCCCGGAAGTTCGTAATCACATCATTGGCCACACCTTTTGCGTAAAGCGACTGAAACGCGTTTATCACCTTTCTTCCAAGGGCTATTTCTTCCGGGGTCAGGTTTTGAGCAGCAATGGCGGATTTCTTGAACTTCTTACCCCGTGCTGCGGTTGCCCATCCCGCTATGGTTTGAGCATCTCCACCAGCCTCAACCCAGAGCGCGATTGCGGATTGACGATCCTCGCTCTTAGCCAGTTTTCGGATTTCCTTTACCGCTTGGCGTGCATTGCTCTCCGAGAGTTGCATCTTCGCGCTATGCCGGGCGGTGGCCACGTCAAGCGGAGTCATCTTTCGGACATTGAATTTAGGGAGTGGCACGCCTGCTCCAAGCTCGTAAATCTCAGGCTTTACTGGTTTTGGAGACTCACCAACCGGGCCGGATTCGGGCGGCATTGATTCAATCGAGTCGGTTGCGGAAGCCCACTCTGATTTACCGTAAAGTTCGTCCTGAAGCTGTTTCTGGAGTTCTGATGGCGACTCCGTGGCAGGTGCGGTCACGGTGGGTTCCGTGGCGGCTACTTCCGGCGCAGCTTCTTTCCGTGCATCTCGAATGGGTTCTGGCCCGCGTGGGGGTTCCGTGAGTGGATTACTCCCTCCGATGCCAGTTTCCTCGCCACCGACTTCGGTGGGCATTTGTCGGACTTCATTCCGTGGGCGCATCCCGCGAACAGGTTGTGTTGTTTCTGTGACCAGGGCATTTGGTTCCTTTGGTTGGCTCTCTGCGTCGAAGGCGTCTATGTCGAAATTTATTTCCTGTCCTCGTGGCGTAAAATCCTTTGCGTAATCGTTGATGGTTTTCAAGCCACCACTGATAAGGTGTTTTGCGCCAAGTGTGGAAAATCCAACAACCTGAATTGCATCGCTAATCAAGCTTGTGAGCTTGTCCGGGTCGCGCTGATCTTCTGGCTTTCCAAGCTCATCTCCAAGCTGCGTGGCTAATTCCGGAGCGTCCGACATCATCTTGGCCGTGAATCCAATCAAGGCGAGTTTCTGAGCCGCTGCTGGCAATGCCCCAATTGCGGCCATTGGTGCCGTTGCGGCCAAGCCTTGTGATATTTTACCAATGGTTGCTGCTGTTTTGTCATCCTTAGCGGCTGACGACAGGATTTCATCAATCGGGAGTTGTTCTCCTGTGAGTGCGGCAGGGATGTTTCCGGATGCCTCGGCTGCGGCAGGAAGGTTTTTACGAATTGCACCACCGATTGCGGCGGGACTTGGAAGCAAAGTGCTTGGCTGGCCTTCTGGCCGCTTGAACACGCTCATGCCAGCCGCTATGTCAGCCGGGATTGCGCGGGCTACATTGGAAACGTAAGTGGCAGCCTTTCCAAATTCTGGAGCGGCTGCTTGAATATCCTGAATCGGCGGAACAAGGCTTGGAGCACGCCACGGGGTTTCACGCTCCGTCTTTGGACCATCTAAAAACGAATCCGCGTTGCCGCCGTCAAGGAAGTGGTCAGCGGCGGAAACAGGTGTGTCCGGTGCATCCAGGAACTCGTCAATGGTTGGCATCTCATTTCAAATTGAACTGATCGGACAGTATTTTCTTTGCCGTGTCACGGTCAATTGATTTCGAGCGATACGCAGCACGAACCTCATCAGCTGATTTGAATTTTGTCACAACCGGAGCCGCAAGCGGAGCGGCTTCAGGAGGTCCGTCAGGAGAATCGGAAACAAGAGAGGCATCAGTTGAAGGCTTTGCAATCAAAACCTTTCTGGTTCGGCTTGGTGTTCCAGGAACTCCCGGAATTGCTGGTTGAGCCGGTTTGTCCTTGGCAAGAGCGTCAATTCCAAGAAATGATTTTACCTCTCCCGGAACAGCGGGCAAACCTTCAATCGGTTTCGTTCCCGGATAATGAATTGTTTCGTAATCTTCCGGGTTGGCCTTTGGATGCGCCTTCATCCACTCGAATTTGTCTCGTGCCAATACGTCTTTTGGGCTTGGTGTTGTCGCTCTGCGTTTAATCTCGTCAATGCGAGCCTGCTCCAATGCGTTTACTGGGCGTGCAACCGGAGGTACGAGTGATTTGTACAGGTTCACGCCAACCTGTGGATGCTGCGGGAACATCATCATTGTCGCCCGCATCATTCCGTTGGTGTCGTTCTTTTCCTGAGCCTGCTTGAGCAGCCTTGAACCAAGGAAGTACTGCGCGGCGTTAATCTGTTTCAGGGCTTGATCCACATTGCCGCTTTTCAACCCCTCAATAACCGCGTCTTGGTTTAGATCCTGCGGCTGTTGTGGTGGTGGGTTTGGAACGTGCGGCGGCAATGCCCAATATTTTCGTTCCCCTGTGTCAGGGTCCAAACTGCTTCCTGACATTCCTTCCTGATAGCCGGGAGGAACCGCGTATGGATAAATATCAGGCATAACCAGAAAATGCGTCGTTTAGGTTTGCGTCACCAGTCCAGGAATCTTGCGGTGGAAGCCACATATCCTGAATGTCCTGATCGCTCACGTTGTAATCCGGTGCGGCGTTTCCACCAACCGGAATGTTGCTGTAACCGGGAGGGAAATTCCAGCCTGCTGTTGGCGCTTTGGGAATAAGTTGGTCAAGCCAGTTCGAGGCTGAACTTGAAATTCCCGGAGACGAGCCACCGCCACCACCAACCGAACCACCCCCGCCAGTGCGTCCCTGATTCGCGTAGTGCATCTGAGCAATGCGGAGGTTATTCGCCATTTGTTCACGGGCAAGCTGAGCCTGCTGTTCCTGTTCAGCGGTGAGGAACCTGTCCTGTGCGCCATAAACTGGTGCGGCTGGATTGCGTGCCGTGGCCGCACTGAGCCAGTTCTGGCCGGTGTTCATTCGGTCCATTGAAGTCAACCCGAATGCCCTCAAGTACGCTGCATTGCTGTTGGCCCCCATAGGGCTTCCCGTTCCAACTCCACGTTCTGCTGCTTGTTGTCCGAGAAGATTGATCGTGGACGGGTCAACCTGACCGGCAAGGGCGTTTCCGATATTCGCACTGCTTTGTTGTTCAAGCCCAACTTCACCAGGAATACGCCCGGCATTGGCCTTCTGTTGCGCGGCCTGGTTGATCTCGTTTATCAACTGTGTGATTTGCTCAACATTGCCGTAATTTGCACCTGTGTTTGGCGTGCCGTTGTTGCTCCCGACTGCACCACCTCCAAATCCCGTGTTGGGGTTGGTTCGTGGTGCGCCTCCAAATGTGGTTCCTGAGCCGGTGTTGAAATAAACTTGAGCCATATTAACCTCCGAAAAGTTGCGACCAGTTTCCGCCAAGTAAACTGCCCTGAGCCAGCATGGACTGGTTTGCTGCTGCACCAAGTTGATCCGGCATTGGAATCGGATTCACCTGTGCCGGTCGTGGCTGGTTTGATGTGGGTTGTTGCGGTGCTCCAATTGCCGGTGGGACGATTGGGCTTGTGACCTGTCCGGGTGGCTGAATCACCGGCATTGACGGCGGCGACGGCATGGTTGGAACCTGAAATTGCTGCAATGGTGCGTTCAAATCGAACGAGCCTTGATAAGCCTGATTGCCGCCTGACCATGTGCCCGTCATTGGATCATACGCAGATGACTGGAGCGGCTTGGTCAGGTCAAATGGCCCTTGGTAAACCTGGCTTCCACCTGTACCACGCCCGCCGTAGTTTGGTCTGGTGAAATTTCGGAACAGGTCCATGAGTTACAGGGCTTGCGGGTACATTTTGTTGGAACCCCACAGGTGGCGAGCTAAAGCGGGTCGTTCTTTCCCAAGGTAGTGATCCAACTGCCCAAACAGTAACCGCAACGCGCTGGCGTGTTTCTGCTGGCTTAACTGAACCGCTCCTGGAATGTCCATCGTTCCAAGCCGAATTGACTGAGCCTCGTCTTTCAGGGCTGGTATGGACATGATGCTGAGATAATCCGAGTCGCAACTGACCGGAACAAAATCCAGCTTGCACATGGCCAGAACTTGCAAAGGCTGTGGATCGCTCACTTGAGGGTTGGCTGCGGTGCAGCATTGTTGCGGCAACCCACCGATAAAGTACTTCCGATATGACGCTGTGGTTTCTCCCGGCTGCATCACGAGCAATGGCGATTCAGCCCCGGTTGTGGCATCAACTTGAAAGAACTGAACTTCGCCAAAGGTTTTGACCTTTTGAATCCCGGTGATTTCCGTCCAGATATTGGACGTGTCCGTGAATGGCGACGAAAACGCAATTCTCTCGCCCAAGCCCGATGAGTCCGTGAGCGCATCTAGGTAACGGACTGTCTGGCCGTTGCTATCCTTGCCTTGAACGAGCGCGGTGCGCCCCACGTCGGCAGGATCAGATATGTATGCGCGGATATATTGTGGCGTTGCAAGTAACGGAGCAAACGTGGTGACGGTTTCGCGTTCGTAGGCGAATAACGTCTCGCAGCGCGGGTTGGGGCTTCCTCCATTGGCATTGGTGCATCCTTTTGGTTGATATCCACGTCCAAACTCCAAAAATTCGTACCACGAGTTATTAATCCTGACCGGGTGTTTGCAAACGTCCAACAGGATTATTCGGGCGATGCCTTGAGGGGTGTAAATGTTCGGTTCGGTTCGGGAAACTGTGAAGGCCATCTTTGCCCAACCACCTATCCAGCCTTCATCCGGGGCCGTTGGATCGTTTATGAGCCTTTCACATGCCTCATTTGCGTATGCTGCGATGGATGAAATGTCGGTGGCGCACAACCCGACCGATTGAGGCATCAGGCTTGATCTCAAATCCAATAATCTTGGGCGGTAAGGCACTTAAATTATCTCCTTTAATGAGATTGGTGATTGCTGGACCGCGAACGCTTTACTGGCCGTAAAAACGACATCGCATGGCGAATCGAATCCTGTTTTGGCAATTCCTGTCTCACTTGCGGGGTCCCAAACAATCACGGTGTTTGCCGTCATACACGGAAGATACAGCTTTTGGTCAGTGGTGCGATACCTAATTCTGCACGGATTAGCCGTAGCCTCAACCGGCCCAAGGTTAAGCGCGGTGAAATTGATCGGTGACAGGACGTTAATCCGGAGCAGGTTCGTGTCGCCACAAACCATGTAAAATAGGCCATTTTGGGCGCAATACTCAGCGGCAACTGGAAGGTACGGAGCCACTGATATTGTGGAACTCCAATCCCCAACCAGATCGAACAGGATTGGTGCGTATCGGAATTGGGAAACGAATCCTGAAACCGGGTTTACAAACTGGGTTGGACTCATCCCGCATTGCTGTGCGGCGAATCCTGCGCTGACCGTTCCGGCATTGGTATCAGCGATGTTTGTTGGATTTACCCTTTGAGGTCTGAATCCCACACCACCTTCCGCCAAGTAGATGTAACTTCCAGATGATCCAATCCAGCGAAAGCCGTTGTATGACGGCTGCGTGTTGTAGATCGTTCCAAGCCCAAGCCCAGCACCGGCAACAAGCGCCGTGGAAACCGGAAACACGTCACGCTCCGGCCAAGTCAAAGCGAAATATTGCTGGTCTGGTTCGTTCCACGTCGCTGCGTAAATCGTGCTGTTGGCGGCGTGGTAGCAAATCCTGATTTCTCCGTACAATGGGGACGCAACCCGAACAAACCCCTCGCGTGCCCCAGTTGTGGCGTTGTATTTGCACACGTACGGCCCAACCGCGCCGAAAATCTTATCCACTGATGAAGCGTAACAGGCGTCGTTCACGTAATCTCCTTCAGGCTTTCAGACGGTGAGTTCTGGACTGCCCAAATTTTCTGAGTTGCGCCAGTCACTTCAACAATATCAATCGGAGACTCAAATCCCGTCCGTTCAACCGCAACATGCGTGGTCTGGTTCCAGATCAGAACCGAGTTTCGAGTCATGCACGGCAGGTAAATCAGGCCGTCATTGAACGAATACCGCAACCGGCACGGATTGGCCGCTGGAAACGATACGGTCAAATCGAACGTGGTGAAATCGTCCGTGTTCGGGTCGTTAATCCTGAACAAGTTTCCCATGCCATCAACGGCGTAAACCAGTCCGTCAAAATCTGACCAGTCACAGGCAATTGGGGAATACGGCGGCATGTCGCACTCGTCCCATTCAAAATCCTGGTTGTAATCAATCGGACCAAACCTGATTCCTTGCGTTCGTGGATCAGGAACGTAAATGAGAGGCGTCCCGATTGATCGTGGTGTAAGGGCGCCCTGTTCACTACAAAATCCAAACGCATCGTCGTAAGCGTGGGTGCAGACCTGAGCGAGATTTGCGGGGTTTACCCTTAGCCATTGATATGTGTTGTTGTTGTCAGATTCGGACCACTGCACGTACAGAAAGTTTCCAGATGATCCAAGCCATTTTGGCCCCCAATACGGCGCACGATTCGCCCCGAAGTCGCTTACGACTTTTCCGGTGCTGACCAAGTTCAATCTTGCCCCAACTGCAAGCGTTTCCGGGTAAATCGGGTAAACGTCCTTGTTTGGATGCGTGAGCGAGAAGTTTCCAAGATTCGGTTCGTTCCAAACCGAGGCGTAAAGCATCCCCGTGGCCGCATGGTAAACCAACCGGCACGTTCCCATTACGGGAGAGGCAATCCGGACTTGTGCCTCACGCGCCCCGGTTGAGGCGTTAAACTGGATCAGGTAAACCCCTGACACGCCAAATATCTTGTTCACGGACGACACGTAAACAGCATCCTGCAATGGGGCTTCCCCGGTTGAGGCAGCGGTCATTGAAAGCACTTTTGAACAAGCCATCAGGTGTAAGCGATTCGGACGTTACGAAGCGTGATGCTGCGGCCCGATGCCGGGGTTGGAATTGTTCCGGAAATCGTGTGGGTTGTACCAGCCGAAACAAAACTGGTTTGAACTGACGTGGCTGTTCCGTTGCTGTCCCAAAGCTCGTACCGCACCGTGTATGATTCACCGTCAAGCAGGTTCGAGCAGGTGAATATGAAATTTACCGATGTGGTTTTGCTCTGAATGTTGGTGATGTAATCCTGCACCCACGTCAGGATGTTGGGCTTGTTTTCGGACGTGAGAGAATTGCTGGCGTACGATACTTGACCCGCAATCTCGTCAGCCACGGTGAACGGATTGCTCAAGGTGGCTGTAAAATCAATGTTGGACCTAAGCTGGACATAATTGCTTTCGATACCGTTCAGAGTGGATGACGGGTAGTTGATGACATCTCCCGGACCACCAAAGTTTCCGAGATACATGGGATTTGAAGTTCCACCAGCAGGAACCACAACGGAAAATGATAGTGCCGATACGGATGTTCCGACATTCCCGGCAATGATGTTCTGAGGAAAGTCCGCCCCGGAGTGCGTGGCATCGTTTTGCTTCAACGCCCAATTCGTGGGGTCGTTAGAGCAAACTCCGCAGGTGGTTGGGTCTGGTGCCCAGCAATAACCAAGCAGGTTGGTCAGTGACGTTGGCAGTCCGAAAATGTCCCGTAATGCCGGGGAAGGAGACGCCAGACACGTTACGAACAAGTCCTTGCGATGGCTGCTGATAAACTGGCCGGATGCGTTAATCTCAGATGATCCGCTGTAAATGTATTGCGCCCCTCCCGTATAAGCCCCGTCAAATGGGTTCCTGAAGGCATCCACAAACGCGGTTTGCCGGGCGTAACCTGAATACGTCACTTTCTTGTAAAGCGCGGTTCCACCCGGCAGATATTCACCGTAACCACGGCGGGTGCGAAGAACGGTTGTGCTGCGCCCGACCGTTGAAATTTGAGGAGTGAAGAACGTCCGATTGGTGGCTTCACAAGCCAAGTCAATCACCTGAAACGTAAGCGGGTTTGTTCCGGCTGAGGTTGGGGTGCCGCTAATCAGTCCCGTGACGCTGATCGTCAGTCCAGTTGGAAGCGTTCCGGAGTTGATCTTCCAAGCGTAATTTCCTGAGCCTCCAGATGCCTGTAGTTGGAACGAATACGCCTGGCCAAGTGTGTACGGGTCAATCGCTGATGTGGCAATGGCAATAACCGCAATGCTCATTGTCTTGGTGGCGTAATTCCCGTCAACCGTAAACGCCCTGACCGTGAACGAATAAGTTCCGGTTGAGGCTGGTGTTCCTGAAATGGATCCGTTGCTTGAATTCAGCGTCAATCCAAACGGAAGAAACCCGTCCGTGATGATCCACGAAACCGGGCGTGCCCCTTGAAATGCAATCTGGCTCGAATACGACACTCCAAAACAGGTGCAGGCATCCAGCCCGACAATCTGAATACTGGTGTTTGGGTTTCCACAATGATCGCACGCATACGCATGGGCAAGCGCGTCAGCCGCCTCCTGAGTCTCCGCGCAGAACGTCCCGGCTGGTGTCGTGTAAAAGAATTCCGATCCACCGAATGACTGACACGAGCAGGTCTGTGCCGTACTGCAAAAAATACCAGTCGTGCCGCACGAGGCTTCCTGAGCCAAGGCGCACAGGTCTGCGGAGTTCTGGGAAACTTCCGAGACGCACAGGGACAGGCAGCCGGGCTTCTCCCAAGACGGAGGGAAGTACAGGCTGAAGAATTGCTGGACTTGTTCTGGGCCTTCGGAAGAATAATTAGTGATTGGAAAATCTGATCCAATGCAATCCTCCTTAAATGTACAAGGGATTACAGCCATATCATCTCCCGTCTGAAATCAGATTAGTCTTGGTTTGAGTCACCATATAAAGCACGGCATTTGACATCGGGAATGTGGCTTTTCCTGTGACTGGAATGAAGTCAGCCGCCGTGTAATTTGTGGACATTCTTATCGGACCCGATACCGCCAATGATCCCGCCGTGGCCGTCAGCACCCCGATTGTTCCATTCACCCCCATATCGCCCGTGAAGTTGTTGGTTGAGGCGTCAAGCTTGGGCAGGTTCACGTCATTTGTGCTGATGCCAAGCCCGGTAACGGTTCCGGGTATTCCTGTGCCGTTGTTGGTGTACGTGCCTCCACCGCCAAGCCCGTTGGTGTCGCTCAGGTACGCCACGCGACTGCCTGCTGCATTGGTCACGTTTCCAGTCACGATTTTACCAACCAAGCTGGAAACTTCGGTAATGCCGAAAGCCCTTCCGTTGGTTGTTGAAATGGACACTGGGTACGTGGCTCCAAACACGACCGAAGCTGATACGAATAATGCGAACAATGTTGTTTTCATTCAGGTGTTCCCGACCAAAGCATCCAATCATTTGATGTCAGCCCGGTGGATTGGTAAAGTCCCGGACCTGTTGTGCTTCGATAAAACTGATTTATTGCGTCGGGGGTAATCACCCCGATTGGCGATCCAGAACCATACAAGGTGATAGCCCCGAACAGCGTTGAAAGCAAATCAACCAATTGCTGCACGGTCATTTTCTGGCTTGTTGGGGAAGTGTCAGGGTCGCTGACGATTTCCAAAGTGGCTGACAGCGTGGCGGCAGGGGTGGCTGGCAACTGGATGATAGTTTTAAGAATTAGTGCCATATTATGCGAAGATTGTTCTTAGTGAACCGTCCTGGGTTGACCTGGCGTTTCCGTCCTCCAGGCCGCGTCCCAAAATATCCACATCAGGTTCCGGAGCTGGCGTTGGCTGGAAAGGCAGGGTTATCGAGAGAGGTCCCGGAACGCATTCCAAATCCCCAAACGGCTGTTTGAGTACTGGGGTGGCGTACACAATCAGGCCGCGAATCCTTGCCCAACCCGTGACTTCGATTTTCACTTGGAACTGGTGGGCAATGTTCATTGGCCGCGAGTTCTGAGTATCGCACGGCGGCAGCGGTGGAACCGGAAGCGTGATCGGGAACTTGCCGCTCTCTCGCAGCGGCTCAACCGGATAGCAAACCGGGTCGTCAATCGTCTCGCAGCTTGTGCGGGCCGTGCAGAACCGGGCGACGTGCCACAATTGCCAGCAAGGGTTGGCGTCCTCGCGGTAATAAACCTTCAAGTCAACTTGACCAAAAACCTTGTCCATCCAAATCTCACCACCGTCCAGTTTCTTCAGGTCAAATTCACGATCCCACGTAAATGCCGGGGTTTCGATGTACCACTGAACCCGTGTATCAACGTTGTCGAACCTGCGGTCATTCGTGATTTCCCAAAGCTCAATGCTGTCATCCACGCGAGACACCACCACGGCAAATGCCCGTTCACGCCCACCAAAGTCGCCATTGAACAATTGCAGCACGTCCAAGCCCTCGTAAATACCCTCCCAGATTGGAGGCGTCTTTTCTCCAAGCGTGGAAATGGGGTTGAAATCCATCGTGGCGATGCCACGGCTGACCACACCTTGCGGTCGCTGCTCAGGCAGAATCGCCTGATACATGCGGTTGTCGAATTCCGTGCCGCTGGAGTACTGCATCAACGCCCGGTCGTTGAACGCAAGGGCACGCTGGATATTGTTGCTGATTTGGGCATTTCCCCACTGACTGAAATATCGCAGCGCGGAGAACAGGCTTCTGATTCCCGGCTCAAGTGACTGATAAAATAAGTCTCCGTTGACGGGCACAACAGATCGGTCTGAAACGCCTCCGTTCTTGCGTTGAACCACACGTTGGTTTGCTGGAGTATTGCTGTTTGCAGCAATCCAGTCTGCTCGCGTGATTGGAACGTCCAACGCATATACCTGTTGTCGTGTGAATACGAACAGGGTGCCCTCTCCAAGCGTTTTGTCAAGATTGGCCGAATATTGCAGGGCGCGTATGTTTCCGGCCTGAGACGGCACGGCAAATCCATCCCCGCCAATTGCCAAAGGATTTTCCGTCACTTTGAGGATCGAATCCCGAAGCTGGTACGGAGCAGTTCCGCTTGGACCTCGAACGATGTCGCCTGCCGTGTATTGCGTGAAGTAAGCGTACCAGATTCGGCCTTGGTAGTACACCATTGGACCAGCGGCGGCGAGTTCCTTTGTCACTCCCGCCAAGCCCAAGCTCTGTCGGAATGAGACACCATCCCAGAACAGGGGAAGCGTGGTGTAATCCCCGGCCTGAACCACCATGAATTCCTCGCCTTGAGCGAAGTGGTAAAACGGAGCCGTGGCTGGGAAGATTGGGGACGGAATAAGCTGAACGCTGTTATCCGTGTCCAGGCGGATTCGGTAAAACTTGCCACTGATTGCCACGATCAGATACGGAAATCCACCAACCTGTTCGTACATCCAGCCGCCTTGGTAAAGCCCGGTTGATGGCTGGATTTTGCAGACCGGAACAAATGCCGTGCGTTGACCAACCCCGCCGTTCCGCATTATTGCGTTATTGGCCCAAGCCAGCGAGTTTTGGGATAATCCGTTTGGGAAGTTTGGACCTGAAATGGTGGTGGCACGAGACGAGTCAACGCCAGAACTCCAATCAAGTTGGCCTGTTGGTATCCTGACCTGCCCGTTTGAGGCGTCTGCCATGTGCGGCACAATAAGGTTGACGGACTTAAAAGGAAAGCGATAATTGGCCTGTGAAGTCCGACATTAAGCTACCAGAGCACAAGTGCGGGTTGACGATTACGCACAACGAACATCGAAATTATTACCAAACCGCTGCCGCTTATATTCAGGAATACGGGACTGATCTTGGGCAATGGAAAAGCGGAGATGCACTTAAAAGAGCGATTGAAACCGATCAAATCTGGTCGATTCATTGGTATCCAACCACGCCAGTTGGTTTTTGCGTTGTGTTCGCGCCCACGCTCGAAGAAGCTCTGGAACTCGCCAATGAAAAATAATTTGGCCACCGCTGCCGTGCCTTCCACGGCTGGACTTCACATTTCAACTTGGGAGCGCGGTGGTGGTGGTCGTTCTTTCCATGCCTGAACCAATCCGCAAATACGGCCTGTGTTTTTCGCCCGACACCGAACTTCTCGAAATCGAATTCGAGATGATCCGGCGCATTTACGACCGGAAGTATGTTGGGTTTGGTCTGTTCTACCATTTCAAGGCCGCGCAATCCCTTATTTGGCCGGAGGACGATCATCACCGCTGGAGCGATTTAATTCTCAAAGAATATCTGGACAATCGAATCACGGTTATCTGCGGCTCGCGTGACAGCGGCAAAACTCGCGGCATCAGCAAGGCCGCGCTGATTGATTATTACGTCTATCCTGATGAAACATTGATTCTAATGACCAGCACAACCCTGCGGGGGCTTGAACTGCGCGTGTGGGGTGACATCAAGAGCCTTCACGACCGGGCGCTTGAGCGTTACTCGTGGGTTCCGGGAAATGTCGTTGATTCCAAGCACGGCGTTTTTACGGACAAGATTGACGAAACCCAAACCGTGAGGGACCAGCGCAAAGGAATTTTGTGCATTCCCGTGCTGGGATCGAAAGGCGAATTCGACGGTGAGAGCTTGAAATCATTTGCCGGTATCAAGCAGCGGAGGCGTCGGTGGATCGGGGATGAGTTCCAATTTATTCCACGCGATGCTTTGAAAGTTCTGGACTCGCTGGACAAAGGCGACTTCAAGGGCGCATTTCTTGGGAACCCCATTGCCGAAAACGGAAAGGCATTGGATGCTGTGAGTGAGCCAGTCGGGGGTTGGGGTGCTCAGTCCGAGGTTACCAAGACCACCACATGGGCCAACAAGTACAACGGGGTCACAATCAATCTTGTCGGCACAGACTCGCCAAACTTTGATGAGGCCACACGGAACCGTTTCCCGTACATGGTGGATTCGGGCGACGTTGACCGGGTTTCCAAGCGTCCAGGCGGCAAGGATTCGCTTGAATGGTGGTCCCAAATCATGGGCGTTCGTAAGGCCGGTGCAATCTCGAATCGTGTTTTGACCGTGGCTGAAATTGAAACGTACGGGGGCTTCAAAGACGCGGTTTGGTCCGGTCGTGGAGAGGCTGTAAAAATTTACTCGATTGATGCCGGGTTTGGTGGTGACGATTGCGTGCGGACATGGCTGGAGTTTGGCGAGAGCGCGGAGGGCGAACAGGTGATTGCGTTTGGAGATCAGGTCGTGATTCCAATTCTGATGTCGTCTCCGGACACGCCAGAGAAGCAAATTGCAAAATACGCAAAATCAGATTGTGAGAATTTGGGGATTCCATTCGCCAACGTGTTCTTTGACGCTGGAATGTTTGCCACGCTCGCAGTCGAGATGGCGCGTGAATTGTCCACGGAAGTTAATGCGGTGAACTTTGGCGGCACGGCCACGGAACGGCCTGTCAGCAACGATATGTTCGTGTTCGATCAAAAGACGCGCAATCGCAGGCTCAAGACTTGGTACGAGCATGTCAGCAAATACGTTACCGAATTATATTTTGTGGCGAGACTTGCGGCACAGTGCAAACAGCTTCGCCAGTTTCCACGGGCTGCTGCTGAAGAATTTGGAAGGCGGCAATGGGTTTACGCTTCCGGAAATCGTTACGAGCTTGAAACCAAGGATGATTACAAGTTAAGGAATGGTGGTGAGAGTCCCAATTCAGCGGATTCGTTAGTCATTTGCCTGGAAGGTGCACGTCAGCGAGGATTTCAAATCGAAATGATGCCCACACTTGGATCAGCCAAAAAAGAGGACGAAGATTGGCTGGAAAATGAACTGACCAAGCACCGGGATTTTATGAAGAAAAGAGAACTGGTTTATCAATGAAAGAATCAGATTTTAACGAACACACGACGCCTCCGGGTGGTTGGTGTTTCCGTCAACCTGAATTCGGGGACTGGACTGTACAGCATCCGATTTCAAAGACCCTCAACCAAGCTGTACTTGATGTTGTCGCCGCACGTAAAAAGAACATCGCAATCACAACCAAGAACAAGCTGTCAACCAGTCCGGAAGCGGTCAAAACCGAAGTGGTACGGTTCAACCGTAAACGGCTTGGGCTTAATCCAGATGGAGCCGCGCCCCCTTTTCCGGAGAGCCACAGGTCCTTCGTCCAAGGGGCGGTGGGTGCTGTGGCGGATAGGCTCACCGCGCTTCAACGGGCGGCCCAGAACACGGCGGTTCCGATTGAGTGGTTTAAGAACGGAGGTATGCCGGTTGCGCGTGAACTGGCCAATAAACGGGCAGCGATTTGTGTTGTCTGCCCGAAACACGAAAAAGGCGAGTGGTATACCGTTGCTGCTGGCGAGGTCATAAAAAAGACAATCGAGGTCAGGTCTGACATCAAACTTGAAACTGATTATGACGCGCAGTTGCAATCCTGTGGCGTGTGCGGCTGCCTCCTGAGAGCAAAAGTGCATACACCCTTGAACGTGATTGTTGAGAAAACCAAGCCGGAAGTGATGGCGAAATTCCCGCCCAACTGCTGGATTACAAAGTCCGATCAAATATGAAATGTTACGAGTGCAATCAGGACGCGCTTCCAACGATAGTCATTCGTGGTCCAAATGCTTTTGATCCTGAAAGTGAAGATAGAAATTTCTGCTGTATCCATTGTTTTTGGAAATGGATAGGCCGTGTAATCAAGAGCCGAGATAGCGGCGGAAGATTGGACAGGAAAATTGATTGGTCGTGAGATGCGCGATAATTTACATAGCCGTAACTCACGGAGCCAAAACCAACGACTTTTGCGCCAGGTTTTGTTCCACATGGCACAATTTCCCCCCTGGATCGGATTGCGACCTGATTGTTGCGTGTCAAGGGGGTCCGTTACCGACCGAAACGGCGCTTCTGTTTGCTGGCCTGAACGCCAAGTTCTGGCCGCGCATCAACGACCCATCACGGGATATTGGGGCATATCTGGACGCGGCTCGAACCGTGGCCAAGGATTACGACATGCTGCTTTGCCTTGGCGAGTCGGCTCACTTTCAACGCGAAGGCTGGCTCAGGCGGATTGTGGAGGCGCGAGAGCGGTATGGTCCTGGAATGTATGGGCCTTTCGCAACGCACGTCATCCGGGCGCATCT
>Ga0134124_10000440_pt1 | contig 35169 bp, 29 predicted proteins | sample KB304_FD_96880 | JGI IMG/M metagenome (GOLD analysis project Ga0134124, IMG submission 96880) | Terrestrial soil microbial communities without Nitrogen fertilizer from Kellogg Biological Station, Michigan, USA - KB3-0-4 | ecosystem: Environmental > Terrestrial > Soil > Unclassified ... | reverse complement strand
CTTCCACACATCCAACGCACGCGAGCATTACCTCTTCCACTCCGGTCAGAAGAACTGCCTCGAGATCGCTCCCATTTACGAACGCTACGCGCATCTCTTTGATATAGACTCAATCGAGTGGCTGAAGGCCGATGGCCTGGGCGCGGGTCGGGACACCCAAAACGTTTCCACAAATCGGCTGCTGGCTTTTGCGGTCGAGCAGTTTCTGGAGAGTTCGGTAAAGGAGCTTACCGAGCACATCAGTCAATTCGAAGCGACTGCGGCCGTCGAGTTTATGGGTCGCGACATGACCTTCCACGACTCGGCCGTAGCGATCATCAACGAACACGATCGCGAGTCGCGCAAGGCGCTATACGCAAAGCGTCTGGCCCTTATTGAGCGGTCGAATGATCTGCGCGCGCAGCGAATCGCAAAGCTGCACCAGACCGCCTGCTCTTTGGGCTATTCCAGTTACGGGAAATTGTTCGAGCAGCTTCGCCATCTCGACTACCAGGATATCGCGCGCCGGTGCGAAGCGTTGCTGTCGCAAACGGAATCCTCTTACATCGCGCGACTTGACGAGGCCTTGAGACGGGATCTTGGACTCGGCATCGATACGGCCGAGCGCCCGGACGCGATGTTTCTGCTGCACCTGACGAATTTCGACGACAGGTTTCCCTCGCAACAGATGCTTCGTGTTTACAGTGAAACAATGTCGGGCCTCGGCATCAGCGTACGATCGCAACGAAACATCGTCATCGATAGCGAAGTGCGCCCGCGCAAGAACCCGCGCGCTTTCTGCATGCCGATCACAATCCCCGACGACGTAAGACTCGTGATTCGTCCCGTCGGCGGACAATCGGATTATCAATCATTGCTTCACGAATCCGGTCATGCCCAGCATTTCGCGTGGGCTTCGGCTCAATTGCCGGCCGAGTTCAAGTACACCGGCGATTACGCGCTAACCGAGACGTATGCATTTCTGTTTAATCACCTGGTTTCCGACCGCAACTGGCTGAAGGACTTTTTAGGACTCGCGGATTCTACGGAGTTCGTACGCTCGGTCATACTCGCGAGGCTGGTAACGGTGCGTCGTTACGTGGCCAAGTTCCGTTACGAGCGCGGGCTCCATTCCGCAAGCGACCTGAACGGTCAGGCCGAACAATACGCCGAGCTTCAAACTACCTCGACCAGGTTCAAGACATCGGCGGCCGAGTTTCTATTTGACCTGGATGATTCGTTTTACTCGGCGAGCTATCTTCGAGCGTGGGCGTTCGAGGTTTTGTTGCGAGAGTATATGAAGACCCGCTTTGGCTCACGTTGGTGGACTTCATCATCCGCGGGAATCTTCCTGAAAGAAATCTGGGAGACCGGCGACCGTTACACCGCGGACGAGATGGCGGCTCAAATCGGCATTGGCGCGATAGACTTCGAGCCCCTGGCAGACGAGTTCAATCGCGCGCTGAAGTAAGTAATTATCCTTCCGTAACCGACTATGCGGACAGTTCAGGTCAAATTGGATTCGCGTAGCTACAGGATTCTCATTTCCGCCGGGCTCCTGGAGGCGCTGGGCGGTCGCGCCCGCGCTTCGCTTGGCGAGAAATGCAGACGAGCAGTTCTCGTCACCAACGGCACTGTCGGCCGCTTCTACGGCGAACGATCCGCCGATTCTTTGAGACGAGCGGGCTTCGAGGTTCACAGGTTTCTTATTGGCGACGGCGAGCGATTCAAAAGCTTGCGAACTGCCGAATCGATATTCGGTTTTCTGATCGAGCAGGCAATCGAGCGCTCCGATGTTATCGTAGCGCTCGGCGGAGGGGTCGTTGGAGATCTTGCCGGCTTTGTGGCCGCCACTTATTTGCGCGGCATACGCCTGATTCAAGTTCCAACAACATTGTTGGCTCAAATAGACAGCTCGGTAGGGGGTAAGACCGGGGTCAATCACGCCCTGGGCAAGAACCTGATAGGCGCATTCCACCAGCCTTCTCTCGTGGTGATCGATCCGGATGTCCTGCGCACGCTTCCCGCGCGGCAGACGCAAGCCGGACTCTACGAAGCGCTAAAGTACGGAGTCATTCTCGACCGCCGATTGTTCACCAACATTGCAAATAAGATCGACCGGTTGAAGAAGCTCGAGTCAACCGAACTCGAAAGGCTCATCGCGCGGTGCTGTTCGCTAAAGGCCGGAGTGGTTGCGCAGGACGAACGCGAGGGCGGCCTGAGAAAGATTCTAAACTTTGGACACACAGTTGGACACGCTTTGGAAGCCGTCAGCCGCTACCGGCGCTTTCTGCATGGCGAGGCCGTGGCCCACGGGATGCGAGCCGCTTCGCGCATTGCCGAGCGCCTCGGACTACTCAAAGGGGCCGACCGAGAGAAGCTGGACGCAGCCATCGCCGGAGTCGGGAAGCTCCCCTCAGCCGGAACTCTTGCGCTTGATGATATAATTTCGGCAATACATCGCGATAAGAAAGTGGAGGCCGGTCGCGCCACGTTCGTGCTGCCGGTCGAGATTGGCAAAGTCGTGATGATATCCGATGTGCCCCCTCCGGTCATTAGAGCGGCCCTGAAAGATGCTTTCGTGACCACTGGAGAGAAATCATGAGCAATCTTACTAACAAACAGATGCGAGCGGCGGAGCGCGGGGCGATCTCAATAAAGACGCTCTTTGTTCTCGTTGTCGTCGGTGTAACGGCCTTGCTGGTCATCAAGATCACTCCCATTTACATCGAACAGACCAGGGTCATCCACGACGTTGGTGAGATGGGAAACAAAGCGGCTGTCCGGGGTTGGAAGGAAGACAAAATCAACTCGGAAATAAAACTGATCCAGAAAGAATACGACCTGCCTGAGGGCGGCATTACTTTCGTTACTCGAGATGACAAGGGTGTCCACCTCGCAATCGCATATCAAAGAAACATAGACCTATTCGTAACAACCTATGAGTGGAAGGTTGATCATCCGATTGTCTCGAAAGACACTTTGTAGGCCACGCCACTATTCGGGTTTACCAATTTCGCCGTGCCCGCGGCTCACTTCGACGTAGCGATTACCTCGTTCGATTTTATCCCCTGAGGAGTAATCACTCTGATTCGCAGGGATGTTCCCGGGCCTGGAGCCGCCGCGGCGCCGATCTTAGCCTGGACAAAATCCGGCGGTTCGAAGGCTGTAGATTGAACGGCGATTTGCACATCGGCCACCATTACGGAAACCTCTCCGGTGCTCGGGAAGTTCGAACCGCTGATGTTCAATAACAAAACACCGGACGCCTTTTTCTTTACTTTGATTTTCGTAATCGCGGGTCCAACCAGAGTACCCGCGTTGATTTCATTCGATAAGCTCGACGGCGAGGGGACAGTATTTCGAGCGCGAACCGCAAGCGGCCCGGCACTGTTTCTGACGGCGAGGTTTTCGTCGAGATTTACAATTCGTTGACCCGGCTGCGAACCGGTCGGCGGATGAGAAATTACCGAGACACCGTTGATCAATACTTCGGTGTCCGTCCTTAAGTTTGTTCCGCCGATCGCGATCAATAGGCCGCTCTGACCCGCAGGCGCTTGCTGAACAGCCTGTCCATTCGATAGCAAGCTCGCCGATGTAAGCACCGGCGTCGGAGCTTGATCCGGCGGGAGCATTCCAAGCCTCGCCGATAACTTTTTACCGCTGAAGATGTAGACATTTCCGGCGTTCAGAATCCCGTTGTTGAGACCGTCTCCGTGCATTGCATTTGCAATGTAGTCCACATAACCATCACCGTCGACGTCCGCGCCCGAGAGCCGATAAGAAAACTCGTCTCCACCGTCGAGCCCCTGATCTTCGCCGTGCGCGCCCGCAAGTCTGAAAATCGGCGGACTCGCCGGCGGATCATAAAGCTTGATAACCGCGGGCAGAAAATCGCGTTGGCCATATATGAGCTCAGTGACCCCAGCGTCATCGCGGTCTTCTCCCGCGATTACAAAAGTTCGCTCGGGGCTCCCGATGAACAGATCAGAGAGCCCGTCTTTGTTTATGTCATAGGTGCGAACTGAATCGCCCGCGCAGTCGAGATTGTGTTCCCCGTAGATCGCGGAAATGCGCTGACCTGAGGCGTCGGGATTAGCCATATCGATTGTCGCGCCCGGCAAGGTGGCGGACCCATAGATCACGTAGACTGCCCCGGTCTGGCCCTGGTTATCTGGAGCGGCCGCTCTCAGGGCGCCGATTACCAGATCAGTCCGGCCGTCGCCGTTTAAGTCTCCGCTGTGAATCTGAGAGCCAAGATAGTCAAGCTCGTGAGCGCCGATGACGTGGGTTGCGTTGGCGGGCGGACTGCTCAGAGAAATGTTGGCCGGCCAGTTGTTCTGACCGTAGATGACGAACACCTCTCCGCATTGGGGTCGTTGTCCGCCGAAGTCGGCGGCTCGGTCGGCGTGGCCGCTGCTCTCGTCCTGGGGTGTAACGTAAGAGCCTGAATCCCGATTGATCGAACCGCCGATTATGACATCGCCGATCCCGTCGTTGTTAATGTCGCCGACCTGAAGAGCTGCGCCCCAATGATCTTCCTGATGTGAGCCGACGATGCGTGCCGTCCGAACCCCAGCCGGCGGGTTTGCGAGATCGATTACCGAAGGCAGCGAAGCCGAGCCGAATACTATGTAGGCTCCGCCGACGTGCTGGCCGGCAGCGGAATTGATCTGATCCGATCCGATGACGATATCGGCGAACCCGTCTCCGTCGACATCGCCTTCGTCAATCCAGATGCCCATTCGTCCGCCGGCCTGCGGCCCGTAGATGGCGATTACGCCCGGCGGAGGATTGCCATCCTGCGTGCTGAGATCGGCGTTCAGGTTGAAGTTGCTCGAGCCAAGCACGACGTAAGCGGCCCCACGATTATCCGCAACGCCGGTCCCCGGCGCGTCCCAGCCTGCTGCGCCAATCGCGACGTCGCGTATGCCGTCGCCATTCACATCTCCGTTAGCGGACACCGATGTGCCAAGCAAATCACCCGAGCGCTGACCCGCAAGCTTGAAGATGTTTGGCGGATTCAGTGAAGCATCAACAAAGCCGGTGTCGCGCCCATCGCTCAAATAGAAGTTCACTACGCCATTGTTATCCCGGTTTCCCGTGCTGCCGTACATTCCACAAAAGATCACATCGGCGCGGCCGTCGCCGTTTATATCGCCGGCAGCGACCGGCAAACCTATTTCGCCCTGCTTGCGAAGTCCGCCAAACAAAACCAACAAGCCATCCTGGTTGAAGTTCGCGGTGTCAACCGCAAGCTGGATGGCGCCGCCCTGCGCAAACGCTCGAAGCGCTACCAGCGGCAAAAGCATGCATAGAATGATTCCCAGTATGAAGCCCGGTATGAAGCCCTTGTGCACCTGTGTCCCCTTATTCGTCACACGACCTTTGATCATTTTTACTACGGTGTCGTCACGAGGAGCAAAATTATACAATGCACGCGGAATGAATTGCGAACTTGACGATGTTTGAAGGTTAACGTCGCTGGGTGTAATCAAAAGTGGGACTTGGGACTTTAGGTCACCAGCAACTCAGAGCGGTGAATCGAGCGTTCCGCTTAGCAACCCCGTAGGGGTGTGATGTTTGTAGTTACGGACGCCGACGTGGACTTCCTGGCTCCGTCAGGAGCGGCATAGAGTTGACCGCGGGAACATTTCACCCCTACGGGGTTGGCACCATGTGGAACGCGCCACTATGAACATTCTACCCCTACGGGGTTCCCGGGAATTCTCGGGACACTTCCTCCGGCGAAAGAGTCGCGGGCGGTTCCCGGCTCAAGCCCCATTATTAATCACACCCGGCATCGCATGTTTGGAAGGCATTGATGGAAGAAAACTTAAGCCGCGGCCGTCTAATGAGCGAAATGTTGGATGGCCGTTTTTATGGAGCAACTCGCGATAATGAGCGATCGCCAAACAGAAGCTGAGATGATCGAGGCTTGCAAACAGGGCGACCGCGAAGCGTTTCGCGACCTGTTTGAGGCCCATAAGGATCGGGTCTACACCATCGCCTTTCATTACAGCGGTAACGAAGCGATGGCGCGCGATGTCTCACAGCAAGTCTTCCTGAAACTGTTCACGACAATAAATCAGTTTCGCGAAGACTCGCACTTCACGACCTGGCTGTACCGCATCGTCGCCAACGCTTGCACGGATGAGCACAGGAAGCGAAGACGGTTCGTGCCGTTCAGCCCCGAAGTTGAAGTAAGGTATATGACTGAGCAAGGCTCACAGGAAAGGCGGTTCCATCGGCGCGAGGTCGCCGAGTCGGTTCACGGCGCGATTTCAGAGCTGACGCCCAAGCTGCGGTTGCCGATTCTGCTCAAGTACGTCGAGGGGCTTTCCTACGATGAGATCGCCCAGGCGCTCGATCTTTCAATCGGAACGATTTCATCGCGGCTGAATCGAGGACACAAGATTCTTGCCCGGAAGCTGGGTCATCTGCGCGGCGAGTTCGTGGCAGGGGAATGAAGATGTTTAAGAAGCATGTAATCAAACAATTGTCGGCGTACTGCAATGACGAGCTTCCGTCTGACGAGGCGAGGCGCGTCGGCGAGCACCTGCTCGCATGTAAGCGATGCCGCAAAGAATACGATGAGGTGAAACTCGGAGTGCGGCTGGCTCAACAACTGCCTCTGTTGTCATCTCCAGGTGAGTTGTGGGATGAGATCGAATCCGCTTTGAATTCAAGGTCACGCAAGCCGGTGCTCCAACCTCGGACCATGCTACCCTCGCTCGCGCTTGGCTGGTTCCGCATAGCCGCGGTCGCCGCGGTGATTCTCGTCGCGGTGACGATTGGAATCGTGTGGTCGTCAAGAGAAGTTCCCGTCGTGCCGGGACCTCGGTGGGACGTTGAGAAACTGGCGGGCACTCTGCGAGTCGATGGCCACGTAAGAACCGTTGGCGGCCTTGCAGTGGGTGAGACGCTCGAAACTGATAGTAGCTCGCGGGTCAAGATAAGCGTTGGCGAGATTGGCGAAGTCGAAGTTGAGTCGAACAGCCGCATAAAGTTGGTAAAGGCGAATGTCACGGAACATCGGCTCTCTCTCGAGCGCGGACAGATGAGCGCCCGAATATCCGCGCCGCCGCGATTGTTCTTCGTCGATACGCCGTCGGCTGAAGCGATCGATCTCGGCTGCGCGTACACGATGCAGGTCGATGACTCGGGGGCTGGGTTGCTTCACGTCACGCTCGGTGAAGTTGCGCTGGTTCGAGACGGGCGTGAAGTGTATGTGCCTCGTTATGGGATGTGTCGGTCGCGGAAAGGAATTGGACCCGGCACGCCTTACTTCGAAGATGCGCCGGATAAGCTGGTCGGCGCGCTCGAGAGATTCGATTTTGAAGATGGCGGCGAAAACGCTTTCGCGGAAGTGCTGAAGGAGTCTCGCCCGCGTGACACGTTCACATTGTGGCATCTGCTCACACGGGTTGAAGGCGAGCAGCGATCTCGAGTGCTCGAGAGAATGATCGAACTGGTGGGTCTGCCAAAAGGCGTGACTCGGGAAGGGACGTTGCAGCTCGATCAGAAGACGCTCGACGCGTGGAAAGATGAGATGGACACGGTGTGGTTTTAGCGAAGGAATAAGTGCGTAACTGGTGAAAAAGAAGATTTAGAAAATCACGAAGCAACCTTGCTTTGTCGCAAAGCAGGTTTACAAAATGGCAAAGCAAGGTTGCTTTGTCGCAAAGCAGGTTTTCAACGTCGCGAAGCAAGGTTGTTCTGTTGCAAAGCAGGTTTTCAACGTCGCGAAGCACGTTTTCAACATTGCGAAGCAGGTTTTCAACGTCGCAAAGCAGGTTTTCAACGTCGCGAAGCAGGTTTTCAACGTCGCGAAGCAAGGTTGTTCTGTTGCAAAGCAGGTTTTCAACGTCGCGAAGCAGGTTTTCAACATTGCGAAGCAGGTTTTCAACGTCGCGAAGCAGGTTTTCAACGTCGCGAAGCGGGTTTTCAACATTGCGAAGCAAGATTGTTTCGTCGCAAAATATGTTTCAACGCCATGACTAATACTGCCTTTCCCCTGTTAAGGAATGAATAGGAGGTCAATCCTAATGACAATCAACCGTTCACGGCTTACGAGTCTTGCGTCTGTAGTCGTTCTCTTGGCGGCGATCGCTATAGTGGGCGCAAAGCCAACCCAGCGAGCGTCGGCGAAGAATCAAATCGCGAAGCGCGCCGGCAATCGGTTGGTTGTCCATGAGTGGGGCACCTTTACTTCGATCGCGGGAAAGAACGGAGAATCGCTCGAATGGAGACCGCTAAACGGAGCGAGTGATCTGCCGGGTTTCGTGTATGACCTGAGCGCGCTGGCCGGAACGGGGCTGAGGAGCGGTCAGCGTTGCCGCAAATGCAATCTGGAAGCGTTGGTCCGAATGGAAACGCCGGTCATTTATTTCTATGCCGACCGCAAGATGCCGGTTTCCGTCAGCGTATTTTTTTCAAGCGGGAAGATCACTGAATGGTATCCAAAAGCGCGCCTGATCAACGGCTCGACTCCATCCGATGGAATTGATTGGGGCCGAATAACCGTCCTGCCGGGCGGCGAACAGAACTTTCCCGTCGAGACCAAACCTAGCCATTACTATCCGGCGCGTGAGACCGATGCGGCGACGCTCCGCGTTTGCAACGTGAAAGGCCAGGAGCGCGAAAAGTTTCTGTTCTACCGCGGCGTCGGCACATTCGATCAGCCTCTTGCAGTAAAGCTCGATGACGGCAGGGTTGTAGCGAAGAACACAAGTGCTGAGAGCATTCCACAGTTCATCCTGTTCGAGAATCGCGGCGGTAACATCGGGTATCAGATTCGCAATTCGTTCGATCGCGAGATCGTCCTCGATCGTCCGGCGCTCGGGCAAACGCAGGAGTCGCTCGAGCGCGATCTTGAAGCCATGCTCGTCGCGCAGGGGCTTTACGAAAAAGAAGCGCTGGCGATGATCAAGACCTGGCGCGATTCCTGGTTTGAGGAAGGCCTGCGAGCGTTTTACATCGTGCCGCGCAAGGTGACTGATTCAATCCTTACTCTGACCATCGAGCCACAACCATCGGAGGTCAGCCGCGTGCTGGTCGGCCGAATCGAAATCATCACGCCGGAGATGGAGAAGGAGATCGAGTCGTCACTCACTGATTCTTCGCGTGCCGTGAATGACGTCGCTGAAGAGATCATGCGCAGGCACGGGCGATTCGCCGAGCCGGTGCTGAAGGATGTGTTGGAAAAAGCAAGCGACCCGGAGCTTCGGATTAGAATCCAACAAATCATTAACTACGCTCTGAGTAATCCGCGCTAGGATTTGGTAGTGGTTCAGTCTGTCGCGCCGACGGAATTAACCGCTGATTTGCGCCGCCTTCGGTACGCTGATCTGCGCAGATCAGCGAAACGCAGTCTGCGAAGATCAGCGGTTAATCCTTCCTTAAGAGTCAGCCCGAACCACTACCGGAGTTTCAATCTTCGGTTTGATTCGCCAGGGCGGGTTCAATCTCTTTTCTCCGGCGAAGTAAAGACAGATCACGTTGCCATCGGGATCACGCAGATAAGCCTCACGCCACAACCACGGTTGGTCCACCGGATCAGAGTCGAACTCGACGCCTCTGCTCTTTAGGTCTGCCACCGTGTCATCGAGCTTCTCGCATTCGAAATAAACAACCGGCCTGACCCCAGTTGATAGCTCGTCGTAGTGATGAACCGAGAAAGTCGCGTCGCCATCGGGGCAAACGAAACGAGCGTACTTTGGCGGGCTGTCGACAATCTGAATCAAACCGAGCCGCTTATAGAACTCGATTGATTTTGCCACGTCGGTTGATGGAACGGTCACCTGATTTAGCTTCATTCTGTACACTCCGGCACGATAGAGTCAGAAGCATTCTTCTATCACAAATCCATGATAGAATTCAGGGCAACCTGGGAGGTCAGATAAATGGCAACTCACATTGAGCCGCTGCTGACGATAGCGGAACTGGATTCGATGCCCGATGACGGCAACCGCTACGAACTCATAGAGGGGGAACTATTCGTGTCCTGTTCACCGAACCGCATACACCAGACTGTATCTGGGAACCTGTTTTTTAGCGTTCGGAGCTATCTAATCGATAATCCGATCGGAGAAATCTGGGCGACGCTCGGCGTTATCTTCAGTGAGTTCAGCGGCGTCATCCCAGACCTGGTTTTCGTCAGCCACGAGCGGCGAAACGAGATCGCTTCCGGGGATCGCGTTATGGGTTCGCCGGATCTTGTAATAGAGATAGTCTGCCCCGGCGCTGAGAACGAACGTCGTGACCGACTTGTCAAAAGACAATTATATGGCAAGCACGGCGTGAAGGAGTATTGGATCGTCGACTTCCACAACAGAACAATTGAAGTGTATGTACTTCAGGGCCAGATGCTGCAACTCCAGTCAATTTTGACAGAGAAAGATGAACTCACTTCGTCGGTATTGCCCGGATACCGCTGCAAAGTTGAAACCATCTTCGCGATTTGAAGCGCCAACTCCATCCAATGCGACGAGGAGACGTTCAATGTCCTTAACCTTCACAGCAGTTTTTGAAGAAGTACCAGAATCCGAAGGCGGCGGTTACGTCGCTTATGTTGAAGAACTGCCAGGCGCGATAACCGAGGGCGAGACCATTGAAGAAGCGCGCGAGAACTTGCAGGATGCCATCAACGAACTGCTCGAGGCGAATCGATTGCTTGCAGCGCGTTCGCAAGCCGGGCATTCCGTAATCCGGGAATCCATCATCGTCAACGCCTGACCAACGAGACATTCAAAGGACAATATCTGCTTGAAGCGAACGGACCTCACTAGACACCTTGAGCAACACGGTTCTGAATTGCTGCGCGAGGCGTAAGCACTCCGTCTATTCAGGAGTCTGATGTAAGAGGTTTCACGCCTCGGCCGGCCGGCTGCTATCCTTGACTACAAATCAAACCGCACGGTATAAGCCTTGTTGCGACATTGCTGGAGAAAGACACAATGAAAACACTGCTGCTTAACCCGCCTTCATTCCCGAATTTCGACGGTGGCGCAAGCTCGCGCTGGCCCGCTTCGCGTGAGATTGCTTCCTTCTGGTATCCGGTCTGGCTCGCCTATCCGGCAGGTCTGATTAAGGAAAGCCGGCTGCTCGATGCGCCGCCCCACGGAGTCACTCCAGAGGAGACGATCAACATCTCAAAGGAATACGACTTCGTCACGCTCTACACCAGCACTCCCGGGTGGAAGAACGATGTGCGTTTGGCTGAAATGATGAAGGCGGCGAAACCCGATCTCAAGATCGCGTTCGTCGGACCGCCGGTCACCTCGCAGCCTGATCACGCGTTGAATGAATCCGAGGCGATCGACTTCATAGTAAGAAAGGAAATCGATTACGCGTTAAAGGAATTCTCGGAAGGGAAACCGCTCGAGGAGATTCAGGGCGCGAGCTTTCGCAAGAACGGAGCCATCGTTCACAATGCCGATCGCGCGCCGCTTCACGATCTGGATTCGCTGCCGTTCGCGTCCGACATCTACAAACGCGACCTCGACATCACCAAATACAACGTGCCGTTTTTGCTCAACCCTTACATTTCGTTTTACACCTCGCGAGGCTGTCCGGCGCTTTGCACGTTTTGCCTGTGGCCCCAGACGATCAGCGGTCACGCGTGGCGAACGCGCAGTCCCGAGAACGTCGCCACCGAAGTCAAACGCGCGTGGGAGATGTTCCCCAATCTCGAAGAGATTTTCTTTGACGACGATACGTTCGCCTGGGCCAAGAATCGAACGATCGCGGTTTGTGAAAAGCTGAAACCGTTGAAGTCGACATGGTCATGTACTTCGCGCGTGCATACGGACTACGAGACGCTCAAGGCGATGAAGGAAGCCGGGTGTCGATTGTTGATCGTGGGCTTCGAGTCGGGCGATCCGCAGATTCTCAAGAACATAAAGAAGGGCGCAACTGTCGAGCAGGCCCGCGAATTCATGAAGAACTGCAAGAAGCTAGGAATCGTCGTTCACGGCGACTTCATCATCGGGCTCCCGGGCGAAACATCGGAGTCGATCAAGACTACCGTGACGTTCGCGGAGGAACTTGATTGCGAGACAATTCAGGTTTCGATCGCGCATTCGTATCCCGGAACGGAGTTCGACGATTATCTGAAGACGAACAACTACCTGTTGAACGAAGAGATGACCGACGACATGGGTCATCAACTGCCGGTTATCCAATATCCCGGCCTGAGTCGTGAAGAAATCGTGCAGGCAGTCGAGCACTTCTACGATCGGTACTATTTCCGTCCGAGGATTATCTTCCGGATCGTCCGTCGCGCGGCGTTCAACGGACATGAGCGACGGCGGCTATACAAAGAAGCCAAGGAGTTTCTCCAGCTTCGCGCGAAACGCAAGGAGTTCGTAGCAACTCAAGCCAGCCGATGAGCCGTCCGCATCCAGCTTCGAAAGCACAACCTAGCGCTGCTTCTCAAGGTAGAGGCAGCGCTAGTCCGCTTTTGCCCGAAACGCCTGTCCACAACCAGGCTTCGGCGGAGGCAGCCGCGCCGCGGGCGTCCCTGCAGCGCCGTTTGATCGTGAACGCGGACGACTTCGGCGCATCCGAGGAAGTCAACGAAGCAGTCATTCGCGCTTTCAAGGATGGGGTGCTGACAAGCGCGAGCCTGATGGTCACCGGCGCGGCGGCCCAACAGGCTGTCGAGCTTGCGAAGGCGAATCCGGGACTTGCGGTTGGGATTCATCTGGTGACGGTGGTCGGGCGAAGCGCGTTGCCGCATTCGCAGATTCCGACTCTGGTCGATAATGCGGGCAACTTCTCCAACAACCCAACTGCCGCTGGATTGAAATATTTCTTCTCTCTTCGAGCGCGCAGCGAGCTGAGAAAAGAACTCGCCGCTCAGTTTGAAAAGTTTCACTCGACAGGTTTGAAGCTTTCGCACATCGACGGCCATCTTCATCTTCACGTTCATCCGGTGATCTTTAACGCCGCACTTGATTTGGGCGCAAAGTATGGCTGCTCTCATATGAGAGTGCCGGTCGAAGAGCGTGAACTTGCGCTCGAGTTTGACCGCGCTAATGTTCTTCAAAAGAGCGTTTACACGATTCTGTTTGGCGGCCTGGCAAGTTATATGAAACGAAAGCTGCGCGAACGCGGATTCACCTTTGCCGAGCGGGTATACGGCAATCTTCAAAGCGGTAGAATGAGCGAGCGATATTTTCTTTTTGCGCTCGACCACCTCGCGGCGGAAACCAGCGAGATATATTTTCATCCGGCGGTTTACACCGATGACAAATCGCTCAACAGCGACGAGTGCCAGGCCTCGATCGAGTTCGACGCGCTGACAAGCGCGAAGGTCAGGGACAGGATAGAAACGCTCGGGATAAATCTGATCAACTACTTCGATATGGATGCGCATCAATGAAGACCGCTTGTGTGTTAATAATCGCAATCATCTCCCAGGCGATAGGCAACGTGTATCTGACAAAAGCCATGAAAGCGGTCACCACGCCAGGGGCCGGCGACGATCTCGTATCGATGGCCTTGCGCGCGGCCGCCAATCCTACATTGTGGCTGGGGACGGCGTTGTTAATCGTCTTTTTTGCGTTGTACTCGGCCGCGCTATCGTGGGCTGACTTGAGTTTTGTATTGCCGGCGACTGCTTTCGGCTATGTTCTCAACGTTGCCGCCGGACATTACTTATTGAACGAATCCGTTTCGCCGGCGCGTTGGGCCGGTTCCGCGATTATTACGCTGGGCGTGTTTCTGGTTTCGAGATCCGGGGTGCGAACAATTCCACGGGCGGAGCTTCTTTGATGATGACCGCAGCAATGATCGCGATAGTTGTTTTGGGAGGGTCGGCCGGCGACGTGTTTATAACGAAGGGCATGAAGCAAGTCGGCGAGATTTCAACAATGCATCCTGGAGAACTCGCTCGAGTCGCCTTGCGAGTTCTGTCGAATGCCAATTTCCTGATTGGCATCTTTTTCATGGCATGCAGCTTCTTCGCATTTCTGGCGGTCTTGTCCTGGGCCGACTTGAGCTTTGTTCTTCCCGCGACGTCGCTCAGCTTCGTCATCACCACGATCGGAGCGAAGCTCGTTCTCAAAGAAGAGATCACCCGTTTGAGACTGGCGGGGACCGCGCTCGTTTGCCTGGGCGTAGCGTTGATCTCACTCCCGTAATCCATCCGGATTCTCATGATCGCCACAGCAATCAAACTCGCTCTCGTCGCCTGCACACTCGCTGCAAATGCCTTTTACCTGTTGTCGATCATCGCGGGATTGAGATTTTTCTTGAGGCGAGAGCCAAATGAAGGCGGCAATCTTACGGCGGCCACGATAATGATTCCGCTTCATGGCGCTGACTTCAAGGCGTATCAGAACTATGCCGGATTCTGCCGGCAGGACTACGGCGACTATCAAATCGTTTTTGGAGTGCGTGACCCGCGAGACTCATCGATTCCAATAGTCCAAAAGCTCATCGAGGATTTCCCGGAACGAGACATCGCCCTGGTTGTTTCTGACAAGACAATTGGCCAGAACCTGAAAGTCAGCAATCTGCACAACATGCTCGCGCGAGTAAAGCACGAGCGCATCGTCATCGTGGACAGCGATATTCGAGTCGGTCGCGACTATCTTCGAAGAGTCCTTGCGCCGCTTGCCGATGAACGAGTGGGATTGGTCACGTGTCTCTATCGCGCGGCGGAAGCGCCCGACTTCGGCGCGCAACTCGAAGCGGTCGGGATCACCGCTGAGTTCGCGCCAGGAGTATTGATGGCGTGGATGCTCGAGGGAGTGAAGTTTGCGCTGGGCTCGACTATGGCGACAACGCGCACGAGGCTTGAATCGATCGGAGGGTTTCAAGCGCTTGCCGACTATCTCGCCGATGATTTCATGCTTGGCAACTTGATCGAGCGGTCGGGCTACGAAGTGCGCCTTTCCAAAGTCGTAGTCGAAACAGCGATGCAACCGGTCGGCGTTGCAGGTATGTTACGTCACCAATTGCGCTGGGCCCGGTCGACTCGGATATCGCGGCCGCTTGGTTATCTGGGATTGATTTTGACGTATGGAACGGCGCTCGCGCTGTTGACCGTGGCCGTAGATCGCGCGTCTTACTTTAGCTTGCTGCTTCTGGCCGCGACTCTGGTCATCCGGCTTGTGATGGGTTGGTTGATTGGAGTCCATTGGCTCGAAGACAGGATTCTGAAGAAGTACTTCTGGCTGCTCCCCGTTCGCGACGTGCTCAGCTTTCTGATCTGGTGTTCGAGCTGGGTCGGCAAAAGAGTTGAATGGCGAGGCCGGCAGTTCGAAGTCGCTCGCGACGGAAAGATGGTTGAGAAGATTGCGCCCATAGTGGATTAATCCTTACTCATGCCCCGGCTTGATGTCGCGCCGCGAGCTGTCCGCATGCCGCGGAGATGTCCTGACCTCGTGGACGCCGAATGAAGGAAGGCAGGCCGGCTTCGGTCAGAATCTTCTGAAACTCGATTATTCGATCCATGTGCGACGACTCATACGGAAGCTCGGGCGCGGGATTGTGCGGGATCAGATTTACCTTCGCCTTAATCGTCGATAGCAGACGAATGAGCTGCCGAGCGTGAAGATCGCCGTCGTTTACCTGGTCCAGCATCACGTACTCAAAGGTCAGGCGCTCGCGCTCGCCGAGGGGATAACGGCGGCATGCCTCGATCAATTCCGCGAGCGGATACTTGCGATTGATCGGAAACAACTGATCGCGAAGCTCGTCGGTGGGCGCGGTCAGTGAGATCGCCAGACTCGGCCTGATATCTTCCTTCGCAAGATCGTATATTCGAGGAACGATCCCTGCCGTTGAAAGAGTGATGCGCCGCGGAGTGATCGCAAGCCCGGCTTGATCGGCAAGCAGGCGCACGGCCTTCATCACCGCGTCGTAGTTCAGGAGCGGCTCTCCCATACCCATCATCACGATGTTTGTACGGTGCGGAGGTTGAACTCCCTCCCCGTAGACTTGATTCAGCGTGATGGCGACCTGGGAGATTATCTCGCCGGCAGTCATGTTGCGCTTCAGTCCGATGACGCCGGTCATGCAGAAACTACAAGCGAGAGGGCACCCGACCTGGCTCGATATGCAGACCGTGTCGCGATGAGCCTCGGGCATGAACACCGACTCGACTTCAGAGTTGTCGACGAGCTTCAGCAGCAGGCGGCGCGTTCCGTCCGACGACGTGAACACGCTCTGAATCCGTGTTTGAGTTACGGCCGCGCGGTCCTCGAGAATCGTTCTCAGGGTCTTTGGCAGATCGGTCATTGCATCGAAGCCCGTGATCCGCCGGCGATTGATTGCGTCGTAGAGCTGACGCGAGCGATAGGGCTTCTCACCGAGCGCGGCAAAATAATCACGCAGTTCATCCTGCGTGAGACCGAGCAACTCTGTTCTTTGATCAGCCGTGCCAGTGGTCATCCACGAGATTATAGGAATCAGCGCTTCGGCTCAGCAAGACACCCGAGAAAATGGTACCGGGTCAGTTTGAGGTTCAGTGTTCAAGCTTTAGCGAGCTTTGCGGTCCTTTGCGTCTTTGCGTTGAGAATTCTTAGCGGCCTTAATACTCAACGCAAAGACGAAAGGGACCGCAAAAGCTCGCAAAGTTTGCTCTTGAGTTTTGTGCGTCGACAAAACAGCAAGCTAAAGCTTGAGCTCTGAACTGGCTGAACCATAAGGTCTATAATTGTACTAAACGGTGCCTCGCTTTCGTGCGCTCGAGAAGTAAAGTGCTACTCAAACAGATAGTTACCGCGAGGAACAGTATTTGCCAATTGTTTACCGCGAAAGCGATTCGTACCGGGGAGGGTTGTTATGAAAATTAGATCATTGATTCAGAAAAGCATGGCTTTTGTTATTGGCGCTACGTTCCTGTTTGCAAGTAGCAGTTTTGTAAACGCGCAGGATCCGAACCAGCAGCAGAAGTCTGAGAGGAAACAACAGAAGCAGGCTCAGCAACAACAGCAGCAACAAGCTCAGCAGCAAGACAAGGCTGCCAGGAGACAGGAGCGGCAGCAGTCTCAAGCTCAGCAGCAACAGGTTCAGCAGCAGCAACAGCAGCAACAGAAAGCTGCCCGCCAGCAAGAACGACAGCAGTCCCAGATTCAACAACAGCAGGCTCAACAGCAACAAGAGCAACAGAAGGCTGCCAGAAGACAGGAGCGGCAGTCTCAGGCTCAACAACAGCAGGTTCAGCAGCAACAGCAGGCTCAACAGCAACAGCTCGAGAAGGCCCAGAGGAAACAGCAACGCCAGCAGGCTCAGGCTCAACAGTCCCAGCAGCAACAGACTCAGCAGCGGCAGCAGCCGCAACTGACTGTCGAGCGTCAACGACAGGAACAAGCAGTTCAACAGCAACGCCTGAATCAGTATCGCCAGCGCCAGTTTCAACAGGAGCGAATCGAGCAACAGAGACGACAGAGCCTCCAGAGCCAGAGGCGACTGGCGCAGTTGCGCTATGAGCAGCGATATTGGGAGCACGTGCGCGCGGACCAGGCGCGGCTTCAGAGTTGGCGCTACGTATATGCGCCTCCGATTTATCGCTACTATCGCGGCGGCCGTTACTACGACGCGAACCAGTATGCAGCGGATCAGCTCCGCCAGGCCGTGAGGTATGGTTATGAGGAAGGTGTCCGAGCGGGTCAATCGGATCGTCAGGATGGCTGGCGCTTCGATTACAACAATTCGTTCGCTTACCAGAACGCAGCTTTCGGGTATAGCAGTTACTACGTTGGCGTGGACGACTACAGCTACTACTTCCGCGAAGGCTTCCGACGCGGTTATGAGGACGGCTATTACGGCCGATGGCAATATGGCAGCTACTCCAACGGAGCTTTTAGCTTGCTAGGCAACATACTGCAGGGAATCCTTGACCTGCGACGCTACTGAGAGCGAGCAATAAACGAAGGACCGGCGCCCGGTTCCAATGACTCAAAGTCAGTTGGTACCGGGCGCTTTTGTTTGCTTGTAGAGTCGAGCTCGGTGGTATATAGTCCGGCTCGTCTGACGATTGGATCTCCCCAGCGGCGATTCACAGCCCATATCGCTTGATGCGAACGGGCTACCACCAGCTTTCGACCAGTGAGGGCTGCTTACATTCACTCGCGGTTCATTCCTTCCTTAAGGACGTCGAACCGGTTTCACTGACGGAGTTGATGAAGCTTATTCAAGCACAGGAGGAATCCATGAACATCCCAACTATCTCAAGAAGTATCTCAAGAAGTATCTCAAGAATACTTTCACGTCTTTCAATAACGATAGTGATTTCGCTGGCCATTTCCTCAGTTATGCTGGCGGCAACCATCGCGGTAGGCGCGGACGACAACAAGAACAAAAAGAAGGATTCCTCGGCTCAGGCAAAACCTGCTCCGACTACCAGGACTCCGCCGGCCAGCACGAGCGGGAAGGGCTCTTCCTCCAGCGGCGGCGGATCGTCTGTGAGCGGCGGCGGCGGCGGCAAGCATCGCACTGACAATAGTGGCGGAACAAGCTCGAGTGGCAACACCGGCCGGTCGCGGGACACCGGCAGCAGCACAAGCAGCAGCGGCGGAACCAGCGTCAATGGTGGCAACAAACACGCGGGCCGCGACACGAGCACCTCGAGTACAACCAGCAGCAGTACTGGCGCGGGCGCGACCGGTGACTCGTCACAAAAGACCGGGAAGGCCGGAAAGATTCGCACAACCGACGGCACTGGAGCCCGGACCAATGGCGGCGCCGGCGCCGATACGACTACGTCCACTGGTAAGGGAAACAAGCACGAAAGATCGACCGCAACGGAGGGAACCGGCAGCACGAATACGGGCTCGACGAATGTCAAAGGGAACAAGCACGAGCGATCGAACACGACGGAATCAACCGGCAGCACGACTACGAGTTCGGCTACTGGGAAAGGAAACAAGCACGACCGATCGAACTCGACTGAGGGAACCGGCAGCACGAATACCACCACGACCAATGAGAAAGGCAACAAGCGCGATCGATCGAACTCGACCTCGGCAACCGGCGGCGGCGCAACCGGCGGTGGAACCACAGGTGGCAAGTCGGGCAAGGCTTCGAGCGGTAATGAGCGAATCGGATTGACCAAAGGTTCAAATGGCAAGCCGGAGGTATATCGCGGCCGCGACGGTTCAGAAGCGCGCTTCCGCCACGACGGGACGATCCGCGAAGTTCACACGCGCAACATGACGATCATCCATCGTCCGGGCGGGTCGCGTACGGTAATCGTTAATCGGCCTGACCGCTCGCGAATAGTCGTAAACCGGTTCGGACACGGCTACGTTCAACGGCCGTTTCTCTATCGAGGTCATGAGTTCGCTAACCGAACATACTTCTACCGTGGCCGGCCGTATGCTCTTTACTATCGCGGCTACGGATACCGGGGCATCACGCTCCACGGTTATGTTCCTTACCGTTACTACAGCCCGGCATTTTATGGTTGGGCCTATCGACCCTGGTATCGCCCGGTGCGCTACAACTGGGGTTGGTTCGGCAGTCCGTGGTACGGCTACTATGGCAGGTATTATTTCACTCCATACGCGAGCTATCCGAGTGCTTCATTCTGGCTGACCGATTATCTGATCTCGGCTAGCCTTCAGGCGGCTTATGAGGAGCGGCTTGCCAACCAGTCCTATTACTCAAATTACTCTGGGGGGCCGAGCGGCGCAGTGATGCTCACGCCGGAAGTCAAGGACGAGATCTCGAATGAAGTACAGAGGCAGCTTGCGCTCGAGAACTCCGAGAGCCGCATTGCAGTGAGCGGTGACCTGGACATGAATTCGAGCGGTCTCCCGCGAATGCTCGCTGAAACCAGCGCAAACAATCCGCGCATTTTCGTAGTGGCCGGCTCGCTCGATGTGGCTGACAATCAGGGGCAGGATTGCACGCTCACGGAAGGCGATGTGCTCCGACTTAGCGCGCCGCCCGCGCCCGATGCGACTTCGGCATTTCTCCAGGTTCTCGCAAGCAAGAATGCGAGCTGCGGAAAAGGAAGCATGGTTTCCGTAGGATTCGAAGACCTGCAAGAGATGCAGAATCACATGCGAGCCACTATCGACCGTGGGCTGCAGGACCTTCAATCGCATCAAGGCGGTCTCCCCGCGCCGCCTGCCAATGCTGCAGCGCCGCCGGTGCAGGCGTCGTTTGCGCCAATCGCGCCGCCGCCCGATGAAAACGCTTCAAGCGAGCTTGAACAACAGGCTCGAGAGGCCGACGCGGCGGACAAACAAGTACTCAATGAGGTGAATCAAGCAGACGGTTCGGGCGCTGTGTCTGGAGCTTCTTCGACACAGCCGGATGAAATCTCGCTGGGCCAGACCACGAGCGAGGTTGAAGCGATCCTCGGCAAGCCTAAACAGATCGTCAATCTCGGCGCTAAGAAGATGTATGTCTATCAGAACATGAAGATCACTTTCGTCAATGGAAAGGTTAGCGACGTTCAGTAGTTGACCTTTCAAGAGGCTTTAAGCGGTCTTCAGAGTGATGTGAGTAATTTCGGGAGGCGCGTTGATGCGGATGGGCGGCCCGGTTGTGCCCAGTCCTCGATTGACATAGAGATGCGAGTCCCCGATTTTGAATAATCCGGCCAGGAACATGGTCGATAACCTGGCCGGAGCAATTATGACATCTCCGAACGTAAGCGCTATTTGTCCGCCGTGCGTGTGACCCGACAGAGTGAGGTCGATTCCAAACTTCGCAGCCTGCGGAAACAACTGCGGCGCGTGTTGAAGCAAAATCGTTGTCCCTTCCAATGACACTTCGCGAAGGACCTGATCGAGAGCGCTCGAGGTCGCCCTGGTCCCGAAAAAATAATCGACGCCTATCACGTTGAGTTTCGCTCCATCGACGTCGATTAGTTCGTTCTTGTTTCTGAGGAGCTTAAACCCGGCGGCTGCGAACCGGCGAGAGATTACTTCTTCCGAGCGAGTGAACAGATCGTGATTGCCAAGACAGCCGAACACGCCGTATCTCGCCGTCAGCACAGACAGCGCTTTCATAAGAGGCTCGACCTGATCGCTCGCGGTTGCCACGAAGTCTCCGGTCAACGCAATGATATCGGGTTTGAGGTCGCCGGCAATGCGGGCGTACTCAGCCATCTGTGATTCTCGCATGAACATGCCGGCGTGAATGTCGCTCAGTTGAACGATGGTCAGTCCGTCGAGCTGCGGCGGAAGGTCCGAGATTGGAACGATCACTTTCTCGACCACCTTGCCGGTTCTCGCCGCCACCGCGCCATACGCCGAGATAGCGAACGGCATCGAAGCGACCGCGGTCAACGCCATTTGCAGGAAGCGCCTTCGAGAGAGATCAAACACCTCAACCGTCGATTGATCGTCCGTTGTGCCGGACATCTTCCGCCGGAAGAATTGGACTACAGCGAAACACGCCATCACAATCGGAGACGCCGCCGCGAACACCAGTGAGCCCAGCGTCCACACGAAAAACAAATATGCAAAAGGACGGATCATCGGTTCGTAAGCGAGCGGCGGACCGTACAACAGTAACTCGCGAGGACGCACAACACTCTCGACGATAAAAAACGCGAGAGGAAGATTTACGATAGTGATGAAAACAACTGTTGTCGTGATTAGAGCCTTCTCTTGGCTTTTCGAGAGCAGCATCGAGCGGACGACTCTCAACATCGCGCGGAGCACATAAAGCTGCACGGCGACGAGAAGCAGCGAAAAGACGACTCGCGCTCCAATGAGCGTCAACGTTCGATCTGCCTGGGCTAAGAGAGGGGCGATTGATTGTAGATGATCCAACTAATGCTCTCCCGGACGCGGCTACTTGAGTAATGATACAGGGATGCCCTGACGCGTTGGAAGCTGATTGGATTGGAAGGTAAGCCGGATGGGCGCGTCGAATACGCAGGAAGTCTTGTATGGGCGGTCCTCCGTGGCCGCCCCTCCTTCGATGAAGCGCTTGCTCCTTAAGGGGCGGCCACGGAGGGCCGCCCATACAGGGTACCCTTAACTGCCACTAGCTGCCGGCCAGCACTGATCCGCACCACGGGCAGAATATTTCGTCTATCGTAATGCCCTGATTGCAGTCAGCGCAGACTGGATTCGAGGGAGAGTTTGAAGCAACGCCGTTGAGGAAGCTGCCACAGCTCATGCAGAACAAATCGTCAGCGCCGGACTCGGCGCCGCACGCCAGACAGTCCCTTCCAGGCAACACATCCGTGTAGCCGCCATCGAGATTCAGATCTACAAGAGGATCACTGCCGTCGGACAACTCGACTGCCCGATCAACGACTTCGACTTCCTCATCCCACCGAGTCGAATCGGAATAGGCAATCGCAACCTCCGCGAACGTTGAGACAGTTTCCGCATCTTTGACCTCGACCGGTTCCGGCTCGCAACTTTCCATTGGTTCGGGATCGAGGCTTTCGATCGGTTCCGGCGCGACTAATTCTGGAATGGAAGGCCCGGTTGCCCGCGGCGGCTCACTCTCAGACTTCGCTTCGGCAAGATAGAGGCGTTGCTCTTCCGGAGACATCTCAGCGAAGGCAAGCAACTCTTCATACAGATCTATTTCGGCTCCCAGGGAGCCTGACGGCCCGGGGAGTGGGTTGGCGCGAGCCGGTGCTAGGTTGGCGTCAAACTGCATGCGATTCTCTGTCGAAATGATTTAGAGAGGAGGCAGGGCAGCGTCATTCTACAATACCGCCAAACCCACTTCAACAGTTGAGAAGGGCGTAATTAGAAATGGGACTTGGGTCACGGCACTTCGAAGCGGCGATCGAGCGTTCCTCTCGGCAACCCCGTAGGGGTTTGATGTTTATAGTAAAGACCTCACGCGGACTTCCGAACTCCGTTAGGAGCGGCATAGACCCTTGGCGCGCAGGACATTCCACCCCTACGGGGTTGGCAACGTAGTGATCTCGATACTATAAACATCGCACCCCTACGGGGTTCTAAGATTCTCTCCAGAGCTTCCATCGACGAGGAGTCCCGTCCGCCATAAGTCCCATTCTTAATCACGCCCAGTTGAGATAGAACAACCTTTTTCACAAGAGTCGATTCTCCTGAAAGCTGAAATACCCGTTCTTTCCGACAATGATGTGATCCAAAATCCTGATCTCAACCGTGCGCGCGGCCTCGATCACCGAACGAGTGAGGTGCTTGTCTTCCTGTGAAGGTTCGGGATCGCCGCTCGGATGATTGTGACTCAAGATCAATCCCGCTGCCTTGTGAGTCAAAGCGGCTTTGATTATTTCGCGAGGATAGACAATCGCCCGATCGACGGTGCCTTCCTGCAAGACCTCGTGCTCGATCACACGATTCTTGACGTTCAGGTAGATAACCATGAAGGCTTCGTGAGGAAGCCCCGCGAGCTTTACGCGCGCGAAGTCGACTACTGCGCCCGGTGACGACAAAACATGCTTCCCCTCCATTCGCTCTTCCAAATAAGCAGCGAAGAGCTCCTTGACCAATCGAATGCAGATCGCGGACGCGGCGCCGACACCTTTGACCGATTCCAGCTCGGACTGGCTCGCATCCAGAACGCCGTTGAGAGAGCGGAAGCGCTTCATCAAGGCTTTGGCGGGAGGCTTCACATCGACGCGCGGGATCGCGTAGGTCAAAAACAACTCGAGCAGTTCGTAATCGTGGAAACCATCCGGTCCCGCGCTCAGGAACTTCTCTCGAAGCCGCTTGCGATGATCGATGTAGTCGGGCTTGTCTTCCATCATGGCAGCAGTCCGACAAGCTGCCGGCTTGTCGAAGTTCAGCAAGCAAAGTGACAGTGTTGAGTTGAACCGGTCGACAAGCCGGCAGCTCGTCGGACCTCTAGTCGAGCTGCGATGTTCGAACCAGACAATTGCCCAGGAAGGTCGTCCCAGCGATTATACTCTCGTTGTCGAAGCAAGCAAATCTATATGACCCGATTGCTTCATCGCCCGGTAAGCGGCAGGCCGGCGAGACAAAACAAAACCGCAAAGCTCGCCAGGAAACGCCAAGCACGCCAGGAATTCGGATTTGAGTAAGGTTGACGCCGCGCCTCCGCCGCAATAGCATATCGGTTCTTTCCGGCGCACAGTGGAAGGCTTCAGGCTTGCACCCCAACGATTCACACGGAGGAGAAATGTTTAAACGATACACCGCTATTTTGCTGACCATCTTAATCTCGTTCGCCTCGAGCGTCGCTGTAAGCGCGCAAGGCCCACAGGAGAAGTTCGATCAAGACGCAATCACCAAAATCAAGGAAGAAGGAATGAACCGCTCTCAGGTGATGGACACTCTCAGCTACATCACCGATGTTCCCGGCGCGCGGCTCACCGGCTCACCCAATATCAGAGTCGCCCAGGAGTGGGCTAAGCAAAAGCTCGCGGCGTGGGGACTACAGAACTCACACCTCGAATCCTGGGGCCCGTTCGGGCGGGGATGGTCGCTTGAAGGCTTCTCGGCCAATCTTATCAAACCGAATTACGCGCCGCTGATCGCGTATCCAAAAGCATGGTCTCCTGCTACTAACGGTGTAGTCCGCGGCCAGCCGGTTTTCTTCGATGCAAAGACCGACGCGGATTTCCAGAAGTACAAAGGCAAACTCAAAGGCGCAATCGTTCTGCTCACGGAAGCTCGCGAGGTCAAGCCCCATTACGAGGCGCTCGGCCATCGCCAGACCGACGAGGAACTGCTCCGCCTTGCGGATGCTGAGCCGCAGGGCGCTGGCGGTCCGGGCGGCCCGCGAGGATTTCGAATGACTGATGAGCAGCGCGCGGCTCAGGCGCTTCTTCTCAAGAAGTGGCTGATGCTCCAGGAGGAAGGCGCGGCGCTCGTGCTCGAGCCGGGACGCGGTGACGGCGGAACGCTGTTTGTCCAATCCGCAAATCTTTCTTACCCGCAGGACACCCCGGCCGACAAACGCAAGAATGTTCGCGACAAAGATGCGACGATGGTTGTTCCTCAAGTGGTGGTCGCGGTGGAACACTACAACCGCATCATCCGAATGCTTCAGCGAGGCGCACCGGTCCAGCTCGAGTTCAACGTCGCGTCGAAGTTCTACGATCAGGATCTGATGAGCTATAACGTGGTGGCAGAAATCCCGGGCACCGATTTAAAAGACGAAGTCGTGATGCTCGGCGCGCACTTCGATTCGTGGCACACCGGAACCGGGGCTACCGACAACGCGGCCGGCTCAGCGGTGTGCATGGAAGCAGTAAGGATACTTCAGTCGCTCGGTCTCAAGCCGCGGAGAACGATTCGAATCGGCTTGTGGAGCGGCGAAGAAGAAGGCCTGCTCGGCTCGCGAGCTTATGTCGCGGAGCACTTTGGAAAACGGCTTGGCGGCGACCAGCGCTTCGGCGGCGGTCCGCCTCCAGCGGGCGCGCAGCCTCCGGCTGAGCCCCAGGCGCCTCCGCAGTTTGAACTGAAACCCGAGCACGAAAAAGTCGCGGGCTACTTCAATCTCGACAACGGCACCGGCAAGATTCGCGGGATCTACATGCAGGGGAACGAAGAAGTGCGCTCGATCTTCAGAGCGTGGTTTGCTCCCTTCAAGGAGATGGTCGGCACGTCCAAGGACAACGCTTACGCAACGCTGTCGATTGCAAACACCGGCGGCACGGATCACCTGTCGTACGATGCGGTGGGATTGCCGGGGTTCCAGTTCATACAGGATCAGATCGAGTATGAGACCAGGACTCACCACTCGAATATGGACGTCTACGATCGAATCCAGGAGGACGACATGAAGCAGGCGTCCACGATCATGGCGGCTTTCGTGTATAACACCGCGATGCGGGACAAGAAGCTTCCGCGCAAGCCGCTGCCGGGACAGCCGGTGGCTCGAACCGGACAGTAAGAAGAATTGCGGAATGCGGATTTCGGATTGCGGATTGGTTTTTCAATCCGCAATCCGCAATCCGCATTCTGCAATCCGCAATCATTTCACCCAGATCGTCTTGATGTTCACGAACTCGCGGATGCCGTGAGCGCCCAGCTCGCGGCCGTAACCTGAACGCTTAATCCCGCCGAACGGCAATCGCGGATCGCTCGCGACCATTCCGTTTATAAACACGGCGCCGGCTTCAAGATCTTCGGTGAAGCGAGCCTGCTCCTCTATATCGATCGTCCACGCGCTTGCGCCGAGCCCGAACGTTGTGCCGTTGGCAATCTCGATAGCGTGATCGAGATCACGAGCGCGAAACAGGGAAGCGACTGGTCCGAACAGCTCCTCTTGATAAGCCGGCGAGGATTCGGGGATATCCGTCAGAACAGTTGGAGCGTAATAGAATCCGTCGCCGTCGAGCCGTTTTCCTCCGGTCAAAACACGAGCCCCCAACTCGACGGATTTGCTCACCTGCGCTTCCAAATCGTCAAGAATCTGAGCGGTCGCCAACGGGCCCACTTGAACCGTATCGTCGAGCGGGTTGCCTACGATAAGCGCTTCCATTTCTTTTACGAATCTGTGTTCGAATTCGCCGGCAATCTCCTCGGCGACAATGAAGCGTTTAGCCGCGATGCAGGACTGTCCGTTGTTGATCGTTCGCGCGGTCACCCCGGTCGTGACGGCCTGATCGAGATCGGCGCTGGGCATGACGATGAACGGATCGCTGCCTCCGAGTTCGAGCACCGTCTTCTTGATCAGCCTTCCGGCCGTGCCTGCGACCTGTCGCCCGGCGGGCTCACTTCCGGTGAGCGTCACAGCTTTCACCCGTTCGTCCTCGAGCACACGCTCGACTGCGCTCGAGCCGATCAACAAAGTTTGAAACGCGCCTTTGGGAAAGCCTGCGTCGTGGAAAACTTCTTCGATGGCCACCGCGCACCCGGGAACGTTGGAGGCGTGCTTGAGAAGCGCAACGTTGCCGGCCATCAGCGCGGGCGCCGCGAAGCGAAAGACTTGCCAGAAGGGAAAGTTCCACGGCATCACGGCAAGCACCGGGCCGAGCGGTTGATAATGAACGTAGCTGTGGCTGGCGTTTGTTTCGACAACTTCATCCGCAAGAAAACGCTTTGCGTTTTCCGCGTAGTAGCGGCAAACCCACGCGCACTTTTCAACTTCGGCGATGGCGGCCTTGATTGGCTTGCCCATCTCGGTAGTCATCATCACGCTTAGCAGTTTCTTCTTGTCTGGGTCTTCGAGAATCTCAGCGGCGGAGAACATCAACTCGGCGCGCTGATCGAAGCTTGTGCGCCGAAACTCGCTGAAAGTGGACGCAGCTTGCGCGAGTCGATCCTGGATTTCGGAATCGGTGTGCTCGGGAAAAGTCTTGACGGTCTCGCCGGTCGCAGGGTTGATGGAAGCAATCGACATTTTGAACTCGCTCCGATGCGCGCAAGCGGCGGGCTTGCGGTGGTGTGATCAAGTGTCCAGCGGATGACTTGATCAAACAGTAACACATGAAATCTTCGCGGGCATCATCGGCGTGGTGTCTCAGTGTGTAGCCTCCTCTGCGTCCTCAGCGTCCTCCGCGGTTTATCTTTGATCAGCACCCAATCAAACCGCAGAGGACGCAGAGGACGCTGAGGAATACTCCATCATCGCCAATAACTTTCTGACCGAGGCTCGGTTTGCTACGATCTGTGATCGACGAAACGAGGTAAGTCAGATGCCAAAAGCCATCGATATGCACGTTCACTTGCCGACCGCGAGCTTCCTCGACGGAGCGGTGAAGCCATTCAAAGAACCGGCCGAAAAGTTCTTCAGAAGCAAAGTTCCCGTGCGTGAGATGGACGAAGTAGCCCGAGTCTATCAAGACCTCGACATAGTTGCAGTGCTGCTTGCCTGGGACGCCGAAACCGCTACGGGTTTGCCTCCGCTTACCAACGACGAGGTCGCAGACGTAGTCCGGAAATACCCAGAGCAATTCGTCGGCTTCGCAAGCGTAGATCCGTGGAAAGGCAAACACGCTGTCGATGAAATGGAGCGCGCAATCTCGGAGCTCGGGTTAATCGGCGCGAAATTTCATCCGGGCATACAGGCATTCTATCCGAACGACAAGCAGTTCTATCCGCTCTACGAGAAGATCACCGGGCTTGGTGTGCCCGCGCTGTTTCATACGGGAACAAATGGCCTGGGAGCCGGCACGCCGGGCGGAATGGGGGTGAGGCTGGACTACACACGGCCCATCTATCTCGACCACGTCGCGGCGGATTTTCCCGAGTTGACTATTATCGGAGCGCACCCGGCGTGGCCGTGGCATGATGAGATGCTCGCGATCATCGGTCATAAATCAAACGTGTTCATGGATCTGTCGGGATGGTCACCCAAGTATGTTCCGAAGGCGATAATGGATGAAGCGCGAACGCGCTTGCAGGATCGAATCTTGTTCGGCAGCGACTACCCTTTCATCATGCCGCAGCGTTGGCTTGCGGACTTCGATTCGTTGGAAGGGTTTTCACCGGAGGTACGACAAAAGATTCTGCACGACAATGCGGCGAGGCTCTTGAAGATCGCTTAGCATCTGCTGGCGAGCGTTCAGACCGACTTTAGTCGGGCAGTCCGTAGTGTTTGGATTCTGCGTTGCTTAATAACCTTCGCGTGCTTTGCGGTCCTTTGCGCCTTTGCTCTGGGCATTGAAGTAAGACCCAATACTCAGCGCAAAGGCGCAAAGGACCGCAAAGCACGCCAAGGAGTGACCACACATCTTCAACCGATCAGTGCTTCAATAATTCGACACTTCTCACTGACGTTGCCCTCGGCTGGGATCGGCACCAGCGGCAGCGTCGCGCCTTCCGAAAACATTTCATCGAGCCGGGCCCGGCAGTTCTCGATCGAACCGCAAATCGCGATGCTATCCACAATCTCATCAGTGACCGCGGCGATTGCGCTCTTGGCCCGGCCCGCTTGCCAGAATTCGCGAATTCGATCCGCCTCGCTTGCGAACCCCAGGCGGGCGAGCGAATCGTGATAATAATCACCCATGCCTCCGACATAATAAGCAAGCGGGAGTCGAGCCTCTTTGCGAGCCTTCTTCACATCGTCGGACACAACGACATTAACAAAAGGCGCGATCTCAATCTGACCGGGGTCGCGTTGCGAGCTTTCGGCCGCGGCGCGAATCTCGGCTATTCCGTCCGCGAGCCTCGCGCGAGGCCAATGCGCCGGCAACCACCCGTCGGCGATTTCACCTATCTGGCGCAAGCTCCTGAGGCTGAGCCCCGCCACATATATCGGAATGTTATCGCGAAGCGGTTTGAACCCAAGCTTGAATCTATGAAGCTCGAAGCACTCGCCTTTGAAGTCAAGCGCTTCACCTGACAACAGGGTCCGCACTATCTGGATTGTTTCTCTCACTCGAGTGAGCGGCTTGCTGTAATGGACGCCGTGGAAGTCTTCGATGACTCGCGCGCCGCTGGTCCCGAGACCCAAACGAAACCGGCCGCCGGAAATCTCATCGAGCGTCGCCGCACTCATCGCAATGAGAGCGGGGCTGCGAGAGAAGACGTTGATGATTCCAGTGCCAAGATGTATCCGCTCGGTCTGTACCGCGAGCTCGGTGAGAGTCGTGAAAGCCTCGCGCTCCCAGGCCTCGGGCATCCAGAACGAATCGTAGCCGCAAGCGTCGGCGGCTCGTACACATTGGATCAGTTCTTGTCTGTTGAATCCGGCTTTATCAAAACCGGGAAGGCGTCCGAGGTAGAGCCCGATTCTTCGCATTGGATTAACCAGACACCGCTCGATCAGCGCGTTCGCCGCGGATGAAAGTCCATACTCAACGCAAAGAGGCAAAGGACCGCAAAGCACGCAGAGCCGGTTCAGAAGCCCGTCGAGAGCGGGCCATCATACTGTCTTACAATCTTGTACAAGGTCGTGCGCTCTGCCGGAATCCTTCCAAGCTCGCGGATGCGAGAGCGAAACTCCTCGGGCGAAAGATACTCACCGGAGGTCGCGCCCGCCAGGCGTGAAATGTTCTCGTCCATCAACGTTCCGCCGTAGTCGTTCGCTCCGGCGAGAAAACACTCCTGTGCCATCTCTCGCGACATCTTTACCCACGACACCTGAATGTTGTCGATCCAACCTTGCAGCATCAGCCGCGACAACGCATGAACTTTCAAGTGTTCATCGCGCGTTGGTCCCGGGCGCGCATCGCCGGATCTGAATAACTGGGTGAACTCGTGAACGAATCCGAGCGGCACGAATTCAGTGAAGCCGCCTGTTTCTTTCTGCACGTCGCGCAACAGCATCAGATGACGCACCCAGTGCTCTTCGCTCTCGAGATGCCCGTACATCATCGTCGACGTCGTTCGAATGCCCAGACGATGCGCGGTCTTTACTACATCGAGCCACTGGGACACGTTCAGCTTGATTCGTTCGATCCGATGGCGAACCTCGTCATCGAGAATCTCAGCGGCGGTGCCGGGCAGCGTTCCGAGTCCGGCGTCTTTCAACATCGAGAGATAATCTCGCAGCGGCATTCCGGTGAGCTCAACGCCGTAGACTACTTCCATCGGCGAGAACGCGTGGATGTGCATCTCTGGAGTCGCTTGCTTGATCGAGCGAAGCAGATCGCGATAGTAAAACGGATCCAGATCGCGAGGCAGCCCGCCTTGCACGCACACTTCGCGAGCGCCAAGCTCCCACGCTTCGATTGACCGCCGTTGAATCTCTTCGAACGAGTGAAAGTAAGAATCCTTCTCGCCAGGCGCGCGGCTGAAGGCGCAGAAGCGACATCCGACAAAACATACGTTTGTGAAGTTGATGTTGCGATTGACCACGTAAGTGATCACGTCGCCGGCTCGCTCGCGGCGAATCCGGTCTGCTGCAAGAATCAGCGCTTCAAGTTCCAGGCCGCCAGCACGCGCCAGATGCAGCCCGTCGTCGAAATCGAGTTCTTCGCCGCTGAGCGCTCGATCGAGAACGCGAGCGACAGGCCCATCAATCTTCGCGAGCAAAGTATCAAGCCTGCCCGGCTCGTCCCACTGAATTTCGATCGAGGAATTCATACTAGTGGAGTTTATCAGAGAAATCGGTAGTCCTGTACGGGCGGTCCTCCGTGGCAGCCCCTCAATGAGGAAGTGCGTCGTCGAAGGAGGGACGGCCACGGAGGACCGCCCATACAGGGGTGCTTAATCGCTATCGAAACCTTTGTTACGAGTTACTAATACTCCCGCTGTCAACGTGAAATCTAACACGCCGATTGAGGTGATAGCCATTCAACCAACCACCGGGTAGCGGTTCAGTTTAGAGTTCAAGCTTCAGCTTGCGCATTGCAATCAGCAGCCTGAAGGCTGAACTCTGAACCCCTCGTTGACAGCGAGTCTCAAGCGCGGAGAGAATCATATTGCGTGGTAGTTTCTGAATGAGATACAACTTCGGGCCGCTCGGCGGTGATGACAGGCTGGCGGCCCTAATGATTTTATAATGACAAAACGAGCAGCCCTGATATCTGTTTTCATCCTCGCACTTTCACTTTCGGCTTCCGCGGCGGCGACCGACACGATCGTCACCATGGCCTTCGAAAACCTGTCCGGCCGCGCCGAGTACAACTGGGTCGGCGAAAGCTTTGCCGCAACTCTCGCCGATCTGCTGGACAAGCCGGGTCTGGTTGCGATCCGTCCCGACGAGCGCAATGTCGCTTACAAGCAGGAAGGCCTCCCGCCGACGGCGATACTGACCCGCGCCACGATGATCAAGATCGCAGAGCGCGCCGGAGCGAATCTGGTCGTCATGGGCACCTATCGAATAGCCGGCGAAGGGCGAGACAGCACGATAACGATAACCGCTCGAGTGATCGATATTCGGGAAGGCCGGCTCGCGGGGAAGGAGTACAATCGCGGCGGTCCGCTGGTCGATCTTCAAAAACTCCAGGGTGATCTCGCTTACGAGATCCTGTATCAGCACAATCCTGCGTTGCCCTTCTCACGCGACCAGATCACCACCGATGCGACCGTTGCTCCGATCGGCGCGTTTGAGAACTTCATCAAGGGCACGCTCACGCGCGATCGCGACGCTCGCGTCAGTTTCCTCGAACGCTCGATCAAGGAGTATTCCGACAAAACAAAAACGCCTTACGTGGCGGCGATCTTCGAGCTGGGCCGAATTCGGTTTGAAGCGGGCGAGCACAAAGAGGCGCTGGAGCAGCTTGCGCTCGTCGACGACAAGAACCCGCGGTATGACGAAGCGCAGTTTTACATCGGCGTAGCAGATGATGCGCTCGGTCACACCGATCAGTCGCTGGCCGCGTTGAAGAAGCTCGCGGCGCGGCTGCCGTTATTCGAGGTCTACAACAACATCGGCGTTCTGCTCATAAAGCAGAAGCAGTACAAGGATGCCATCGATCATCTCAAGCCGGCTTCGGATGCCGCGCCTCGAGACACCGACACGTTGTTCAATCTGGGCTACGCTTACTATCTCGCAAAGGACCACGCGAAGGCCGCTGCTACGCTCAAGGAAGAAACAAAACAACGCGCGTCTGACGGCGAGGGCTTTTACATTCTCAGCAAGGCGCTGGCGGCGGCCGGCGACCAGCCCGGAGCCACCGCCGCTTCCGATCAGGCGAAGAAGCTTCTGACTTCGTTTGCGCAGTGGGAGACGAAGGGGCCCCCGCAACTCGCCCGGGTAAAGACCAGCTTCAGTAAGATCAACTACTATCGCTACAAGCGCGATCAGGACGAGCGGCTGAATTCACAGACTCGAATCACGAGCCTGACTCCGCAGGCAGATCAACTGCTCGAAACCGCGCGAAATGCATTCGTTGCCGGACGCAACGAGGACGCGTTGCAGGCGCTCGGAAAGCTTCTGCAGATCGCGCCGCAGAACTACGATGCGCATTTGCTGATGGGCCGGGTCTACGAACGAAGAGGCGACTTCGATCGAGCTGCGAACGCCCTGAAAGCGGCTGTGTTTTGGAATCCGAAACTGGTGCCGGCTCACGTCCTGCTCGGCCGAATATCCGTTCTCAAGAGCGACTGCGCGTCGGCCCAGGCATCCGTCGATAAGGCGCTTCAAATCGACCCCAACGACCAGGACGCGCAAGCGCTCAAGAGATTGATTGGTCAGAAGTGCAAGACCGAGTCGGGATCAAGGTGAGCGTTACTTGCTCTCGAGGACGGTTACCCGTTGGCTGGTTGTGATGGCGAGCTTTGCGACCTTTTCGGCGAGGTCGCGAGTCACCTCGTTGGCAATGATTAGATTGTTGATGTGTTCGCGCGTTTCCTGCCGATAGGCCTCTAATTGCTCGCGGTTCGCCGCCAGCTGCGCCCGGTTCTCCACTCGATCTTGAGCAACCGCCTCAGCCAGCCTATTCACAACTTCGTTGGTCAACATTATGTCGCTCGTGTTCTTCGCCTGGTTGTGAACCAGGAACTCGATAGCCCGCTCCATTTCTTCGCTTGTCATCACGATTTCGCTCCGTCGGTTTCAGTAATATCTTTCTATAACGAGACACCAACTCAGTGCAAGCTCAGGTAGTGTTCGGTTATCGCATTCCTGACTTGTAAACGTGTGGTCAGTCCTTCGCGTGCTTTGCGGTCCTTTGCGCCTTTGCGTTGAGTATTGAGTCTTACTCCTTCAATACACAGGGCACAATACACAGCGCAAAGACGCAAAGGACCGCAAAGCACGCGAAGCTTATTTGGGATTTCTCGAGGATTTGTACTATGCAAAGCGAGTAATGATAGTCCTGAGAGTAGGTTATCCCGATCCACCATTGCTTTGATCATCGAGCAGAATCTATAATCGCCGCGCTTTCAACGCGACACATTTCGCCGGGGACAACCGACTGACGAGCGGATTCACACTCATATTCAAAGCAACGCTTAACTCAACGACGAGCCTGCTGAATCCTGCGCGCCTTCTTGCGATCCTTGTTATCGCCGTATCTGTGCTTGCTGTGGCGCTTGTGTCGGGTTGCGGGCGCGCGGGGAACCAAAGCGACGTTGATTCTATACAAGTCGGAATCATCACTTCACTCACCGGCGCCGAAGCTCGCTTCGGTCTCGCACAGAAGTACGGTTACGAGATGGCCCTCGAGGAGATAAACTCGAACGGCGCGCTCGGAAAGAGCATCGCCCTTGTTTATCAGGACGACACCTCCAAACCTGAAGTAGCGAGTCTTACAGTTGAGAAGCTTGCCGACCGGAGCGACATCGTCGCGATTTTCGGCGCGTATTCCAGCGCGGCTACGTTTCCCGCCGCCGCCGTCGCGGACCGCTATCAAATACCGATGCTCTGCCCGAGCGCGACCACCGACGAGATAACGCGCCAGGGTTATCAATGGGTGTTCAGAGTGTGCGCCTCGGCCAGCGACTACGGGCGCACCCTGGTCGAGTTTCTTACCAGGCTTGCCGATGCGCACCGGTTGGCGGTTGTTTATGAAAACACGCAGTTCGGATCAAGCGTCGCGCGAGCGGCCCTGGAACAGGCTCCCAGAGCCGGTATCGAGATCGTCGCTTACGAAGCTTACGACCAGGGCGGCACTGACTTCACGCCGCTGCTGACACGCGTCAAGTCCGCGAGCCCGGACGCAGTGTTGTTTGTTTCATACCTCGCCGACGCGACGCTGTTGATGCGACAGTCCAAGGAAATCGATCTGAACCCGAAGGTGTTTACCGCGGGCGGCGCCGGGTTCTCCTTGCCGGACTTTCTGAAGGGCGCGGGCGATACTGCCGAGTACACGATCTCGGTGACTCAATGGACCCCTGACGCCAAGTGGACGGGCTCGCGAGAGTGGGCCGATCGCTTTCGCGCGAGATCGGGATACGAGCCTTCCTATCACAGTGTGCAAGCTTACATCACGCTCAAGATACTCGCGGACGCGATCGAACGCGCCGGGACAACTGATCGCACCGCTGTGCGTGATGCGATCAAGACTTCTAAGCTGGATTCAGTCTTCGGCCCCATTCACTTTAACGAAGTAGGACAGAACGAACATCAAGTCGCAATCACTCAAGTGTTGAACGGAAAGTTCACGACGATCTGGCCGGCGTCTGCCGCGATCCGCCAGCCGGTGCTGCCGACGCCCGCGTGGCGCGCCAGGCGAGCTGCAGCGGAATCTGGTGAGAGCGCGACGACCGAAGCTCACACGGCGACGCAGGTGACCGGGCGTGAGAAGCTGCTTCAGACGATGACAAGCGGGTTGCTTACTGGAGGAATCTACGCGCTGATCGGCATTGGGTTGACGATCATTTTCGGAGTGATGCGGGTCGTCAACTTTGCTCACGGGGCGCTGGTGATGGTCGGGATGTACGCGACGTATTTTCTGTTCACCGGTCTGCACATCGATCCCTTCCTGTCGGTGTTGATAGTGATGCCCGGAATGTT
>Ga0134124_10000439_pt1 | contig 35190 bp, 28 predicted proteins | sample KB304_FD_96880 | JGI IMG/M metagenome (GOLD analysis project Ga0134124, IMG submission 96880) | Terrestrial soil microbial communities without Nitrogen fertilizer from Kellogg Biological Station, Michigan, USA - KB3-0-4 | ecosystem: Environmental > Terrestrial > Soil > Unclassified ... | reverse complement strand
GCTGGTTATTATGCGATGGCCGGGCAGGGCTTCGATCCGGATTTCATATTCACGTGGCCCACTGGCAGAATGGGCGTCATGGAAGGCGAGTCCGCGGTGATGGCGCTTTTCAGCTCGGAGATAGAGAAGCTTGAGCGAAAGGGCCTAAGCCCCGACGAGAAAATGCGTGCTGAAATGGAGGGAGTTCGCGAAAGATACGAGCGCGAGTTGGACGCCCGATTCGCGGCGGCGCGCGGGTTCGTGGATGCGATCATCACTCCGGAGCAAACTCGCCCGGCGCTGGAGCTTGCGTTACGAACGGCGCTTAACAATCCGGGGCCGCATCTCGGCATCCCGGTTTTGCCGTACGGCTCGTCGGGTCAACTCAACTGCTAGCTTGCAATCTTCACCGCATTCTTCACGCGGTCGATTCGAAAATGAATGGAGGAATCCCAAATGAAATCGAGAATTGAAGTGAGGAAGTGTCTGACGGCGATCCTGGTTTTGCTCGCGGCTTTGGTGTTGGCCTGCGAGAAAAAGGAGGCGGCGGATTTCAAGCCTGAGGTCCTCCCACTGCCTCAACCGCTTGCGCGGTATGAAGCCATGGAGGTGCCGGCAGACAATCCGACCACACCCGAAAAAGCCGCGCTCGGCCGACAGTTGTTCTTCGACAAGCGGTTAAGCGGCGATGAGTCACGCTCGTGCTACTCGTGCCACGTATGCGAGAAGGGGTTGACCGACGGTCTGCCGAAAGCGATTGGCGCTTTTAACAAACAGCTTCCGCGCAGCAGCCCAACGCTTTGGAACATAGGCTACCACAAGATGTTCTACTGGGACGGCCGTAGCCCGTCGCTCGAAAAGCAGGCGATGGCCGCATGGACAGGCGGAAACATGGGGGCTAAGGACCATGAGGCTGAGATCGTAGCGAAGATCAACGGGTTGCAAGGCTATCGCTCACAGTTCCAAAAGGTGTTCGGCGGTGAGGCTACAGCGGACAACATTATGCAAGCCCTTTCTGCCTTCGAACGCACGATCATCAGCGGCGACACAGCCTGGGATCGATGGCAGGCTGGAGATCAGTCCGCCGTATCCGCCGCGGCCAAACGCGGGTGGGATGTCTTCAAAGAGGCGAAGTGCAATAACTGCCACGATGGCGTGTTGCTCACCGACCAGCAATTTCATAACGTCGGGATTGGGATGGACGTAGCTGAGCCGGACAAAGGGCGCTTCAACGCGACCAAGAAAGACGAAGACGCCGGCGCATTCAAGACGCCGACGCTTCGAGACATCTCGAAGTCAGCTCCCTACTTCCACGATGGAAGCGTTGCCACCCTGGAGGACGCTATTGATCTCATGCTTGGCGGCGGCAAACCAAATCAATATCTGGACAAAAAGAACCTCGAGAAACGAACCATCACGGGTGAACAGCGGAGTGACCTGTTGGAGTTTCTGAAGTCGCTTTCGGTCGACTGCCGTATTTCCGAACCACCCCTGCCACAGAAATAGAATGGCGCAGACTTTAGTCGGTGTCGCGATTGTCAGCCTCCGCGACCACCTGACTAAAGTCTGCGCCACCCTCGAAGCCGCCTGCTTTTCCGGGGCGGCTTCTTTAGTCGTTGAGGTCAAGCGTTCCCAGAATTCCGAGGAACGTACTCTCGTAATTCTGGTACTGATCCTGCGGCGCTACGGCTACCACGTAAAAGAGATCGCCGTTTCTGAGCATCGCAGTATAGATCGTCACATTCTCGGGCTTGCGTGTAATCTCTGAAATGGTATTCAACGATACCGAAAGGCCTTCACGTCTTCCCAGCGTCTCACGTCTATCTGCACCATTCCTGCGCAACTCCTGATTGTCCTGTGTCAGCCCGTTGATCAATTCATCGGTCGCCTCTCTCAGGTTTTTGCTGGACGTATGTATCGCTCCGATCTGAATCCCGTGGGTGAATAGGTAGTTACCCTGATCGTCGCGATATGCGCCTTCTGGCGCAAAAGTCACAGCGTCGGTACCTGATAGCTCGCGCCAGTTGTCAGGGACCTGAATGCGGAAATTGCTTCCATTGTAGGTTCGAAACCGCGACGACGGATAAGCGACCTGGCTTTGCCTGCCCCGCTGCTGAGGATTGCGCTGCTGAGTCTGGTCAGGATAACGCTGGCTGGATTGATCGGTATCACGCTGGTCGTTTTGATCAGGATACCGCCGGTTGTTTTGATCGGGATATCGTTGGCCATTCTGATCGGGATATCGTTGGCCATTTTGATCGGGATAACGCTGGCCGTTTTGATCGGGATATCGTTGGCCATTCTGATCGGGATATCGTTGGCTATCCTGATCAGGATAGCGCTGACTGTCCTGATCTGGATAACGCTGACCACCTTGCGGATAGCGGCCGCCACCCTGTTGCGGGTAACGCTGCGCTCCGCGTGCGACCTCCTGCATCGACGGCGCGCGATTCATATCGCGCAAGATTGCCTGGACTCGAATGAAGTCATCGGTGTTGTGAATAGGATTTGTCACGCGAAGCGCATCGGCTTCGCGGCTTATGTAATCGAATCGATTCCCGGGGTTCGGATGATCGCTCATCCACTGAGGTCCGCCGCTCCCCGATCGTTGTTCGAGCGTTCGAAACATGTTCGCCAGATCATGAGCGTCGTAGCCGGCATTTGCCATTATGTGCGAGCCAAGAATGTCGGCCTGCTTCTCATAATCACGGCTGAACCTGAGAAAGGATGCGCCGATTCCTAATTGGCTGCCCTGGGCGACAGCAGCGCCGCCGGCGCCGCCCAGCACCGCACCGAGGATCTGGCCCGCGATCATGCCCGCCTGATACTTTCGGGCCTTCGCCGCCTGAGCCGTCCCATGGCGCAAGGCGACGTGACTGATTTCATGCGCCATCGCGCCGACCAGTTCGCCTTCGTTATGCGCTGCCTGAATCAGGCCTCGATTCACAAACGTGAAGCCGCCCGGCAGCGCGAACGCGTTCAGGTCCCGCACATTCACTACCTTGAATGAGTATCGAAACTGTGAGTGCTGAAATTCGGCGGGGATTGCCTCGACTAGCCGTTGCCCAATGTTCTCGATGTAGGCCCCAACCTGGCCGTCCTGGACTAGCGGCATCTGGCGCTCGACTTCGCGCGCTGCCTGTTGGCCTACCTGGATGTCCTTATCAAGGCTGTATGGGTTGCTGGGAGCGACGACTCTTGTTTGGATTGGAGCCTGGGTTGAGGCTTGGCCAAAAACGTTGATCGGCAACGCAAGCGCCGACGCCAGAGCGATCACAGTCGTCCTGGCAATAATACTTCGCAATGCTGACATTATTGGTCCTCCCGAATGCTTCTGATTGTCACGTGGCGCAAAGTCATTCTATAGGATTCCGAGCCCTAACCAAAAGTTGCAGCTTCTTTTGATACTGTTCGGATTCTGCGTTGCTTAATAACCTTCGCGTGCTTTGCGGTCCTTTGCGGCTTTGCGCTGAGTATTGGGGAGACAGAATACTCAACGCAAAGGCGCAAAGGACCGCAAAGCACGCGAAGGACTGACCAGACGTTACAAGTCAACAAACCAATAACCGAACACTATTCTTTTTCAATGATTATCTGATTGCGTGTAATTTGTCCGACTTCCGGCCAGTGAGGTTGAGTTGGGGCAGAAGAACTACTCGACGCCTTCCATTGTCTCCGCAATAAGCTGATCGACAACGGCATTGAGATCGCCCCTTTCATAGAAGGTCTTCAATTGCCGGTCGGCGCTGGTGCCGCCTTCGAGAATCGTGTGGATGTACTCGAGCTCCTTGCGACTTCCCAATTCATCAACCACATCGTCTACAAAGTCCAGCAACTCGAGAATCAGGTCGCGCACCGGAACCTCGATCTGTTTGCCGAAATCGATAAGCTTGCCATCCAATCCCCATCGCACCGCTCGCCACTTGTTCTCCTGAATAAGCGCGCGGCGGTAGAGACGAAAGCCCATGTTCATCCGATAAAGTTTCGACAGCTTCGCCACTATCGCCTGAATCAATGCAGCCAGCGCAATCACCTCATCGACTCGCGAGGGGATATCACAAATGCGAAACTCCAGCGTTGGGAAAGTCGGGTGCGGACGCACGTCCCACCAGATCTTTTTCGGCTTGTCTATGCAGCCGGTCTTGAGAAGAAGACCTACGTAGTTGTCGAACTCAGAATAAGAACCGAAATAGTCCGGGATGTCGGTTCGCGGGAACTTCTTGAAGATCTCCGATCGATAGCTCTTAAGCCCGGTTTGCGTGCCCATCCAAAAAGGCGAGCTTGTTGAAAGCGCAAGCAGATGAGGCAGGAAGTACCGCGCGGCGTTCATCAAGTGTATCTGCGCTTCGCGGTCTTCAATCCCGACGTGCACGTGCATTCCAAAGATCAACAGCGACTCGGCGAGCACCTGCATTTCGCTTATGAGAGCCTCGTAGTGTTCGTGAGGAGTAATCTTCTGGTCTTTCCAGCTCGAGAACGGATGAGTCGACGCAGCGGCGATGCGAAGTCCCTTGCTCTGGGCCAGGGTGGAAACGGTGCGACGGAGCTTGATTACGTCTGCGCGAGCTTCCTGAATATTGGCGCAGATGCCGGTGCCCACTTCAATCATCGACTGATGCATTTCAGGTTTCACCTGCTCGCCCAGGAGCATGCGACCCTCTTCCATCATCTCGGTTATGTGTGAGCGCAGCTCACGCGTCACCGGGTCGATGATCTGAAACTCTTCTTCGATTCCAAGCGTGAAGTCAGGCATAAGAGATTTCCGATTTGCGATTGCCGATTGCCGATTGCCGATTGCCAAATTCAATGCTCTGATTTGCCAGAACTCTCAAATCGGCAATCGCCAATCGGCAATTACTCAGCGATCATCGTCGGGACCATGCCGGCCCCGGAAGTCACATTAGCGAGCGACGATGATGACAGCCGCGTGAACGCCCCGGCTACTCGTCCGAAAAACAACAAAGGATCGAGATCGAGCAGTTGGTCTATCATATGCACGCCGCCTTCGTCCACAAACGGGAAGATCTCGCGAGACGTCGTCACTCGCTCCTGTGCAAGATAGTCGCCCGCGAGAGCACTTTCGATAGCCGCGTCCCACGCGCTTGCGTCTGATTCCCAACCGATGAAGATCCCGTGTCCACCGTAGTCGTCGTTCGGCTTCAGCACTAACCGGTCGCGTTGTTCGCGCACAAACTCGAGCAGCTCGACGGTCTCGTTATTGTAAGTCGTTTGCGCCTCCTCGATTCGCCGAGTCCACGGCACGGACCGCCGAATCGCCTCCCGCTCCTCGTCTGAGAAGTAGCGCTGATGCCGTTCGTCGGTCAGCACTCCAAACAGCATTTTCTTGTGAACGTACTTCGTACGAAACGAATTCACGAACACCGCGGCGCCCGTCTTGTAAGCCTCGACGAATGCCTGGCACTCATCGATTTTCTCGAGCAGCTCAGTTGTCAGTACGCGCCTGTAGACCAGATCAATTCGAAAGTCGCCGTGGTGCAACTTCCCTTCCCGCAGTTCAAGGTCTCGAGGGTCTGCGATGGTCGCCGAGTATCCGTTGTTCTCAAAGAATTCCTTGAACAACTCGAACTCGCGTTGCGTCGGCAAGCCTTTGTAATCAACGATCCCGATCCGCGGCTTCTCTCCCCGTCCCCGAACGCTCTCGTAGATCGAAAGCAATGCATCGAGCATGTTCTGACGGCAATACATCGGCGTTATGCGGTGATCCTTCGTGAACTCGCGCATCAAAGGCAGACCGCAAAAGATATCCGCGGCGACGTCCTGATAAGCAATTCCCGCCGGGCACTCCGCGTTGAGCTCGACGAATTGATAAGACTCGTCCGTCAGGAAAGAATCGAGCCTGGACGTAACCGAGACGTTCTCGTAACCGGGATCAACAGCGACCAGCTCGCGCTCGCCTGCGGTCAAGCCGATCTGCTCGAGCATCACTTTGTCTGTTGGCGCGATGCGGCCAACCTTCTCGATCGCGCTCCACACCGTCTCACACGTCTTCGTGATTTGTTGCCATTCAGCGCGAGTGACGAAGTGGGGACGGAGATACGGAGAGAGCATGCGGCCCCCGAACACGAAGCGTACTTCATTCAATCGCTGTTCGAGATGCGCGCGCGACTCCTCGAGCAGCGCGGGCTTGCGCTCGATGAGCGACATGTAATCGTGGGCGGCTTGACTGGTCATTGGCATTAGTTCCGGGTTCAGGGTTCCAAGTTCAGGGTTAGCCGCTCGATTTGATTGAAACGTCAGCAACCCTGAACTCGGAACCCTGAACTCTGAACTATCATCCCTTTAGTCGGCGCCCGCGGGCTTGCTCACGCTCGGGCGCTTGATCTCGTGGTTTAGTAACTCATTCCATCGGTGGCTCGCGATCGTAGGCTCGCCGTGCAACGCCGTTTCGATTGCAAGATCGGAGACTTTCTCGACCATCCATTTGAAGTAGACCGATCCCACCGACCACCAATCAGCATCCGGCGCCGGATTCATGTAGTCGATCGCGTAAGGCACGCCGCCCGCAATCGCGAACTCTACCGTGTTGATGTCGTAACCGAGCGCCTCATTGATCTGGATCGTCTCGCGTCGCACTCGCGCGTCCATCTCGGGATCGAGGTAATTGTCGACGACTAGATAGCGCTGAAAGATCGGATCGTAAGGCATCGGACACACGTCCTTCTTTCCAATGCAATAAGACCTGACGTAGTGAGTAAACGGAACGAATTCCTGCAGGACCATGCAATCGGTCCCGCTGGCATCATACTTTTCCATCAACTCTTCGCGCGTGTTCACTCGAGACACGCCGCGCCAGCCGCCGCCGTCGAACGGCTTGATGAACGCCGGTAAGCCTACGTGCTCGATGATCCCTTCCCAGTCGAGCGGATATTCCAGGTTGCGAAGCGACTCAGCGACGACGCCTTCTTTGTATTCCTTCTGCGGCAGCAGGATCGTCTTCGGCACCGCAATGCCAAGATAAGTTGCAAGCGAGTAGTTAAAGAACTTGTCGTCCGCGTTCCACCAGAAAGGATTGTTGATTACCTTGGCGCCTGAAAGCACGGCGCTCTTGAGATAAGCCCGATAGAACGGCACCTCGTGCGAGATCCGATCGATGATGACATCGTACGGGCAAGGCTCGGCCATCCGCACGCCGCCCAGCATTATGTACTCAGCGCTCACGCCGGCGTTTCGCTTGTTGATCTCGCCGATCAGCGCCTGGGGAAAAGTTCCTTCGCGGCCTACAAGTATGCCGATCTTCATTGTTCTCCTCCGTATCTAATGACGGCAGATTCTATAGTAGAGCTCCGAAGCGTTGCAACACGCGCGAATCCGGCTTAGTGAGGCCATAGGTACTCCTCCTCAGCGTCCTCCGCGTCCTCTGCGGTTTGATTTCCCTATTGATTAAGAAACCGCAGAGGACGCTGGGGACGCCGAGGACTGCTTTGCGCTCCGCTATCAACTTGTTTGGAGCATCGCGAAAGCATAAGCTTTCGTCCGGCCGGTTCCGCCGGCCACTCCTCACCAAACTTTATGGGTTCGAAAGGAGCGCCTTATGTCTCAACCAAAGAACACAACGATCTTCAAATCACTCTCATCAATCGCACTTCTCTCACTAGCGTTTTTTTCGGCTTGCCATCATGGCAGTGACTCACACGAATCCAACACCGCGGCTCCTTCGACCGCATCATCCGGTGGAGGAAACTTTGAAGGAGTCATAACGATGAAGATGGAAGGCGAAACCATGAAGGGCGCCGAGATGACTTACTTCCTCAAGAGCCGGCACGCCCGCATCGAAATAACAACGCCGGACAATCCCGCAGGTCAGGGCGTGATGCTCTATGATCTGGAAGATGCGAAGATGACCACGCTCATCCCTTCAAGAAAGATGTACATGACCATCGACATGAAAGAGGCGGCCGAGAGCATGAAGGGCATGTCGAAGAACTTGAACAAACCTCAGCGCGATGAAGACAAGTTTCCCGTGCTCACGGACACAGGCAAGCAGGAAACCATCGCCGGTCATACCTGCGAGCACTGGCTGATGGGAGAAAAACAGAATCTCGATATGTGCATAGCAAAGGGACTCGGTTACTTCGGGATGGGAGGCCAGGGCGGCGGCGGGCTCGGCTCTCTGAAGAATCTCGCATTCAGTCCGAAGCTGTTAGCCGAGGCTGCCTCGCATCCCGAGTGGGTGAAGTTTCTGGAAGGCGGCGCGTTTCCTTTGAAGATCACGTCCACTGAAGACGGAAAAGTAAAGATGAACATGGAGGCCACTAAGATCGAAAAGAAAGCGTTGGATGATTCTCTCTTCTCGGTGCCGCCTGACTATAAGGAATTCAGCATGGGAGCAATGGGTGGCGGCAAACCGTAGTGAGCGGCGGTTTCCGCGTTCAAGGTGGCCGGTATTCTCTGCGAGCTTTTGCGGTCCTTTGCGAGAGTTGCAGTCCTTAGCGAGCTTTGCGGTCCTTGGCGAGCTTTGCGTCAATGTATTTTCAGATTCCCTAAGCGCAAAGCTCGCAAAGGACCGCAAAGTAACAACCCTTGCCACTGTTCGACACCGTCTCGGCCGTCCGTAATCGTCGCGCCTTCGCCACCCACGTAGTTGCTTGTAACATGCATTCGCTAGCGCAAGAATCCGAGCGAATCCGTTAGATCAACGTCAGACACTCGAATTACTCGCAATGCCCTACGACCTGTTCATCTCTTATGCGCGGGGTGACGATGAACGACACCGCGTCAGCACGCTCGTCGAACGCCTGAGCCGCGATTTTCAATTGCTTGCGGGCCGCCCGCTCAATGTGTTCTTCGATTCGGTTGAGATTCACGGCATGGAAGACTGGCGTCATCGCATCCTGCAAGCGCTGCGTGAATCAAGATTGCTGCTGGCATGTATCTCACCTAATTATCTGGCGAGCCAATACTGTGAGTGGGAATTCAACGAGTATGTAAACAACGAAGTCGGCCGCGCGCTGGCCGGCCAGGGCGTCGCGCCGGTTTATCTCACCGATGTTCCGCAATGGCAAGACAAGGACTTCGAGATTAAATGCGGCGAATGGGTGAAAGAGCTGCGCCGCCGCCAGAGTTTCGACTTGCGCGCGTGGCCCGAACCCGGCGGGCAAGCTTCTGATGACGCCGCCGTTGCTGCGTGTCTTTCTCAGCTCAATCTCCAAATCAGCAACCGAATTCGCCAGGGCGAGCGCGCCCAGGAGCGCCTCGGCAACGTCGACGCGCACAACCCGCACTTCGTCGGACGCAACGACGAACTTCGACGCTTGAGAGAAGCCGTCGGGTTAAAAAGGATAGGCGTGCTGGCGGCGATTCATGGTTTGGGAGGAATGGGCAAGACTGCGCTCGCGCTCGAATATGCTCACGCCTACGGCGGCGAGTACGGCGGAGGGCGATGGGAAGTCCGTTGCGAAGGACTCGAAGACCTCGCCGCGGCACTGACGACGCTTGCTTCGGCGCTCCACGTAGAATTCACCGAAGCCGAAAAGATACATGTCGAGCTACAGCTTCAACGCATACTGGCTGAGTTGCGCGATCTGGCAAACACACACGAGCCTCATCGTTGCCTGATTATTCTCGATAATGTCGATAAGCCAAAACTTCTCGAGCCGGCTCAGACGCAGCGATTACCCTCTGATGACTGGCTTGATGTGATCGCAACCACGCGATTGGGAGAAGACGATCTCTTCTCGCGGCAACGAGACCGCGCGTTTGTGGCGGTTGACGAAATGCCCGACGCAGACGCGCTCGGTCTCATTGAGAGCTATCAACCCGGCGGACACTTCATCGATCAAACCGAGCGCGAAGCGGCGCGTGAGATTGTGCGCTTGCTTGGAGGCTTCACGCTGGCGATCGAAGCTGCCGCGGTGTTTCTTGGACAATTCGCCAACGACGTAACATGCGCAGGCTTTCTCCAGCGATTAAAGAAAGAAGGATTGGCAGGGCTGGAAAAGGCAACGAGCGGCACAAACGAAGGCGTGCGTCACGGCGAAATACGTTTGACAGCAACGCTGCAGCCGACGCTCGAACGACTGACTGAGGAGGAACGATTAGCGCTCAGCTATGCCGCTCTGCTTCCCGCCGATCAAATAGCGCTGCCGTGGATTCGATCGCTGGTTGCCGCACAGTACGCGGAGTTCGGCAACGATACCGACCCGGGCTACCCTGATATCTGGCAGCGTTTGTTGCGGAGGCTTTTCAGCCTTCGCTTGTGGCAGGCGACGGGCGTGGTCGATCGCGAGGGACAGCCCTTGATCGCACGAATGCACCGTCTGCTTCAGGAGTTGATGCGTAACGCCGCGGGCGAGCAGCTTGATGCTATCAAGGCCGCGGTCATCGAGCATGTGAAGTCTCGCGCCACATTCATCTGGGATGGATGGGTGCAACACGAGCATCGCTGGGAAATCAGGCCCCTTGCGGCTTGCGCGCGGCAATGGATGGAAGATGATGACGCGGGGACTTATCTAGCAAGTCAGGCATCCGGGCCACTGTTTCATCTCGGTGATTACGCGGAAGCCGAGGCTCTGATAAGACAGGCATCGGCGATTGATGAGGGGCGCTTCGGTCCTGACGATCCTGTTGTCGCTATCCGCCTCAACAACTTGGCGCAGATGCTCAAGGCCACTAACCGACTGACGGAAGCTGAGCCGCTGATGAGGCGGGCGCTTGCCATTGACGAGCAGAGCTTTGGCCCTGACCATCCCAATGTAGCTACCCGCCTCAACAACTTGGCGCTGTTGCTCCAGGACACGAACCGCCTTCAGGAAGCCGAGCCGCTGATGAAAAGGGCGCTTGCCATTGACGAGCAGAGCTTCGGTCCTGACCATCCCAATGTCGCCATAGCCATGAACAACCTGGCGCAGTTGCTAGAGGCCACGAACCGCCTGACGGAAGCTGAGCCCCTGATGCGTCGCGTCGTTGATGTATTCGAGACGAGCTTAGGCACTGATCACCCAAACGTTGCCGTGGCCCTCAACAACCTGGCGTTGTTGCTCAAGCATAGGAAAAGGCTGACGGAAGCTGAGCCGCTGATGAAGCGGGCGCTTGCCATTGACGAACAGAGCTTCAGCCGTGACCATCCAAATGTCGCCAGAGACCTCAACAACCTGGCGACATTACTCACAGACACGAACCGGCTGACGGAAGCTGAGCCCCTGATGCGACGCGTCGTTGAGATCGTCGAGACGAGCTTAGGTGCTGATCACCCAAAGGTTGCCGTGGCCCTCAACAACCTGGCGCAGTTGCTCCAAGTCACGAACCGGGTGACGGAAGCTGAGGCGCTGATGAAGAGGGCGCTTGCCATTGACCGAGCACAGCTTTGGCCCTGACCATCCCAATGTCGCGATCCGCCTCAACAACCTGGCACGGTTGCTCCAGGCCACGAACCGGCTGACGGAAGCTGAGCCTCTGCTGCGTCGCGCTGTCGAGATATTCGTTCGGTTCGTCGCCGCGACGGGCCACGAGCACCCGCACTTAAGGGCAGTCATCGAGAACTACACTGCGCTCCTTCAGGAAATGGGCTACAACGAAGAGCAAGTCAACGCCGAACTCGACAAGATCGGCAGCCCGTTCGGTATGAAGCTCGGTAGCGAATGATCCTAGTCCACTCCGCAGTGCTGGTTCTTTGGCAACCGCCGGAGTGCTCCATCTTTCAAAGGGGCATCGCTCCCGCAGTTCTTCTTCACAACACGCAGTGATTGCCACGAGTATAGACATTTGTGGCCTCGATGAGGCGCTCGAGTTTGGACATTTCCAGAGCAACTCCGTAGGAGTTGCCTGTCTATAGATTGAGGCGCGTGGTCGGTCCGAACTCCGTAGGAGTTACCTTGGCATCGGGTGACTCCTACGGAGTCAAGGCCCCACATATGCGCTCATCTATAGACATGTCACTCCTACGGAGTGAGCAGGCCCTTGAAGGGGTAGACAACGTTTCTAACCCAGGGGCTCCATGCCGTCGCCCGCTACGCGGGCTTCTCAGCAGTCGCCAGCCAATGAGAGTCAGACCCACCCGCGCCGGTGGAAAATATCAAGCATAAAATGATACCTATGGCATAACACCGTGCTTTCGCAATGGTTTGCGAGGGAGCACGAACAATCAGCCGGGCTGCGCAAACAGCATGTCAGGCTGCTTAAACAGCATGTCGGGGTGCGCAGACAGCATGTCAGAGTGCGTAGACAGCATGTCAGAGTGCGCAGAGAGCATGTCGATGTGCGCAGAGAGCATGTCGATGTGCGCAGAGAGCATGTCGATGTGCGCAGAGAGCATGTCAAAGTGCACAGACAGCATGTCAGGGTGCACAGACAGCAATGTCAACCTGTACAGACAGCATGACAGTGCGCAGACAGCATGTCAGAGTGCGCAAAGAGCATGTCAAAGTGCACAGAGAGCATGTCAGGGTGCACAGACAGCAATGTCAGGCTGTGCAGGCAGCATGCCAGTGCGCGGACAGCATGTCAGAGCGCGCAGAGACCATGACAGAGTGTGCAGACAGCATGTCAGAGTGCGCAGAAAGCATGTCAAAGTGCACAGACAGCATGACAGTGCACAGACAGCATGTCAGAGCGCGCAGAGAGCATGAAAGGAGTGCCCAGATAGTATCCCAGGTTATGCAAAGCGCATGTCAGAGTCCGCAGATAGCATGTCAAAGTGCACAGACAGCATGTCAGACTGCGCAGACAGCATGTCATAGTGCGCAGACAGCATGTCAGGCTGCGCAGACAGCGTGTCAGAGTGCGCAGACAGCAGATCAAAGTGTTCAGACTACATGTCCGGCTACGCAGATAGCATGTCAGCGTGCGCAGACAGCCAGAAGGCTATGTCTATAGACGAAAACCGCGTTCGCCCTCCGCCGGGGCTGGCGGAGGGTAAACCAGCCCGTCGAAGCTCCTGTCATCGTCGCGCGCCCATCTCCCTCGAACTTTCTTGTCGCTCCACCAACGTCCAACCGACTATAATCAAACCGATGGCAAGAGGCTGGGAAAGCAAGTCTGTCGAAGACCAGATTGGTGAAGCAGAAGCCAAGAAAGATGTGCGGCGCAAGCGACGGCTCACACCTGAAGAGACCGAACACCTGCAACGCAAGGAAGCACTGATGCAGGAACGCTCACGAATCCTCCGAGAGATGGAGAGGGCTTACATGAGGCGACATCTAGTGATGCTCGAGCGCGGGCTTGCGCATATCGACGCTGAGCTGGCGAAGCTGGAACTGGAGAATTCTCCTTGAAGAGTGCGTCGTCCTCTCACACAATCTTCCGCGCGAATCCGTCAAATCCGTGTCATCCGCGGTCTATGAGTCACGGTGCAGAATAGACCACGGATGACGCGGATTTGACTGGTTGACACGGATAGGTTGTCCGATCCAGGAAGTCTAATAACCATGAAAATCAAACTTGCTCCGATCGTTCTGCTGCTGCTGGCTGTTGTTAGCGGACAAGCGCAACAGAAACCGAGTCTCCCTCAAATCGATCGCATTCGATTGGCAGAAGCATTCGGCCTCGGCGACGCTATCGGGAACCGCGTGTGGAAGGATTGGGACAAGGCCCCGTTCGCGGTCCTTCTGGTGACGCCCGAATACGAATTCCTGATCCGTCATCCGAAACCGAGCGAGGACTTTACTCTCATCGGCCACGACGCTCTCCTGAAGAGCGATGTCTATTTCCGCAAAGCGACTCTCCAAACAAGTTTCCAGGCTACGTATCCAGCGGTGGGCGGCGTATCTACAATCGTGATTGGTCAGGCCGAGAACACCGCGTCAAAAACCTCGACGCCCTGGGTTGTCGTAGTGATGCACGAGCATTTCCATCAGCTCCAGGATTCACAACCGAGTTTCTTCGAGCAGGTCTCGGCGTTGAACCTCGCGCACGGCGATCAGAGCGGAATGTGGATGCTGAACTACAAGTTCCCTTATGACGGTTACGAGGTAAGGCAACAGTTCTTTGTGATGTCCAGATTGTTGGCCAATGCTCTCAAGTCAAAAGAGAGCGCGGACTTTTCGGCGAATCTGTCCGCTTATCTAACCGCGCGGCTGCAGCTCAAAGAGATGTTGAACGCGGATGACTACAAGTATCTTTCCTTCCAATTGTGGAAGGAAGGCATCGCCAGGTACACCGAGTATCACGTCGCTAAGCTGGCGGCGACCGATTACAAGCCGACCAAAGAGTTCTCGGCGCTAAAGGACTTCAGTTCATTCAAGACCGTAGCCGATCAGGTTATGAATCGAACCTTGAATGAGCTTTCGACGCTCGAGCTCGAGAAATCGAAACGTGTTTCGTTCTACGCGATGGGCGCGGGCGAGGGTCTGTCGCTTGACAGGATTAATCCCCAGTGGCGAGCGCGCTATCTGATCGACAAGTTTTCATTGGACACATATTTCAAATGACATGTACGGGCGGCCCTCCGTGGCCGCCCCTCTCTGGCGTTACGTCTTGACTTCCAACGAGGGGCGGCCACGGAGGGCCGCCCCTACATGTCTTGTTGCTTGGCGTTACGTCTTGACCTCCAACGAGGGGCGGCCACGGAGGGCCGCCCCTACATGTCTTGTTGCTTGACCTTACATCTTGACCTCCAACGAGGGGCGGCCACGGAGGGCCGCCCCTACATGTCTTGTTGCTTGGCGTTACGTCTTGACCTCCAACGAGGGGCGGCCACGGAGGGCCGCCCCTACATGTCTTGTTGCTTGGCGTTACGTCTTGACTTCCAACTAGGGGCGGCCACGGAGGGCCGCCCCTACATGTTTTCTTCCTTGCTCGACGTCGGCCACTCTTTTATCATCCGATAAGTTCCGCTGCATCCAACGTAGCGATCGAGGCGTAAATTAGTGCCCACCGATGATTAGCTGAGTCGAGTTCACAATGGAAACTTTCCTGCGCGATCTTTCTAACGGCGTTCGTGCGCTGCTCAAGGCGCCGGGCTTTACCGCGGTTGCGATCTTATCGCTTGCCATCGGCATCGGCGCGAATAGCGCGATCTTCAGCGTGACCAACGCGCTCCTCCTGCGCCCGCTGCCCTACAAGGACGCCGATCGACTGGTGATCCTGTGGAGTCGCTCGCCAGGATTAAACGTCCCGCAGGACTGGTTCTCGCCCGGCCAGTACCTCGATATCAAAAATGAGAACAGTGTGTTTGATGAGACGTGCATCTCGATCGGCGGAAGCTTCAACATAACCGGTATCGCCGGCCAGGCGGCGCCCGAACACATCGACGGCGCGCGCGTCTCTTCTTCGTTCTTCTCACTGCTGGGCGCCACTGCTATGGCCGGACGCGTATTCCTGCCGGAAGAAGATCAGCCCGGTAAGCCTCCCGTCGTAATCTTGAGCAATGGGTTTTGGCAAAGTCACTTTGGCGCCGATAAGGAGATCATTGGAAGAACGCTCACACTTAACGGAAACCAATTCACCATCGTTGGGGTGATGCCGGCAGGGTTCTCGCTGAACAAAGAAGTGATGCCGGCGGTCAACGGCATTCAGAACGCCGAGGTTCTCGTGCCGCTTCCGTTAAGCGATAACGCTCGCGCGAATCGCGGGAATGAAGATTTCAATATTTTCGCGCGCCTGAAACCCGCGGTGTCTGTTCGAGAAGCCCAGAGCGAAATGGACGTAATCGCCGAACGAATGAAGCAGCAGTATCCGGCCAACTATCCACCGAACGGCGGTCTGACTATCAGCGTCGTGCCGTTGCTCGAACAAGTCGTCGGCGACGTTAGTCTGGCGCTCAAGGTGCTGTTTGGTGCGGTGGGTTTTGTGCTGTTGATCGCATGCGCGAATGTTGCGAACCTTCTGATCTCGCGAGCTTCCGTCAGGCAGAAGGAAATAGCGATCCGCGCGGCGCTGGGCGCGACTCGGCTTCGTCTGATCAGGCAACTGCTCACCGAGAGTTTGCTTCTGGCGCTTGTTGGGGGGCTTGCGGGAGTTGCCATCGCATCTCTCACGGTGAAAGCCTTGCGGGTCCTTGGCCAGGACAGCATTCCGCGGTTGAGCGAAGTTCGCGTAGACGGAAGGGTGATCGCGTTTACATTCGCCGTCGCCGCGCTCACCGGTATTATTTTTGGCCTGGCGCCCGCGCTTCGAGGCTCCCGTGTCGACTTGAGCGAAGCGCTCAAGGAAGGCGGCCGCAGTTCGGGCGGCGGCGCCTCCAGCCGCGCGAGCAATCGGACTCGCAAGACCCTCGTCGTCTCCGAGGTTGCGCTGTCGCTTGTTCTCCTGATCGGCGCAAGCCTTCTGGTGCGGAGCTATCGACACATAGGAAAGTCACATCCGGGCTTCGACCCTCACAACGTGCTTTCTTTCCGAATCGCATTGCCTGCTGCAAAGTACCCGAATCCGGATTCGATCGTGTCCTTCTTTCGAGGCGCGAATGAAAAACTGAACGGCCTACCCGGTATCGAATCCGCGGCAATGACTTATTCATTACCGATGAGTACGGTCGCGCTCGCGTGGGAACCAATCGTGGTCGAAGGTTATGTTCCAAGGGATTCTCAGCCCTCGATCATATCCAACGTGCGGATCGTCAGCCCGGATTACTTCCGAACCATGCGGCTTCGCCTGATGAACGGAAGGCTTTTTGATGAACACGATACCAAGGGCGGACGGGAGACAGTGATCGTGGATGAAGCGGTTGCCGAGCGCTTCTGGCCGGGTGAGGATCCGATCGGCAAGCGGCTTCAGCGCGCAAGCTCGGATTCGTGGCGCACGGTCGTCGGAGTAGTCAGCGACGCCAGGCAATATAGCGCCGAAAAGGAACCGCCGATAACCGTCTACTTTCCGTTCGAGCAATACGTCGCGCGAAACATGTTTATGGTGATCCGTACTACCGCCGATCCTGCGGCGATGGTTACGGCGATCACCGCCGAGATTCAAACTCTCGACGCGGATATGCCGGTGTTTGACGTCAACACCATGGATCAGAGGCTTTACGATTCTCTGTCGTCGAGGCGGTTTGCGATGTTACTACTCACCGCATTCGCCCTGATCGCGCTCGCGCTGGGCGGAGTCGGCATTTACGGAGTGATTGCATACTCGGTGAATCAACGGACTCATGAAATGGGTATTCGACTCGCGCTTGGCGCTCAGCCGGGCAGCATTTTGGGGATGGTGGTTCGTCAGGCGTTAGCGCTCACCGCGGCAGGCATCGCGATCGGGTTGGTATCGGCATTTGCGTTGACGCGCGTGATGTCGAGCCTTCTCTATGGGATCAATGCTACCGATGCTTTCACGTTTATCACAACGCCCCTTGTGCTTGGCACTATCGCCATCATCGCCAGTTACGTTCCGGCACGCCGCGCCTCCCGGCTCGACCCGATGATCGCGCTGCGATATGAGTAGATGACGCTTGGTATAGAGGCTGAAGTCGAAGCTGGCGTGTGGCGTCATAAGCTTTCGCTCGCTCACAATCGCGTTGCCCCTCCGCGTCCTCAGCGTCCTCTGCGGTTCATCTTCACGACTATGCAAGAGAAACCGCAGAGGACGCCGGGGACGCAGAGGACTGCCTTCGCGGCAACACAGTTATTCACCGCACCGATGAAACACTTTTCGCTGCAAGTTCCGAGACCTGATGCTATGATCACATAAGCGAGGCGGTACGACGCATGAGCCGGTTGATGTTTGTTTACCTCTCGGGCACCGAGAAGGGCAAAACCAGAATCTTCACGCAGGACCATGTGACATTGGGCGCTTCGGACGGCTGTGACTTGAAGCTGGTGCCCGAGGAAGGCGGCTCCCTGCCCGACGGTGTGCTTGCCGATATCTACGACGATGGAGGCGCGTTTCATTTCGTTCAGCGCCTCGATCAGACCGAATTCCCAATCACCATCAACGGCGAACCGACTGGGGTCGACAAAACCGGCGCCGGCCACAGCTTGCGCGACGGAGACACCGTTCACTTTGGGCATGGGCTTTCGGGCGCGAGCGTCTTATTCCAGGTGATGCCTGAAAACTTTTCAGCAGCACATCCGGTTCGCCGCAACGTAGCTCAGTTCGATCAGGTTTCCGGCCAGCCCGTCCATCCGCTGACGGCGACTCTTTTTGTAAAGGAGCTCACAACAAGCTTGTGGGCCGAAATCCCCCGCAAGGCAAAGCTCGCGACTCTGGCAGTCGTATCTCTCGTGTCGCTGCTTTTTATCGGAGTGCTCGCGTTCAGCCTGGTTACCTTAATTGGCAATGCTAATAAGACTGATCTGCTCGCCAAACAGTTCTCCGATGATCAGGAACGGAGCTTACAGTACAAGGACCTGATTCTTAAGCAACAACAAGAGATCGAGCGGCTTCGTCACGACAGCGACCAGATGCAGCGCTTTACTCAGAAGATAGCCGAACAGTACAGCTCCGGCGTTTGCCTCATTGTAGGCAGCTATACATTCGTCGAGCGCGGCAGCGGGCGGGTGCTTCGATACGAAACGGCCGACCGTATGAGCGATATGCCAGTCGACAAGAGCGGCAACCTTCAAGCTTCAGTAGACGGAGCGGGACCGCCGGTCCAGATCGATTACACCGGCAGCGGATTCATCGTCGAGAAAGGCGTTATCGCTACCAACAAGCATGTGGTCCAGCCGTGGGCAACGGACCAGATGGCCCAGATCATACTGCATCAGGGCGGCGGGCTGACGCCAAAACTCGACGCGCTGCAGGCCTTCTTTCCTTCACGGCAAATGCCCTTCGACTTGAAGGTCGCGTCGACGTCGCCGCGATTCGACGTCGCGCTATGCAGGTTCGAGCAGGGCGAAGCGGCATTGCCGGTTTTCCCGCTCAGTAATGACGATCTCAACTCAATAATCGGCGAGCCGGTTGTCCTGCTTGGATATCCTACCGGCGTGGACGGCTTACTGCAGAGGATTGATGAAACCGAGCGCCGCGAGATCCTGAAGACGCGCGGCTCGTCGGCCGTTGACGTCGCGATGGGTCTTGCTTCACGAGGATTGATCAGGCCTTTGACGACTACCGGCACCGTCAGCGATGCGCTGCCTGGACGAATCGTGCACAGCGCTCAGACAACCGAAGGCGGATCCGGCAGCCCGATGTTCGATCGAGACGGTCATGTGATCGCGATCAACTCGGCGATACTGGCAACCACGGATGGGAACCAGAGCTTTGGCGGCTCAAACTTCGGAGTGCCAATCAAGGCTGCTGCTGAATTGCTGCAGTTGTTGGATAAGGAACCACCCAAGGGCCAGTGACAGCCTTCTACGCGCGGCGGCCGCGACCTGCGATCTCGACTCCATCAAAACGAAGCAGCTCATCTTCCTTCGTCGGCGGAGGGACCACCTCGAACACAACATTGTCGAATTTTCCATGTCCGCGATAGAAAGACGACTTGTATCCTCGCTTGTTTGTGAACTCGATCAACTGCACTCCCCATTTTCCAAGCGCCGCGTTCTCCGGGATAGGTATGATGACATCAAAGTTTGTTTGCGAAAGATTCTGGTCCGGCGCTAGCGAAGTCTCACCGACCGCCAGCTTGAGCTTGTTCGAACTGGCAGTGCTGAATTGATAACACTGAATGAATATCTTGCGGATCCCGTTGGGATCGTAGGCCGCAACTCTTAGCACCAGTTCGTCACCGGCTACTACTCGAACGTCCGCGCCCCCGTTTATCCCTACACTAACCGACATAGAGAGTTACCTTTCTAAGTTCAAAGTTGTGTGAGGATTAGTCGAACTTTTGGAGCGGGCTTTTTGCGATTCTTATTGTCTTGCTTTACGGCGAGGATGATAACCGCCGTCGCGAAGGCAGTCAAGAGTCTGGAGCCAGAGGTCAGAAGTCAGAGGTCAGAAGTCAGAAGTCAGAGGTCAGAAGTCAGAGGTCAGAGGGCAGAAGTCGGAGGTCAGAAGTCAGAGGTCAGAAGTCAGAGGTCAGAGGTCAGAGGTCAGAAGTCAGAGGTCAGAGGGCAGAAGTCGGAGGTCAGAAGTCAGAAGTCAGAGGTCAGAGGTCGGAGGTCAGAAGTCAGAGGTCGGAAATCAGGGGTCAGAAGTCAGAGGTCAGAATGCGGAGGTCAGAAGTCAGAGCCGCGAAATTAAGAATGGCGCTGGATCATTGATCATGCCGCCGAGCATCCGGCCCACCTCTGCGCAAGCGCAGGTCAGGTCCTGATGCTCCTCAGTCGTGATATAGCGACAGTCTCTCGCGAAGTCGAGAGATGAATCAGTTTCACTGTTCTCGCCGTCGCAATCGGTAAGCTTGCTGACGAAATGCGCTTCATAACGTCGTTTGGCCCAGCCTTCGCGCAGGTTCAAACACACCGACCTTGAAGATCGACGGATTTGACCTGTTAAGGCAAATCTCTCTTCGGGTGGAAATCTCTTACTGACTTCAAAGATACGCATCGCCAATGTATATGCTTTCTTGTAGACCTCCAAGTCCTTGGCCGAGTTCAGTCGCATAGCTCAGACCCCCTGATTTCTGACCTCTTTAACTCTTACCTCTCTACCTCTGACCTCTGACTTCTGACCTCTGACCTCTTACTTCTGACCTCTGACTTCTGACCTCTGACCTCTGGCCTCTGACTTCTGACTTCTACTTCTGACCAAACGGGCGCTCCTTGCCTTCCAATGCTTCCTTGTAGGCTCCGTTCGGAATGTCGGAGCCCATCGCGATCGCCTTTTCGTATTGGAGTATTGCGTCCGCGCGGAATTCCTGAAAATCATAGATCCGCCCGAGAAACACGTAGCTCCACTGAATCAACCAGCGTTCGTTCTCCTTCGAAGCATTGTCGATCGCCTTATGGTAAAGCTTGATTGCTCGCTCCAACCGGTCGTGCTGTGCCTGAATCTTGTCATTCTCGTCAGCTTTGGGATCAAGCTCGACCGCCGCGGAGACTTGCGTCGTGACCTGGGCCATCCCGTAAAGCGCTCTCGCGTTGTCCGGCTCGATGGCAAGAACTTCATCCAGGAGCGAACGCGCTTCCGCAAATCGCTTCTCGCGAATCAGGTTGTCTGACGTCAGAATCTTTGACGCCATTGCGCCGATTACCGCCGCGGCGGCAGCGCCTTCACCGCCAGCAGTCCTGGGCGCTTTCGAACGATTGGCCGATATCCGCGCGATCAACGATTCAAACTCCCTGGGCCGCGCGGCTTCGCGGTCGAACTTCGCAGTCGCGACCATTTGGTCAAAGAAGTCCTCAATACCTATTCCAACTTTCTCGAGCGCCATCAGCGATTCATAAAAGTGAAAGCTCAAGACGGCCCCTCGCAGGTAAGCCTGCGCAAGATCGTACGTGGCTTCATCCTCAGTGTAGTTCCCTCGCGCCTCGATCGCGCGGAGACGATGCAGCCGAATCTCGGTCGCTTGCGCCAGGGATTCGCGAACTATCAAGTAGACGCTGTTGCTGTACTGTTTGGTCGCCGCAGGCGCTGAAGCTACAAGTTTGAGAATCGGATCTTTGTACTCGAGCGATTGCCTTAAGTGCCGCTCGACCATCGGGTCAATTACAAACCTGATCATCGCCTGGCGAACGGCGTCCGTCGCGGCCGCGCGCGAGGGTCCGACGATCACGATATAATCATCACCGACTCTTCGCGATAACAAATCCTCTTTTTGATTCAGGATGTCGCCTCGCACCGTCGAAGTGTCCATCGCCGCCAGAGGCTCCGGAATAACAAACACCTGCCTCGATCGGTTGCGAGCATACACCGTCGATTTTTGTGACTTGGCATCCAGGGTTGGCGACCTCACTACGAGCGGCCGCATGCTGATTACTGTCTCGGGCGCAGCATGAAAGTAGCCGAGCACTTCGTAGATTAATTCGCCGACAGGGGTTCGATACGCCGCCGCATAGGCTGACCCGATCCCGAGGTATTTGGGAATGAGCTCTCTTATGCCGCTCTTCACGTAGAACTCGCGCACCAGCGGAACAAAATCAAGCAGGGGCTGAAGGTCTTCAGGGATCGCTCTATTGCTTGATTGGCTGGCGGAATGTTCGCCCTGCTCGATCGCTTGATAAACGGTGAACGCCGGCGGAGGCGTCATCATCAAGCTCAGCGCCGCGTAGCGCGCGGCATCCGCGGCCTCATCGACGCCCGCTCGCCTGTGCGCCTTGTAGTACGCCGCCAGTTTCTCCTTAACCTGCGGATCGAGTCTTGCGAGATCCTTTCTCAACTCCGCACGCGCCGGCGAAAGCGGTTGCGCGCCGGTCTCGTAGTCAAACCCTGCCGCGTTGAGCGCTGCCATCACTACAAAAGTCCTGACATCCGGATCAATCTTGACATTGACTTCCGACGGCGTGATGAACCCCGCGCGAGCCTGCGGCCGATTCTGTACAGGCCTGGTTGCATCGGAAACAGGTTGCTGCGCCGGCGCCGAGGCTTCCAGACAGCCGAGTAATAGAAACGTACAACATGCTTTTAGCATAAGAGTAAAGATAGCCGCGTCGAGAAACAGCGGTCAAGAACACCGCCACTCTCGACAACACTCAAACGCCTCCAAATGAAGTTGATACATTGAACCATCAATCTGATGAACGAATCTGTTGGTGAAAACGGCATAGTAATTGCGACTTGAGTAGTAACGGACGTCAAAAACAGAACAGAGGAGGGATTATGAGGTACACAAATACAAACGACGAGCGGGAATCATACAGCAAGCGTTCGCGTAACTCTTTTTCGAGCGGCCAGGGCAATGCGGCGAAACGGCTATTTCTTTTGATGATCATCTTGATGTGCCTGGCGTTTGCTGGAGCTCAATCCGCGCCGACCGTACAGGCCAGCGCAGCACAGTGCCCATTATCTTGTGGGCCTCCGGAATTTGATCCGGTTACCGGCGAATGCTTTATGACGTGTTGTCCTGCGGACCCTGCGGCGAAGTGTGCCTGCGAACGACAACTCTGCAAGTAAAGCGTACCGTCTGCAACGGACTGGGCTTCGCTCGATAGCTTAGGCTTGAAGGGCAGCATCAAGAAAAGCAGCGTCAACTTGAAGCATCTCACGATGACAAGCGCAGAGAGCAACTGACCGTGCAAATCCAGTCAATCCGCGTCATCCGCGATCTATTCTGCACCGATGACTCATAGACCACGGATGACGCAGATTTGACGGATCAGATTGGCTTCAGTAGTACAGCTAACAAAATGTCTTGCTTTTCTTGATGCGTGCCCCTGCGGCGATTCCTACCTGCGGCGCGTGAGCGCGGGGAGCCGAATCCAATCGTCCCCCCGCCTTCGACCAAACGTTCCAACTCGCCGAGAGGTCAGAGCTTTTCTGAAACCGACTTCGCTTGCATGAACAGTGACAGGTAATCGCGGCCTCCTGCCTTCGAGTCAGTTCCCGACATATTGAAACCGCCAAACGGATGCACGTCGACGAAGGCGCCGGTGCACTTGCGATTCAAATAGAGATTGCCGACGTGAAAATCCGAGCGAGCCTTCTCGAGGCGCCGGCGTTCACGGCTATAGACTGCACCTGTCAGACCGAACTGTGTATTGTTCGCAATCTCGAGAGCCGAATCAAAATCGCTCGCCCGAAATGCCGCGAGCACTGGACCAAAGATCTCTTCCTGAGATATCCGCGCCATCGCATCGACTCCCCCGATCACCGTAGGCTTGATGAAGAACCCGCGCTGATCGTCATTGAGCGGACCTCCACCAGCCATCACGTTGCCCTCGCCTTTCCCGATCTCGATATAGTTAAGGATCGAGCCATACGCGCTCTTGCTGGACACCGGGCCCATCCAATTGTCCTGCTCTTTGGTTGGGCCTACTTTGATTTTGCTCGCGCGATCGGCGACCCGACCGACCAGTTCATCGTACACCTGATCGACTACCACGACTCGCGAACACGCCGAACACTTCTGGCCTGAGAAACCAAACGCCGAAGTCACCACGCCGTCAACCGCCGCATCCATATCGGCAGTCTCATCGACGACTATGGTGTCTTTGCCGCCCATCTCCGCGACGACTCGTTTGATCCACAACTGTCCTTCGGCGGTCTTTGCGGCAAGCTCATTGATGTGCAGGCCGACCTCTTTCGATCCGGTGAACGCAATGAAGCGCGTGCGCGGATTGCCCACCAGATAATCGCCGATCTTGCCGCCGCTGCCGGGAACGAAGTTCAGCACTCCGGGCGGCAGCGAAGCTTCCTCGCAAAGCTCGACGAACCTGGCTGCAACGATGGCGCTATCGCTCGAAGGCTTGAGCACGACGGTATTCCCGGTTACAACAGAAGCCAGAACCATCCCAACCGTAATCGCGAGCGGAAAGTTCCACGGTGGAATCACGATGCCCACGCCGAGCGGAATGTAATACATCTCATTCTGTTCGCCGGCCATCGCCGTCAGAGGATGTTCGCGGCTATAGCGAATCATCTCCCGCGCGTAGAAATCCGCGAAGTCGATTGCCTCCGCGACGTCGCCATCGGCTTCCGCCCAGGACTTTCCAACCTCCAGCACCATCAACGCGGAAAACTCAGTCTTGTGTTTTCGGAGCAGCGCGGCGATCTTGAGCAGGTAACGCGCGCGCACCTCGGGATCGACGCGCTTCCAGTCCTGGAAGGCGGTAGTCGCAGCTTCGACCGCTTTGTCGGCCAGCTCGACGTTGGCTTTATGCACCAGGCCTATTACCTCATCGTAGTTCGAGGGGTTCACCGACGCGAGCATATCGCCTGTCTTATAGCGTTTGCCGCCGATGACAATAGGGTATTCGCGTCCGAATTGGGCTTCTACGTTCGCGATGGCCTCGCGCATCTGCGCTGCGTTGTGTTCGTTTGAGAAATCAACAAATGGTTCGTTCTGAAATGGGGGAAGCATGCGTTCAGTTCCTTTCTTATTTGAGCTTCAAGAGACGCACCTAACGTTAGCAACCACATTCGACGGTGGTCAACTGAATCGAAAGCGGGTGAGTGTTTGTGCGCTCACTCCTCCGCGTCCTCTGCGTCCTCTGCGGTTTGATTTCCACCTGATTAGGAAAACCGCAGAGGGCGCAGGGGACGCGGAGGACTGCCTGCCGGGTTGTGTTTGTTGTGGCGCTGCACGGTCGATTGTTACACTGCTGATCAGTGATTGAAACAACGGGAGGATTCAGATTGTCGAGCTTTGTAAACGGCATCAGGGGTTACGCAATCATTCTCCTGCTCACGGTGTTTCTGTCGGGCGCCGGTATTGCGCGCCCAGTCTCAGCAAAAGAAAATGCGCTCGGCTCTCCGCGCGCTGCTTTGCTGACACCGAGGGAACGTGCAGACGTCTTTGATGACGTTTGGGAAATCGTCAATGAGAAGTATTACGATCCCGCTTTCAACGGTGTGAACTGGCGAGCCGTTCGCGAACGCTACCGGCCGCAGATCGACCAGGTTGACGGCGATCAGGAGTTCTACGGTGTGCTCAAGCGTATGGTAGGCGAGCTGCACGATGCGCACACCCGCTTCAGCACGCCCGAAGAGCGGCGTGAGCGAGAGCGCTTGCAGGCGGTCAGCGCAGGATTTGCGATTTTCGAGGTCGAGGGCAAGCCGGTCGTCGTCTGGGTGGAACCGAATTCCGACGCCGCGCGCGCCGGTGTAGAAGAAGGAATGATCGCTCTGACGATCGACGGCAAGCCCATCGCCGAAAAGCTCGCCGAAGCGCGAGCTCGCGTTGCCGGCTCGTCCACGGACCGGGCCGTGCGGCTGCGCATTTACAGAATGCTCATCGAAGGCGAGCCCGGCACAAGTCTTCGATTGACGCTTGCTCGCGCGGATGGCTCTACCGTTGACGCCTTAGTCACTCGACGCGTGGTTCCCGATGCACCGGTCGTCACTTCGCGCCGGCTGCCTTCGGGCGCAGGCTACATCAAGCTGACGCTTTGGAAATCTCCGATAAGAAGAGATTTCAAGAAAGCGCTGAGACAGTTGGCTGATGCTCCAGGCATTGTGATCGACCTTCGCGGCAACCCGGGCGGCGAGGCCGAAGAGGTCGAGAAGATCGCAACCTACTTTTTCAACTCGCATGTCTCGCTCGGCAAGTTTTTCTCGCGTTCGGGCAAGGCAATTTACCTGCGAACAGGCGACGACGAAGAAGTCTACAAGGGACGCGTAGTGATTCTCGTCAATGAAGGCTCCGGAAGCGGCTCCGAGTTGTTCGCGGGGGTGATGCAGGAGAGCAAACGCGCGACTATCGTTGGTCGCAGGAGCTGCGGATGCGTTCTTGGTATCTCGAAGTACAGAAAACTGAAAGGCGGCGGTGAGCTTGCGGTTAGTGAGTATGGATACCAAACTCCGCAAGGAAAAACCTTTGAAGGAACCGGCGTTGTCCCAAACAGCCCGGTCGAGCTGACGATCAGCGATCTGCGGCAACATCGCGACGCGGCACTTGAAGAAGCAGAACGTGTGCTGAAGACGAAAGGCGAAACCAGGACGCTTTCCGGATCGAATCCTCGTTCGTCCCGCGCATCGCAAGCCTATCTCGGGTAGTGTCCTAAAGTTGTATTGGTATTCACAGACCCATGACAACGACCTCAGGCGGAGTGACGAACTTATTTGGAGTGCGGCGCGGTCTGTGCATACGCGCCGCTTTGGCTCTTGGTGGCGATTCAAAGCAGCCACAGCGGCGCGTATGCACAGACCGCGCCGCACTCCAAAAAACGTCGCGCCGGTTTCCTCGTCGGCCAACACAACTTTAGGACACCACCCTATCTTGGTGATTGTGCGCGTGCCAGCCTGGCCTTCGGCAAGCTCACAAGGTTCGCTATCAACCGATAAGCCCCCGGCACTCCCTTGGGTAATTGCCTGAACCACGCGTACGCGGTGTAGACGTAAAGGCCTTTGCCGTATTCGGCGATCACTTCCCCGCCCTTCAAGTCGGGCTCGCCTGGGTCGTGACAAGCCAGCAACGGTTTGAAGTGCGAATCCCAGTCGCTTAGAAAATAAGCCCCGCGCTCCTGAACCCATCCGTCGAAGTCGCGTTGCGTGATCTTGTTTGGAAAGTTGAAACGTGGATGATCCGGCTCGAGAATAGTCACCTTGGCGTTCTCATCGGTCACGCGAAAAGGTCTCGCCTCTGGTCTAGGAAACGTCGGGAAGTCGCCGTTAATAAACTGCTGTTGAGTGTAGGCGAGAATAACAAGCTTTCTGCGCGAGTAGTCGAGCAACTGCGAGTTGTATTGCGTCAGTTCCGGTTTCGAGCTCGAAGCGGAGCCGACAATAATGACATCAAACTGAGAGAGATCCCCGCCGATGTCAGTCACCGGAAGCGCTTTGGGATCGAGCCCGCCGCTCTTCATCGACTGCATCAACGAATCGCTATCGCCGCCGACGTATCCCACTCGCGGCTTCGTTGCCGACTTCGTGAGCGCCCCGGTGATATCAGCTTCGCTCAAGTACATCAGTCGCGGTTCGCGATCCTGTTGCCGTCCTCTCTGTGCGGGCTGGCGTGAGTTCTCTACTTGTTCGCGGCCGATTCTGTACGGCGCAAAGCCACCCGTCTCGAAGTTGCCTCTGCTGTATTGCACGATGTAGGCGCCGCCTCGATTCACGTAATCCATCAACCTTGCGTTGTTCGCAATTACGTCCGGCCTCACCTCGTAGACGCGCACGCCGGCCACGATGGTGTCATAAACGCTCAAGTCCCCCGACGCGAGTTCCTTCGAGTCGATGGTCTTCACATCGACGCCGATTCGCTTGAGCGCCGCTCCAAAGTCGTCACCCGAGCCTTCGATGTAACCGACCTTCAAGCCTGGAGCTACCTTGACGTCGATCACTTCGCCTTCAGTTTTTGCCTCGTGATAGATGAACCGCGGTTCGATATGGGGATACGACACGATTTGATAACCGCTGAGGTACTGCCTGCCATCGATGTTCGCGATCGCCGAGATCGGCTGCCGTGTTTCGGCGCTTCCGCCGGGCGCCTTCACCATAAATGAGAACGACGCGCGTTCGCCTTCATGCTTAAGCTCGAAGTTCGCCGACGCCGGCGTCGATTGCCAGTCGTTTGGCTTTTGAAGCGACACCGAACCCCGAACGCCGCCTTTCTGGTTGTTGGTCACAGAGACGCTGACTTCGCGCTCGACGGCAGGAGCAGATTTCGGGTAGACGAGTATCTCAGGCGAAAGGTTTACCGACACGGCGGGAGCAGCTTTTAGCTCGTGACGAATCTCACCAAGCGCTCGGTCGGCATATCTATACTGAGACTCCTGAGTAGCCTTCACGTTCGCGCCGTCTATATCAAAGTCCACAACTGCGTTCAACGGAGCGGTGGACATTGGTTCGATTCCGCTCGCGCCCTTAGCGGGTTTGTCTATGGTGAACATATCCCGCCTCGGTGCGCTGGCGAGCCAGTAAGGCTGTGTAGGTTCGACTTGAGGCCCGACCGTGACGGTGTATTCAGCCTGCAGAACGAGCCTGCCGTCAACTTCAGAAGTCTTTTCCGATTTCTTATTCACTGTCCAACCGGCCGTTGCGGTCAAACCGAACCCTGAAAGCCTCGCCGGCGCGTTTGCGTACGCATTGAGCGTCACGGTGAAGGTCTGGCCCGCGGTGACGACTTCATCATCCGTTAGGCAATCGACAACCACGCCTGCTGATTTCGCGAGCGCGTCTTCGAAGTCGGCTTCTTTTTGCGCGAGGAGCAAATCAGTCTCAGCCCGCTCCGCTTCTGTCATGCTCATCACGGCGCTCGCTTTAAGCTTCTCGCGGACAGACCTGAGTTTCTGAAGCCCGCTCGCGATGGCGGGAGCTACAAGGTTCGGTTGAAGCGGGTTGTACTTGTTTCTGGCTTCGGCCGCTGCTGACTGAACATTACTAAGCTCGGCTCGTAACGACTCTGTAGCTTTACCTGCATACGCGGCGATTCCCGAAATTGAAGTGTCGATGTCTTCAAAAATATCTCTCTCATTTTTGATCGGCCCTAGTTTTGAGTCGATCAATCGAAGGCGCGAGAACCGTGGGCCGCGCGCTTCGATGGTCCCCTGGTCCTGCGAGCGATGCTGGCTGCGCCCGCGCGCAGCGATCTCGTAGTAGCTGCAGCCAAGCAGCGGATCGAACTCGCCGGTGTTGAGCGACACAGTCGAAAGCGAGGGCAGGAACTCGCGCGGACTCGCCGCTCCGTCAAAGGAACGAACGTACAGCTTCCTGGCTTGCCAAACTCTCAAACCCTCGCTGATCTGTTCGGGAAACCGCGACGGGTCGGCGGCCGCCCTATAAGCCTCTTGCGTCAATAACCCCGAAGCCTGATGATGGCCGTGCCCGTCATTGGGAGTACCGCTCCATGCCGAGACGATCACAAGCGGGCGGAACGTGCGAATGACTCGCACCATATCCGCAAGCACCGCCTCGCGATCCCATTTCGCCAGAGTCTCCGCGCGCGATTTACTGAACCCGAAGTCGAACGCTCGCGAAAAGAACTGCTGCGCTCCATCCAGTCTTCGAGCCGCCAGTAGCTCCTCGGTTCGCATCACCCCCAGCGCTTCGTAGAGCTCGGGCCCGATCAAGTTCTGACCGCCGTCTCCTCTTGTGAGCGAGAGATAAGCCGTCCTCGCTTGCCTGCCTCGAGCAAGGTATGCGAGCAGCCCGCTGTCCTCATCATCGGGATGAGCGCCGGTGTGAAGAACGCTTGCGACTACACCGAGCCGTTTGATCGCCTGGCCGAGGGCCATCGCGCCACGGTCTTCGGCGGGCCGGTTGTCCGCCAGCGATCGAACCGCCAGCGGCGCCGCAGGCCAAACAATGATTAGCAGCAGTACAAGCGCCGATGAGACCAGTCTCCGAGCTGAGTAAGGAATCACACTGTGCCTCCAATGATGAAGAAATTCCACTGACGTGAAGTCCGACAAACTTCAGTTTGTCGCCTCGAGTGCCTGTCTCGACAAACTGAAGTTTGTCGGACTGACGCAGCTAGATCGTAAGATAGGAAGACGAGAGAGGCAACAGGCTACGGCGTTGATAACGATCGTGAACGTCTGATCTGCAGAGCGGCGTCGATGATGCGTTCGGCGGCTTCGCGCTTCGACAGAAGCGGCAATTCAGTAACACCTTCAGTCGAGACGAGCGCGATGCGATTTGTGTCGACGTCGAATCCTGCGTCCGATGCCGAAACATCGTTCGCGACAATCAGGTCCGCGCGCTTTTCAGCAAGCTTCTTTTTCGCGTTTGCAATGACGTTCTCCGTTTCGGCGGCAAACCCGACAACGATGCGTGAGCCTTTGGCGTTAGTCACCGAAGCAAGGATGTCTTCAGTTCGTTCAAGGTCGAGCGTAATCGCTCTTCCATTCTTTTTCATCTTCTGATGACGAACATCCTTCGGTCGATAATCGGCCACCGCAGCCGCCATCACAATCATCGTCGACGCTTCCAGATTATCCTTTACCGCCTCGAACATCTCCGCCGCGGAACGAACGGAAATCGTGTGGATGCCCGCAGGCGGCGAGATCGAGACGGGTCCGGTTACGAGAGTAACGAAAGCCCCTCGCGCGAGCGCCGCTTCAGCGACCGCAAAACCCATCTTGCCCGATGACCGATTGCTCAAGAAACGAACCGGGTCTATCGCCTCTTGAGTTGGTCCGGCGGTGATCAGCAATCGTTCGCCGGACAATTCGCCGGACAATTCGCCGACGCTGGCATGAGATTCGGTCGTTACGTTTGGATCGCGTCCGAGCCCGATAAGCTCGCAGGCCCGCCGCACTATCGCCTCAGGTTCCGCCAGGCGTCCGGCCCCAACGGTCTTGCAAGCGAGGTAGCCCTCTTCGGGATCGACGAACTGAACACCGCGCTCGCGAAGCCGCCTACGTTTTCCTGCGTAGCCGGATGAGCCCACATCTCAGAATTCATCGCCGGCGCCACAAGCACCGGGCACGTCGAGGAAATGTAGAGTGTAGAAAGGAAATCGTCGGCAATACCGTTGGCAAACTTGGCCAGCGTGTTAGCCGTGGCTGGCGCTACCAGCAGGAGGTCGCTCGACTGCGCGAGTTGTATATGCTTGATCTCCGGGTCATCAGTCGGCGCGAACATTTCAGTTATGACCGGGGACCCGGAAATAGCCTGGAAGGTAAGCGGCCCTACAAACTCGGTTGCATGCCGGGTCATCACTACCGTCACGGCGGCGCCGCGCTTCTGGAGCCCGCGCAGAACCTCGACTGACTTGTAGGCCGCGATACAACCGGTGACACCAAGCGCTATGCGCATGTTTTTCCTAATACTTCTCCCGGACCATGTACGGGCGTCCCTCCGTGGGCGCCCCTCTCATTCTTGTGTCCGCTTTGGACGAAGGAGGGCCGCCCCTGGGGGACGCCGGTACATTGTTTACTCTGCCTTGGCCGGCTTGACGATTCGTTGATACTGCACCAGGCCTCGCCGAACCTCTTCAATCGCGACGCGGGTCGTCTTCTTAGCCGGGCTAAAGATTCGCGGTTTCGCTCCTCGTTGAAGCTGCTTGCTGCGTTTTGCAGCAAGCAACACCAGGCGGTACTTGCTGTCGATCTCGGTCGTCCAGTTTCCTTCTTCGTCTGATTCAGACATGGAAAGATGCTCCTCCGAAAGTAGTTATTATCGATTCGATCCGATTCCTCTGCCGTTCCGGACGGCGGCGCTCCGCAATAATTATAGCCTCAAGTTGGGCAAGCGCGCGATCAAGATCGTCGTTCACCACGACGTAGTCGAACCGCTCGTAGAGCTGCACTTCAATTCCCGCGTTGCACAGCCTGCGCTCGACGTCGGCCGGCTCATTCAAGTTCCTCGCTCGAAGGCGAGCCTCGAGAATCTCGCGGGAAGGCGGCAATATGAAAATCGAAATGGCGCCAGGAATTCGCCGGCGCACCTGCTCGGCCCCCTGCACGTCGATATCGAGCATCACGTCAAGTCCCCCGGCCAGCATTTCTTCGATCAATCGCTCGTGACTGCCATAGAGATGGCCGTGGACTTCGGCGCATTCGAGGAACTCACGCCGCTCGCGCATCGATTCAAATTCGACTTCGCTAACGAAATAATAGTCGACCCCATGTTGCTCTGCGCCTCGAGGCTCACGAGTAGTGTAAGAGATCGAGAAGCTGAGATTATCAACTCGCTTCAAGAGCCGCTCGGCAAGCGAAGACTTGCCCGCACCGGACGGCGCCGACACGACTATCAAAGTGCCTCGCTCCATATTGCCCGGGTGACCGGGCGTCGCGGCCTCCGATTGGAAGCTTGCCGATTTCGGGTTCTCACTCGACATTCTGACCCTGTTCCCTGAGCTTCTCGACTTCGGTCTTGATTACAATCGCGGCATCGGCGATCGCCAGATCGTTGGACTTCGACAAAATGGTGTTTGCTTCGCGATTCATTTCCTGGAGGATGAAATCCAGGCGCTTGCCTGCCTCATCTGTGCTGCGAATCAAGTCGCGCAATTGAGTAATGTGGCTCTTGAGCCGAGCTATCTCCTCGCTGATGTCTGAGCGATCGGCCAACATCACCGCTTCCTGGGCGATTCGCGTTTCATCCACCTGGGCGCCGGAAGCAATTTCCTGAAGCCGCCTCATGAGTTTTTCCCGATAGACCGTCGGCAGACGCGCGGCTTCATTCTCAATCGCCGGCATCTGTCGCTCAATATTCTCGAGTCTCGAATTCAGCTCGGCGGCAAGCTCCTGGCCTTCCACCACTCGCATCTCGGTCAGCGACGTAAGCGCCTGCGACACCGCGGCGACAGTCCCCGAAACGAGATTCTCGTCGAGCGCACCTGAATTCTGAGAAACCTGCAAAGCGCCGGATAGTTTCGCAATCAACTCCAACGACGGATCGCCTTCAAGCGCGAACTCGCGCTTCAGCTCAGACAGGGCTGATAAGTATCCGGAAACCAGCGGCCGGTTGATTTCAAACGTAGCGGGCTTTAACTGCTCAACCGAAACCGTGAGGTCGACTCGACCGCGCTTGACCGCTGCCTGAACCTGCTTCTTCAGAGTCACCTCGAGACTGGCCAACTCCTGCGGCAGCCGCGTATGCACGTCGATCGCGCGATTGTTCACCGAACGAATATCCACGCGCACTCGAAAGTCGTCGCCCTCGGCGCTTCCCTGCCCAAATCCGGTCATGCTTTTAATCATAAAAAGTCAGTCCGTAGTCCGTGGTCAGTAGTCCGTGGTCAGTGGTCAGTCGTCAGTGGTCAGTGGTCAGTGGTCAGTGGTCAGTCGTCAGTAGCCAGCATCTCCCGTAATAAACGCTACTGACTACGGACTACTGACTACGGACTACTGACTGCGGACTACTGACTACGGACTACTGACTACTGACTACTGACTACGGACTCCTCACCGTCAGAAAACTGTAAGTCATAAAGGTCGCGATAGATTCCACCCCGCAACATCAACTGATCGTGTGTCCCCGTATCTACGACCCGGCCTCGATCAAGCACGACTATCTTGTCAGCGCGATGAATCGTCGTCAGACGGTGCGCGATCACGATAGTAGTTCGGTCCTGCATCAAGTTTCCCAGCGCCCGCTGAACCAGCCGTTCGCTTTGCGTGTCGAGCGCGGAGGTCGCTTCGTCCAGCACCAGAATTGGGGCGTCCTTCAAGATCGCGCGGGCTATTGCGAGCCGCTGCCGTTCGCCTCCTGAAAGCTTAACGCCCCGCTCACCAATTAATGTATCATACCCGCCCCGCTCGACAATAAAATCGTGCGCGTATGCAGCCTGAGCCGCCGCTTCTATCTTCGCCCGATCAAACCCCGCGCCATCGTAAGCGCCATACGCAATGTTGTTGATGATCGAGTCGTTGAACAAGATTACTTCCTGGGTCACGAGCGCAATCTGCCCGCGCAGGCTTGCGAGCTTGCCGTCGCGTATGTCGGTGCCATCGATCAATATCCGGCCGATCGTCGGATCATAAAACCTCATCAGCAGATTCGTCAGCGTAGACTTGCCCGCGCCGGACAATCCAACCAACGCGACGACTTCTCCGCGCTGCACTTCGAGGTTCACGTTCTTGAGTATCCAATCATTCGAATCCTGATACCTGAACGAGAGGTCCAGAAACTGAATCCGGTCCGCAAGCGGCGCGAGCGCGATGGCGCCGGCCCGATCGCTCTTCTCCGTGTGGGTGTCCAGTAGCGTGTATATCCGGGATGTCGCCGCGAAGGACTGCTGAAAATAGTTCTGAATGCGCGAGAGCTTGCGTAATGGGTCGTACATCTGCAGCATTGCGACGATGTATGCGGCAAAGGTCCCGATGGTCATCTCGCCGGCGGCGATCACCTGTCGTGCATAGAGCAGAAACCCTGCGGCAATCAACACCCCGAGCAGTTCGAGAATAGGCGATGATAAGTAAACAACTCGCGCGGCTCGGACTTGCGTGCGCGCCAGGTGAAGAAGCGACTGGCGAAACTTGCGCTGCTCGAACTTCTCCATCCCGAACGCATTGACGATTCGATAACCCGAGATCGTTTCCTGAGCGATGTCGAGCATGTCCTCGGTTCCCACCTGCGTCGAGTGCGCAATGCGCCGCAAGCGCCTGCCAAACCTCACCGTGAGCGCGTAGATGAGCGGTCCGACGACGACGATCGCGAGCGTCAGCCGCCAGTTCAGCACGAAGACTAAAGAAAGCAAAGCGAGAAACGTCAGGCCTTCCCGCAACAGGTCGGCAAGCAAAGTCGAAACGGCGACCTGCACCTTCTCGGCATCGCTGACAATGTGCGAGGTCAGCGTGTTAGTCGGATGCGCGGTGAAGAACTCGCTCGATTGCTGAAGTATGTGATCATACAAGCGCTGTCGCAGGTCGACGACCGCTCCGACGCCAATGCGCCACATCAAGACGTTGGAAAAATATTCCGATGAGCCTCGGATGGCGGTAAATACGACGAGGAGCAATGCGATTAGCGGAAGAGCATTCGTGCCGGCCGGCAAGTAATGGCTTACGTCGATTCGCGCGGCTAGTCCGCCGCCGGCTACATTAGGATTTCCCGACAGAATATCGATGATGGACTTCAGCAGAGCGGTGCGGCCGGCTTCAAAAATGCCAACCAGCGTCATCAGTGAAAAGGCCGCGGCAAACAGTCCGGCGTAAGGTCTTACGTTCTTAAGGAGTATGCGGAAGTCGTTCATTACAGCATGTCTGCGGAGGCTCGAGCTGGTTAAACGAATGATTATACGCGGGAGGTAGTCACCGTCAAGGTCGTCGTTCCTCAAGCGTACTTGGCCTCCTTGGCGTGCTTTGCGGCCCTTTGCGCCTTTGCGTTGAGTATTCTGTATTGAGTATTGGGTATTGAAGGAGCAATATCTAATACTCAACGCAAAGCCGCAAAGGACCGCAAAGCACGCGGAGGTTAAGCAGTGCAGCCGAACACTACCCGCTTGCGCGGCTT